>ERZ791919.82-NODE-82-length-113863-cov-8.347664_pt1 | contig 113863 bp, 90 predicted proteins | sample MGYA00510137_ERZ791919 | MGnify/ENA primary metagenome ERZ791919 (study PRJEB30046, sample SAMN00792059) | human gut metagenome | study: EMG produced TPA metagenomics assembly of the A metagenome-wide association study of gut microbiota in type 2... | reverse complement strand
GGATGTGGATAAGCTGACGGCACAGTTTGATGATTCGGGCAGTCATACCGTGACCATCACCACGGATGCCCTGCCGGACGGCAAGGTGGGTGAGACGTATAGTCAGACCCTGGCAGCCGACGGCACTGCGCCCATCACATGGAGCATCAGCGGCGGCGCTCTGCCCGACGGTCTGAAGCTGGATGAGAATACCGGCGGGATCAGCGGAGAGCCCACGGCAGAGGGAACCGCAACCTTCACCGTTAAGGCGGAAAACAGCGGGGGCAGCGATACAAAGGAGCTGTCTATTACGATAACCAAAGACGCACCTGCCGAGTATACCGTCACTGTCACCACAGAGGGCAGCGGAACGGCTTCTGCCTCTCATGCAAAAGCCGTAGCCGGCACGGAGATCACCCTGACCGCCATGCCCGACACCGGCTATCGCTTCAGGGAGTGGCAGGTCATAGACGGCGGCGTGACCATCAAGGACGATAAGTTCACCATGCCGGACAAAAGCGTGGAGGTCAAGGCAATCTTTGAGAAGGACGCACCGCCTGCACCGACAGAGTACACCGTCAGCGTGACGAGTGGCGGTAGCGGAACGGCTTCTGCCTCTCATGCAAAAGCCGTAGCCGGCACGGAGATCACCCTGACCGCCACACCCGACACCGGCTACCGGTTTAAGGAGTGGGAGGTCATCAGCGGCGGCGTGGTCATCACCAACAATAAGTTCACCATGCCGGACGGCAATGTGGAGGTCAAGGCAATCTTTGAGGAGGATATGCCTCCCATGCCCACCGATCCTGCCAAGCCCGGCATCAGCGTCACCGGAACCTACACCTACAATGGCTCCGAGCATACCGCAGCCGTAACGGGTTATGATTCTGCCACGATGGACATCTCCGGCAACACCGGAACAGACGCGGGCGATTACACCGTTAGCGTCACATCCAGAACCGGCAGATGGGCGGACGGCAGCACGGAGGCCGTGACCGCAGTGTGGAGCATCAGCAAAGCCACGCAGGAAGCGCCTAACGGCTTGGCCGGTGTCGCCCCCACCACCGAGGGTGGAAGCGACGGCAGAATCACCGGTGTGGATACAATGATGGAATACCGTATGGCAGGCGACGGCAGCTATACAGCGTGCGGCGGCACGGAGATTGAGAACCTGTCTGCCGGCAATTACTTCGTCCGCTATGCGGAGGACAACAACCACTTTGCCAGCCCCGATGGGGAGGTCACAGTAGGGGACGGCACACCGCTTGCGGATTGTGCAATCACCTTCAACGCAGGCGGCGGAAGTGGAAGCATGGAATCCAAGACCGTCAAGGAAGGAACCAATTACATCCTGCCCGCCTGCGGCTTCACCGCTCCCACAGATCAGGAGTTTAAGGCGTGGGAGATTGGCGGCACGGAGTACAAGGTGGGAGATTCCTACACCGTGAAGGGGGATACCGAGATCAAGGCGCTGTGGAAAGACAGTGTCATTCCCCCCACCACCTACACCGTCACCATCAGTAATGACGGAAACGGCAGCGGCACCGCAAGCCCTTCCGCAGCCGTGGTTGGCACGGAGATCACTCTGACCGCCACGCCCAACACCGGCTACCGGTTTAAGGAGTGGGAGGTCATCAGCGGCGGCGTGGCCATCACCAACAATAAATTCACCATGCCGGACGGCAACGTAGAGGTCAAGGCAATCTTTGAGAAGGACGCACCGCCTGCACCGACAGAGTACACCGTCACCGTGACGAGCGGCGGCAACGGAACGGCTTCCGTTTCTCATGCAAAAGCTGTGGTTGGCACGGAGATCACCCTGACCGCCATGCCCGACACCGGCTACCGGTTTAAGGAGTGGGAGATCATTAGCGGCGGCGTGGCCATCACCAACAATAAGTTCACCATGCCGGACGGCAACGTGGAGGTTAAGGCAATCTTTGAGAAGGATGCACCGCCTGCACCGACGGAGTACACCGTCACCGTGACGAGCGGCGGCAACGGAACGGCTTCCGCATCTCATGCAAAAGCTGTGGTTAGCACGGAGATCACCCTGACCGTCACGCCCGACACCGGCTACCGGTTTAAGGAGTGGGAGATCATCAGCGGCGGCGTGGCCATCACCAACAATAAGTTCACCATGCCGGACGGCAACGTGGAGGTTAAGGCAATCTTTGAGAAGGATGCACCGCCTGCACCGACGGAGTACACCGTCACCGTGACGAGTGGCGGCAACGGAACGGCTTCCGCGTCTCATGCAAAAGCTGTGGCTGGCACGGAGATCACCCTGACCGCCACGCCCAATACCGGCTACCGGTTTAAGGAGTGGGAGGTTATCAGCGGCGGCGTGGTCATCACCAACAATAAATTCACCATGCCGGACGGCAACGTGGAGGTCAGGGCAATCTTTGCCATGATCTCACAGCAGACAGCTCCCGATCCGGTGAATGAAAATACCGGAATCCCGTCACAGCCGGAAAACAGTGGCACAGCATCTGCATCCCATACGGATTCCGGAACCAATAACGGAGCCGGCGCAGCTCCTGCAAGTCCGTTTTCTGCGACACCCGGTACAGAACCGGCTCCAGGTATCAAACCCGGTGCAGAGAATACCAGGCGTACGACGCCAAAGGACAGCATCCTGTTAAGGGAGTGGCAGGACAAACGCGATACCACGACGATCACCGGTGATCAGCCTGCTGCGGACGAAGAGGCAGAAGAAGGAAATAACCCGTTTACCGATGTTTCCGAAGACGACTGGTTCTATGATGACGTTATGTTTGTTTATGAAAACGGATTGATGGAGGGTATAAGCAGCACACAGTTTGGCCCATATGAAACGCAGACGCGCGGCAGGATGGCTGAAATTCTCTGGCGTATGGAGGGAAGCCCTGCACCGAAGGTTAAAAACAGCTTTGCCGATGTGGAAGACGGGGCGCGGTACGCAGATGCCATTGCATGGATCACAGAGAATGACATTTTAAGCGGTTATGGCAAGGACAGATTCGGACCCGGGGATCCCATCACCTGGGAACAGCTTGCAGTCATGTTCTACCGTTATGCGCAATACAAGGGCTACGATATTAGTATCAAGGGAAGCCAGAAGGAGCTGAAGGATATGGACAGTACCATGGATGATGCAGGAAAGGCTGTGCTGTGGGCAGTCAGCAATGGATTGATACGGGAAGAAGCTGATGTCCTGTCTGCTTTGCAGGATCCGGTTTCCAGGGCGGAGATTGCTGCCATGCTTCATCGCTTCATTGATAAGTATAAGCTGGTACAGGGCATGACCCCGAATGGCCAGATGGGCTTTATAGCACCGGAGGAGACGAATCCTCCGCAGACAGACAGGAGCAAAGTGCCGGGATGGATAGGAATTTCTGTCTGCGCAGCTCTTACAGGAGGTTTTGTACTGTTTATGCTATGGCTCAGACGCAGACGCCGGGTTATGTAAGGAATGCTTTTAAGTCTGCAAGCTTTTCTTCACCGGCTTTGCGGCCAAGGTCATAGGTTGCCTGCAGCTTTACAGGATCCTTTTCCACACGGCTGACAGGGAGGGCTTCGTCCGGTCGGAAGACAAAGACGGAGCCTTCTTTTTCTTTTTCAAAAATATAATCCAGGGTATCATTATAAACAAGGTGCCGGTTTTCATTTGTTTTGATAAATTCCGGATAAGCCCTGTATTTGTGACGGATGAGCGGCATCAGGCTGTTTGGGCTTTTGCGGTAATCCTTCGGCTGTGTAAGAATAATGACATTGCGGTCATACCCCATCTGTTCAAACTGACGGATGGGAACGGAGTCGGATACTCCGCCGTCTAAGAGCTTCTGGCCGTCAATAGTTACAATCCTGGAGACAAGCGGCATGGAAGCAGAAGCCTGGATCCAGTCAAAACCATGATCCCTACGCCCGGTATACTGGTGATAAACGGGTTTACCGGTTTCTACATCGGTGCACACCACATAAAATGCAGCCGGGCTGCTTTCGAAGGCTGCAAAGTCAAAAGGATCGTACTTCAAAGGAATCTCACTGTAGCAGAAATCTTTATTATAGATGTCGCCGGTTGTAAGCAGGGAATAAAGACCACCGTAACGCTTATCCCTACAGTATTTCAGGTTGTAGCGGATGGAACGGCCGATTTGTCCGGAAATATAATTACAGCCAAATGCGGCACCGGCAGAAACACCGATTACTCCATCATAGGCAATTCCGTTTTCCATCATCACATCCATGATTCCCGCAGAAAAGAGACCGCGCATGGCGCCTCCTTCTAAAATTAATCCTGTTTTCATTCTCATATGCCTCCTCGGTTTAAATTTTAAATAAAACACTTCTAGTAATTCTTCGTAACGGTTCAGTACCAACCGGTCTGATATCAATGCCTGGTACTTCTGTGGTAGAAATAAATTCCTATTCCTATGCCATCTGCCAGAAACCATCCGATTGGAATGGACATCCAGATTCCGGTTGTGCCAAGCACAGGAATTGCGGACAGTACATAAGACAGCAGCACTCTTGTTCCTAAAGATGCAATGGTGAGAGTAATAGAAATACCCGGCCGGTTTACGGCACGGTAATAGCCATATAGCAGGAACAGAATGCCGATCCCGATATAGCAGGATCCCTCAATGTGCAGATACTCCACACCGATGCGGATGACTTCCGTTTCAGATGCCGGGATAAAAATCCGCATCAGGGGATGGGCGAAGACAAATACCAGACCGCTGATGAACAGACTGAACAAACCGGATGCAGCCACGGCACTTCGAATTCCTTTGCGGATTCGTTCTTTCTGGTTGGCACCATAGTTCTGAGCAACAAATGTGGAAAAGGCGTTACCAAAATCCTGTACCGGCATATAGGCAAAGGAGTCAATTTTTACTGCAGCAGCAAAAGCGGCCATTACAGAGGTTCCAAAGCTGTTGATAAGTCCCTGGACCATCAGAATTCCAAAGTTCATAATGGACTGCTGAAGACAGGTCAGTATTGAAAGATTGCTGATTTCTTTTAAAGTGCTTCTGGTGAAATGTAAATCTTCTCTGCCGGGGAGGAGTTCGCGGAAGCAGAGCATGGTGTAAATAACAATTCCAACGCCGGCAATCCACTGGGATAAAATGGTTGCAAAGGCTGCACCGGGAATTCCCCAATGCAGACGCAGAACGAAAAATAGGTCCATGATCACATTTAATATAGAAGAAACAGCAAGGAAAATAAGTGGAATCACAGAGTTCCCAACGGCACGGAGAAGATTGGCAAAATAGTTATACAGGCAGGTGGCCGGGATCCCTAAAAAGATGATCATTAAATAGTCCTTCATCAGAGGCCGGATTTCCTGCGGAATCTGTAAAACCCATAAAATCCCGCTAAAGCAGACATAAACGAGTACATTGATCACAATGGTGATACCGCCGATCAGAGTAAGGGACATGAAAACGCTTTGCCGGATCTTCGGATAATTACCGCTTCCATACTGCATGGAAATTGCAGCCCCGCTTCCCATACAAAGTCCGATGAGAATGGAGGTAAGAAAGGTCATTAAGGTATAAGAGGATCCAACAGCAGCAAGAGCATCGGCTCCTAAAAACTGACCGACTACCCACGTATCGGCAATGTTATACATCTGCTGCAGGAGATTTCCCAGCATCAGGGGGAGAGCAAATAACAATATTTGGATGGTGATGGGACCTTTGGTAAGATTTCGCTGCATGATTTCAGTCCTGCATATTTCTACAATTTTGCCACAAATTGACAATGATTCAAAATCACATTCGCCATATAAAACATGTCATATATCCATACGAATACAAGTATTTGACATGCATATCCCTGTAATTTGCATGATCTTGAACAGACACAAATTAATTATATTTTGGGCTTTAAAAATACAATTGTCAAGACCACTTTACGCATCAGATTCTTTCATGCTATGATAGAAAATAATAGCCGGAACGGTAATGACAGGGATTTATTTTTCAGAGAAGAGGAAGATTTGGGGAGGTATAATCAAATGAAATTACTGATTGTCATTGATATGCAGAATGATTTTATTGACGGAGCATTGGGAACGGCAGAAGCAGCTGCGATTGTTCCGAAGGTGATAGCGAAGATTAAGGGATTTGACGGAACGGTGCTTGCTACGCAGGATACCCATTATGAAAATTACCTGACGACACAGGAAGGAAAGAATCTTCCCGTTCCGCATTGTATCGTAAATACCGAAGGCTGGCAGATCCGCAAAGAAATCGCAGATCTGATCTCTGCGGAGCCGATTATAAAAGAAACCTTTGGCAGCAGCCGGTTACCGGAAAGGATCCGCACTCTTTCTGATCAGGAAGCAATTGAAAGCATTACCCTTGTCGGCCTGTGTACGGATATCTGTGTGATTTCGAATGCGATGGTACTGAAAGCATTCTTCCCGGAGCTTCCGATTCATGTGGATGCATCCTGCTGTGCAGGCGTTACCAGGGAAAGCCATTTACAGGCACTGGAAGCGATGAAGGTATGCCAGATGATTGTCGAGAATGAATAAGTAAAATAAAACAGACAAATAAATAAAAGCGATGTGGGGAAGGAATTCTATGGAATCCAGAAATAAAATGTTATTAAAATTATTTCTGTCTACACTGTATTTAAGTGCCTTTACCTTCGGAGGGGGATATGTCATTGTTTCCCTGATGAAGAAAAAGTTTGTTGATGAATGCGGGTGGATTAAGGAAGAGGAAATGCTGGATCTGATTGCCATTGCGCAGTCTGCACCGGGACCGATGGCAGTAAACGGAGCGATTGTTGTCGGTTATAAGCTGGCCGGCTTAACAGGTGCACTGGTTTCCATTCTGGGAACGATCCTTCCTCCCTTTATCATTATTTCCATTGTTTCCGTCTGTTATGAGGCTTTCCGGGACAATTATTTTGTCAGTCAGATGCTGGAGGGAATGCAGGCAGGTGTTGGAGCCGTAATTACCTGTGTGACCTATGAGATGGGAGCGGGAATTGTACATGGCAAAAACCGGCTTTCCATCACAATTATGCTGGTAAGCTTTGTATTATCAGCTTTTCTACAGATTAATGTGGTTTATCTGATTCTTGCAGGTGGTTTCATAGGGCTTATCCGCGGACTGATAAAGAAGAGGAGGCACGGGGATGATTTATCTTGAACTCTTCTTAAGCTTTTTTCAGATGGGCTTGTTTGGCTTCGGTGGTGGTTATGCGGTGCTTCCGCTGATTAAAGAGCAGGTTGTCATACAGCATCCGTGGCTCACGATGTCCGAATTTACGGATCTGATTACGATTTCCCAGATGACGCCGGGGCCGATTGTCGTAAATTCCGCTACATTTATCGGATTGCGGATCGCAGGTGTCGGCGGGGCTTTCGTGGCAACCGCAGGGAGTATTCTTCCCTCCTGTATTATTGTTACGATGATTGCAAAGCTCTATCTGAAATACCGGAGCCTTAATCTGTTCCAAAGTGTGTTAATGACGCTCCGTCCATGTATTGTGGCAATGATTGCCTCTGCCGGAATTTCGATTCTGATAACAGCATTCTGGGGAAATGATGCAGTGATTACCCTGGCAGGAACGAAGTGGAGCCTGATCGTAATCTTCGGACTCTGTGTTTTTCTGTTGCAGAAAAAGCATATGAATCCTGTTCAGGTGATGCTGCTTGCCGGAATACTAAAGGTTTTGGTATCCTTTATTGGTGGATAAATGAAAGGTGAAAGGTAAACAGGGTATGATCCCATTGATTATTCCATCCTATGAACCGGATGAACGACTTTTACAACTATTGAATACCTTGAGGGATTATCCGTTCGGACCGGTTTTACTGGTAAATGATGGAAGCAGTCCGGCATATCAGACATTTTTTGACCGGGCAAAGGAGCTGCTTCAGGAAAAGCTGATCCTTCTCTCCCATGAGGTAAACCGGGGAAAGGGACGGGCCTTGAAAACAGCATTTGCCTATGTTTTAGAGCATTTCCCGGATGCAGCCGGCTGTGTGACCGCAGATTCGGACGGACAGCACAGTGCAGCTGCGATTGAAAGCATTGCGCAGGGACTTGATAAGCATCCGGAATCCCTGATTCTTGGCATGCGCACCTTTGATGGAGACGATATTCCGTGGAAGAGCCGCTTTGGAAATACGATCACGATGTCTGTATTTTCTTATATTGCAGGTACGAAGGTTCATGATACCCAGACGGGCTTAAGAGGAATTCCACTTGGTCTTATGAAGGAAATGCTTGGCGTTTCCTATGACCGGTTCGAGTTCGAAATGCAGATGCTGCTGGATGCATCTGCCAATTATCCGATTCTTGAGCTTCCGATTGAGACCATTTATGATTCCAAAGAGAATCATCAGACCCATTTCCGGACGGTTTCGGATTCGGCGAAAATTTATGCTATCCTGGGAAAGAGATTTCTCAAATATTCCCTGGCATCGTTTTCTTCGAGCATCATTGATCTGCTGCTGTTTACGATTCTGTGTCATTTCCTGCGTAACCGTGTGGCCGGTTATGTTGCATTATGCACGGTGCTTGCCAGGATCGTTTCTGCAACATACAATTATGCGGTTAATTATAAGGTGGTATTCAAAAGCAGGGAAAATCCCTGTAAAGCAGCACTGGAATATGCATTGCTTGCGGTTGTGCAGATGACCATGAGTGCATTGCTTTGTACCGGTGGAGTATTGTTGCTTCCGCTGCTTCCGGAGGCAGTGGTGAAGATCGTGGTAGATACTGTTTTATTCTTTGCAAGCTATTATTTACAACAGAAGGTTGTTTTTCGTAAATCGTGACTTGAAAAAGTATCTGTGACCTATTTATAATAGAAGCATCCCGTTTAAAGAAATCGGGAAATGATCATAAGAGGAGACTGCACAGGCATGAAATTACTGGAAGAACGCATCCGTGAGGACGGAGTAGTAAAAGAAGGCAATGTATTAAAGGTAGATTCTTTTTTAAATCATCAGATGGACATTGAGCTGTTTAATGAGATGGGAAAGGAATGGGCACGGCTCTTTGCAGACCGTCCGGTCACAAAGATTTTAACCGTTGAGGCTTCCGGTATCGGGATTGCGTGCGTGGCGGCCCAGCATTTTCATGTTCCCGTTGTCTTTGCGAAGAAGACGCAGTCATTAAACATTGACGGAGAAGTATATTCTACGAAGATCCAGTCCTTTACCCACAAAAAAATCTATGATGTGATTGTGTCAAAGAAGTTTATTAAGCCGGAGGATCATATCTTGATTATTGATGATTTCCTGGCAAATGGCTGTGCGCTTGAGGGACTTTTACAGATTGTGGAGGATGCAGGTGCCACGGTCGAGGGAATCGGCATTGCAGTGGAGAAGGGATTCCAGAAGGGCGGTGACCTGATCCGTGAGAAGGGAGTGCGTGTTGAGTCCCTTGCCATTGTAGAGAGTATGGATGCAGCGACCGGTGAAATCGTTTTCCGTTAGTTTTTATCATGTTTTTTGGAAAATCGCTTGACAATGGCAGTCCAGAATGCCTATACTGCTATTGTTTAAACCACCCGGTAAACGGGAACACACAGGAGGAGAAATTATGAGAAAGAAAGTCGTAAGTCTGCTTACCGTTATGGCTCTGGCAATCGCTACTCTCGCTGGATGTGCATCTTCCACGGATACGAATGCCACTACCGGAACCGAAGCAGCCACAGAAGCAACCACAGAGGCAACCGATGAAGCAGCAGCTGAGGAGACTGCAGATGCAGAGGAAGCTACAGAAGATGCGGCACAGGTAACAGGTGTTAAGGCCGGATTTATCTTCTTACATGATGAGAATTCTACCTATGACCTGAACTTTTTAAATGCCGCCAAGGAAGCTTGTGAGAAGCTTGGTATTGAATATTTAATTAAGACCAATATTCCTGAAGGACAGGAATGCTATGATGCAGCCTGTGAGCTTGCAGATGCAGGATGCAACTTTATTTTTGCAGACAGCTTCGGACATGAGGATTATGTGATTGAGGCTGCCAAGGAATACCCTGATGTACAGTTCAGCCATGCAACCGGAACCAAGGCTCATACAGAGAACCTTTCCAATTTCCACAATGCATTCGCTTCCATTTATGATGGACGTTATCTTGCAGGTATCGTTGCAGGTATGAAGTTAAATGAGATGATCGACAATGGTGACATCACTGCTGATCAGGCCAAGATGGGTTATGTTGGTGCATTTACCTATGCAGAGGTTATTTCCGGATATACCTCCTTCTATTTAGGTGCCCGCTCCGTATGTCCTTCCGTTACCATGGAAGTAACCTTTACCGGTTCCTGGTATGATGAGACTGCTGAGAAGGAAGGCGCTAATAAGCTGATTGAGGACGGCTGTGTATTAATCAGCCAGCATGCAGACTCCATGGGTGCTCCTACCGCATGTGAGACAGCAGGTGTTCCTAATGTATCTTATAACGGCAGCACCGCAAGTGCATGTCCGAATACCTTCCTTGTATCTTCCAAGATCAACTGGGAGCCTTACTTCGAATATGCCATCAACTGTGTAGCAGCCGGTAATGCAATTGATACTGACTGGGTTGGCTCTCTTGATACAGGATCTGTTGAGCTTACAGAGCTTGGCTCTTCTGTTGCAGCAGGAACCCAGGAAGCAATTGATGCAGCTAAGGCTGATCTGATTGCAGGTAAGGTACACGCATTTGATATTACAACCTTCACCGTAGAGGGTGCTGAATTAAGCAGCTTTGAGGCTGATGTAGATACCGACCCGGATTATACTCCGGATCATGAAGTAGTTCTCGACGGATACTTCCATGAATCCGATATCCAGTTCCGTTCCGCTCCGTACTTCAACGTGCAGATCGATGGAATTACCCTGTTGGATACCGCATTCTAATTCCATAGAAGGTAATTTACAATTTAGTCGGTTTTTTGACAGAACAAATAATGCCAAAAGCGGCGCAGCGAATTTCGCCGCGCCGTCTTTTGCTTTAAAGGGAATTATGAAGGATCTGATAGTTTCCTTTAAAGCAAAAGACACCAAAGTAAGAAACAGCACAAAGGCTTAACTGGAAGGGAGACAGATAATGGAAACCAAAACCGCAGCAGTTTCAATGCGAAATGTTACGAAGACCTTTGGATCCGTAATTGCAAATGATAAGGTGAATCTGGATATTTATAAGGGTGAAATTTTATCGCTGCTTGGAGAAAATGGTAGTGGTAAAACCACATTGATGAATATGCTTTCCGGAATTTATTTTCCGGATGAAGGCCAGATCTTTATCAATGGAAAGGAAGAGGTAATCAGGTCACCCAAGGATGCCTTTGATCTGGGTATTGGTATGGTGCACCAGCATTTCAAACTGATTGATGTGCTATCGGCAACGGAAAACATTATTCTCGGACTCCCCGGTAAACTGAATTTAAAAGAAGCCACTAAAAAGGTGGAAGAAATTTGTCAGAAATATGGCTTTGAGGTAGATCCGAAGCAGAAGATTTACGATATGTCGGTTTCGCAGAAGCAGACCGTAGAAATTGTTAAGGTATTGTATCGTGGTGCAGACATCCTGATTCTGGATGAGCCTACGGCAGTTTTAACTCCGCAGGAAACGGAAAAGCTGTTCCGTGTTCTTCGGAAGATGCGTGATGATGGAAAAGCGATTGTCATCATTACCCATAAGATGCATGAAGTAGAATCGCTCTCAGACCGTGTGGCTGTTTTGCGAAGCGGACAGTATATCGGCTGTATGAAAACAAAGGATACGAATGTAACGGAAATGACGAACATGATGGTTGGTCATACGGTAACGTTAAATATAGACAGGCCTGATCCGGTGAACCCCAAACCCCGTATTGAGGTGGAAGGCCTGACAGTCCGTAATGAAGAGGGCGTTGTGAAGCTGCAGGATGTTTCCTTTACTGCGAACAGTGGAGAAATTCTTGGTATTGCCGGAATTTCAGGCTGTGGACAGAAGGAGCTTTTAGAAGCGATTGCCGGACTTCAGGTTACGGAAGCAGGAACCATTGCTTATGTAGAGGATGATGGTTCCAGGGAAATGCTGATCGGTATGGATCCGAAGAAGATTGCAGAGCTGGGAGTTTCCCTTTCTTTCGTTCCGGAGGATCGTCTTGGAATGGGACTGGTAGGAAATATGGATCTGGCGGATAATATGATGCTTCGTTCCTTCCGGCAGGGACATTCTCCGTTTACAGACCGGAAGCAGCCCAGGCAGCTGGCGAATGATGTTGTTGAGAGTCTTGAGGTGGTAACTCCGGGGATTTCAACACCGGTACGGCGGTTATCCGGAGGTAATGTACAAAAGGTGCTGGTTGGACGTGAAATTGCATCTGCCCCTACCGTATTATTAACGGCATATGCAGTGCGTGGACTTGATATTAATTCTTCCTATACGATTTATGATCTGTTAAACCAGCAGAAGAAGAAAGGTGTTGCCGTAATCTTCGTCGGGGAGGATCTGGATGTGCTGCTGGAATTATCTGATAGAATTCTGGTGCTTTGCGGCGGACAGGTCAGTGGCATTGTGGATGCCAGAACAACAGATAAAAATACGGTCGGAATGATGATGACTAAAGTGGGAGGTGAAAAGAACCATGAAGGAGAAGAATAAAGAACCTCTTTTTCATATTGTAAAGCGGGATACCCTGCCATTGCATCAGGCACTTGGAATCAGGGCCCTGGCTATTCTTCTTGCGTTGATTCTATGCGGAATTATTACGACGATCACAACCGGTATTAATCCGATTGAGGTATACCGTTCGATCTTTACCGGTGCATTCGGTTCTGTCCGTAAGACGTGGATTACCTTTCAGAATGTCTCAATTCTGTTGCTGATTGCACTGGCACTGACCCCGGCCTTTAAGATGAAGTTCTGGAATATTGGTGGGGAAGGACAGGTACTGGTTGGAGGACTTGCTTCCGCAGCCTGTATGATCTGCCTCGGAAATAAGCTGCCAAATGGTGTGGTAATCTTATGTATGATCGTGGCCAGTATTCTGGCAGGCGCCTGCTGGGGCTTCCTTCCGGCATTTTTTAAGGCAAAATGGAATACGAACGAAACCCTCTTTACACTGATGATGAATTATATTGCAACACAGCTTGTTGCCTTCTTTACAATTGTCTGGGAGGTACCGAAGGGCTCCGGCAAGATTGGTATTATTAATCAGAATACAAACATTGGCTGGCTTCCGCAGCTGTTCGGTTCGAAATATCTGCTTCCTATTGTGGTTGCGGTTATTGTAACCGCGTTTATGCATATTTATCTATGGTACAGCAAGCATGGATATGAGATCTGTGTCGTTGGTGAAAGTGAAAACACTGCGAAGTATGTTGGTATTAAGGTAGAAAAGGTAATTATCCGTACTATGATTTTATCCGGTGCAATCTGTGGTCTGGTTGGTCTTTTGCTGGTAGGTGGAATTAACCATACCGTAACGACCACCATTGCAGGAGGACAGGGCTTTACGGCCGTACTGGTATCCTGGATGTCCAAATTTAATCCGTTTACCATGATTTTCTCCAGTCTGCTGATTGTATTCATGGATCGTGGCGCCAGTGAAATATCAACAAACTTTGGACTGAATCATTCCTATTCCGATATTCTGACAGGAATTATCCTGTTCTTTATCATCGGATGTGAATTCTTTATTACCTACCGGCTTCAGTTCCGTAAGAAAACAGAAAAGGAGGAGCAGTAATCATGTGGAGCTTTTTACTTGCATTTATTCCCAGGGCAATCGTACAGGGTATTCCTCTTTTGTACGGAAGTACCGGTGAAATCATTACCGAAAAGTCCGGTAATTTAAATCTTGGAATTCCCGGTGTTATGTATGTTGGCGGTATCAGCGGTGTAATAGGATCCTTTATTTATGAGAGATCCCTGACAGATCCCTCTGCGGCAAATCCGGTACTGATTATTCTGATCCCGATGCTTTGCTGTCTGGCCGGTTCTCTGCTAATGGGACTGCTTTACTGCTTCCTTACCGTAACCTTAAGAGCAAACCAGAACGTAACCGGTCTTGCAATGACAACCTTTGGCGTAGGCTTTGGTAACTTCTTCGGCGGATCCCTGATCAAGCTGGTAGCCAGTGATGTTCCGTCTATTGCGCTTACTACAACAAGCAGCTATTTCAGTAAGTCTCTTCCTTTTGCAGGAAAGCTTGGCTGGTTTGGAAAACTGTTTTTGTCTTATGGATTTTTGGCATACCTGGCTATTATTATTGCATTTGTCGCTTCTTATGTGCTGAACCGGACACGTGTCGGACTTCATCTGCGTGCGGTAGGTGAAGGGCCGAATACCGCGGATGCAGCCGGTATCAATGTAACAAAGTATAAGTATATGGCAACCTGTATCGGATGTATGATAGCAGGACTTGGCGGTCTGTATTACGTTATGGATTATGCATGCGGTGTATGGTCGAATGATGCGTTTGGTGACAGGGGTTGGCTGGCCATAGCATTGGTTATTTTCACCATCTGGAGACCAAATGTAAGCGTTCTTGCATCCTTCCTGTTTGGTGGATTATACATCCTGTACCTGTATCTGCCTACCGGTATGGATCATATGGAAAATCAGGAATTATATAAGATGATTCCCTATGTAGTAACATTACTTGTACTGATTATTACCAGCATGCGCAGTAAGCGTGAAAATCAGCCGCCCGCAAGTCTGGGACTGGCTTATTTCCGTGAAGAGAGATAGCTGGTTCCATACAGAGAATACAGAGAGTCTGTACACTTTGAAATATCCAGAAAGATGCTATGAATCATAGATTATTTTGAGGAAGCATTGCGTAGAAGAGCAACCTCGTCCTCTGATAAGACACGATATGCACCCGGTTTAAGTGAGGTATCCAAAGATAAAGGTCCAAAGGATACGCGTTTGAGCCGGGTGACTTTATTGCAGGTTGCCTGAAGCATACGCTTTACCTGATGGAATCTGCCCTCACAGATAGACAGATAGATGACATGGTCATCGTCGGTTGCTTCTGCTTTTGCAGGAAGGGTAAGTGCAGCTTCCCCGATGTTGACACCTGTTTCCAGGCGAAGAAGATCTTCTTTCGTTACGGATTTTTCGCAGGTGACAAGATAGGTTTTGTAAATTTCCTTTTTCGGGGAAATCAACTGATGGGATAGGGCTCCATCAGTTGTAAGAAGGAGCAATCCTTCCGTATCCTTGTCAAGCCTCCCTACCGGAAATAAATCCTTACGAAGTTCGGCAGGAAACAGGTCAAGAACGGTCTTTTCCCTGGGATCTTCTGTGGCACTGACACAGCCCATAGGCTTATTCAGCATATAGTAGCGGTTACCAGGAAGGCAAAGCTCCTTTCCTTTAAAGATGATGGTATCTGCTGCCGGATCCACCTGAAAATCAGCACTTCGAACTGCCTGTCCGTTTACGAGCACAAGTCCTTTCTTTAGATCTGTTTTGACCTGGCTGCGGGAACCGGCACCGGCATTACTTAAAAATTTATCAATACGCATTATAAGACCTCTTTTCTGTCTGGCTGACAGGATGAAATGATACATCAATAAGTGGAAAAATTTGCGGACACTCATATCATTATGATGCTGTGGAAAAACTATATTTTGCTACTCATATCATTATGATGTTGTGGGCAAAACTATATTTTGCTACTTATATCATTATGATGTTGTGGGCAAAAGGTATTTTGTCCTTAAATTGATATCCACGAATTGCTCCGCTGCAAAGCAGCTCCCGCAATTCTCAAACATCATTATATAGGAAATTTTTTTCTGTGTATATATCGATCTGTTACTGTTAACACAGCCCTGCTCACTCCTGAACAAGCTCCACCAGACTCACCTTCGGTTTGCCAAGTGAACCTGTATGGTTCACACTAAGCTCGAAATAACCTCACTAAATGCTCTGCTTAAATCATGTTCTTACGCAGCCTGACAACAAGTAGCTGGCTGCGTAAGAACTGTAACCACATATTCACATATCAGCAGTTAGAACTTGTAGCCAGACACTTGCATCCAGAGCTTGCAGTCAGAACTTGCATCCAGATACTTGCTTTCAGGCTGTGCAACTGTCTTGTAAATGCAATTGTTTTGAATTTGGACATATTACTGTGTCAAAATTAGTTTATGTCCAAAATTAAGAGAATAACATTGCGATAGGGGCTTATTTTGAGGTAAATTGGACATAAACAGAGTAAATGAAGTGATGATGTCCATAAATCAGGGAATTGTTGGATATAAATGTGAAAACAAAGCTCAATATGTCCAACAGGATCATGAAAAAGGGGATAGCAGAAAATGATGGAAGCAGACACAAATAAAATAAATGCAGTACAGGCAAAAGATCAAGGTTCCAAAATACAGACGCAGAAAACACAGGAAAAGAAAATACAAAGCCCCAAAATGCAGACACACATAATCCAGACGCAGAAGATTCAGGAAAAGAAAATGCAAAGCCCCAAAATCCAGACGCAAAAAACACAGGAAAAGAAAATACCAAGCCTCAAAACGCAGACACAGAAAATACGGGAAGAGAAAATACAAAGTCAGAAAATGCAAGTACAGAAAATACAGCAGTATAAAGTACAAAGGCAGAAAGCAGGGCGTCTTGCGGGACTTGACACGATCCGGGGAATCACCTTATTAAGCATGATGCTCTATCATACCTGTTGGGATCTGGTGTTTCTGTTTGGAAAGAAGATCCCTGGATATAGCGGACTTGGAGGATATGTATGGCAGCAGAGCATCTGTTGGACGTTTATTCTCTTGGCCGGCTTCTGCTGGTCGTTGGGGTCTCATCATCTTAAAAGAGGGTTGATCGTATTTGGATCAGGAATTCTGATTACGTTCGTTACCTTACTGGTAATGCCGGAAAGCAGAGTCATATTTGGCGTGCTTACCCTGATTGGAAGCTGCATGCTTCTGCTGATCCCCATGGAAAAGCTTCTGCTGAAGCTACGCGCGGAAATCGGTCTTGCAGGGAGTTTTCTGTTGTTTCTTCTTTTTCGAAATGTAAATACAGGTTATCTGGGATTCGGAAATTGGAATATACTTAAATTGCCGGATGGCTTTTATGAAAATTTGTTCACCACCTATCTTGGATTTCCACAGAAAGGATTTTTTTCGGCGGACTATTTTTCACTGCTTCCGTGGTTCTTCCTGTTTCTTACAGGATTTTATCTCTATCAGCTCGTACAGAAAAACCACATGATGGAAAAACTGTTTTCATGGAGAGTTCCGGGTTTTGATGTGATAGGAAGACATTCACTGCTGATTTATTTATTGCATCAGCCTGCGGTGTTTGGGATTTCATGGATGCTTTTTCAAATATAATTTCAGAATGACTGTTGCCATTTTAAGTATGAATTAAGCTTCCTGTATAATTCAAAGTGCAGAGAGTAAGTGATTTTACAAAAATAGATACCAGGGTTAAGCTTCATTGCTGACCGGCCGGTTAGCAAATGAGCAGAATAAAGAAGGTATCTACAAATGAATTTTACACAAAATAAGAATGAATTTGCACTTGAAGATGAATTTGCGGGAATTCTTTGACAGATACACAGACATGTTGTATATTTTTAAAGATATAAATAAAACGAAAGCTGAGTCTGCAGCAGTTTTATGAGTGGATTCAGAATAGTTATGAACATTTGCATATCCAGAAAGGATAGAGTGACAAAATATGTTTTTAGATGCTTTAACAGATACATTCATTGATGGAATCAAGATTCTTCCCTTCTTATTTGTGACCTATGTGTTGATGGAATATATTGAGCATAAAGCAGGCAGTAAGGCAGAGCGTTTCGTGAAGAAGTCCGGCCGGCTCGGTCCTGTCGTGGGAAGTATTTTAGGAGTGGTTCCCCAGTGTGGATTTTCGGCAGCTGCAGCGAACTTTTATGCGGGAAGAATTATTACACTGGGAACATTGATTTCGATTTTCCTGTCCACATCGGATGAAATGCTGCCGATTCTGATTTCAGAGAAAGTATCTCCGGTATTGATTTTCCAGATATTGGGAATGAAGATAGTGATTGGTATGATTGCAGGATTTGTAATTGATCTGATTCTGCATCGTAAGGGAAAAGAAGAGAGCGAAATGCGAATTGAACATATGTGTGACCATGAGCACTGTCATTGCGATGAACAGAATATTTTTAAGTCCGCGCTCGTTCATACCTTACAGATCTTTGCTTTTATTGTGGTGATTTCTTTTGCACTCAATATCCTGATTGCTATTGTAGGAGAGGATAAGCTCGGAAGCTTTATGACCTCTGTCCCGGCTCTCGGCATTCTGCTTTCGGGACTCATTGGGCTGATTCCGAACTGTGCGGCCTCTGTCGTGATCACACAGCTTTATCTGGAGGGACTGCTTACTATGGGATCTATGATGGCAGGACTTCTTGTGGGATCCGGAATAGGACTGCTTGTGTTGTTCCGTGTGAATGAGGATATGAAGGAAAATTTGAAGATTACGACCATGCTCTATGTAATTGGTATTGCATGCGGATTTCTGATTGATCTCATTTTATGATGCCAGGGTCAAAAGGTCTAAAAACACATGAGCTTGCTCATAGGTGGTTGAAAGACCTTGGGACCCGCTCCGATATGAGCATAAAAGTGGGATGCTAATCCCACGATATGCGAATATTGAATAGGATTGTGGGAGTGTAAAGCACGGAACAATCCGTAGGCATCATAGATGGGAGCTTTTGACCCCCAACATCATTTTATAAAGAATGGCTCGGAATAGTTTCAAATATAATAAATACCGGCAGCTTATGAATGAGAAGGGGTGAACTGTTACAGAATATGGTAAAATGAAAACCCGGCACCTGCGTATACAGGATGCCGGGTTTCGTATAGGGAAAAAGGAAGAAGTTATAAGCTTTTGTAATTGGCCTTCACAATATCCTGTGCAGGCTTTCCATAAATATCATATCCACTGTGGGAGGCTGCCTTGTCTAATGGGTATTGTTTACCTGCCCAGTCCCATAAGCAGAAGCCCTGAATCCAGGGACGCTTGCGGCAGGCCTCAAACATGGAGACATACCAGTTCTTCTGCTCGTCCAGATCGACCTCACCACGTACAGTCCAGTCGTTCGGTGCCTTGGAGGAACCGTGGGTGGACATACAACCGCATTCTGCGAAGAAGAAAGGTTTGTCAAATTTCTTCACAACAGCTTCAATGCGGTCAAGCTCCTGTTCCCAGCGGTCGGGAGGATAATATCCGCTGGAGGAGATGGCGTCCACACAATCCCACCAGTCTACGTTGTGCTCCTGATATTTATCGGTATTATAGGTAATCATACCATGATATACCTTACGGATCTCGGCGATGAGCTGACGCCATTCGGCACTTCTTCGCTGGGACATTACCATCTCACAGCCGGGACTGAAAATTTCACATTTGGTTTTTTCGGCAATTTCAGCAAAGTGAAGCTGAAATTCCGTATAGGATGCAAACCACTTGCTCCATTTGGGCTCACAGGGAACATCCTCATCAAAAAAATTAATATGTGCACGCCAGGTACCGTTCTTACAATTTATAGTGGGCTTTAAGAAAACATGCAGTCCTTCTTTATGAATATGATTAATCATACTGATCAGTTCCTTGTCGGAAACAGTTGCATCGGAGGTAAAATCAATTTCTTCTGACTGCGGGGTTTCCTGAAGCGCATTTGGAACCAGTAAAATATAGTTGGCGCCTGTTCCTTCTATCAGATTTTTTAAACTGTTCTTAGCTTCCTTGCTGCTAAGACTTCCTTTGGGAGAAAAAGGGGAGAAGGTTATTCCTTTAATAAATTCCATAGCAGATTCCTTCCAAATTAATAATTAAGCTATAAAGATGTTAAGTGATAAAGGGTTAAATTATAAAACTCTTTCATTACTATAAAACTATAGCACTGCCAATAAATATCCGCTATAATATAGTTGCGCAAAAATTGTATAAATCTATTTGTAAGAGGTTTGTGATGCAATACTTATTTGAATACTGTGATAAATTAAAATCACCTTACGAAGCTTTTTTTTATGATACCTCCTGTATGCCGTTTCCGATCCGCTCCCACTGGCATTATTTTATGGAAATGATTCTGATGGTAGAGGGAACCGGGCTGATCGATTGCAACGGACGGACTTATGTGGTTGAACCCGGGGATCTGATGATCTTCCCTCCGGAAGCGCTGCATGCTGTTTATACAGCAACCAATTTTGACCTGAAATATGAAGTCATTAAATTTGACATCAGTAAGCTATATACCGAGAACAGCTATTCACCTGAGTTGAAAATGATTCTTGAAAGCATCAATAAGAGTCCGGAAGTGGAACTTTGTTTTAAGGAAGAAAGGATCCGGGACTGGAGGACAAGGGAAATCTTTTGCAGATGCCGGGAGGAGATTCAGAAGAAGCAGTTTGGCTATGATATTGTGATTCACAGCCTGATTTCTTCGCTGATCGTCCAGATGGTACGGGTCTGGTGTGAGAATGGATTTAATACCGATGTGGCGATGACGATGAATCTTGAGACGGATTCCATCCGTGGAATTACCTCCTATATTGATGCACATATCGGAGAGCAGATCCGGGTAGAAGATCTGGCGGATATGTGTAACATGAGTTATTCCTATTTTGCAAAGAATTTCAAGCAGTATTATGGAAGATCCTGCAAGGAATACATTGAATTTATCCGGATTAACAAGGTGGAGGATCTTTTGCTGTTCACAGACTTTGATTTAAGCTATATCAGCCAGGAAACCGGTTTTTCCGACAGCAGTCATCTGATTAAGATTTTCCGCAAATGGAAGGGTGTAACCCCAAAGCAGTTTAAGAAGAATCACGGGAAATAAAGACCGTAGGATTTGTTGTTGTTGGCAACAGGTGATATAATGAACATACAGGGAAATAATAATTCCGTGGGGGGTTTACTTATGAGTGGGAATGATTTAAATCTGCCGGAGTGCAGTACACAGGAAAAGGATGATCTGACCAAGCTGTATACACGATATGCAGCAAGAGAACGGATTTTGGAACGGTTTCTTAAGAATGCGGATGAGCAGGGGGTACTTTTGCTGATTGATCTGGATGATTTCTGCAGGATTAATCAGCAGTATGGGCAGACCTATGCCGATTCTGTGCTGAAGCAGGTTGGAAGCCAGATACATACAAACTTTATGGTCAAGGATATTGTTGCACGGGTGGCATTTGATATTTTTCTGGTTTATTGTCCGGAGTTAAGTGATACCGGAAAGGTTGAAAAGCTTATCCGAAGGTTGAAGGATCGTCTGGAAAAGTATATACAGCTTCGGGATGAAAGTGTGATCCGGTTCAGTGCAGGTGCAGCAGTGTTCCCGAAGGACGGAGGAGATCTGGATACTCTTTATGCCCATGCAGATTCTGCTTTGTGGACTGCGAAGAGACATGGTAAAAACAGACTGTACTTTTACGATGGTGAGCAGACGGATGCCGATTACCGGGGACAGACCTACCGGAAGGTCAGTGAACAGGATAAGCTTATGATAACCGGAGATCAATCTGTCACCCGGATCAATCGTGAATTATTTGATTTTTGTTTTGATGTCCTGTGCCGGGAAAAGAATCTGCAGCAGGCTCTCTATCTGGTGTTTGAGGAGGTCTGCCGTTATTTTGGGTTTGACCGGTGTATTCTGCGTGAATATGACACACTTGCACTGGTAATGCGTGTTACCAATAAATGGGTCCGGGAGGACGATGGCGATGATGCTTCTGTCATTGAAACCTTTGGGACAGCCGACCTGTCGGCAGAAAGCAAAGCTCCTGATTATTACCTGATACAGAACGGACATTCCAGGTATAAAGATTATACCGAAGAATTCAGCAAATTATCCAGAATCCCGTTTTCCTGTATTGTGTTTCCTTTGTGGGAGGGTGAGGTAATGCGGTTTGCCATCACCTATGAGATCTGGGAAAAGCGTTCCTTTACAGAAGCAGAAATCTTTACTCTTCGCAGCATTACGAAAATGCTGTCCAGTTTTATTCTGCGTTTCCAGACCAAGACAGAGCTTGAAAATGAGTACAGAATCGGGCGTATGGCAATGGAAGCACAGAAAATTGACTATTATGTATCCAATCTGCACACCCATGAAATATATTATTTAAGTCCGTCCATGCGTGAGACATATAAGGATCTTCCGAAAGACATCAAGTGTTATGAGGTGATGTTCCGGAGGGATACACCGTGTGAAAACTGTCCGATGGAAGCCTGCAGGCCGGATATGGAGGAAAACACGGTTGAGTATTATGATATTGATGAGGATAACAGCTATACGATTACGGCAACCAGAATTCATGATACCGGATTTGAAGATGATTTTGTAATCTGTAAATCTGATGTGACATCTTATATGCAGAGGGTGAAGGGAATAGACCAGCTGACCGGTGTGATGAGTTATGAAAAGTTCCGTATGGAGGCACTGAGACTTCTGAAACGCAAGAAAAAGGGTTTTGTACTGGTTTTCCTTGGAATACAGGATTTTGCAAGAATCAATGATGAGTACGGATATGTTGTCGGAGATGAAGTGTTAAAGACCCTTGCGCAAATGATTCAGCGGGATCTGTCAGAGGGAGATCTGTTTTGCCGGGTAAAGGGAGATGATTTTATTATTATCATGAATTCATGCCCGGCAGAGACAATTTCACGCAGGGTTCATTATTATACAGATGAACTTACTATGCATTTCAGACGCAGCTATGCAGGGATAACCATCAATTGTTTTGGTGGTATTTATGCGATCTCTCCGGAAGAAACGGATATCAACCGTTCGATTGATAAAGCAATGAAGGCACGGAATATGGCAAAATTAAATTTTTACGAGACAAGTGGAATTTACGTGTATACCAGAGAATTTGAGACTCGTGAAAATGAAAAGGAAGCCATGAACCGGATTATGAAGGATGCATTGGAGAATGGGGGCTTTTGTGTCTATTTTCAGTCAAAGGTGGATATTACTACCGGAAAGATCAGTGGTGCGGAAGCATTGGTTCGTCTGAAGGATAAGGATGGTAAGCTGGTTCCGCCGGGAAAGTTTGTTCCACTTGCCGAAGAGACCGGTATGATTGTGGAGATTGACCAGTTTGTATATGAAGAGACCTTCCGGCTGATTCACAAATGGCTGCAGGAAGGAAAGAAGGTTCCGGTAATTTCAGTGAATCTGTCCCGTCTGCATCTGATGGACGATCAGCTTCCGGAGCATATGGAGGCTCTGTGTGATGTGTACGATTTACGTCCGGAGCAGATTGAGCTGGAGATTACCGAGAGTGTTTTCTTCCAGGATGCGGATCGTCTGATTGATATGATTAAGCGGTTAAAGGCCGTGGGATTTGTGATTTCCATGGATGATTTTGGTGCTGGATACTCGACACTTAACTTTATGAAATCCCTGCCGGTTGATATTATTAAGATTGATGGCGGATTTTTTATGAAAAATAAGATGGATGATAAGAACAAGGCAGTTATCTCTGCAATTATGCAGCTTTCCAATAATCTGCACTTTAAGACGGTTTCCGAAGGCGTGGAGACGGACGAGCAGGTGGAATTTATTAAAGAACAGGGCGGAAAGTATGTGCAGGGATATTATTTCTATAAGCCGATGCCGCCGGAAGAGTTTGAGGGACTGCTGGAGGAGAAGAGGCAAGGTGGTGCATGCTTGTGAGCAATGAGCCATGCCGGAAGCCTGGAGGCAAGGTGGTGCTTGGTTGTGAGCAATGAGCCATGCCGGAAGCCTGGAGGCAAGGTGGTGCTTGGTTGTGAGCAATGAGCCATGCCGAAAGCCCGGAGGAAAGGTGGTGCTTGGTTGTGAGCAATGAGCCATGCCGGAAGCCTGGAGGCAAGGTGGTGCTTGGTTGTGAGCAATGAGCCATGCCGGAAGCCTGGAGGCGAGGTGGTGCTTGGTTGTGAGCAATGAGCCATGCCGGAAGCTCGCAGGCAAGCTGCTTCGCTTTCGCGGCATTCGCCGTATTATATCAAAAAATAGAACGTTCATTGGTGAGCAAGCTCCCCATGAGACGTTCTATTTTTGATATAGCATGGCTCATTGCTCGCAAAAAAAGCACCATCCCCAAGGCTCCTGTGTCCTCAAAAATGGTACTTGCAGTGGACCGCCAGGGGTTCGAACCCTGGACACCCTGATTAAGAGTCAGGTGCTCTACCAACTGAGCTAGCGGTCCGTATCTTTTGTTGTTTTAATACTTCATTTGCAACGCAAGTGTTATTATAGTATAATGCCTTTTGAAATGCAAGTACTTTTTTAAAAATTTTTTAAGAAATTTTAATTGTGCCCGAAAACCGTGAAAAATCGGGCAGTCAGGAGCATATGATGATATTTGAAACGCATGCACATTATGATGATCCGGCCTTTGATGAGGACAGGGAATCGCTTTTGCTGAAACTTCCGGAGGAAGGAATTACGAGAGTGGTTAACGTTGCAGCCAGCCTGAAGGGGTGTCGGGACAGCCTGGATCTTGCGAAGAAGTATGATTTTATTTATGCATCCATCGGGGTGCACCCTTCCGATACAGGGGAACTGACAGATGACGATCTGGCTTTCATGGAGAAGCTCTGCAGAGAGGAAGCACTGCAGCAGAGGGGAAAGGTTGTTGCAGTCGGTGAGATTGGCCTTGATTATTACTGGGACGAGCCGGATCGGGAGATTCAGAAGAAATGGTTTGAAGCGCAGATGGAAATGGCGCGACGGACACACCTTCCATTGATTATTCATTCGAGGGATGCTGCTAAGGATACCGTAGATCTTATGCAGGAGCATCATGCCGGAGAGATCGGGGGAATCGTACACTGTTATTCCTATTCCGTGGAGCTGGCACGCACCTTTCTTGATATGGGGTTTTATTTTGGAATTGGCGGAGTTGTTACTTTTGGCAATGGAAGAAAGCTTGCAGAAGTGGTAAAATATCTTCCGTTAGAGAAAATTGTTCTCGAAACAGACAGTCCGTATCTTTCTCCGGTTCCGAACAGGGGAAAGCGGAATTCCTCTTTAAACCTTCCCTATGTGGCAGGAAAGATAGCAGAATTAAAGGAAATCACTCCGGAGCAGGTTATGCAGGTGACATTTGCCAATGCAGAACAGGTTTACGGATTTCAGAAAAAGAAACAGTAACAGGAGAAAATGCATGCCGACATTAGGAAATCCTACAGGAACGATTGAGATTTTGAAAAAATATAACTTTAATTTCCAGAAACGGTTCGGGCAGAACTTTCTGATTGACAGTCATATTCTGGAAAAAATTGTGGAATCCGCAGAAATTACGAAGGAGGACTGCGTACTGGAAATCGGACCGGGAATCGGAACAATGACACAGTATCTGGCAGAAAGTGCCGGTCAGGTCATTGCGGTTGAGATTGATAAGTCCCTGATTCCGATTCTGGAAGATACCCTGTCTCCTTATGACAATGTGACCGTGATCAATGAGGATATCCTGAAGGTGGACATTCGGAAGCTTGTAGAGGAGCACAACGCAGGAAAGCCAATCAAGGTTGTGGCAAATCTCCCCTACTATATCACGACACCGATTATCATGGGTTTGTTTGAGAGCCATGTTCCGCTTGACAGCATTACGATTATGGTGCAGAAGGAGGTGGCGGACCGGATGCAGGTAGGACCAGGAACAAAGGATTATGGTGCCCTGTCACTCGCGGTACAGTATTATGCAAAGCCGGAGATCGTGGCCTATGTCTCTCCCGGCTGCTTCATACCTAAGCCCAATGTGGGTAGTGCGGTCATCCGGCTGAAACGATATGACAGGCCGCCTGTTGAGGTAAGAGACGAGGCATTCTTATTCCGCCTGATCCGGGCGGCTTTTAACCAGAGAAGGAAAACACTGGCAAATGGAATCGGTAACGCCCAGGATATCCCCTGCAGCCGGGAGCAGGCACAGGAAGCTCTTGAAAAGCTTGGATTTTCGCCGTCTGTCCGGGGAGAAGCACTGACCTTACAGGAATTTGCACTGCTTTCCAACGAAATTTACTACAAGATCTATGGGTAATGTTGGAAGAACCTGCCCATATCTTGTTCTTTTTTGCGTTTTATTTTTGACATCTTATACCCCGTATGGTAAACTGATAACGTAACTATGTATGCCTTTTCGCAGAGAAATATAGAGGTGACTACCTTGGATAAATATGAATACAAAGTACGTGCAGATGAGATTAAATCCTTAATTTCAGAAGGCGAATACGAGGAAGCGGTTAAAATCGCAGATTCCATTGACTGGCGCAGGGTAAAAAGTGTCATGATGCTCTGTACCATCAGTGATTTATATAAAATCAACCGGAGATATGAAGACAGCAGGAATATTCTTCTTCTGGCCTATGAGAAGCAGAAGGGCCGGCTGATCGTATATTCCCTTTGTGAGTTATCTATTAAGCTTGGAGAATACGTTCAGGCGATTGAATACTACAAGGAATTTGTCCAGCTTGCACCGAAGGACAGCGGCAGATATATTCTGCAGTATAAGCTGTATGAAGCACAGGATGTAAGCCTGGAGGAGCGGATTGAGGTTCTTGAAGAATTAAAGCGCCATGATTACCGTGAAAAATGGGCCTACGAGCTGGCTTATCTTTACCACAGGGTAGGTCTTGAAAGTAAATGCATTGAAGAGTGCGATGAGATGATTCTGTGGTTTGGGGAAGGCAGATATGTTCTTAAGGCATATGAGCTTAAGATGCTGCATACACATTTAACACCGGAGCAGCAACAGAAGTACGAGGAATTGAAGAGCCATAATGGAATGCGTGCTTCAGACTTTGCCGTAGATCAGGCAGCTGTGCGTGAGGAGGCAAAGTATGAAACCGAGGACGAGGGCGATGATGAATACAGTCGTCAGATGAATCAGCTGACAGACGATACGAAGCAGATTCCGAAGACGGAACAGACTTCTTCAGAGGAAGAAGATCTGGATATTCAGGTGAAACCGGTTGATGTCAGCCAGTACAATACGATTAATCTACAGAAGGAGCTCGCAGAGAGTATGCGGGAGCTTCTGGAGAGTAAAACCGGAGAGATGCCGGCAGGTGAAGTAAATGATCTGATGATGACACAGATGTATGCACCGGTAGATCATACAGAGGGTGCGGATGAATCCGCACAGACAGATGCGGCTGCGGATAACGAAATGATCCGGATACCGGATATGCAGCCGGTTGAACCGCAGATGGAACAGACGGTAACCGCAGAAGGATCTGTAGCAGAGGTTCAGGAAGCAGAAGTACAGGAAGCCCCTGTACAGGAGACAGCTCCGACAGAAGCAACAGAGCAGACCATAGAGGAAGTGCAGGAAAAGGTACAGCCGGTTCTGCGTCAGGATACCGATGAGATGAAGCTGATCACGGATGAAGACCTCAAACAGGCAGATGAGGAAGTGTTTTTTGGCAATACTTCCGAAGTGAACGTGCAGGATGTGGTTTCCGAGCTTGCCGAGAAAAATGCGGACCGTACCGCTTTCCGTCCGGTGGAGGAAGAACAGGAAGAGGTCACACCGGGAGTTACGCCTGCTTCAATGGATGCGATGTCCAATACGGGTGTGATCCGCACCTTTAATAAAAAATCCGGGTACGATGATATGCTTTCCCAGGAATATGACGGACAGATCAGTCTGGTGGTGCCGGAATCCGAACAGGTAGAGAAGCAGATTACCGGACAGCTCAGCATCGAGGATGTGATGGCGGAATGGGAGCGGATGAAGAAGGAGAATGAGGAAAGACGTCTCAAGGAAATCCGTGAACGTGTGCGTAAGCAGACGGACAACCTGTTTGCCGATTTTGATGAGTCTACGAAATCCGGACTTCTGGAAGAGCTGGAAAATGCCATGGTAACTGCGGCCATGAAGGAAGAAAAGCTTCGTGCCGATAAGGAAAAGCCGAAGGTTGTCAAGGTTTCCGATATTGAGAAGCAGCGGGAAGAAAAGGAAGCTCATCCACAGCAGAAGGAAGAGGTGAAACCGCAGCCTGTGGAGGAACCGGAAGAAATCATCGAAGAATCTGTGGATGAAGTGATGGAAGAGCTGCCGGTGACAGAACCGGTTATGGGAGAAGTACAGGATTCTGTTCCGGACGAACTGGTTGAGGATGCCGAGATCATCGATGAGGAAGAGGAAGCTGCGGAGGAATCCGGGGAAGAAATGGTCGAAGAGCCCGCAGAGGAAGTAACGGAAGAAGCTGCCGGAGTAGAAATGACAGAGGAGAATCCGGAGGAAGAAGCAGCAGAAGAACCGGAAGAGCCGAAGAAGATGCCTCTCCGCAGAAAGAAGAAAAAGGTACAGCAGAATTTTGATGAAACACAGAATATTGTGTTAGAGTTTGATGATATACCGGAAATGACGGAAAAAGTTCCGGCACAGGCAGCACTGGCTAAGAAGCTTAGGGCACCAAGAGAGATTAAGAAGGAGGACGAGCCGGTACAAACGACTGGGGAAGTGATCTCCTCTACAGAAAAGGGGCGCGAACTGACAGAGCAGGAAAGAGAAGAGTTTGCTCCGTTTATCCATCACCGCCGGACACGCCGTCAGATTGCGGAGGTCATCGATAACATCAGCCTTGCTTCCTACACTGGCAATGTTGTCGTCACCGGTGAAGAGGGAACGGAATCTACTGCTTTTGCAAAGCTCCTGATTAAGGATGTGCAGTCCAATGACAGTAATTTCTCCGGTAAGGTTGCGAAGATCTCCGGATCAGTTCTGAACAAGAAGGATATTGCAGAGACGTTAAATAAGCTGGCAAACGGTGCACTGATCGTGGAGGATGCCGCAGCACTTAAGAAGCCTTCTGTGGATGTTCTGCTTCGTGAGATGAATCAGGAGGAAAAGGGGCTGATTCTGGTTCTGGAGGATACTAAGAACCGGATGGACGCATTCCTTGCCAAGAATAAGGACTTACAGGAAGTATTTAATTTAAGAGTGGATCTGGAAGCACTGGATGACCAGACGCTTGTGAAATACGCAAGAAAATACGCTTTAGAGCAGGAATACTCGATTGATGATCTTGGAATTCTGGCGCTGCATACGAGAATTGCCGATCTGCAGACCGGTGATCATGAGGTAACGCTTTCCGAGATTGAAGAGCTTGTGGATGAAGCAATTTATTATGCGGATAAGAAGACGCCAAAGCATTTCTTTGATGTTTTATTTGGAAATCGATATGATGATGAGGATATGATCATTTTAAGAGAAAAAGATTTCATGCATTACTAGAGAAAGGTGTGTAGAGGTATGGCAGAAAAGAAAAAGAAGCCAACAGTCTTCATTTCCCAGGATGACCAGTATCTGTTTGCACAGGGGACTCATTATGATATTTATGAGAAGCTGGGGGCACATCCTTCCTGTGAAGACGGAGAAGAGGGAATGTTCTTTGCAGTTTGGGCTCCAAACGCAAAGCAGGTCTATGTGATCGGGGAATTTAACGACTGGAATGAGAGTGCAACTCCAATGACGAAGCTGGGACCGGGAGGAATTCATTCTGTATTTGTTAAAGGAGTCGGAACGGGGGTATTGTACAAGTATCTGATTATTACGCAGGAAGGGGAGAAGCTGTATAAGGCAGATCCATTTGCAAACAGTGCAGAATTACGTCCGGGAACAGCGTCAAGAACAACGGATCTGACAAAGTTCCGTTGGACAGATACCACGTGGATGAAGGAACGTGATCTGAAGGATTATAATAAAGAGCCAATGGCAATTTATGAGTGTCACATTGGTTCCTGGATGCGTCATCCACGTCCGGACGAGCAGGGATTCTACAATTATCGTGAGTTTGCAGACCGCATTGTGGAATACCTGACAGAAATGAAATATACTCATATTGAATTGATGGGAATTGCTGAGCATCCGTTTGATGGATCCTGGGGTTATCAGGTGACCGGATACTATGCACCGACCTCCCGTTACGGAACGCCGGATGATTTCATGTATCTCATCAATCAGCTGCATAAGCATCACATCGGTGTAATTCTGGATTGGGTTCCGGCTCACTTTGCAACCGATGCCCATGGACTTGGACGGTTTGATGGAGAATGTATTTTTGAACATCCGGATCCGCGTCTTGGAGAACATCCGGATTGGGGAACCAAGATTTTTAATTACGGAAAGACGGAAGTAAAGAACTTCCTGATTGCCAATGTATTATTCTGGATCCGTAAGTTCCATGTTGATGGAATCCGTGTTGATGCGGTTGCATCCATGCTTTATCTCGATTATGGAAAGAAAGAGGGGCAGTGGGTTCCCAACAAATATGGTGATAACAAGAATCTGGAAGCTATTGAATTCTTTAAGCATCTGAATTCCGTTGTCCGTGGAACGTATCCAGGATTCCTTACAATTGCGGAGGAATCTACCGCCTGGCCCAAGGTGACCGGTAAGATAGAAGACGGTGGACTTGATTTTTCCTTTAAGTGGAATATGGGATGGATGCATGATTTCTGCGAATATATGAAGCTGGATCCGTATTTCCGTAAGGATAACCACTATGCCATGACGTTTGCCATGACCTATAATGACAGTGAGAATTATATTCTTCCCCTGTCACATGATGAGGTCGTTCATCTGAAGTGCTCCATGGTCAATAAGATGCCCGGATATAAGACGGACAAATATGCGAATCTCCGTGCGGGCTATGCATATATGCTTGGTCATTCCGGTAAAAAGCTTCTGTTCATGGGACAGGACTTTGGACAGGAAAGAGAGTGGAGTGAAGCAAGAGAGCTTGACTGGTTCCTTCTTCAGGAGGATCTGAACAGGGGACTTCATGATTATGTGAAGAATTTACTGGAGCTTTACAACAAATATCCGTGCCTGTATGAGATTGATAACAGCTGGGACGGATTTGAATGGCTGAATTGTGATGATAAGGACAGAAGTACATACAGCTTTTTCCGTAAGGCATCCAATGGTAAGAATAACCTTATGTTTATCATTAATATGACTCCGATGAAATGGGAGAATTACAAGGTCGGTGTCCCGAAAAAGAAGAAATATAAGCTTTTGTTAAACAGTGATGATGTCCGGTTTGGAGGACAGGGTATGGAAGTGCCTGCGGAAATTACTTCAGTAAAGGAAAACTGTGATTACCGTAATTACAGCCTGACTCTGGATCTTCCTCCGTACAGTGCGCTGATCTTTGTATTTTAGGTCATCTGTCCGGTTTATTTTTAAATCAGGGAAATGGTTAAGAAATCAAAATAATATGCCGAAATAAAGGGTGAATGTGAAAGCATTCGCCCTTATTTTTAACTTTATAGGAAATGAATACCTTTTTAGGAGATTTACTCTATGAACGTTTATTTTCCTTCTGCGGAAACGGATTCCGCAAAGCAGAGTATAAATGTTGACAGAGCCACAACTGCATATCGTACTTCCACCCGGAACGCAGAACGGGCAGGAAGAAGTTCATTTGCATTAGACATTTCTGGCACAGTTACGGATAACAGCGCTTACGCAGGTCACGGAAGGACCGCAGAAGAGGTTATGCGGATGGCGGGACAAGAGGATACCAAGGCTCGTCGTGACTATATGGCAGTAATGTCTAATTGTATGTCCGATGAAGATTTTGCGAAGCTGCAAGAGGAAGGCTTTCATCCGGGAAGTACGGAAATTGACACGGTTGTGACCATTGTCGATCGTATAAAAGCAGCACTTGTAAAGGGTGGAACAGAGGTTGTCGGGTATACGGATACCTTAAGTGATGAAGAGCTCTGTAAGATTACGGGTTCGGAAAGCTTTGCCAATGAACTCAAAAATCAGTTCCATGACCGTGACATTCCACTGACCGAAGAGAATGTGCAGGCCATAACCGATACCTATGAACAGATTAAGAATATTTCGAAGCTTTCGGAGGGTTCCGAGAAGTACATGGTGGAAAACCGGATGGAACCTACGCCGGAGGCTCTCTATACTGCACAGTACTCTGCACCGCAGGAGGGCAGCCGTCAGGGCACAGGCTATTATGCCGATGGAACCGTGAACGGGTATTATGCGAAGAAGCCGGAGCAGATTGATCTGGAAGCACTGCTTCCACAGATCGTAAAGGTGATTGAAGATGCCGGACTGGAGGTGTCCGAGGAGACCATCGGGCAGGCACAATGGCTGATTGAAAAGGGAATTCCGCTGGATGAAGAAGCCATGCAGCGCTTACATAAGCTTGAAACGATTGAATTTCCGATCCGCATGGAGAACTATCTGAACAGTGTGACCGCAGCGATTGCAGATGGTATTCCGGTGAAGAAGGCAGACCTCACCCGTAGGGAAACTTATTTGGAGGAAATCCGTGGTAAGCGTCAGATGGAAGAGACCAGACTCCAGATGTCCTTTGAAGCAAATCTGAAATTATTGCGAAGCGGATATCAGTTAGATACTGCTCCGGTCGAAGAAACCGTGAAGCTCTTAAAGCAGCTTGAGGATCAGTTATTCTTAAGCCTGACAGGGGAAGAGGATGTGGTTCAGGCCAAGGAAAAATTATCTTTGTTTGATGAGTCCATGGAGCTCATCCAGAGTATCCGTACCGCACCGGTTTCCTTCGTGGAACAGATTGAACCTGAGGATACGTTAAAGAAGATCGCGGATACCGGTGAGGCACAGCGCCGTGTCTGTGAAAAGGCATCCCGAAGCTACGAAGAGCTGATGACCGCACCGAGAAAGGATCTGGGAGATCAGATTGCGAAGGCCTTCCGGAATGTGGATGATCTTCTTGATGAACTGAACCTTGCCGCAACCGAAGAAAACCGCAGAGCAGTCCGGATTCTTGGTTACAACCAGATGGAAATCAGTGAAGAGAACATTACGAAGGTCAAGGAAAAGGATACACTACTGACAGGAGTCATCCGCGAGATGAAGCCGGGCCGGGTATTACAGATGATCCGTAAGGGCGTGAATCCCATTTCCATGAAATTAGAGGATCTGGATACATTTTTAAAAGAAAATAAAGATACCGCAGATGATATGGAATCCTACAGCAGGTTCTTATACAGGCTGGAACAGGATCATGACATTACCGAAGAGGAGCGCAGCGCATACATTGGTATTTACCGTCTGATGCATCAGATTGAAAAGAATGATGCAGCTCCTTTGGGAGCAGCCATGCAGGCAGATATGGAGCTGACTTTTGAAAATCTGCTCACTGCACTGCGGAGCACGAAAAAGGAAGCCTCCAGGAAGCTGGATTACCGGGTGGACGATCACTTTGGCGGTGTAACCGCGAAGGAAAGTGCCATCGAATCCATCACTTCACAGATCGAAAAAGGTTATGCGGGGGATACCGCAGATCTTTATACGCTTCTGGATCAGGCAGGAAGTGAGGAAGCACAGAAGGAATATGAGCAGGAGCTTTATGCGGAAATAAGAGAGGCTTATAAGGCAGAAGAAGATGTAATGCAGCAGTTAAGTGATTATGCACAGCCTATTACTGCAGATCATCTGATGGCAATGGATACCCTGTTAAACGCATCTGCGGAAAGCTTCCGGAAGATGAATGAGCTTCTGAAAAATAAGAATGAAAAACAGAATTTCATCGCAAAGCATGGCGAAGAAATCCTGCGCCATATGAACAGCCGGGAAGAGACGGTACAGTCCTACGAGAAAATGACCGGAGAGATTCAGGATACGTTCGAACAGGAAGCCTTTGATCCGCAACAGGACGGTATCCGGTATTCCTCAGACATTCGCAGTATGACCGGATTTTATAAGCAGCTGGGTCTGATGAAGTCTCTGGCAAGAGAAGAGAATTATGAGATCCCGATTGAAATTGATGGATCGCTTACCGCGATTAATCTGAAGGTGATCCATAATGAACAGGAAGAGGGAAGAGTAGCAATTACATTTACCTCGGAGCCTTTTGGAAAAACGGCTGCAGAATTCAGGCTGACGGAACAGGGACTGAGTGGTTACTGTACCTGTGAGAAGGAAGCAGGAAAAGCACTTTTAGAAGAGCATAAGGCAGAATGGCAGGAGCAGCTTGTTAAGGAAGGAATCCAACCGGGTGCTGTTTATTTTACAAACACGAATAGCTTAAATCTTAAGGATTTTAATAAAAACCAGACGAAGGAACAAAAATCAGGAAGCAAAGCAGACTCCGTACAGCTCTATCGGGCAGCGAAAGCATTTATTGCATTTGTCAGACAGACCGGGGATACAGAAAGGAAGAGCATATGAGAATTAATTTTAACGCATCAGCAGTCATTGCAAATAACGCATTAAACCGGAACGATAACCGTCTGCAGGATTCCCTTGCAAGATTATCCTCCGGATTAAAGGTAGTCAATGCGAAGGATAATCCTTCGGGACTTGCCATGTCCAAGAAAATGAATGCGCAGATCAAGGGGCTTGATCAGGCAGGTGACAATGCCGGAGATGGCGTTTCCATCATTGAAATTGCAGATGGTGCGATGTCCGAAATGCATGATATTTTGCAGCGGATCAATGAGCTGGCCGTAAAGGGAAGTACCGGAACCATTACCGATGATGACCGTAAGCTCATTCAGGATGAAGTAAAGCAGTTAAAGGAAGAGCTTACCCGTATTTCTGAAACTGTGGAGTTTAATGGACAGACCATTCTGGACGGATCCTTTGACTTAAGAGGCTACAGCAACAATCAGAATGCCAAGGTGGCTTATTATAGCGATGAAATCCTGGCAGGAACCTATACCATTGATCAGCTGAAAGTTACTTACAATGCAGATGGAACGATTGATGAAGTAACTGCCAAGAACTTTGGAAATGGCTTCCCGAAGGATGCCAATGTAACTTCGATTGATGGAAATATTGTGACAATTGCCGGATCCGGTAATTTTGAGTTAAAGCTCCGCCTGACGAATGATGCTACATTTACGGATCTGGATCTGGATCTGGAAGGCTTTGGTGCCATGGATATGCAGATCGGAGCAAATGAAGGGCAGCAGCTTGGGATTCGCATTCCGAAGATGTCTCTGGAGAATATGGGAATCTCGAACATAGATTTAAGTACTGCAGAGGGAGCGAACGAAGCAATTGACAAGGTGGATGCGGCAATTAAGTATGTATCAGCCAGCCGGAGCCGTCTGGGTGCTTATCAGAACCGTCTGGAGCACACCGTCAACAATCTGGATATATCCAGTGAAAATATGACGGCTGCTTATTCCAGAATCATGGATGTGGATATGGCAGAGGAAATGACGGAATATACGACCGTTCAGATTTTGTCCCAGGCAAGTACTTCGATGCTTGCGCAGGCCAATGAACGTCCGTCCCAGGTACTTCAGCTTTTACAGTAACTATTTAAAATAGTGATAACTATTCAGAACCCTATTCGTAAAATCTCTGTTTCACAGCGTGGTTTCACGAATGTGGTTACTTCGCCATATAAAATTGCTATTCTGTTTGAATGCAAGCATTCGCAGAAAGCATTTTTGCATGGCTCTGAATAGTTACCGATTATGAGTAACGAGGTGATGATCGGATGACAAAGGAAATGAAACAGAATTATACGCTGCGCATTTCACAGGCGAATAAATCAGAGCTTGTTGTGATTGTTTATGAAATGCTGCTGACCTATATAGAAGACGCAAAGGCGGCTCATGCAAATGGCGATACCGAAGTCTATGCAGTATCGATCCGCAGGGCAGAAGGCTGCATTCGTGAGCTGATGGCTTCCCTGCATATGGATTATGTTCTTGCTGGCAATCTGCTAAGCCTTTATGTTTATGCTGTGAAGCTTTTATCCAAGGCAAAGCTCCATAACAGCACGAAGGAGCTTGCCGAGGTGGAGAAGATGATGCGTAAGCTTCACGATGCTTATGCAATAGTAAGCAAGGAGGATACCTCCGGCTCTGTTATGGAGAATACACAGACCGTTTATGCGGGACTGACTTATGGAAAGAATCAGTTAATGGAGAGCCTCAGCAATGAGGGAAGTCTCCGTGGTCTGAGGGTTTGAGGATAGTAAATCAGCCTGCGCCATAAGGAACTGGTAGCGTTTCATAATGGCATTTACTTCATAAATATAACAATCAATTAAATCGGGTTCTGTGACATTGTCGAAACCGGAGTAGGCAATTTCCAGAGCCCGTTTTGTTTTTTCAAGATCGGATAAAAGTGCATTTCTTTTCATTTCACGCTCGCTGATCGTACGGTTTGCAGCATTCGTTCTGCCAAAATACATTTTCATAGCTTTATTTCCCTTCTAATGTTTTTACATCCTATGTAGCCAGTCAGGAAAAAATTACCTGTTGTTTTAGGAGTATAAGCATAAAACCAGAATCTTATACATACGATGGAAGAGAGAGGGAGGACAGGATATGCTGGAGAAATTCTTAAACTTCATTTTACGGGGACTGATGGGACTTTGTACGATCTTTATGGTCAATCATTTTGTCATTACCGATTTTCCACTGTGCGATGTGGGAATGAATCTCTTTACCTTTCTGACCTCCGGACTGCTTGGGATCCCCGGGGTTTGTGCTCTGTATGCCATAAATTTCTATGTTCTTTTATAACCCTTGTACAAATTTGTGATTTTTCACAAAAAATCTATTTACAACAATAAAATTTTCGTATATAATCCATATTATAAAAACAAAGTGGTCATAAGGTTACGTTCGTAATCAGCCTCTTTTGGAAGAAATCCTTCCGTTTTTCAGATTTTTACGCGTAAAGAAAGCAACACGGTACATTACAACAGCATAAGGAGGTATTATTTGGACAAGCCAATCCTTGCAATTTTCGATAGCGAGGAAAGATATGCGTATGGTTTCATGGAGTTTATCAGCAATAAGTCAAATCTGCCCTTTCAGGTTCATGTTTTTACAGAGCCGGAGCGGTTCTTTGCCTATTCTAAGCAGGAAGAAATCGAATGTCTTCTCATATCGGAAAATGTATATCAGCGGGAGGTGGAAGCCCTCAACATTCCACATATCATCATTTTAAGCGAAAGCAGTGACTGTCTTAACAAATCCCTGTTACATATTCATAAATATCAATCCTGTGAAGCCATTTTCCGGGAGGTGATGGCATACTATACGAAGGAGGCCAGCCATGTAATGTCCTGTATCAGGACAAACACAGAAAAAATGAAGATTATCGGAATCTATACACCGGTCGGAAGATGTCTGCAGACGACCTTTTCTTTTGCGCTGGGACAGATTCTTTCAAAGAAAGCAAAAGTATTATACATGAATTTTGAACGGTATTCCGGTCTGGAAGCGTTGCTGAAACGAAGCTTCCAGTATGATATTTCCGACCTTGTTTACTATTTCCAATGTGCAAAAGAAAAGCTGTCTCTGCGGCTTTCAAGCATTGTGGAAAATGTACATGGACTGGATTTTGTTCCACCGGTACAGCTTTACCAGAGTATTTTAGGAGTCCATGGACAGCAGTGGATTGAACTGTTTGCGGAGATTGAGAAATGCAGCGATTATGAGTACCTGATTCTTGACCTGACGGATGGGGTGGCAGATCTGTGGGATATCCTCAGGAGCTGCACGCATGTGTATACCATTACTCGTGGAGATGGAGTATCGCTTGCCAAGATGGATCAGTACGAGAGAGGCTTACGGACAATGGAATATGAGGATGTTCTGGCCAAAACGAGGAAGATAGAGTTTCCGGTATTTAAGGAAATTCCCATTCGTTTTGATGAATTGACCTATGGGGATCTGGCACGTTACGTCAGGCAGTACATTATCCCTGATTTTGTGGGAGAAAAGGAGGAAGGCAATGAATGAACTTCAGGAAAGAATCTTAAAGAGCATGGATCTGACAAGACAACTGAGTGAGGAGGAAATCCATGAAGCAATTGATTTGCGGATGAAGGAAGAGATCAGGAAAACGCCACTGGATCTATTGTCCAGAGAGAAGCTGCACCGCAATATTTTTTATGAAATCCGCCAGCTTGGAATTTTGCAGAGCCTCATCGAGAATCCGGAGATTACAGAAATTATGGTGAATGGGACAAGCGGTATCTTCATTGAGACGAAGGGAAAGCTTAAGAAGCTGGATATCTGCTTTGAATCCAGGGAAAAGCTGACCCAGGTCATCTGGCAGATTACGGCGGATTGCAACCGTGCCATCAACGATGCCAGTCCGATTGTGGATGCAAGATTAAAGGATGGCGCAAGAGTGAATGTTGTGCTTGATCCGGTGGCGATTAACGGTCCGATTCTGACCGTGCGGCGTTTTCCGAAAACACCGATTACAATGGATCAGCTCATTGAGCTTCAAAGCATTACCTGTGAGTGCCGTGACTGGTTAAAGCAGGCGGTACAGGACGGAGCCAATATTCTGGTGTGCGGAGGAACCGGATCCGGGAAAACGACATTTTTAAATGTATTATCCCAGTACATTCCCTCAGAGGAAAGAGTCATCACCATTGAGGATAGTGCGGAGCTGCAGCTTCTTGGAATCCCCAATCTGATCCGTCTGGAAACAAGGAATGCCAATGTGGAAGGCTGTAAGGAAATTACGATCCGTGATTTGATCCGGACGTCCTTACGTATGCGTCCTGACCGCATTGTCGTCGGGGAGGTGCGTGGACAGGAGGCGATTGATATGCTTCAAAGCGTCAATGTCGGTCACAGTGCCATGACAACGGTGCATGCCAACAGTGTCCGGAATGTGGTAAGCCGTCTGGAAACGATGGTGCTCATGGGAATGGAAATTCCAATCTCGGCGATCCGCAGACAGATTGTAGAGGGGTTTGATGTGATGGTTCATCTGGGTCGGTGTAAGAACGGGAGACGTGCTGTCATGGAGGTTGCAGAGCCTATGCACATTGCAGATGGAGAGGTTTGTATGAACACTGTCTTTAAGAGAAATCAACAGGGGGAATTAGTGAAGGTTGGGGAATTTACTGAGAAAACAAAAAGCAAGCTGGTCCGTATTTAACAGGGACTCCTTAATCTCTATACAGGGCAGGGAAATTTTGTTACTGGTTGTAAAAACAGGAGCTGTTCTTGGAGTTCTGAATTATTTTTTCTATCGGGAATGGTGGGCTTATGTGCTGCTTATTCCTGTTGGTGTTCTGTATTTCTGGTTGGAATGTGGGAATCTGATCCGGAAAAAGCAAGATCAGGTACGGGAACAGTTTGTGGAGCTTTTACGGTTTACGGTCACATCCCTGCGCGCCGGATATTCGGTAGAGAATGCATTTCTGGATAGCTATGCTGATTTGGAAAAGCTGTATGGAGAGCGCAGCGTGATCTGTAAGATCTTAAGGCGGTTTACAATCGCCCGGCAGAATCATCGCCCCTTTGCAGAAACCTGGCGGATGGTAGGTGAGGAGCTCCGGGTGACAGAGATCCGGGAGTTTTCGGAAATTTATGAAACCGCTTATCACCATAGCGGGAATCTGTCGTCGGTGATGGAACAGACTTCGCAGATTATCATGGAGAAGACGGAGCTGCAAAGGGAGCTGTTTTTATTGATGGCATCCCGGCGCATGGAGCTTCGGATTATGACCGCAATGCCTTTTGCCATCATGGCATATATTCAATGGACTTCGCCGGGATTTTTCGATGAGCTGTATCACAATACGCCGGGAAGGATGCTGATGACGGGGATTCTTTTTCTCTATCTGACAGGATATGTCTGGGCATGGAAAATCACCCGGATGGAGTTAAGCTCCGTCAGGAAGAAGGAAGAGTGCTTAAAGGAAATTTATCCGGAGTTTGTCGAAAAGCTCCGCCTGTATCTGGTAGCAGGACTGAATGTGCGCAATGCCTTTCTGACAATTACGTCTTTGTATGCAGGAATTCGGGAGAAGGATCGTGCACACAGCTATCTGCTGAAAGAACTGCGGAGTGCAGGGAATCAGCTTGCCAATGGTATCCCGGAGGATGAGGTCTATACACAATGGGGAATGCATTGTGAAGAGAGGAGCTGCCGCAGGCTGGGATTTCTGCTTTCCGTGAACCTGCGGAAAGGAAACCGGCAGCTTTTATCCTGTCTGGAGGAGGAGATCCGGGATACCCGGCAGGAGCTGCAGAAGAAGATTCGTAAAAAGGGAGAAGAAGCATCGACAAAGCTTTTGTTCCCGATGATTTTGTATCTGATTATTGTCATGATACTGGTAATTTATCCGGCCTATCAGAAGTTAGGCGGCATTTAAAGGAGAACATACTTATGAAAATAGTAACTATTCAGTACAGGTCGAAGCATTTACTGCCAAGACCGTAAGAAAATGATTCAGTAATGCAAAATCCCATCGGCGAAGCCGATTTGGAATGGATTTTGCATCGTAACTGTGAAGGTACTGAACAGTTACGAAAAATAAAACAATGGGAAAGGAATTTTATATGGATTCAAGAAAAGGACTGAGCAAGGAATTAAACAGAGAATGGAACATGCACATGAAGCTGAATACAGGAGTATGTCATTTGAAAAACAGGAGAAAACTGAATAACCGGGGAATGGGAACGGTCGAAATGATTCTCATTATTGTGGTATTGATCGGACTTGTACTGATCTTTAAGACGCAGATTATGGATCTGGTTGGAAATGTCTTTGACAAAATTGCCGTAGACAGCTCGGCGATCCTTTCATGAAAAAGGGATCATTAACGGTATTTCTCTCTCTTTCCCTGACGATTCTGATTAGCTTTAGTCTGTTTGTCACAGAAATTGCAATCGGGAACAGCCAGCGGATCCGGTTTGAAACGGTTACAGATATGGCCATGGATTCGGTTATGGGAGAATACAGCGTGGCATTGAAGGAACGCTATGGGCTGCTTTATGTGGATACGTCGTATCTGGAGGGAGCGGCGGAGGCGGTACGTGTTACAGATCGTTTCAGAGTATATTTTGCTGCCAATACCACGAAGGTTTCTGAGAAGAAGCATGCACCGTGGGGGAGTCTTTTGCTGCAGGAGGCAGTGCTTTCTTCCTTTGAGACGGCAGCAGCACAGGGAGGAAAATCCATGCAGAGTCAGATGATTCGCTATATGGAACGGCATCCGGAAAATGCCACTGAAATTGCTGAGGCCAAAGAAGCGGTTTCTGCTTTTTCCATGCAGGAGCCATCCAATGCCTTGGAAGCATTCTGTGCAGTCATGGAACAGATTGCCGGTATGGAGCTTCCTGTGCTGGAAAAGGAAGATGGAACCGAAGAAGAGGTTGCGCTTGGAAATCCGGCGGACTGGGTGTATGGACTCATTGGAAGTGATGTTATTTTCCTGTGTGATGTGGATTTATCCGGAATGACATCCATGCAGATGGATACGAATGGGCTTGTTTCCCATCGGGGAATGCAGAATACGCAGAGCAGTAACCGGACATTTTCAGGAGATACTGACTTGTTTTATGCTTATCTTCTTGCCCGGATGGGGAATTACGGAAGAAACAGAGAGGGAAGTGCGCTCAATGCGCAGCTGGAATATCTGCTTGCCGGAAAAAACAGTGATTTTGAGAACGTCCGGGCGGCTGTTGCAGAGATCTTTACCATACGAATGGGGGATAACGTGCGGCTTGTTATGGGAGATGGTGGATTATATGAGGCGGCAGCGGGTGTGGCGGATGCATTATTGGCAGTGCAGCTATGCGGGGCCTTCCGGGAGCCGGTTATTCAGAGCATCCTGTATGCCTGTGCTTTCCTGGAGAGCGTGAGTGATGTAAACAGCCTGTTGCACGGAGGACGTGTTCCGCTGCGCAAAGACTCCCATTCCATGAGTGTTTCCTATGTAACAGCTGGAAGTATTTATTTTAACGGATCGCCGGAGGGGCTTTCATATTCGCAGTTTCTTATCGGAATGCTGTCTTCAAAAGGGGAAAGAACCGTGCTTGCAAGAGCCATGGATATCCTGGAAATGGACATCCGGCAGATGACCGGGAATGGACAGTTTTGTATGGACCAGTGTGTGGAACGGATGGAAATTCATGTGTCTGCGCAGGGAGGACTTGATAAGCATTATGAGACAGAGCGAATATATGGATATTATTAACTATTCAGACCCCCATTGGTAAAACCGTTGCTAACGCAACTTAAGTTTACCTCATGTGGTTGCTTCGCCATATAAATTATGCCAAATGTCCTTACGAATGCGAGCATTCAACGTCCATATTGTCATAATTTGCATGGCTCTGAATAGTTACAAAATCTGACACAGGGAAGAAAGGAGGAACGTTCTCTTTGGATGAGCAAACCAAAAACAAAAATAAAAATCTGTTAATTCCTTCTCTCAAAGCGGACAGAAAAATGAACATCGTTCAGAAAAGGAGAGCGTTCCTCTTTTCTTCCCGGAAAAACAGAGGAAGCATGACGGTGGAGGCATCAATGGTTCTCCCTGTTTTCCTGTTTTTTATGATGACTTTGCTTATGGGAATCGAAATGGTTCGTTTACAGAGCAATCTGTTTGCGGGATTAGGCAGCAGTGAAGCAATCCACATGGAAAAACAGATTCAAAGAGCCCTGCAGGATCAACCGCTTCTTGGGCATTTCAATGTGGACGCGGCAGAGGAATATCTGAATGGGCAGGAGAACGGCAGGCTATGCCTTTTAGGGAATATTTCAGTCAGGAATCAGTCGGATGTACAGGAAAACGGAAGGATAGAGGTTGAAGTGCAGTATCAGATCAAGCCCTTCATTTACTGGCTTCCGATTGGAAACAGTAACGGAGGAGGGCTATGCTTTGAGGATGAACTTTTCGTGCATGATTTTAATGGATATCGTGGACCGGTCGAAGGAGATCGAAGAGAGGAGGAAGAAATTGTTTATATCACAGAAAACGGTACCCGCTATCACACCGATACCGGCTGCGTATCCCTCCGGATATCTGTTCAGACAGTGCATAGCAGCCGGCTATCCGCAATGAGAAATCAAAGCGGTGGCAGGTATTATCCCTGCGAACGATGCCACCCATCAAAAAGTGGTGTGTTTTTTATTACCGGGGATGGTGACCGGTATCATCGCGGGGCAGACTGTTCTTCTCTCAAACGAACGGTACGTGCAGTGACTCTGGAAGAAGCCATCCAGATGGGGCGAAGTGCCTGCAGTAAATGTAGTTGAGAGTTTGAAAGTAAGAAAGAAATAATGATAAAGATTGTGGATATAAAAGATTAATAAATGGATTTTGTATCGTAACTGTGAAGATATTGGGCAGTTATAGCAGATGTGTCGTGGAGAGACTGAATTAGGATATGGGAGGGCAATGTGAATCTGCAGATGATAAAACAATGTTTGTGCCTTGGCTATCTCTATCAACTGGCAAGGCAGGATTGCAGATGGAAGAAAATGGATGCAGGACTGGTTTATGGTTTTCTTGCAGCAGGAATCATATGCTTTATTTTAGAACCTTTCTTAAATAAGGAAAAAGTGAATAGAAGTATGACCATAACCATATCCATTCTGTTCCTGTCCCTTCTTCCGGGATTCTTATTTCTGGTTATAGGAGCATTGACCAAGGAGGCGGTTGGCTATGGGGATGGACTTTCGATACTGGCAATGGGATTTTATATGGAAGCCTATGCGTTATGGAAGGCTGTGGGAATCAGTCTGACCTTAGTGACAGCTTATGTTTTGGGACAGAAATTATTGCAGAAACATAGGTATAAGCAAGAGCAGAAGTATGAACAGGAGCAAATACATAAACAGAAACAGGAGAATGGACAGATACCGAAGAGTGGGGCAGTTCCGTTTCTTCCTTTTTTGCTTATAGGAATGGTGGTGGTGCTGGGTGTTTTATAATATGAAAGCTCAAATAGAGAGCGGAGAGCAATGCCAAAAGGAATATAGAAATCATAGAGATTACAGAAATCGTAGAAAATGGAAGGGTTCTATAGTGGTGGAGGCTTCTTATCTGCTGCCGTTTACTCTTGTTTTGTACGGAATCATAATTTTGATTGCAGCGGCGTTACTGGTACGCTGCCTGTCTTCTCAGAACCGTTTTCTGCAAGCCTGGCAGACAGAGCGGTATACAAATCCTGATACCTTGGAAGTGATTTATGCGGATAGGGAATCGTCATAACAGTATGCAGCAGACAGTAATGATAAAATAACGACATTGTAATGACAAAATAATGACAGGAAGATAGATACATAAAGAAAATATTGATGAATGATAAATAAAGGATAGATGAAAGGTAATGAAAGGTAACCAGGAAGAGGCTGTATGGCTATAATCAAATTAAGAAAGGGTGAAAGTGAAATGAAAACAAAATATATCCGGGATTTTCGGCACAATTATCTTGTAATTGAAAAAGAAGATCCGGGACAGAATGGATATTTGATAAAAATGATTACAGAGAATACGATTGACGGGCTGATCCCCTGTCAGGAACGGATGATAAACGGGGAATCACTTCTATATTATGATATTACCTCGCGCCAGAGCATTCAGAGCATCCTGGAGGCACAGCCCTTGCAGATGCGTCATTTACAGAAGCTGTTTTCGGGGCTTCGTACGATCAGCGAAGTAATGGAGAAGTATTTGCTCAGTCCGGAGGATCTTTTGCTGCTGCCGGAATTTGTATATATGGATATGGCAACCGGGGAATACAGCTTTATTTATTATCCGGAGAGGATGGGGGAGGAGAACACGTCTTTGCGTGATCTTAATGAGTTTTTTATGCAGCATATGGACTCCGAAAATATACTGCTTGTCGAGGCTGTATACCAGATGACGGATCTGCTGAACCGGCAGCAGTTTGTGCTGGATGAGCTCATTACCTGGTTTCAGGAAAATTATGATGAAGAACAGATGGAAGAGAGGATCCATGAACAGAATGAAGCAATGACGCAAAGCAACTGGAGCCCCAATATGCAGACGCAGAATTCATACCGAAATCAGGGAAGTCAGAGTCGGGAAGTTCCGGTACAAAATGCAGGATGGAATTGGGGCACACAGGGAACAGCACAGGAGATGCCCTGGGATGAAAGGGAGAAGAACAGAGGGACGCAGTGGAGAGGAAATGTAAATAGCAGAAGCAGGAATGAAGGGATACAGGAGCAACATATGGCAGAACCCTGGATGATGCAGGAGAAAGGACAGGAACAGAAGGACAACCGGAATTCCGGGATCCGGGAGACAGCGATGCAGAATGTCCGATTTCCGGAACCGGAGGAGAAAAAGTCACTTTGGAGAAGGCTTGTGGAATGGGCCTTCCCGAACTCTAAAATTAATAAGAAAGAATATACTGCCGATTCATCCCACTATGTCCGGTATCAGGACGTCACAGAACCGGAAAAGACTCCGCAGCCGGATGATTCCGGGCACACCGTATTTATTCCGTGGATAGAGAACAGTGATAATAAATTATACGGAATTGGGAAGAGCAACAAATATCATATCCCGTTGCAAAAACTGCCAATCACAGTAGGAAAAATGGCAGGAGCAGTGGATCTTGTGTTAAATGATCAGAGTGTAAGCCGCCTTCATGCAAGAATATCAAGGGATGGAAACCGGTTCTTTATCACGGATCTCAACTCGACGAACGGAACTTTCCGGAACGGGATGCGGTTAGAACCAAATGCGTCGGAAATCATCGAACCCGGAGATGAAATCGGTATCGGAAAGCTGAAATTTATTTACAGGTAGAAGCGAACGCTTAAGGAAACGCTGAATAAAGCAGCTGCCGAAACACTATTTCCGGATATTTCGATTAATCTTCTCAAACTCCCTTCCTCCCAGGGTATTGTGGGTGAGAAGTCTTTTGTCGCTTTCCGCTGATGCATTTTTCCGGTATTGTCCAGGGGTACAGCCGTTATGCTGACGGAACTGTCTGCAGAAATGCTCTACATTATTATAACCACATTGCTCGGAAATGTCGCGGATGGAGTATTCGCTGTACTCTAATAAATCCTGTGCACGGCGCAGACGTCCTTCGATGACATTGTCCATGCAGGAGGAGCCAAATTGGCGGTGATAGAGAGTCTGAAGATGACTGGGACTTAAGTGAAGCTTCGCAGCCATCATGTTTATATTCCATGGAAGCTGAGGATTATTGTAGATCATCTTATGCAATGCAACCAGCTCATGATCGTGAATACCCGGGGACTTATTCTGGGTTCCTTCTCTTAATTTGGAGAACAGAACCCGCAGCAGGTGAGTAATGTTTGCTTCGCTTTCAGAGGAGGAAAAGGCGGACTCCCAGGTTAGTAATTTAAAAAGCTGATGACAGTATTCCGGATCTGTTACGGGAAATGGGGTGTTTGTTAACGGAAACAGCTTCACGAAGGAGTGATCGGAACGAAAACGAATCCAGTCATTCCGGTATTCTTCACCGGCAGCACGGTAATAAATCCTGCTTCCTGGTGTATACAGAATAGCAGAATTGGCGGCTGTCCGCATTAGTCTTCCGTCTATGAGCAGCTCCGAGGGAGAGTCGAAAAGAAGCAGAAGATAGCCTGTAAAGCCATTCGGAACATCATATATAAAATCTGAGGGGTGAACGGCACTGTAGCCGACAAATTCAATTTCAGTCATCTGGAATCTCCGCTCTGACACATCAGAGGATATATCAATTTTCTTATAGTATAAATCATTGGAAACTTTAGATCAATGCGATAGTATCAGATTAATGTGGCAATCATTATCAGAGAGCTGCGGATCGTGCAGCGGTCAGACATCTGATGCGTGACTGCATAGGAACATGATTTAGAAGAAGGAGATACATGCATGGTGAATTTGGGTGGAGCAACAGAGAATGACAGAAAAAAGATCGTGATTACAAAGGATTCAAAGGCCTTTTTTCACAATAATGTAGATTATTGTGTGGGAACCGGAAGAATGGGGCTTGCATTGACAGAAGAATATCAGGAGGAGCTGCGCCTGGTTCAAAAGGAAATCGGATTTAAGCATATCCGGGGACATGGATTATTCTGTGATGATATGGCGATCTTTCAGACCTATGAGGAGGATGGTAAGGTAAGGGTCGAGTACAACTATACTTATCTGGATAGAGTAATGGATGCCTATAAGAAGGTGGGGCTGAGACCTTTTCTTGAACTGGGTTTTATGCCTAAAAAGCTGGCAAGTGGAAGCCAGACTATCTTTTACTGGCAGGGAAATACCACTCCTCCAAAAGATTATGATATGTGGTGTGATATGGTGCATTCATTGCTGCGGCATCTGATGGGACGCTATGGAGAAGAGGAAGTTATTCAATGGCCCATTGAAGTATGGAACGAGCCAAATCTTTGCGGCTTCTGGGAAAATGCGGATATGCAGAAATATTTTAAGCTGTTCCATAGAACCTTTGATGCCATAAAGGAAGTGAATCCGGGATTCCGTGTAGGAGGCCCTGCTGTCTGTGGCGGAACGGATGAGAAATGGATTCAGGCATTTATGGAATATTGCCATGAGAATCACATACCTGTGGATTTCGTAACCAGACATCATTACACCATTGATCCGCCGGAATGTATTGGACATTATGCATATTCCGAACTGATGAAGGCAGAGGACGGCTTTGCCAATTTAAAAACAACCAGAGATATTATTGACAGCTTCCCGGAATATAAGGGTCTGCAGATTCATATCACGGAGTTCAACAGCTCCTATACTCCTCAGGGCGTCATTCATGATACAAATCTGAATGCGGCCTTTATAGCACAGCAGCTTTCCAGATTGGGAGATGTGAATGAATCCTATTCCTACTGGACATTTGGTGATGTGTTTGAAGAGCTGGGAGTTCCTTTTACACCATTCCACGGCGGCTTTGGACTGGTTGCCAATGGCTGTATTACCAAGCCGACCTTCTGGACATTTGCTTTTTACAAAAAGCTTGAGGAAAGTGAAGCTAATTGTGTATATAAGGATGACAATATTGTCGTTTTGAAACGTGCAAACGGTGACTATCTTGGTGTAGCCTGGAATATTGCCCGTAAAAGTACAGAACAGGGTAAAGAAAAAATGCTGTTGGAGTTTACATTTCCGGCTGAACAGGAGGAGTACTGCTTCCTGACTAAGACGGTAGATGAGGAAACATGTAATCCCTTGAAGGTATGGCATGATTTGGGAGAACCTGCCAATCTGAGTGAGGAACAGACGAAGCTGCTTCGGGAATCATCCAGACCTTTTGTAAAAACAGAGCGTAAAAAGCAGGAGGACGGAAATATCTGCGTAGAGCTTCCTGTAAACGAAAACGGTGTGGTTTATTTCGAACTGAATGCCGGAAAGGTGAATCCGGATCGAGGATATGACTATGATCGTGTGGTCAGCTTGAAGGCTTAAACTAGTTTATAAGTCATTATTTAGGGAGGTTTCAATATGAATTATAAATCACCGATGGGGTGGAATTCATGGAATACATTCGGGTCTCATATTAATGAGAAGCTGATTATGGAAATTACAGACCGGCTTGTTTCGGAAGGGTATCAGGAAGCTGGTTACGAGTATGTGATCATTGATGACTGTTGGTCACTGAGGGAACGGGTTGACGGAAAGCTTGTGGCAGATCCGGAACTGTTTCCGAATGGAATGAAAGCGCTGGCTGACTATGTCCATAGTAAGGGACTTAAATTTGGAATGTATTCCTGTGCAGGATTTAAAACCTGTGCCGGTTATCCCAGCAGCTATGGACATGAATTCGAGGATGCGAAGCAATTTGCAGAATGGGGTGTGGATTATCTGAAGTATGATTTCTGCAATTTCCCGGAAAGTGGCAATGCGAAAAATGCGTATCTGACCATGGCCGTGGCACTTCGAAACAGTGGAAGGAAAATATTTCTGGCAGCATGTAACTGGGGAGTTCAGGATCCGGCTAAGTGGATGCGCTCCAGAGGGGCAGGAAGCTATCGTTCCACCGGAGATATTTTTGATGTACCAAAAAGCTATAAGGATATTTTCGTTTCTCAGGTAGAGAATGTCGAAGGGAATGCTCCCGGATGTTACAATGACATGGATATGCTGATTGTCGGCATGCATGGAAATGGCAACGTGGGAATCGGAGGATGCACCGACGAGCAGTATTTACAGCATTTTGCAATGTGGGCATTTCTTGGCTCACCACTGATTATTGGCGCAGATATTCGGAAACTGGATGAGGTAAACAAGGCTACTTTATTAAATCAGGGACTGATTTCCATTCATCAGGATGCTGATTGCAGACCGCCTTTTGTAGTGGGAAAGGTGGATGGACAGAAATATATTTTAGCGAAGCTGTTATCCGGCAATCGTGTTGCTATCGGATTCTTTAACGTAGATGCCAAGGACGATTGGGTACAGATTATGAGCGTTTCCTTTGACGATCTTGGCATTCATTCAGAGTGTGGAATGGGTCTTAGATTAAAAGATGCTGTTACCGGGGAAGATTATGGTGTGTTTTATGATGGCTACAGACTGAAAATTGCGCCGGATCAATGCAGAGTGCTGATCGGCGAACTGGTGACCAGGTAATGGATGAATACTGTAGAAAGTGCGGAAAAGAACTCACTCATGATGAAATTGCACTTTACAAAAAGATTTATAACCGCGGAGCGAAAGATTTCCTGTGTATTTCCTGCAGCAGTCAGTATCTTCAGGTTAGTGAGGAACTTTTGCTTACGAAAATGCAGGAATTCAAGGACATGGGGTGTACGCTGTTTTCCAGTAGTAGCATTTCCGAAGGATTGGCATAAAAGATTGACATAAAAAATATGAAATTCTATAATTGAATGCAGAAAGCATACTTATGCTGTGAAGTAAATACATCATATGGGTAAAGGGTAAGCCGGAGCATGGTTACAATTAAGGATATCGCAGAGGAATGTAATGTATCGATTACAACTGTTTCCAACGTTTTAAACGGGAAAGCTAAGGTTGGAGAAAAGACCAAACAGAGGATTCTGGAGGTTATAGAGAAACGTGGCTATCGTCCCAACACCATAGCCCAGGGTCTACGCAGTCAGAAAACCAAAAACATAGCTATTATAGCAGACGATATTGCACAGTTTTCTACACCGGAAATTATCGAAGGCATTATGAGCTATTGTGAACAGCGCAGCTACAGGACAACGGTAAGGAATCTCCGTCTGTATGCGCGATGGCAGGATACCTGGTATAACAACGACGCGGCGTTCCATTCTATATTGAACCCTATACTGGATGAGCTGAATTCTCATATGGTAGACGGTATTATTTATATTGCAGGACATGCCAGAAAAATCAACTGTTTTCCTGAAAATTTCGGAACTCCGGCCGTTATGGCCTATGCTTACGATCAGAATCCAATGGTTTCTGCAGTGCTTCCGGATGACGAAACATCAGCCTATCAGATGACACGTTACCTGATTCGGAAGGGTCATAAAAAAATAGCACTCCTTGCCGGGAGGGAAGATAATCTTCATACCAGGCGAAGACTGAAGGGATATCAGAATGCCCTGTTTGATGCGCAGATTCTTTATAATCCAAGGCTGGTACGCTACGTGGATTGGAATAAGCCGTCAGGTTACCAGGAAACTAAGAGATTATTGAAGGAAGATATCACCGCTATTTTCTGTATGGCGGATACGATAGCCGGAGGCGTATACCAGTATCTGGATGAACAGGGACTTCGGGCAGGACGGGATGTGTCAGTTGTGGGCTTTGATAACCATGTGCTTTCCGAGTACATGATTCCGGGACTTACAACCATGGCGCTGCCGCTTAAGGAAATTGGAACTACCTCAGCGAAGCTTCTATTCGATCAGATCGAAAAGGGTGAAGTGGAAATGAACAGGGAAATATTGATTCCGTGTTTCCTTGTGGAGAGATGTTCTGTTAAGGAAATTAAGTAATTGAAATCAAATAAAATAAGCATAGTTACGAGGAGAGGCCGCAGTCATTACTGACTGCGGCCTCTTTTTGGCATTGGTAGCACACTAATATAAGAAAACGTTTAACCACATGCAAATTGCATAAAATAAGCCATAAAAGTTTATGAAAGTATACAAAAAGCACATAATTACACCAAAAACTGTTGACATAGGTGAAATTGGATAATATTATAAAACCAAAGATGTCAAACGTTAAACCAAATCGTTGGAGCGAAACAGATAGGAGGACAGAAATGAAAGATTTTTTCAGTAATAAGAAAAAATTGAGAGGGTACAGAGAATTTTTATACATACTTCCCTTTCTGATTCTGGTGTTGGTCTTTTCTTATTATCCACTGTATGGCTGGGTATATGCCTTTTTTGACTATAAGCCGCCTGCATCACTTTCGTGGGATAAGTTCGTTGGACTAAAGTGGTTCAAATCGATGGTGGAAAATGATGTGAAATTAAAGCAGTTGCTTATGGTAATTCGAAATACTTTTGCTATGAGCGGTATCAGCCTTTTGTTTTCCTGGTTTCCAATGATATTTGCCATCTTTCTTAATGAAATCAAGTGCAGACCATTCCAGAAGATCGTACAGACGGTTACAACTCTTCCAAACTTCATCAGTTGGGTACTTGTTTACTCCATTGCATACTGTGTATTTAACAGTACCGGCGTTGTGAATACGGTTGGAATGAAGCTGGGACTTATTGATTCACCGGTTCTGTTCTTACAGTCGGGAGATCATATCTGGTTTAAGATGTGGCTGTGGCTGACCTGGAAAAATGCCGGATGGGCCGCAATCATGTATCTGGCTGCTATCGCCGGAATTGATGAGGAAATGAATGAAGCGGCCAAGGTAGACGGTGCATCCAGGATGCAGATTATCTGGAACATTACCATTCCAAGTATTCTTCCGACCTACTTTGTACTGGTTATGCTGAATCTTGCAAACTTCCTCAGCAACGGAATGGAGCAGTACTTCGTATTCCAGAATGCATTCAATAAAGATAGTATTCAGGTTCTTGACCTGTATGTTTACAATCTGGCAATGGGTAGCGGAGGATATTCCCTTTCTACTGCCATCAGTATTCTGAAGACTTTGATCAGCGTTGTTTTGCTGTGTGTTACCAATAAGGCTTCAAAGCTCATCAGAGGCGAAGGATTTATTTAAGGGGGAAGCGAAATGAGTAAAGAACCGAAAACAAAAAAAACAAAATACAAAGTCAGTATCGGTGACAGAATTATCAGCATCCTTACCTATGTGATTTATTCCATTTTTGCTTTTGTATGTGTTTATCCGTTTTACTACATTTTTATTAACACGATCAGTGCAAATGACTTAAGCGAACGTGGAAAGATCATCTTCTGGCCTAAGGGGATTCACTTCACCAATTACCTGAACGTAATGAAGATTGACGGTTTGCTTCAAGCCACGAAAATTTCTTTAGCCAGAACGGTGATCGGAACGTTTGTAACGGTAATTGTAGCGGCTTTCCTGGGATATATGTTTACCAGAGAAACCATGTGGCACAGAAAGTTGTGGTTCAGAATGGTAGCCGCAACCATGTATTTTAACGCGGGTATTATTCCCTGGTTTATCACCATGAAGAACCTGGGGCTTACCAATAACTTCTGGGTTTACATCCTTCCTGCAGCCGTTCAGCCATTTTACATTATTTTATGTAAGACCTTTGTAGAGTCTATTCCCAAGGAGTTAGAGGATGCGGCAGAGATTGACGGAGCCGGGACGCTGAGAATCTTTTTCCAGATCATTATACCTATTATCAAACCGATTCTTGCAACGGTAGCGATCTTTGCAGCAGTTGCACAGTGGAACTCCTTCCAGGATACCCTGCTTCTGGTTACAGATGATAAGCTCTATACATTACAGTATGTTTTGTACAATTATCTGAATCAGGCAAGCTCCTTGAAGGCACTGGTAAATAATTCTTCCTCGGCGGAAGCTATGGCAGCCAGTCTTGCACATGCTTCCACAGCAACATCCATTCGTATGACGGTAACGATTGTAGTAGTAACACCGATCCTCCTGGTATATCCCATCTTCCAGAGATTCTTTACCAAGGGTATTATGATCGGTGCTGTAAAGGGATAATGAACAGGCACATGCCCTGTTGATTAGTTATAAAATTTTTTAGCGCAATTTGTGCGGGAAAGAGAGGGAATTATGAAAGGTAAAAAACTTATTTCACTCCTGTGTGCAGGTGCCATGACAGCAAGCCTGCTGGCAGGATGTGGCAGCTCTTCCGGGTCAGCTGACAGTTCAGCAGCTTCAGAGAGTGAAAAAAGCACAGAAACGACGGCGGAAGCAGATTCGACAGATAGCGCTGCTTCTGATGGAGACACCATGACGATTGAAATTTTCGACGTGGCCGCAAACTATCAGGGCGTACAGACGGGATGGTTTGCAAAGGTTGTTAAGGATCGTTTCAACATTGAATTGAACATTATTGCTCCTCAGGTAGCAGGCGATGCAATTTATCAGACACGTTCCAGCAGTGGTAATCTCGGAGATATTCTGATTCTGGAATCCGGCCAGTTTAAAGAATGTGTTGATGCCGGACTGATTAAGGATATCAGTGCTGACATTTGGAATTATTCAAATCTTGCAGATTACAAGGATCAGATTGATGTACTGAATAATGGACTGGAAGGAAATGACAACGGCGCAACCTATGGCATTCCTACCGAAATGCTGAGTACATCTCCTACATCCTATTCCCAGGATACCATTTACTCAAGCCCTTTACTTCGTTGGGATCTTTATAAGGAACTGGGTACCCCTGATATTGCGGATCTTGATGGATTGCTTGATGTTTTAGAGCAGATGATGGAAAAACACCCCACTAATGATGCAGGAGATGCATGCTATGCAATGTCTCTGTGGCCTGACTGGGATGGTGGTGATGGAATGCTTGGTATTGCCAACGTTGTTCAGCTGACCACCTGGTATGGTGAGAAGATTAAGGGCTCTGCCATCTTAAAGCCGGACGGAACCTTTATTCCGTTAACAGATAAGAACGGCACTTATTATAAGATTTTGAAATTCCTCTATGAAGCTAACCAGAGAGGTCTTGTTGACCCGGATTCCGCTACTCAGGATTGGAACTCAGCATGTGCAAAGATGAGCGCAGGTCAGGTTTATCTGATGTGGTATAGCTGGCAGACAGGTTTCTGGAATTCCACAGAAAGACTGAAGGATGGAACAGGATTTATCTTTACTCCTGTAGCAGATCAGGATTATTACACCGATGCAGATGCTTATTATGGCTCCGGTCGTGTTTGGGCAGTTGGTTCACAAGTGGATGATGAAAAGTATGCAAAAATTATGGAATTCCTTGACTGGTATGCAAGTCCGGAAGGATTAATGTTCCAGCATTCTGGAATTGAAGGCTTTAACTACGAAGTGGGCGAAGATGGAAAGCTTACCCAGATTAATTCCAATGCACTTATGGATAACCTCAATGTTCCGGAAGAATGGGGTGGCGGCGGATATAATGATGGAAATAATGCCATTAACCAGTGGATTGTTAATGCGAACAGCATTAATCCTCTGACCGGTGAGACTTACGCAGTAACCTACTGGAGCAGCTACAAGGAAGAAACTCTGACCGACATGAAGAAGGAATGGCGTGAAAGATTTGATGCTGAGGAGCCTGCTGATTATATGAAGAAGAACAACAAGCTGGTAATCAGCCCTAACGTAAGCGTCTCTCTTCCTACAGATACAGCAGATATCTCTGTTATCCGTAACCAGTGTAATGAAACTGTTTGTGATTATTCCTGGAGAATGATCTACGCATCAGATGATGCAAACTTTGATGCATTATGGGATGAAATGTCCAAAACTCTGGACGGCTATGGATTCCAGGATCTTGTAAAGTTTGATACCGATAAGTATCAGATTGAATTAGATGCTAAGAATGCAGTTGCTGCAAAATAACCAATACAGCGATTACAGTAATTTCAAAATTGGTTCTAAATAGTTACCAATTCTGGTACGATTGATTTTTGAGGCGCCTCTTACCGGAAGAGGCGCCTTGTTTTGAATAGAAAGGCAGGAACAATATGGATCATTCAGCAATTTTACCAAACGGAAAAGCCTTTGAATTTTGGGAGGTTCCGGTAACTTATAAAAAGGAAATTCATGTTAATCAGAATCACCCTATGGCGGATGATGCAAATGAGGGTACTTTGGAGAAACCGCTGAAAACAATTAATGCTGCTGCAAAGCTGGCAACAGCAGGCAGCCGTGTTCTGATTCATGGCGGGGAATATCGGGAGTGTGTGCACCCAACAGCCGGAGGAACATCTCCGGAGAATATGGTAAGTTTTGAAGCTTATGGAGACGATGAGGTTGTTATTAAGGCCTCTGAATTAGTTACAGATTTTAACCCCAGCACCGGTTGGCGTGTTCAGGGGAATTTTAAAGATGAAATAGACAGGGAAAAAATCCGCATATGGGAATATCGCCTGAATCCAGAACTTTTCAAAGGGTATAACCCGTTTTGTGCGGTTAATATATTACACGACAGGTTATTTATTGAATATGAAAAAACAGATATGACTACTTATCTGAACCGAAGAGGAATGATTTTCTGTGATGGAAAACCTCTGCAGCAGGTGGCTTTATATAATCAGATGTCCAAATGTCAGGGAAGCTACTGGGTAGAAGCCAATGGACAGACAGTTCATTTCCGTCTGCCGGGAGATGCAGATCCTTCAGACCATAAGATTGAGATTACATGCAGAGAGCAGTGCTTCGCACCGGAGCTCCCCTTCCTTTCTTATATTAAAGTAAAGGGAATTACCTGTGCCCATGCGGCTACAGGAGCACCGGTTCCTCAGCGGGGAGCTCTTTCCTGTTACAGAGGCCACCACTGGATCATCGAGGACTGCACCATTGACTGGTCCAATGCGGTAGGCATCGATGTAGGAAATGAATGCTGGCATCACGAACTGATTCCGGGACAGGTGATCGGTCACAGCGTAGTGAGAAGATGCACAATCAAAGATGCGGGAGTATGCGGCATCGCCGGACTTTTTGCTGCTCATATGCTGATCGAGGACAACCTGATCGAGGGAACGGGCTGGCAGAAAATGGAGCTTTCCTGGGAAGCAGGAGCTATCAAGCTTCATAACAGTGTAGATGGCCTGATCCGTCACAATGTGTTTCGGAATACATTCCGGGCGGATCATATTTGGCTTGATTGTGGAAACGAAAATAACCGAATTACAGGAAATCTGTTCCTGGATGGCAAGGAGCAGAGAGAAGCTATCTTTATTGAATGTACAAGAGATGGAATCAACCTGATCGATAACAACATTATCTGGAATGTAGAGGGACGTTTTGATCCGAAGAAGATTCCGGTTGAGCCTGGATCAACCGGCTGGTACAAGATGGAAGAACATGATGTCGTGAACGGTTACGGTATTTATGGCGAAGGCACGGATCACCTAAGAATTGTGAATAATCTCATAGGAAACTGCCGCAGTGCAGGATATTTCGCAAAGCCTGTTTCATTCCGGGCGGAAGGAATGAACAGAGGCGGAACTTCTGTGGATGCAAAGCTTATCAATAATATTTTCTATCATTGCGAAGAGGCAGCCATAAAGATGCCCACCAAGGCCAACGAGGCAGAGGGTAATTGCTACGTAAAGGAAGAGGGCGGTTACCTGAGAATCCTTTATCCACAGCCGCCGGTATGCCTGCATCTTCCTGCCTGGCAGGAATTTTACGGCTTTGACCTGCATGGACAGGAGGCCTGGTTTGACGTTGATGTTGATACAGAAAAGCTGACTTTTACCTGCAAAAAGGCGGCAAAGAAACCCTTTGCGTTCCCAGGTGAACTGGAGAAAAGAAATTTTGTATTTGAACCGGAAAAGACGCGATCAGTAGATGCAAGTGCATTGATACAGGCAGATTTTTATGGAATAGAAATTGAGAATGGAAGATGCCTGCCGGGACCTTTTGCAGAGCTTGATCCTAATAGGATTTATGACATTGATCCCAGAAAGAAATAGTAAAATTAGCGGAGGTAGGAATTATGCTGAGAACAGTACAGACAGAAAATGGATGGGTGAAAGGTATTGAAGCCGCAGACCCTAGGATAACAGCATTTAAGGGAATCCCTTTTGCGGCTCCTCCGGTAGGAGAGAACAGATGGAGAGCACCCCAGCCCTGTGAAGACTGGGATGGAGTTCGTGAATGCTATCGCTTTGCTCCGATTTCCATGCAGAGCGTCCCGGGAATCGGTGATAACGTGTATATCCGTGAGTGGCATGTGGATCCGGAAATTGCCATGGATGAGGACTGTCTGTATTTGAACGTATGGACAGGTGCTAAAGAAGTAACAGAAAAACAGCCGGTTTTGGTATGGTTTTTCGGAGGAGGACTCCAGTGTGGATATCCTGCCGAAATGGAATTTGACGGAGAGAGAATTGCACGTCGCGGCGTGGTTGTTGTAACGGTAAACTACCGGGTTAATGTTTTTGGATTTTTGGCACATCCTCAGCTGACAGAGGAGCAGCCTGACGCACCGACTAATTTTGGAAGTCTGGATCAGCAGGCAGCACTTCGATGGGTACAGAGAAATATTGCTTTCTTTGGTGGAGATCCGGGTAATGTGACCATTGCAGGACAGTCAGCCGGAGGCGGAAGTGTTATGAGCCAGATGGCATGTATGGATAATGAAGGCTTATTTCATCGTGCAGTAGTGATGAGTGCAATGATTCGCTCTCCTTATCAGGTTGGAGGAATCGGAGTGCCGGAGGAATTGTGGCATGCTGAGGAAAACGGACAGCATTTTCTTTCTTTCCTGGGCTGCTCGACTATTGAGCAGGCTCGTAAGCTGGATGCGGCTACGATTCGTGACAAGTATGAGGAATATACCAAAATATTTCCGGCTATGTTTACCGTATTGGATCACAAGTTCTGTGTAGGTGACCCAATGGTTCTTTTCATGGAAGGCAAGCATGTAAATGTTCCCGTTATGTCTGGAAATACTTCAGATGAATTTCCCAGTTATATAGAAGCTTCCTCAAAAGAAGATTTGAAAAAGAAAGCAGAAGAGATTTTCGGAAAGAATGCTGAGACCTTTTTGCGCTTTCCCGAGGCAATGCAGGAGGATTCTGATGGAAAGTATGCGAAGGTAAACGGAATTGAATGTACGATCAAGTGTCTTTTTTCAGAGAAAAAAAGTGCAGGTGAAAAAAAGCCCTACTATTATTACAGGTTTGATCCGGATATTCCGGGATGGGATAATGCCGGAACCTTCCATTCTGTAGATTTATGGTTTTTCTTTGAAACACTGGCGAAATGCTGGAGACCCTTTGTGGGGCAGCATTACGATCTTTCCAGAATGATGTGCAATTACTGGGTGAATTTCATAAAAACAGGTGATCCAAACGGCAATGATGCGGACGGAAAGCCAATGCCCTACTGGTATCCATATGAAAAAGAAAAGCCCTGTGAGATGATCTTCATGTCAGATAGACCGGTAGTGAACTGCGGATGGGTGACACCCTTTAAGGAATTTTTACAAGAGCAGATCAAGAAAACCCTTCCGATAGGAAAGGTTTTCCATAAAGAATGGCTGGAGCCGATATGGGAAGGCGGGTATTGCTTCCGGGAAACCTTTGCAGCAGTTGCTGATGAGAATGGATGCAGGGCTTCTTTCCTGTGGACTCCAAAAGAAGTTTTGTCCGTAGAAAGCTATGACGGGGAAACAGTATATGAAGAGGGGATCGATTACCTTGTAGAGGGAGATGAGCTGGTAATTCCTGAAGGGAGTCACATACCGGTAACCGGATGGGATACCTTCCTCTATCCGGACTTTGATACGGCAAAGAAGGCAGGAGAAGCAAGCGAATTTGCAAAAGATTTCGGTCCGCTGGTGACTACCAACGGAAAATTCTTAAACCTATGTGCCATAGGCAATCCGAAGCTTGTTACAGAGAAACAGATCGCAGTTACCTATAAGGCAACGAAGAAGGAGTTACTTTCCGCTCCGGAAAGTCAACTGGACAAACTGCCGAAGCTCTCTGCAAAGCTGGAAGTAGGAGAACCCGTTAAGATCGTTTTGTATGGGGACAGCGTGTGCTGTGGCTGTGACTGCAGCGGTATGTATGGACAGAAGCCGGGACAGCCTACCTGGGCAGAGCTGCTGTTCCATCAGATGGAGGAAAAATGGCAGAGTCCGGTATGCTTCCACAACACATCGGTAGGAGGAGTGGATTCCGAATGGGCAATCGAAAATTCATCCCAGCGTGCAGCCAACTTCCATCCGGATCTGGTAATTCTGGGTTTTGGAATGAATGACCGTTGCGGTATGGAAGAATACAGAGATAAAACAGGCAGACTCATGGAGGCAATCCGGAAGGTTAGTCCGAAAACGGAATTTTTATTGATTGCTTCTACGCTTCCCAATGAACTGGCTGCTACGGAGCCACACCATTTCTGGGCACATCAGGATGAATACAGTGAAAGTCTGAAGGGCTTAGAAGGTATGGGAGTTGCTATAGCAGATATACAGGCAGTTCAAAAAGAAATCGGAAAGAGAAAAAGATACATTGATATAACCGGAAACTGGTTAAATCACCCCAATGATTATCTTGCCAGAATTCTGGCACAGGTAGTGATCAAAACTCTAGGAATGTAAAAAAGGAGCCTACAATGAGCAAGTTAAAGATTAAAACAAAGGAAAGACGATTTGAGACAGCCAGGGATTTATACGGAATCTTTTTTGAAGACATTAACCGTGCCGGAGACGGAGGACTTTATCCGGAAATGCTTCGAAACAGAAGCTTCGAAGATTCCGTTTTACCGGAGGGCTATATACAGCAGGAGGATGGCGTCCATGTAAAAACCGTATCCGGATGGCTGGATGAGTTTTGCAACGGAGAAGGCTTATGCCGCTGGGTAAAGGGCAACAATATTCCGGAAACAGAAATACCGGCATGGTATACACACAATGCAAAGATGGAACTGGAACTGACGGATACCCTGAATGAACATCGGGACGCAGCTCTGCGTATGCAGTTTGAAAAAGACGGATCTCTGACTAATACCGGTTACTGCGGTATATCCGTAAAGGCTGGAGAAAGTTACTCTTTGTATTTATTTGCAAAAGCAAAGGAAGAAATAGGACTGGACGTAGCGATCGAATACCAGGGAAAAGTACTGGCTGGAAACAGCCTGGTGGTTTCCGGTCAGGAGTATACAAGATATGACATGAAGCTGACAGCAGCTGAGGATTGTCATGAGGCACAGCTTACTATTTCCTGCAAAGAAGGCGGAGAGGTTCTGCTTGGATTTATTTCACTAATGCCTGACAATACCTACATGGGGCATGGACTAAGAACAGATCTTGTAGAAAAGCTTAAGGGAATGAGTCCAAAGTTTATGCGTTTCCCCGGAGGCTGTATTGTGGAAGGAACGACACCGTCCACAGCGATGAGATTTCGGGATACGGTAGGTCCGGCATGGGAAAGGCCCAGTAAGCTGTTTGTATGGCATTACAGAAGTACATTAGGACTTGGCTTTCATGAATATCTGCAGCTTTGCGAGGATCTGGGGATGGAACCCCTGTATGTATGTAACTGCGGAATGACCTGTCAGGGAAGAAAGAGTGTCCTTCTGGAAGGAGAGGCTCTTGATGAAATGGTACAGGATACACTGGATGCCATTGAATATGCTATCGGCTCTAAGGAAAGCAAATGGGGAAGGCTTCGTGCTTCTATGGGGCATCCGGAACCCTTTAAAATGACCTATCTGGAAATTGGTAATGAAAACTGGGGTCCTGATTATGAAAAGCGTTACAACATGATTTATAAGAAGGTAAAGGAACTGTATCCCCAGATTAAAACCATAGCCAATGAGCATGTAGAGAAAAATGGTTGTCCTGCCGAGTGCGTGGATGAACATTTTTACAATACAACAGAGTTCTTTGCGGAACGTGTAAATTATTATGATGACTACGATCGTAAGGGACCAAAAATCTTTGTAGGAGAGGTGGCTGTAAACGAAGGCAACTATATGGGAAAGTTGTATGCGGCTCTGGGAGAAGCGGCTTTCCTTATGGGTATTGAGAAAAATCAGGATATCGTAACATTGGCCTCTTATGCTCCATTATTTGAAAATGTAAATTACAGAGCGTGGTATCCTAATCTGATTCGTTTCAATAATCATCAGAGTCTTGGAATTCCTACTTATTATGTCTGGAAAATGTTCGGTGAAAATCGCGGAGAATATGTGGTGCGATCCGAAGATGAGGGAGGACGTGTTTATCGTCCGAGAACCGGAATGGCATCTTTAAAATCCAATAAGGAACTTCGGTTCAGAAATCCCATTTGGAATGGAGAAGAAGCAAAGATTACTCATGAATTAATGGGACATGTGCAGGATACAGAGGATGGCCGCCTGCTTCAGCTTCCGGATGAGGAGCAGAAAAAGGAATTTCACAGTATTCTGGAATGGGCTGATGAGACCAAGAGCTTTGTGGTATTTGGAGAAGAAGACCAGACTTATGGAAGATTTGAGACCGATATTTTTGTTGAGGAAAATGCTTACTTCGAGCTGGGTATATTCAGTGCCAGGGTGGTTCGTTCCTATTATGAGGATCAGCTCGTGATTACGGCCGGAGTGGAAAAAGAATGGGATGCAGCTCTGGTACGTCCGTTCCTTTGGAAGGTTAATGGAGGACAATGTTCACTGGAAGAGTTTGGCTATATGCATGACAACAAGCTGACTGAGGACTTTGCTATTTCAGTAAAACCGGGAGAATATCACCGTTTTGGATATGAAACGGACGGAAAACAGATTCGCCTGTATGTTGACGGTGAGCTTCAGAAGGAAATTTCGATTCCCTACGGACCTGCTTTTGTTTCGGTAGTAACTGACACCAAGGATGAAATCATTATTAAGGCGGTTAATTTTGCAGGAGATGTGGATCCGGTTTCCATTACACTGGACTGTCAGGTACAGGGCGACTATATCGTAACACTTCTTAGCGGTGAAAAGGGGGACGAAAACAGCTTTGAAGAGCCGGAGAAGGTGAAGAATATTACCGTGAACATGCATGGCGCTTCCTCAGAGTTCGTATACGAGGCACCGCCATATTCTGTCAGTGTTTTGCGATTGAAGAAGTGCGAAGCGTTTTAGAGGTTGACGCTGAACAGAAGATAAGAGAATAGAAAGACAAATTTTATGAATTTACTGGTAAAAGACAAATGTTTTTATAAAAAAATGGCAGTTATCGCCATTCCGATTTCCCTGCAGAGCATGATCACCATCGGTGTCAATATGACCGATACCGTCATGGTGGGAAAGCTTGGGGAAACCTCGCTTTCTGCTACGGCTCTGGCTAATCAGTTTGTGAATATATACCAGATCTGCTGTATGGGAATCGCCATGGGAGCCAGCGTGCTGACCTCAAGATTCTGGGGAATGCAGGATATTACTTCTCTGAAAAAGACCATAACCCTGATGCTGCGGCTTTGCATCGTACTTGCGGTTCTGTTTATGCTGCCAACCATATTGATCCCTCAGTTGCTTATGAGGATGTATACCAGTGACAGTGCGGTAATTGCGCAAGGAGTTCAATATTTTAAGTGGATGGTATACTGCTATCTTCTGCAGGGAATGACCATGACCTGTACGATTGTGCTTCGAAGCGTCGGGCAGGTGAATTTTCCGCTCTTTACATCCATAGGTTCTTTTTTTGTAAATATATTATTCAACTATATGTTTATATTCGGCAAGCTGGGAGTTCCCAGGATGGAAGTAGAAGGTGCAGGAGTGGGAACACTGATTGCCAGAGTATTTGAATTTTCGCTGATATGTGGATATTTTTTGTTTGTAGATCGCAAGATCGGCTATCGACTGAAGGATTTGCGGATGAAATGTAATTCCCTGATTAAGGATTATGTTTCTATCAGCATTCCGGTATTTGTTTCGGATTCACTGCTTGCTCTTGGTACTTCAGCGGTAGCAATGGTTATGGGAAGAATCGGAACGGGATTTGTATCGGCAAATTCAATAACAGTTGTTACACAGCAGCTTACGACCGTGGTAATTCAGGGAATCTGTCACGCCAGCTGCATTATGACCGGTCACACATTAGGCCATGGTGAACGGGAAAAGGCACAGCAGCAGGCCTGGACATTCCTGATTCTTGGCCTGGTAGTGGGCATTTTAGGCGGAGGTCTGATCAAGGTATTAAGCAGACCCATTATCGGACTTTACAATATAACACCTGAAACGGCTCAGATTGCCGGTGAGCTTATGGACGCCATCGCATTTATTGTTATTTTTCAGTCTATGAACAGCATTCTGACAAAGGGAGTGCTCCGTGGCGGTGGTGATACGAAATTTCTCATGGTGGCAGATATTATTTTTCTGTGGGCTGCGTCATTGCCCCTTGGAATTCTGGCGGGGCTGGTATGGCATCTGGATGCTTTTTGGATCTATGTTTTTCTGAAAATAGATCAGATTTGTAAATCGATATGGTGTGTATTCCGCTTGAGGAGCGGAAAGTGGATAAAAACTTTTTCAAAGGAGAAAATGAATCATGCAAAGTAAATTAAATCAGGCAATTACATTACATCCATTATTTTTTGACCCTGTTAACAAAAAGGCATTGCTGATGAAAAAGAATGGAAAGGAATTTGTTGGATATCAGGAAGATAGGCCGGGAATCATTGTAACGAAGGATAATGAGGTAATTTTTTCCATGTATGCACCGGATGCACAGAGCGTGGAGGTTTCGGGTGTGGGAGGAAGCATGGGAAAAGACAGAATTGTCCTCGAAAAGGATGCAGAGGGCTATTATACGAAAAAAGTGTCGGGCATTGCTCCCGGATTCCATTATCATGACTGGTATGTGGATGGAGTGCAGGTTCGCAACCCCATTGCTCCCTTTTGTTATGGATGCTTTGGGGCAAAGAATTTCTTTGAACTTCCGGAACCGGGGCAGGATTTCTGGTTTATCAAAGATGTTCCTCATGGAGATGTGCAGCTGCATAAGTATGTAAGCAGCGTAAACGGACATATGAAGAGCTGCTATATTTATACACCGCCCACCTATCAGCAGGGAAACAAAAATTATCCGGTTCTCTATATTATGCATGGTGTTGGAGAGAATGAGACCGGATGGATCTGGAACGGGAAGCTGAATTTCATCATGGACAATCTGATTGCGGAAGGAAAATGCCGGGAAATGATTGTGGTTTCCTGTTGTAATTATGCTTTCTGTGAGGGTGAACAGGCCGTATTTTATCCGGGAGACTTTGACAGTGAGCTTACAAAGGATTGCATCGGATACACAGATACACATTTTCGTACCATTTCAGACAGGAAGCACAGAGCAGTTGCGGGTCTTTCACTTGGATCTGCACAGGCGCTCCTTACTGCCGCAAATCATCCGGATTTGTTTGGCGCACTGGGTGTTTTCTCCGGAGTACGTACCGATGAAATGAAGAGACTGATCGCCCAGAATAAAGAGTGGCCTATGGAAAGGGTATTTTTAGGCTGCGGCAATGGAGAAACTGAGCTTAAGGAAAAGCAGGAGAAATTTCTTGCAGACTGTGAAGAAGCAGGGGTACCGGTTACCCACAAAACTTATACCGGCTATCATGAGTGGCATGTATGGAGAGAGTGCCTGAGAGATTTTGCACAGTTGATTTTCAAAAATCCTGAGGAGGACATTTGCACAGGCTCCGCAGATAACAATCAGAAGGTTGAATGGAAAGAACAGGTGATGTCAGTTGAAATGCTTGATCAGCAGACCTGGCGGGAGGATATGCTGTTCTTTGATCCTATATATAAGGGACTTGTATTTGAGGTTGATCAATTGGGACAGCCTGCCGGACGTTATGTTGATGTTGCTCCGGGACAACGGGTGACTGCACCTGGAACAGCAGTATTCCGTATTCCTGCAAAGGGTGCCCGAAAGGTAGAGGTTGATCTGTGGGGAGTAGGGAAATATGAGTTGATTCCGGAAACGGGGGATGCATCCACATCTGAATTTTGGGTGGGTGAAGTAACAGGCATCGAACCGGGATTCCATTATTATACCTGCCAGGTAAATGGCACAACGGTAGTAAATCCCGATGCACCGGCTGGTTATGGGGGTTTTCGGGTTGTAAATTTCCTGGAGATGCCGGAAGAGGATTTTGAAGAATACAGGCTGAGCCAGGTTCCTCACGGTACAGTACATATGCAGTATTATAAGTCGGAACGGACTGGAAGGTGGAAGCTTTGCTATGTTTATACTCCGCCCAAATATGACGAAAATCCTGAAAAACGTTATCCGGTACTCTATTTGCAGCACGGAGGCGGAGAAGACGAGATGGGATGGCTCTGGCAGGGTAAAATTGCTCATATTGCGGATAACCTTCTGGCAAAGAATGAAATGAAGGAAATGATCATTGTAATGAATACGGGATATTCCTTTCCTGAGGAGGGAGAATATCATCCGGGGTTTGGAGCGTTTCTTGAAGAATTCCCGGAAAGCGGTATTGGAATAATAGACAGATCCTTCCGGACGATACCGGATCGAGAACACCGTGCCATGGCAGGACTTTCCATGGGAGGAATGCAGACTCAGAAAATTGTGTTTAAGCATCCTGAGTTATTTTCGGCAGCGGGCATTTTTTCCGGTGGTTTGGTTGTTCAGGATGAAGAGGATGATTATAGGGACGTGCTGTTGGATAAAGAAAAGTTCAAGGAACGTTTCGTACTTCTTTTTGTGGCCTGTGGAACGAAAGAGCCATTTTATGAGAAGACCAGGGAAAATGCAGATCGGGTTCTGGAGGCAGGAGTACCTATCGAGACCTTCTGGGATTACGGTTATCATGACTGGACCTTCTGGAGACATTGTGCTGTACGGTTTTTAAGGCAATTATTTGTCTGAATGTAACTGTTCAGTACCTTCACAGTTACGATGCAAAATCCATTCCAAATCGGCTTCGCCGATGGGATTTTGCATTACTGAATCATTTTCTTACGGTCTCAGCAGTAAATGCTTCGACCTGTACTGAATAGTTACGTCTGAATAACTTACATCCGGATACTATATTCGATAAGGAGAGAATGGATGCTGATAAATCCAATTACCACAGCAGAAGCTTAACAGTTACGTTATTTTAAAAGCGGCATGACCTATTTATCGCCAGGTTTATGCCGCTTTTTATATTAGACATCAACAGAAAATTAAAATTCATTTACAGATAATCAAATTCGCTTTATACTGGATATAGTATTTTGCGAAAGGCGGATTTTTATGAAAATCAACATCTATTATGGCGGACGGGGACTGATGGACGACCCGACACTTTATGTAATTAATAAGATGCAGTCCGTTCTTGAAGAGCTTCATGTTGAGGTGGAGCGCTATAATCTGTATGAACTGAAAAATACGATTCCTACACTTCCGCAGACCCTGAAGGAAGCAGATGGAATTATTCTGGCAACGACGGTGGAATGGCATGGAATTGGTGGATATATGTCACAGTTCCTCGATGCCTGCTGGCTATACGGGGATAAGGAAAAGATTGCAGGCATTTATATGTGTCCGGTTGTAATGTCTACAACCTATGGCGAGCGTGAAGGAAAGCTGGATCTGGCAGTTGCCTGGGAAATTCTCGGAGGGCTTCCGTGTACCGGGGTCTGTGGCTATATTGCAGATACAGCAATTTTTGAAGAAAACGAATCCTATGGCATGATAATTGAGAAAAAGGCAGAAAATTTATATCGCACAATTAATCAGAAGGTAGTATGTCTTCCTGCCAGTAATCAGGCAGTTAAGAAGATGGTTTCTATCACTAAGAATGATGATCTCACGCCTCAGGAATTTGAACAGCTATCCCAGTATGCGGCAGATGACAGCTATGTGAAGCGCCAGAAGGAAGATATTCAGGAGCTGGCAAGCATGTTCCGGGATATGCTGGAGAATCAGGAAGTAGAAGATAAGAGGGAAGAATATATTCAGGAGTTTAAGAGCCACTTTGCTCCGCAGGCAGGCTTTGCGGCTTCTTATCAGATCACAGTTGCAGGTAAAAGAAAACCATTTATAATTGAAGTTTCCGGAGCGGAAAGCAATTGCTATTATGGTACAGCCGCTAATCCGGATGTTGAAATACAGATCAGTCATGAGACCATGGATGACATCATTTATGGAAGAATGACATTTCAAAGGGCATTTATGGGAGGAAGTATTAAGGTGAAGGGCGATTTTAAGATACTCCGTACACTGGATCAGATTTTCCCTTTTATGGAACCTTCCCTATAGAATAAGAAAAGAGGTTAAGACGATGAAAGATGATTGTATTTTCTGCAAACTGGCAAATGGAATTATTCCTACAAGAAGTATTTATGAAGATGAGAATTTTAAGGTGATATTGGATGCGGCACCTGCTACCAGGGGACACGCGTTGATTTTACCAAAGGAACATGCAGCAAACCTTTATGAGCTTCCGGATGAAACAGCAGCAAAGGCATTTGTGCTTGCCAGGAAGCTGGCAACGGATATGACGAAGAAGCTTTCCTGCGACGGCTTTAATGTGGTTCAGAACAATGGTGAAATTGCCGGACAGACCGTTTTTCATTTCCATATTCATCTGATCCCCAGATATAAAGATGATCAGCAGAATTTAACATGGGAACAGCATACCTATGAGGATGCCACAATGGATGAAATCGAAAAGATTCTTAAGGAAGTATAAAGCATGCGTATAATACATACAGAGGAAATTATTTCGAATATCAGACAGATGTGCATAGAAGCGAACCATATGCTGACACCGGATATGCAGAAAGCACTGGAATGTGCGGTTGCAGATGAGAAATCTCCAATTGGTCAGAAGGTATTGGGTCAGCTTCAGGATAATCTGCAGATTGCACAGGAGGATACCATACCCATCTGTCAGGACACGGGTATGGCAGTTGTTTTTCTGGAAATCGGGCAGGATGTTCACTTTGAAGGCGGTTCTTTGACGGATGCGATCAATGAAGGGGTGCGTCAGGGATATGTGGATGGTTATCTGCGTAAATCTGTAGTGAAGGATCCATTGATCCGCGAGAATACGAAGGATAATACACCGGCGGTCATTCATTATGATCTTGTGCCGGGGGATAAGGTAAAGATCACCGTTGCACCGAAGGGCTTTGGCAGCGAAAATATGAGCCGGATATTTATGTTGAAGCCGGCAGACGGGATTGAAGGTGTTAAGAATGCTATTCTTACTGCGGTTAAGGATGCAGGACCGAATGCCTGTCCGCCTATGGTCGTTGGCGTCGGGATTGGCGGTACGTTTGAAAAGTGTGCCCTGCTTGCAAAGAAAGCATTGACACGTCCGGTGAATGAGAGGTCTTCCATTCCTTATGTGAAGGAACTTGAAGAGGAAATGCTGACGACGATTAACCGGCTTGGAATCGGTCCCGGAGGACTTGGGGGAAGTACGACAGCGCTGGCAGTAAATATTGATACGTATCCGACACATATTGCAGGACTTCCGGTAGCAGTCAATATCTGCTGTCACGTGAACCGCCATTGTGTGAGGGAATTATAGAATAGAAGCAGCTGTCCGAAAAGAGTGAACAGCTATGAACAGAAAGGCCGTTTATGGAAAGACATATTAACGTTCCGTTTGATGCAGATATTGTAAAAGAGTTGAAAGCAGGAGATTACGTGTATCTTACCGGGACAATATATACAGCACGGGATGCTGCACATAAAAGAATGTATGAAGCCCTTCAGAATGGAGAAGCGTTGCCTTTTGATATCGAAGGGAATGTTATTTATTATATGGGACCATCTCCGGCAAGAGAAGGCCGTCCGATTGGATCTGCAGGTCCGACAACAGCAAGTCGTATGGATAAATATACGCCGGCACTTCTTGAGCTTGGCATGCGTGGAATGATTGGCAAGGGACGCAGGACAGAGGCAGTGCGTGAAAGCATGATGAAAAATCAGGCTGTTTATTTTGCTGCGGTTGGCGGCGCAGGTGCATTATTGTCAAAATCGATCCTGCAGGCAGAGGTGATTGCCTATGAAGATCTTGGAACAGAAGCAATCCGCAAGCTGGAGATAAAGGATTTTCCGGTTATTGTAGTAATGGACTGTGAAGGAAATAATCTGTACGATATGGCAATCGAACAGTACAAAGAGATATAAAGGAGAACGTCTGTCATGCGGATTGCATTAATGGTAGTGCGTATTTTTTTTAAAGCCATCGTCTATTTTGTCCAGATATCGTATTGTGGACACAGCAGGAAGGTAACCTTTGAACAGGCATATCGTATTATTCAGAATGCGGCAAAAAATGCTAACCGCGCAGGAAGAGTAACGGTTGAAGTCCATGGAGAGGAAAATATTCCGAAAGAGGATGGCTTTATTTTCTTTCCAAACCATCAGGGAATGTTTGATGTACTTGCGTTTCTTGCAACCTCACCCAGACCGTTTACCTTTGTATTTAAGAAGGAAGCAGCAAATCTGCCCCTTGTGAAGCAGGTGGTCAGGGCACTTCACGCCTATGCGATTGACCGTGAGGATATTCGGCAGTCCATGACTGTTATTCAGTCGATGACAGAGGATGTGAAGAATGGAAGAAATTTTCTGATCTTTGCTGAAGGAACCAGAAGCCGACAGGGAAATAAGCTTCTTGATTTTAAGGGAGGAAGCTTTAAGAGTGCGACGAAAGCGAAGTGTCCGATTGTGCCCTGCGCCTTAATTGATTCCTTTAAGCCATTTGATGAAAACTCGATTAAACCGGTTACTGTAAAATTGTTTTATCTTCCTCCTATGTATTATGAAGAATATAAGGATATGAAAACGGTTGAAATTGCAGCTGAAGTAAAGAGAAGAATTGAGCAGGTTCATATGGAGGAAGGCTGTGAATAAATTATCCAAGAAATCAATCCGGATAGGTGCCGGGATTCTGGCAATTCTTATTTTAATGGCAGGGCTGCTGGTTTATATAGGAAGAAAGTATAGTATGCGCGGAGAACTTGAAACGCTGCGCATTGAAACCCGGGAGATGAATCAGGATTTTAGTGAAGAATATCAGAAGAAGGATACCTTTAGTGAGTACAGTGAATCCATCCGTCAGAAAAAGGCAGTGAATAAAGAAGGATTTATGCCAATTGAGGAAATTCGCGTGAAGTTAAAGGAGCTTCCGGATCATTTTGCCGAGATTGCACAGAGAGATGATCTGTTTGCAATTACCTATGGATCAGCCAGAGTCGGCCAGCAGCTTTGGGAGACGTTTCTTTCGGATATTCGTTTCGAAACACCTTCTCAGGTGATTTTGGCCCAGTTCACGGTAGAAGAAGATCCTATTTATTATTTTATCGAGTATAATGGGGATTCTTTTCATATTGTTGTGGACAGTACCCGGGACGGATATGACGATGAAAGCGGATATACAGAGGGATTTTGGAATTATCTCAAAGTCGAGGGCTATGCAGAGAAAGATGGTTCTATTACAGAATATGCCTTTTTGTGTGACAGCAATGAGCTTACCTACCGGATGGTACAGGATTATTATGCAGGAAATACATCTGCCGGAATGGAAGAACCTTCGGTATGGGATTTATATATCCGTAGTATTCCACAACAGGAATTTGAAGAGCGCAGAGACCGGATTAACCCGGATGATCATTATGCAGTGAAAACATATACCGGTTATGCAGATATTCATCCGGTATATGCATCTGGCAATGCTTATAAAGATTATGATAAGGATGAGATTCTTGATCGTATTTACAGAAAATATACTGTGGAAGAAAATGGAAAAGAGTCAGTTAAAGTATATTGCTTTTTTGGAAGTGGAAATACTATGGAGTTGGATGATGACCTATGGGGAGATGTATTTGCCACACAATGTCTTGACTTTAATGAAGATCAAACCAGAGATATCTGTTTTGTACAGCATTTAAATACACAGGACGGATTGCAAAGCAGAGTAACTATTTATGTGGCTTCTGGGGATACTTATGAGATTCTTCCGTTTTCAGAAGATGTGTATATAAGCAGCATGCCACAGGATACAAATCGTGGACTGGAACAATACAGTGCATCGGCTATTGAGGTATTCCAGGATCGCGATGGAACGAATGCCTTGCGTTGTGGAGGGACAATTGTGCATGGTCAGGTGACATATCAGGTACGTTGGACGTTATATTATCATGATGGAGAATGGCATATTCGTGATATAAAAGAGACGGAAGCTGAAGTTGTACAGGAAGAAACATAATCGTTTGACAGCAAGGGAAACCTGTGATATAGTACGTCACATAAAACCCCTCGGGGAAGTGGATTTTTCAGGAGAGATCTTTTTTCGCCACGCAGTGTTATCACTGCGTGGCGCTTTTTACGCAAAAGAAAACCAAATAGGAATAAGGAGACTTGGTAACAATGGATCAGAATTTCATGAAGGAAAAGAAAATACTGCCGCTGGTAATTTCGATGTCGCTTCCGATGGTAATATCGATGGCAGTGAATTCTCTGTACAATATTGTGGACAGCTATTTCGTGGCCAAAATCAGTGAGAATGCGATGACAGCTCTTTCCCTGGTTTATCCGGTTCAGAATCTGATGACTGCGATTGCAGTGGGCTTTGGTGTCGGCATGAATGCCAGAGTGGCCTTCTGTTTCGGCGCGGGGGATAAGAAGCAGGCAGATCAGGCAGCGGTCACAGGACTTCTTTTAAGTGTTCTTCATGGAGCTGCTCTGATGGTGGTCTGCATGCTGGGAATGCCGAAATTCCTGTCGCTATTTACGGATAATGAGGAAATCATTCGCATGGGACTTGTTTATGCAAATCGTGCATTCCTGTTTTCAGTGATTATCATGCTTGGCATTTCCATGGAAAAGATTTTCCAGGCAGCTGGCAGAATGAAGGTTTCTATGATCAGTATGATGTGCGGCTTTATAGCCAATATCGTACTGGATCCATTGATGATCTTTGGAATCGGTCCTTTTCCACAGATGGGAATGGCGGGAGCTGCCTATGCAACCGGAATCGGACAGACCATAACTTTACTTGTTTATATTCTCTTTCATATGTTCCGGCCACTGCCGGTTTCCTTTGGAACGAAGAATATTTCCTTTAACCGTGAACTGATGCAGAAGCTGTATGCGGTGGGAATTCCGGCCTCTTTAAACATGGCATTGCCTTCCCTGCTGATTTCTTCCCTGAATGGAATTCTTTCAATGTTTTCAGAAACTTATGTGCTGGTGCTTGGTGCGTACTATAAGCTGCAGACCTTTATTTATCTTTCAGCAAATGGAATTATCCAGGGGATCCGTCCTCTGGTCAGCTTCAATTATGGAGCAGGAGAGAGGAAGCGTGTGGAACAGATTTTCCGGACAGCTCTGTATCTTACAGTGGGTGTTATGGCGGTTGGGATGCTGCTTTCCTTCCTGATTCCCGGACAGATGATCGGTTTATTTACCTCGAATCCGGAAACGATAAAGATTGGCATGATGGCACTTCATATCATCAGTCTTGGATTTATCGTGTCAGCGGTTTCGGTTACCTGCTCCGGAACACTGGAAGGACTTGGAATGGGAATGGCTTCTTTAATGATTTCCTTATCGAGATATGTGGTGGTCATTATTCCGGCTGCGTTTCTTTTAAGCAGGGTATGGGGAGCGGACGGAGTATTTTATGCATTCCCGGTGACAGAGCTTGCAACAGCAGTGTTTGCTTTTGCAATTTTTCGTAAAAGCTATAAGGTATAATCCATAAAAATGTAAGGAGAATCATAGCCGTGAAGGTATGGAACAGGTGCGAAAAATTTTACAATGGGAAATGCGCAACACATCGTTCGACAAAAAACGATTTCAAGTTTTTAACAGACTACTCATTTTGACATGGGAAAATTGTGGAAAACCTTGATAAATCCGCATTTTAATCCAAATTTACCTTGACAAATAAAGGTAAAAACGCTATATATAATAATAGACGTTCGTAAAGGGGCAGATCGTTCCACCGTCACTGGATATCGCATATAGGATATCGAAGAATACACTCAAATAAACAGGAGGAAGTTCAAATGAACAAAACAGAATTAGTTGCAGCTATGGCTGATGCAGCCGGCTTATCCAAGAAAGACGCAGAAAAGGCATTAAAGGCATTTACAGATGTTGTTGCAGAAGAACTTAAGAAGGATGGAAAGGTTCAGTTAGTTGGATTCGGTACATTCGAAGTATCCAAGAGAGCAGCAAGAGAAGGAAGAAATCCTCAGACAGGTAAGACCATGAGCATTCCTGCTTCTAAGGCTCCTAAGTTCAAAGCTGGTAAGGCTTTAAAGGATTCCATTAACTAATATTGTTTGGAACGATTCGGAGTGTCGCTGCTATGCAACGGCACTCTTTTCATGTAGAGCACTTAATGAGAACGAGCCGAAGGTGAAGTTCGAATTTAGTGCGAACGGTACCAGTGCACTTAATGAGGGCGAGCGGGGCGAAGACCGAATTTAGTGCATCGGGTATAAGTAGAGGCTTGTAACGAGGAACCAAGCGGCTCCAAAGGAGACATTTGGTTTTCTTGCACCAATAACGAACATGCGTCTGATGTAAATCAGACAGGAGTGCGAAGCACGGGCATGTGAGCTAAAATGAATATAAAGACGAGGGAAATATCATATGAGACTCGACAAATATTTAAAGGTATCACGTTTAATTAAAAGAAGAACCGTAGCCAATGAAGCCTGCGATGCAGGAAGAGTGCTGGTGAATGACAAGCCGGCCAAGGCATCCACGAATGTTAAAGAAGGAGATACCATTACGATTGCTTTTGGTAATAAGGATGTGAAGGTGGAGGTGCTCTCGGTTCAGGAGGTAGTCAGAAAGGATGAAGCCAGGGAGCTGTTCCGATACCTGTAAGACATTGGCAGATTAGAAAGTTGTCATTTATTTTCCATGACGGACATATAGTTATTTAGAGTAAAGTGCAGGAGTCATGGAGGATGGAGGATAACACATCAATTAATAAAAAGGCGCATAAACTGATTCTTAACAACCGGAGATGCGGAAATCTTACAGGAGTAAGTGATGTTCTGTCGTTTGATGAGAACGAGATTATTCTGGAGACGGATCAGGGAATGCTTATGATGAAAGGAAAAGAACTTCATGTGAGCCGTCTGATGCTGGATAAAGGCGAAGTCGATATCGACGGACGGATTGACAGCGTAACTTATTCTGAACAGGGAAGCCGTACGGAACGGACAGAATCGCTCCTTGGCAGACTGTTTAAGTAAGGCGTATGAGTCAGGAAATCACAGAGGAACTGCTCCTTTTTTTTCATTCCTTTCTGACCGGAATTATTATGGCGGTGTTTTATGACGGCCTGTTGATTATAAGGCGTGTAATCCGTCATGGACAGTTCTGGATTTCATTGGAGGATTTTTTCTTCTGGCTGATCTGTGCCTGGGGTGTATTTCTTTTTCTGGTGGAAGAAAATAATGGTATTTTACGATGGTTTGCAGTCGGTGGAGCTATATTGGGAGCATTTCTTTATAAGAAAACGGTAAGCAAATATTACATAAATATTATGTCAACAATTGGGAAAAGCATTCTACACATACTATATCTTGTGGTTCAGAAAATCATGACACCTATAAATGCCGGAAAAGCCTGTATTTACAGGAAAAGCAAACGTCTGGAGCATCGCAATATAAAATTATTACGTTCTCTGAAAAAGAGGTTGACGGTTGGCATAAAATTACTTAAAATAACATTATGTAAACACACACAGAAATAGTTTTGTGGATACGGAGAGGTAAAATGGCCAGAAGAGCTGCATATAAAAAACGACGACAAAATAAAACAGGAATATTTCTGGTGACGCTGGTGCTTTTGATGATGCTGGTTGTAGTAGGAATCAAGAGTATTGAGCTTCGGGAGAAGAAAGCCTATTATGCGAAGCGTGAGGAAGAGCTTGCTCTTCAGATTGAGCAGGAGGAGCAGCGGGCAGAGGAAATCAAAGAGTACGAGACCTACACGCAGACCAAGAAGTACATTGAAGAGGTTGCCCGTGATAAGCTCGGACTGGTATATGAAGGTGAGATCCTTTTTAAGGATGAGAATTAGATGACCATTTATATCCGATTGGATATGGATGGTCAATTTTATGTAGAGCACTTAGTGAATGCGAGCCAGATGGCGAAGCATGAACTTAGTGCGAACGATACCTGTGCACTTAATGAGAACGAGCGTAAGCGAAGTACGAATTTAGTGCAGCAGGTGTATGTAGAACACTTAGAGAATGCGAGCCAAAGACTTATAGAAATTTTTATCAACACCTGAATACGACAAAATATACCGCTTTCCCTGTGTATAATGTTCTTTACGATGTCATAGCTTTATGTATCCAGCGTGACATTGCTTAAATAGAAGGGGTGAACGGACATGAAAAGACAACCGGATATGGATAAAGAATCCTTCGCAAGTATTTTGCCGGATTACGGGAAGAGAAAATTAATGACCTATGCTGATTCGATTCGGGAACTGGCTTTAAATCTGGAAGACAATGGGAATGAGGAACCGGGCGATAAAGAGTGCAGGGAAGCAGTAGACAGAAGAGCGATTCTCTGGCAGAAGAAGCTTTCAGAAAATAAAAGCCTGATGGTGGATCAGCTTCGGGAAATGTCCAAGATTATGATGGAGCTTGCCAAAGAGAACCGGAGATGTGTTCCCATGAGCAGCAGAAGATTCAAACAGATCGCCCATGCCTTTAAAGAAATGGAGCTTCAGCTGAAAAGTCTGTATCTGATTGAAAATGAAAACGGCCGTACCGAAATATCGGTAACACTGAAAGGCAAAGGCAAAAATCCGCTTTCCTCGGATGAGGTTGGAGATCTGCTGTCAGTGCTGCTTGGGACACACTTAAGCAGCAGACAGGATAATAAGTTCTTTTTGTCGGAGGGCTTTGAAACCCTGTATTATGTGGAAGAGTCCAGGTTTCATACCCTGACGGGAGTAGCAAAGGCTGTGAAGGAAACGGAACAGATTTCCGGAGATAATTACAGCTTTTTTGAAATGGAAACGGGAAATCTCACGGCAGTATTGTCGGACGGAATGGGCTCCGGGGATAAGGCCTGTGCCGACAGCACAATGGTGGTAGAGCTGGTGCAGCGCTTTTTAGAGGCGGGCTTTCAGATTGAAATGGCAATCCAGATGATTAACAGTACCCTGCTTTCCGGTGGGGAGCAGAGTAATATGTCAACGCTTGATGTGTGCAGTCTCGATCTGTATAGCGGGGAATGTCATTTTATAAAGGTGGGAAGCTCCAGCTCCTATATTAAAAGGCAGCATCTGGTGGACCGGATCTCCTCCGGGAATCTGCCACTTGGTATTTTCCAGAAGCCGGATGTGGAAAGTATCGGACGCACCCTGATGGATGGGGACTATATTATTATGATTTCGGATGGTATACTTGATGCGCTGTCACAGGGAATCGGAGAAGATATGCTGTCGGAATTTATAGGAAGCCTTACGGTGGAAAATCCCGGAGAAATGGCGAATACTATTTTGCGATACTGCATTCAGCAGTCCAGAGGGCATATCCGGGATGATATGACGGTTATGGTGATCGGTATCTGGGAACGGAATGGGGATGACCGGGCATCGTGACAGAACCGGACAAAGGGCTTTCCATTTCCAGTAAAATACATTATATTTAATGTATGGTTGAAGAAGTTTTGCAGTACATGACACAATATCATATGGTGGAACCGGGAGATGTAGTGATTACAGGTGTTTCAGGGGGCGCGGATTCGGTCTGCCTCCTTCTTGTGTTACAAAAGCTGGCAGCAGAGCTTTCTATATCGATAGAAGCAGTCCATATTAATCATGGCATCCGCACAGAAGCTGCCGGGGATGCGGAATTTGTCCGGAGGCTGTGTGAAGACCGGGGGATTCCTTTTCATCTGATCTGTGCAGATGTGGAGACACAGGCAAAGCAGGAAAAGATGTCTACGGAAGAGATGGGACGAAAGATCCGGTATGAGGCCTTCCGGCAGATTCTGGGTGAGCGTAAGGGCAGGATTGCGGTAGCGCATAACAGCAATGATCGTGCGGAAACGATGCTGTTTCATCTGTTCCGGGGAACTGGACTTGCGGGAGCGTGCGGTATCCGTCCGGTACAGGGTGAAATCATCCGTCCCCTGCTTTTTCTTGAGCGGAAGGAAATCGAACAGTGGTTACAGGAACAGGGGATTTCTTTCTGTACGGATGCAACGAATCTGGGGGATGACTATACCAGGAACCGGATCAGGCATCATATTCTGTCTTATGCAGAGGAGGAAATCGTGCACGGAGCCACGGCCAATATGAATCGTGCAGCAAAGCAGCTGCAGGAGGCCGATGAGTATGTGATGAGACAGACACTGGCGGCTGTGGAGAGGTGCTGCATCTTTACGGAGCATCCCAAAGCTGCTTCGGTGAAGCTTTCCCTGTTACAAAAGGAAGATCCGTTTATTCAAAAGCGGCTGTTGTTTTATACGGTGTGTGAAATTGCCGGCCGGAAAAAGGATATTACGGAAGCGCATATCCAGAGTATATATAAGCTTTTACAGGGAACGGGCAGTAAAGAATGTATGCTTCCCTATCAGGTTCATGTCTATAAACAGTATGAATGGGTAAAAATAGAAAAGAGTGAAGCGGAGAGAGGAATTTCACAGGCAAAATATATGGAATTACCGGAGCTGCCGGTTGATATTCCCTCTGTTGTGGATGTTCCTGGACTTGGAAGAGTGGAATTCCGGACATTTCCCTGTGAAAAATCTCAAATTATTCCTCAAAAAACATATACGAAATGGTTTGATTATGATAAAATAACAAGGATTATGTGCCTCAGACCGAGACAGGCTGGGGATTATTTAACGGTGAATCAGCAGATGGGACGAAAATCCCTGCAGGACTACTTTGTAGATCAGAAAATCCCGAAAGAAAACAGAAATTCCCTGTATGTTCTTGCTATGGATCACCATGTAGTCTGGGTTCCGGGACTGCGGATCAGCGAGTATTTTAAGATAACGGAACAGACAGAGCATGTTTTACAGGTGAAGGTTCTGTCAAAGGAGTTAGATAAATAGAATAATAAATGGCAGCACCATTAGAGAAAGGAGTCATAAATATGGCTGAAAGAGTTAGAGTACTTTTATCAGAGGAAGAGGTAGATGCAAAAATCAAAGCGATCGGGGAACAGATCAGTAAGGATTATGCCGGTAAGAGTGTTCATCTGGTTTGTGTCTTAAAGGGGGGAAGCTTTTTTATGTGTGAGCTTGCCAAAAGAATTACGGTACCGGTATCTTTGGACTTTATGTCGGTTTCCAGTTACGGAAGTGAAACAAAATCAAGCGGTGTCGTACGGATTGTGAAGGATCTTGATGAACCATTGAAAGGAAAGGATGTCATTGTTATTGAGGATATCGTGGATTCCGGACGTACCTTAAGCTATCTGCTCGAAATGCTAAGGGACAGAGGACCTGCAAGTCTTCGTCTTTGTACCCTGTTAGACAAGCCGGAGCGAAGAGTGACTGATGTACATGTGGATTATACCGGATTCCAGATTCCCGATGAGTTTGTTGTAGGCTATGGTCTTGACTACGATCAGAGATACCGTAACCTGCCTTACATCGGAGTTGTGGAGTTCGATTGAATTTATATAAAGTAATTGTAACTATTCAGAACCCCATTCGTAAAACCGTTGCTAACGCAACGTAGTTTACCTCATGTGGTTACTTCGCCATATAAATTATGTCAAATGTCCTTACGAATGCATGCATTCGACGTCCATATTGTCATAATTTGCATGGCTCTGAATAGTTACAAGTAATTTCTGAAAGGAAAATAACGTGAAAAGAAGTAGAGGATTAAGTGTATATTTTGTTGTGATGCTGGTTTTACTGGCACTGCTGGTTGTTCCAAGCTTTATGGACAATAACCGGATCGAATATACAAGAGGCGAATTAATGAATGATCTGGAGGCTGGCCGGGTAGTCAGCGCAGATATTACACCGAGCCGGCAGACACCTACCGGTGAGGTAACGGTTACATTGGAGAGTGGCCTGGAAAAGACCTTATATGTTACGGATGTCAGTGAAATCGAACAGTTCCTGATTTCCTTTAACATAGATCCCAATGTGGAAAAGGTACAGGAGGAAAACTGGTTTCTGACAAGTATTCTTCCGATGCTGGTGTCAGTTGTTGTACTGATTGTGTTCTTTACCATGATGAACGGGCAGAGCGGTGGAAGTAATGCCAAGATGATGAATTTTGGAAAGAGCCGTGCGAAGCTTTCCGTGGGCGACGGAACCATAACGCTTAAGGATGTTGCGGGTCTTCAGGAAGAAAAGGAAGAGCTGGAAGAAATCGTGGAATTCCTGAAGGATCCTGCCAAGTTTACCAAGGTTGGAGCGAGAATCCCGAAGGGTGTTCTTTTAGAGGGTGCTCCCGGTACCGGTAAGACACTGCTCGCAAAAGCGATTGCAGGAGAAGCGGGTGTACCGTTCTTTAGTATTTCCGGTTCGGATTTCGTGGAAATGTTCGTAGGTGTAGGTGCTTCCCGTGTGAGGGATCTGTTTGAAGAAGCCAAGCATCATGCACCCTGTATTGTATTTATTGATGAAATTGATGCGGTTGCCAGAAGACGTGGTACCGGAATGGGCGGCGGACACGATGAAAGAGAGCAGACATTGAACCAGCTCCTCGTGGAAATGGATGGATTTGGTGTTAATGAAGGAATTATTGTGCTTGCAGCAACAAACCGGGTAGATATTCTGGATCCGGCCATTCTTCGTCCGGGACGTTTTGACCGTAAGATTACCGTGAACCGTCCGGATGTGGCAGGAAGGGAAGAAATTCTCCGTGTGCATGCCAAGAACAAGCCGCTTGCAGAGGATGTGGATTTAAAGAAGGTCGCACAGACAACTGCCGGATTTACCGGCGCAGATCTGGAAAACCTCCTGAATGAGGCATCCATTGTTGCAGCAAAGGAAAACCGTACCTATATCATCCAGAAGGATATTGAGAAGGCCTTTATTAAGGTTGGGCTTGGCGTAGAGAAGAAGAGCCGTGTGATTTCGGATAAGGAAAAGAGAATCACGGCATTCCATGAAGCAGGTCATGCGATCCTGTTCCATGTGCTTCCGGATGTGGATCCGGTTCATATGATTTCCATTATCCCGACGGGACTTGGGGCAGCCGGCTATACGATGCCACTCCCGGAAAAGGATGAAATGTTCTTAACTAAGAGCCATATGCTGCAGGATATTATGGTTTCCTTAGGCGGAAGAATTGCAGAAGAAATTGTGTTCAATGATATTACGACCGGTGCCTCCAATGATATCCAGAAGGCAACCAAGACAGCCAGAAATATGGTAACCCGTTACGGTATGTCCGAAAAGCTTGGTGTGATTAATTATGAAAATGATGAAGATGAGGTCTTTATCGGCAGGGATCTTGCACATGCCAAGAGTCACAGTGAACTGATTTCCGGTAAGATTGATACCGAAGTCAAGGATATTGTAGATGACTGTTATCGTAAGGCGAAGGAAATCATCTTAGAGCACATGGATGTGTTAAACAGGTGTGCCGAGCTTCTTCTTGTAAAGGAAAAGATCGGAAGAGAAGAATTCGAAGCGTTGTTTGATGGCAAAGAGAAGCCGGTTACAGAGTAGCATGCAGTTGTTAATACATCGAATTTGGTGAAAATGCACAAAAAGAGAAGGTCATTTTTGTAATATTTGTGAATCGTGAGTATTTACGCAAAAATAGGCATATGCTATTATACTACTTGTAACCCCCCCAATACATTATATAGTTTTTGCTATACCCCATAAGAAAGAAATACCTTCTCTAAAAAGGACAGTAAATGTTTACTGTCTTTTTTACTATGCCACGACTTTAATGCGGTAAAGTCGTAAAGAAAAAGATGGCGCATACTGTTCTTGATTCTGGGACATGGTTGGTATAAAATAAATCTGATTATGATTTTTCCGATCGGGTTATACTCATTCTGTGTAACGAATCAGAATAGTTACCATTCTATAAAAAACAGATGGAGCATATTGTATATGGATATCAATCGTATTATGAAAACCGAGCAAAACATGATATATATATCAGAAATGAGGCCGGTTTTTAACCGTGCGGCATTATTCAGTGACACAACAGAGAATTATATCAGTCCTGCAGAACCCAATCCGTATTCTGAAGTACAGGTACGATTCCGTACCAAGGCGAAGAATATCGACCGGGTTTTTCTGGTACACGATAATGAGAGAATTCTGATGACCGTTACAGAAGGGGACGATGAGTTTGATTATTTTACCTGTTCCATCGAGGTAGAGCAGGAACAGTACAGCTATTATTTTGAGGTGCAGGTCGGAAGGATTAATTGTGTCTATGATACGCGCGGAGTTTCCAAGTACCCTGAGGAAACGTTCTTTTTCCGGATTATTCCGGGCTTTAAGACGCCGAAATGGGCTAAGGGAGCGGTAATGTACCAGATCTACGTGGATCGCTTCTATAATGGCGATCCGACGAATGATGTCCTGACAAATGAATATCAGTATATCGGGGACAAATCCGTCCGCGTAGAGGACTGGAACAAGCATCCGGCCAGCATGGGGGTCCGTGAATTTTATGGAGGTGATCTGCAGGGTGTACTTGATAAGATGGATTATCTGCAGGATCTTGGCATTGATGTTATTTATTTTAATCCCCTGTTTGTTTCTCCGTCCAATCACAAATATGATATTCAGGATTATGACTACATTGATCCGCATATTGGAAAAATTGTCCATGACGAGGGAGAGCTTTTGCGTCCCGATCAGAAGGAGAATCGAGAGGCAACCAGATATATTGACCGCGTGACCAATAAGGAAAATCTCGAAGCCAGCAATGAGCTTTTTGCACAGGTGGTGGCGGAGGCTCATAAGCGTGGCATGAAGGTCATTCTGGATGGTGTGTTTAATCATTGCGGATCCTTTAATAAATGGATGGACAGAGAGCGTATTTATGAGAATGCGCCCGGATATGAAAAGGGCGCCTATATCAGTAAGGATAGTCCGTATCACAATTATTTTCAGTTTTTTAATGATCATGCGTGGCCTTATAACAGTGCATATGATGGCTGGTGGGGACATGATACCCTGCCGAAGCTTAACTATGAACAGTCGAAGGAGCTGTTTAACTATGTGATGCATATTGCAGCTAAATGGGCTTCTTTTCCCTATAACATTGATGGCTGGCGTCTGGATGTGGCTGCAGACCTTGGACACAGTCCGGAGTATAATCATTATTTCTGGCAGCAGTTCCGTAAGGCAGTCCGGGATGTGAATCCGGAAGCAATTGTACTTGCGGAGCATTACGGAAGTCCGAGAGACTGGCTGAACGGCAAGGAATGGGATACGGTGATGAACTATGATGCATTCATGGAGCCGGTAACATGGTTTCTGACCGGTATGCAGAAGCACAGCGATGATTTCCGTGGAAATATGCTCGGCAATGCAGACAGCTTCTTACAGGCAATGCGTTATCATATGGCAAGCTTTACGACACCGTCCTTACAGATCGCCATGAATGAGTTATCGAATCATGATCACTCCCGGTTTCTGACAAGAACCAATCATATGGTGGGAAGAACGAATACCTTAGGACCAGAGGCAGCAGAAGCGGGCGTAAATAAGGCAGTGCTGCGCGAAGCAGTTGTCATTCAGATGACCTGGCCCGGTGCACCAACGATTTATTATGGCGATGAAGCCGGAGTATGCGGCTTTACGGATCCGGATAACCGGAGAACCTATCCATGGGGGAAGGAGGATAAGGAGCTTATCCGTTTCCACAAGGAAATGATCCGTATCCATAAAGAGAATAAGGAACTGTTAACCGGATCCCTGAAATTTCTGGATGGGGATTATAATATTCTGGCTTACGGACGTTTTAACCGTCATGCATGCACAGCGGTTTTCCTTAACAATAACGACCACGAAATTACCAGAGAGATAGACGTGTGGTATATTGGAGCTCCCAGGGAAGGTGTTATGCAATGTGTAATGCTGACCACTGCAGATGGATTTGATGTAGAAGTGCATGAGTATCCCATTGTTTCCGGTAAGGTGATGGTGACACTTCCTGGAACGTCTGCAATTGTGTTGAGGTATGAGAAAGCGTAACAAGTAACAGCAGATGGATGAGGTATGAGATGAAATTCCTGAAGAATCTCTATTTGCAATGTATTGAAAGAAAGCTGTCAAATAAAATTACATTTGTTATCGGAGTTATTTTCGTTATACAGGTCATGATGGTTTTTGTGATGTATTCTTATTCTTATCATATCCGTCGTGAAGAAATTGTTGAAAATAATATACAGATACTGCATCAGGTAAATACAAATTATTTTGCCGGGATTATTGAAGAAATTGATACTGCTTCCATGGAAATCTTCTATGATAAAGTATTTTGGGAGAGAAATGAAGGAACTTCGGTAAATGAGGATAGTCAGATTTATAACATACTGGCAAACCAGTATCATTCCAATAATGATTTGAACAGTATTTATCTGTATTCCAGTGCATCAAATAAATTCTATATTATGGATGAGGCTTCCTTTAACCAGATTCCGGTGAAATCTTCGGCCAGTACACTGTATATATTCAATGGTGACGATTTGCAGAAAATGCCATGGTATGAGGCGGCACAGGAAAATAATGGTCTGTCAGTATCACTGGCAACAGAGATCCGGCATAACAATCAGGATATTATCTGCTTTTCCCGGTACATGCAGTATCCGTTAAAAAATAATGATTACTATTTTGTGATTTCTTTAAATCTGGGTAAAAGTAAATTTGATACGCTTTGCCGTCAGCTAAATGATGAAAATGAAGAACTGATGATTTTTGACCAGGAAAAGCTTATTTATGACAGCAGTAATCAGCAGGATGAAGTGATAAATGATCTGGTAGGGAAGATTCAAAAGCAGGAAGCGGCAAATTACTGGTTCACAACAAAAATCAACTCAAGAAAATACGTGGTTATTGGTGACAGATCTGAAGATAATGGCTGGACCATGTTAAAACTGGTGCCACACAATGAGATGATCAGAGATGTCAGGCTACAGTTCCTGACGAACTGTTTTATTGTTTTTCTTATCTTTTCAGCAGGCATTTTCTGTCTGTCCTATATTATTAACCGGACCATGAAACCAATTGAAAATCTGGCAGAAATCATGAGGCATTACCGGCAGGGAAAATGTTATGAGGAACCAGAACTGAGTGGAAGGCTTGATGAGGTAGGTACACTGTATTCTAGCTTTGAAAAAATGAATGAGAGAATTAATACACTGATTGAATCGGAATATCAGAGTCAGATTCAGGAGAAACAGGCCCGGCTGGAAGCATTACAGGCGCAGCTGGATCCACATTTTCTGTATAATACGTTACAGACGATCAGTGGAATTGCCATAGAAAATAATGTATTAGAAATTGAAGAAATTAATAATTCACTCAGTGAGATTTTACGATACAGTTTAAACAACAGTAAGCAGCTGGTAAAGATTGACGAAGAAGTAAAAATTGTACAGGATTATATGAATATACAAAAATACCGGTTTGGAGACCGGGTAAATCTGGAGATTGATTTGTCCAAAGAGGCTCTTGAACTCCGGGTTCCGGTATTCTTTTTGCAGCTTCCGGTGGAAAATGCGATCAAGCATGGTATGGAAAAGTCGGTTCATACTGTAAATATCCATGTTTATGATACGCGGATCAGGCATATTTTTTATATCCATGTGGAAGATGATGGACATGGAGTTACCGATGAACGTCTGGAAGAGATCCGAACCATGCTTCGGGGAGAAAGCAGGACTGAATCCAAGGAATATAAACCCAAAGGTCTGGTTAATCTAAATGAGAGAATCAGGCAGCAGTTTGGTTCAGATTATGGGGTATGGATTGATCACATGGCAGAGGGCGGTACTCAGGTCGTGCTTACAGTACCAGAAGGAGGACAGGATGCTGAAAGTACTCATAGCAGATGATGAGAGAATTGTGCGTAAAACGCTTCGGCTCATTGGTAATTGGGACGAGTATGAAATGGAAATTGTCGGGGAAGCACAGAATGGGATGGAAGCCCTTGAAATGATCGATCAGCTTAAACCGGATATCCTGTTACTGGACATGAAGATGCCCGGGCTTTCCGGAAATCAGATATTGGAGCAGCTGACAGGGGATAGAAAGCGGATACATGTTATTGTGATCAGTGGCTATGATGATTTTGAATATGCCAGAATGGCTTTAAAATATGGTGCAATTGATTATCTGTTAAAGCCTATTAACAGGAATGAATTTAACCAGGCACTGTGTAGAATCTATGAGAATGAGCAAAAATCGAAGATCCAGGGTGTAGAACGTAAAAAGGATGTTTTGGAACAGATTAAAGATAAAATTGATACAAATTACATGGAGGATATTTCTCTTACGAATCTGGCAGAAGCATATTTTATGAACAGCGATGTTTTATCCAGATTATTTAAGAAAAAATATGGTGTTAATATTACGAGTTATATTAATGATGTCCGGCTGACGCAGGCGAAAATTTATCTGACGGCAGGATATAACAGTGCACAGGTATCGGAAATGGTAGGCTATCATGACAGTAATTATTTCAGCCGTGTATTTAAAAAGTATTACGGAATATCTCCGACACAGTTTGTAGATGAAATGAATCATAGTTGAAGGAAAGGGTCATTTGAAAAAATGATCCTTTTGTCGATTTTGTCCTAAAAACAGTCGAAAATGTCTATGTCATGATGCATAATTAACAGATATGATATAACCATGAAAGGCAATTTCAAATGTAAAGAGGAGGGTTACAAATGAAAAGTAAAAAATTAATATCACTTGGTATCATGGCAGCAATGCTTACAGGAATGGTATTGACAGGCTGTGGACAGAGCCAGCAGGCAGGGGAAACAACGCAGGGTTCATCGGAAGCGGCAGAAACAACAGAATCAACATCAGCAGAAAGTACAGCAGCATCCGGTGAAACGGTAGAATTGGAATTCCTGTTTGGAGATCCGAACAGAACGGAGATTTTCAGCAGAATTGTGGATGATTTTAATAACAGCCAAAGTGCTGTTCATGTGACATTTAATGCGACAGGAACCAATCATCTGGAAGAATTAATGACAAGACTTGCAGCAAATGATGCGCCGGATATGACCAGCCAGTTACAGGGGTATGAACTGGCAAGCTATGTGGAAGCAGGATATATCAAAGACATTAAAGATGAGCCATTTATGAAATATATCCGTGATACAGAGCTTGATACGGTTACCATAGACGGTGGGGTATATGGTATTCCGATGGACACACAGGCATGGGGTGTATTCTATAATAAAGAGTTATTTGATAAGGCAGGTATTTCAGAAGTTCCGACTACGGTAACAGAATTAAAGGACTGTGTAGATAAGCTCAAGGCAGCAGGAATTACACCATTTGCAGCAGGGTATGCCACGGAATGGACAATTGGCCAGTTCCTTGGTTATGGGGCATCTTCAATCCTGACTCCTGCAGCAGTAGAACTGGGAGATAATTATAAGAAAGGAAACTGGACCTTTGACCAGCCGGGAATTGATCAGGCGTTTGACGTATTGGATCTGGTTGGTGATAATACCCAGGACCGGCCTTTTGATACCGATGTGTCCGGACAGTATGCAACCTTTGCCAAGGGAGAGGCAGCCATGATGCTTCAGGGTAACTGGTCCATCTTACAGATCAGGGAATTAAATCCGGATATTAAGATGGGAATGTTCCCACTGCCGATTTCAGATAATGCAGATGATCTATTGTTCCCTAAGCAGTATGGATTTGTAATTAATGTTTTAAAAGCATCGGATGAAGATCCGAATAAGGCAGCAGCAATCAACCAGTTTATGGAATATTTCTTAAATCCTGAAAACGGAGGCGGATATTATTACGATGAAATTGGTGTACCTACAGCAAATGCATTGGCTGAGCCTAAATTAGATGAGGCATCTGAAATTCTGCAGCAGTATTTGGAAAATGAGAAAACCGTGTTTACTTATTATGCATATGAACCTGCGGGATTTGATGCAGAATCCTGGAAAGTAACGGTAGAATACCTGAATTCCGGTAATAAGGATCATAGGAAGCTGATTCAGAATTTTAATGACGCATTTGATAAATATGCAGATGCATTAGAATAAGTTTTATGAAAAGACTGCAAAATTAAAGTTCATATTATTTGATTTTGCAGTCTTTTTTTCAATAGGAGACGGGCATGAAGAGTAAGAAAAAAAGAGTAAGAGAAATCGCAGATTATATTAAATTTGTATTTCCTATGTTAATTTTATATATTTTGTTTTTTATCCTTCCACTGTTTCAGACAATCGGTTACTCTTTTACAGATTACAATGGAATAAATCCCCAAAAAGAATTTACGGGTCTGACTAATTATTTCGATGTGTTTCAGGATAAATGGTTTTATAATTCAATGGCATTTACCGGAAAGTCCGTATTATTAATGATTTTGCTGGCCAATGTATTAGGCTTTCTTTTGGCACTGGCTTTGAATACGAAAATAAGAAGCAGAAATATATTGCGTGCAATTGTATTTTGTCCATTTGTTTTCAATAATGTAACAGTTGGATTTATCTGGCAGTTTTTACTGGGAAGATTCATGACAGATCTGTATCCGCTGACCGGTTGGAAGGTATTTAACATTGGATGGCTGTCCGATAACAGTCTGGTCTTATACTCAGTGGTTTTTGTTAAGCTATGGCAGAGCATAGGCTATTTTATGGTTATTTATCTGGCAGGATTACAGCTGCTTCCGCAGGATCCGCTGGAAGCAGCTGTAATTGATGGCTGTACAGGTATTAAGATGATTCGTTATATTACAATACCGTTAATGAAGCCAACAGCATTTGTATGTATCTTTCTGGCAATTACAGAGAGTCTTAATATGTTTCCGTTGATTATGAGTTTGACGAATGGTGGACCGGGTCATGCCTCAGAAAATATATCTTTGTATATTTATAACGAAGCTTTTAAGAGCCACAGGATGGGATACGCTTCGGCGCTGGCCGTTATACTTACCATTATTATGACCATAATTGCCGGTCTGCAGATGAAACTGACAAGGGAGGATGCAGGATGAAAAAAGAAAGAAAAGTCAATATGATTCTTGCCATCGTGCTTTGGTTAATATGTATTGCCATGTTCCTTCCGATGGTATTTGTAATTATTAATTCCTTTAAGACCTTTGGACAGGTAGTCATGGAACCACTGGCATTGCCGGAGGAGTGGAATCTTGATAATTTTAAGGAAGTTATGAAAACCGGAAATTATCTTAAGGTTTTTGGAAATACGATCTACTTTGCAGTGGTAAGTGGAGTTATCGTGATTGCACTGGGGGCTATGGCAGGATATAAGCTGGACAGAATGAATAATCGTATCGGAGAAATCACATCAGTTGTCTTTATGATTGCAATGATGCTTCCGTTTCCGGTTATTATGATACCGTTGGCAGTCGTTGCATCAGATCTTCATATTTCCAACAATCTGACGTTGGTATCGGTATTAAATGCAGGATTTTCCTGTTCACTGGCGGTGATTATGTATAAACAGGCGGTAAGTTCCATTCCGAAAGAACTGGATGAGTGTGCCTATATGGATGGGGCAAGCGGATATCGTTTCTTTTTCAGGATTATTTTTCCGTTATTAAAACCGATTACAGGAACAGTCGCAGTATTGTATTTCATCCGGTATTGGAATGATTTGATGCTTCCTATGATCCTTATTTCCAAAAAGGAGTTATACACTATTCCGTTGTCACAATTATCTTTTTATAACCAGTTTACGCAAAACAGATGGAATCTGCTGCTGGCCTCCGGCCTTATGGCGATTATACCTGTTGTGATCATTTATTTATTTGCACAGAGGACCATTATCAGCGGTGTCGCAGCCGGTGCAGTGAAAGGATAGAGAAATGTATAAAGAGACCAGAATGTCAGAAGTAAAAATAACAGACGGATTAATACATAAAAAGCGTAATATAGTTGAAGAGAAAACAATTCCCTATATCCGAAAGGCGTTAAACAACGAGCTTTACGGTGTTGAACCGAGCGGGGCATTTGAAAACTTCCGGATCGCAGCCGGGGAATCAGACCGCAATTTCTATGGTCTGGTGTCACAGGACAGTGATGTATTTAAGTGGATGGAAGCCGCTTCTTTGAGTTTACAATATGAAAATGAGGAAATGCAGACTTATTTAGAGGAAGCAATTGATTTATTGGACCGGGCACAGCAGAAAAATGGATATCTGAATACTTATTATATCATTCATGGACTGCAGGACCGCTGGCACTATCTTAAGGAATCCTGTCAGTTATATTGTGCAGGACATCTGATTGAGGCAGCGGTATCTGCCTACCAGACAATTCAGAATACGAAGCTGCTTGAAATAGCAAGGGCCTATGCAGATTATATTGACTATAGCTTCGGAATAGAAGAAAGCAAGATTCACGGATATGACGGGCATGCGGAAATCGAGCTTGCACTTTACCGGTTATATGAGGAAACAGATGTAGAAAGATACAAATTATTAGCAGACTATTTTGTCGAGGAACGTGGGAAAAAACCATATTTCTTTTCAAAAGAGAATAGAAATCAGAATGTACGGAATAATCTGGTTTATGAACTGGAGGAAAGTAATTATCAGCATTCGCAGTCTCATCTGCCGATTCGGGAACAGACAGAGCCGGTAGGGCATGCCGTAAAGGCAATGTATTATTATACTGCAGCCGTTGACAAAGCGAGACTGAATGAGGATAAGGAGCTGTTTGCACATATGTGTAAGCTGTGGCAAAGCGTCGTATCACAGAAAATGTATCTGACAGGTGCGATTGGAGCATGTGCTTATGGAGAGAGCTTTTCTTATCCGTATGATCTTCCGACCGATCTGATGTATGGAGAAACCTGCGCCGCAATCGGGCTTTTCCTTTTATCCTATCATATGCTTCTGGTAGAAACAGACAGCAGATACAGTGATATCATGGAGAGAACCTTATACAATGCGATTCTGGTTGGAATGTCGGAGAGCGGAACAGAGTTCTTTTATACGAATGCACTGGAGATTGATCCACGGAAATGTGAAAAGAGACAGGATTATTCCCATCTGAAGGCAGAACGTCAGACATGGTTTGACTGTCCGTGCTGTCCGCCTAATATTGCAAGGCTGCTTATGGGAATGAATAAATACATCTATACCGGGGACAGAAATGAACTGAATGTTCATTTATTTATTGGAAGCAGCATTCAGAAAGCCGGCTGGAGTGTGCGTCAGGAGACCGTGTATCCGGATAATGGGAATGTGAAATTCTATGTGAAAAAAGATAATTCCGAAAAAGGTACTTTCAGAGTGAGAATCCCGGAATGGTGCAATCATTATGAGGTATCTCTGGACGGAGAGAAGCTTAAAGGAATCATTCGGAAGGGCTATCTGGAAATTACGAAAGAAGACTGGAGCAAAGAGAGTGTACTGGAAATCTGCTTTGATATGGTGCCTCAAAAGGTTTACGGAAGTCTGAAAGTAAGCTCCCTCACAGGAAAGACAGCTGTTACGTGCGGTCCCCTTGTATATTGTGCAGAAGAAGCAGATAATCAGGAGCTCCATACTCTTTACATAAAAAGAGAAGGACAGGTCTGTCACGCAGACGGAAGGTTAATTGTTGATGGTTATCGTGCAATAGAACGGAATACGGGGCTGTATGGAGAGCAGTCACCGGATTATGAAGAAATTAAAATCTGTCTGGTGCCGTATTATTCGTGGGGGAACAGAGGTAAAGGAGCCATGACTGTATTTTTGAAGGAGAGGTGATTGTAGAATGAAGCATTCACAAATGCAGATCGAGGACTGCTTTTGGAGTCCGGTTATATCCAAAATGTGTAATGAAATTATACCTTATCAATATGAGGTATTAAATGATGAAATAGAAGGGATTCCGAGCAGCCATGCAATTGAAAACTTTCGCATTGCATCCGGACAGAAAAATGGTAAATATGTGGGTATGCTCTTTCAGGATAGTGATGTGGCAAAATGGATTGAGGCAGCAGCTTATTCCTTAAAAGTGAATGATGATCCTGAAATCCGGAAGAAAATCGAAGATGTGATTGATCTCATAGAGCAGACGCAGCAGAAAGATGGATATCTGGATACATACTATATCTGTGAAAAACCGGATCAGAGGCTTAAGAATATTGCACATGGACATGAAATGTACTGTGCGGGACATTTACTGGAAGCAGCGGTCGGATATGCGGAGGTTACCGGGGAAGAACGGTTTCTGCATATCATGGAACGATATATAAAATGGTTTATGGACCGGATTGGCCCGGATGAAAATCAATTGCATATTTATCCTGGACACCCGGAGCTGGAGCTTGCTTTGTATAAGCTGTATCAATATACCGGAAACGATCAGTATCTGGAATTTATGAAATATATTCTGATGGAGAGAGGAAAGCAGCCTTCTTTTCTATTGGAAGACTCCGGCTATGGAGAGCAGTATCATGATAAATGGTTTGCTCTGGAATATCATCAGGCACACAAGCCGGTTCTTGAGCAGACAGAAGCCGTCGGGCATGCAGTCCGGGCAATGTATCTGTATTCCGGCATGGCAGATCTGGCAAAAGCATCCGGGGATGAGGCACTTTTTAATGCGTTAAAGGTGCTCTGGACAGATGTAACTACTAAGAAAATGTACATTACAGGGGCGATTGGTTCTGATGAGCATGGCGAAGGGTTTTCGATCGCGTATGATCTGCCAAATGACCGTGCCTATGCAGAAACCTGTGCTTCCATCGGATTGTTTATGTGGGCACGCAGAATGCTTAAACTGGAATGGAACAGCAATTATGCGGATGTGATGGAGGTAGCACTTTATAATGGAATATCAAGTGGCATGTCCGAAGATGGAAAACAATATTTTTATGTAAATCCTCTTGAAGTAAATCCGGCTAAGGTTCACCAAAGATATGATATGAGACATGTCCGGTCAAGCAGAGTGACCTGGTTCGGGTGTGCATGCTGTCCTCCGAATGTGGCGCGTATTCTGACTTCATTGGAGAGATATAATTATGATATAGCGGATGATTCCTGCAGTATGGCAATCCATTTGTATCTATGCGGACGGATCATCATGCCGGATGATAGTGTATGGAATATCACGGGATCATATCTCACAGATGGAAAAATAGAAGTTTCCTATACCGGTGAAGAGAAGGACTTTACGTTAAAATTAAGAAATCCCGGTTGGAGTACAGGGACAGAAATCAGAATGAATGGTCAGCCGGTTGAAGCAGAACAGGAACAGGGATATTTTTCTGTTTCCAGAAAGTGGAAAGATGGAGATAAGCTTCAGTTAAAGTTTGGAATTACTGCACAATTGGTATACGCCAATACCTGTGTGGAAGACGATGCAGGTAAGGTAGCTGTTATGAGAGGACCGGTTGTATTCTGCCTGGAAGAAGCGGATAATGGTAAGCATTTATCAGAATTAATGATTGAGTCAATCGACAGTCAGTGTCAGGACAGTGTGATCTTAAAGGGATACCGTGAGCATACGGAAGATCATAAGGCACTATATTCCACAATACCGCCCCGGATAGAAGAAACATCCATAAAGGCCATCCCCTATTCCCACTGGGGAAATGCAGGGGAAGGAGAGATGAGAGTCTGGGTAAGAAAGGTTTCGACTTTTTAAAATTATGATCTTGCGTTTTAACAGATGATATGGTATATTCTATTATTGTCAGGACTTCGTGAGCAATATGCTCACGAGACTGTATGGATGGATTCCCGAGTGGCCAAAGGGGACAGACTGTAAATCTGCTGCAAATTGCTTCGGTGGTTCGAATCCACCTCCATCCATTTGAAGTCTGCGTTGCGGATTTCAACCTGTGCATCAATGAGGTTAATGGAACAGCACTTGTGCGTATGTCCATGATCTAAACCGAGATGCATATTGTGGCGTCTGCAGGTGTGGCGGAATAGGCAGACGCAAGGGACTTAAAATCCCTCGGTGGCAACACCGTGCCGGTTCAAGTCCGGCCACCTGCATAAAATTGGAAATGCTTAGAATGTTGACAACAATATTCTAAGCATTTTTCTTACTACCGAAAAGAATTGTTTGTGTATTTGACGGAGGAAAAGCATGACCGAGTTACAGCAACAGTTATTTGCCCTGCAGGATGAAACGTATCGGGAGTTTCACAGTAAGCTTATGCCGGATATCAATAAGGAAGCAGTGATTGGAATCCGGATTCCGGTGTTAAGAAGGTTTGCCGGAGAGTTTGCAAAGAAGCCGGAAGCCAGAGAGTTTTTGCAACAGCTTCCACATCAGTATTATGAGGAAAACAATCTTCACATGATGCTGATTACTGCAGAGAAAGACTATGAGAAATGTCTGGCAGAAGTGGAAAGATTTGTTCCCTATATTGACAATTGGGCAACCTGTGATCTGCCGGCACCGAAATGCTTTGCAAAACATAAGCAGGAGCTGTTTCCCCGAATAAAGGAATGGATTGCTTCGGAAGAGACTTATACGATCCGCTATGGAATCGACCTGCTTATGGCGTTGTATCTGGATGCTGATTTTAGACCGGAATATCTGGAACTTGCGGCATCTGTAGCTTCGGAAGAATATTATGTGAAAATGGTGATTGCGTGGTACTTTGCCACGGCTCTTGCGAAGCAATGGGATGCAGCAATTCCTTATATGGAGCAGAAAAGGCTCCCTGACTGGGTACACCGCAAGACGATCCGGAAGGCGGTTGAAAGCTACCGGATTACGAAGGAGCAAAAGGATTATTTAAGGACATTGAAGTGAGATTCAAATAAAGGTGATGTTGGAGATATGGAGTTGATTAATGTGATAATACGGATTGAGAGTTTGAACAGAGGAGTATAGGAGGATGGTATGACACGTGAAGAGGTATTGGAGTATGGCTTATCCTTTCCACTGACCTATCAGGAGGCGCCATTTCATGATCCGAACTGGCAGCTGATCCGGGTGAAGGGAAGTAAAAAGGTTTTCTTATGGACATATGAAAGAGAAGGCTGCCTGAATATCAATGTAAAGCTTGATCCACAGTGGAAGGATTTTTGGAGAAGTGCATATCCTGGAAGTGTTGTAGCTGGATATCATCAGAATAAGGAGCACTGGAATACACTGATTCTGGATGGAACCATTCCAGAGGAGGATGTGAAACGCATGATCGCAGAAAGCTATGAACTTGTGACGGACAGTCCGACAAAGCGGATCTATGAAGCAGTCAAGAAGATTCCGAAGGGGCATGTGGCTACCTATGCGCAGATTGCGGAGCTTGCAGGTGAGAAAAAGATGGCAAGGGCAGTGGGAAATGCCCTGCATAAGAATCCGGATCCGGAAAATATTCCCTGCTTCCGCGTGGTGAATTCGAAGGGAGAGCTATCCGGAGCATTTGCCTTTGGAGGAGAGGGTGAACAGGCAAGACGGCTTCGGGAAGATGGGGTTATCGTAGAAAATGGGAAAGTGGATCTTGATCAGTTTAGAATTCAGATTGATCCGGTTACTTTGGAAATAAAAACAGCTGATTCTTAATTATTACTTAATTTTTAGCATTCATGTATATATGTTCCGGGAAATAAGGTATAATAAACAACATCAAATATCGTGAACGCCTGAGAGTGGCGAATTGATTGTTAAATCCAAGCTTTTAAAGAGATAGCTTCTCATAGTTTCTTAAGTGGGAACATGTGATGGTATTTCTGTGAAAAGATGGCGATAATCTATGTGAACGGAAAATGAAAGGAAAGGCCGATAGGGATAGGAAATTGTTCGTATCATTCTTTTTTATTGCTTTTTTCGTGATTACATTAGGTTTATTTTACTTATTACCGGGAAAGTGGCGTGTGTCCTTTCTCTGTCTGATGAGTTGTTTTTGGTGCGCATATCTGGATATCCGGTCGTTGTTTATCTTAGTTGCAGGGATGTTGTATTGCTATCTGGGAGGAATCCTTCTGGAGTGGCATAGGGCTCTTAGGAAGGAGAGCTCTGTTAAAAATCAACCTGCAGATTCCAAAACCGATCAACCTGTGGAAAGCAGAAAATGGCTGTTGCTTCTGCTTGTGGGCTTCTGCGTTTTATGGATCACCGTTTATAAGCTTGGGACTTATTTTTGTACCCGTTTCTGCATCCAGGTGCCGGAATCCATTCTGACGCAGCTCGTGATGCCGATGGGATTTTCCTTTTATCTGTTTCAGATCATTTCTTATTTTGTGGATATTTATCGTGGAAATGCAAAGGCAGAACGGAACTTCTGGAATCTGGCTTTGTGGCTTTCCTTTTTTCCGAAGCTGGTCAGTGGACCGATTGAGCGGGAGCACGATTTTCTGCCACAATTACAAAATGTCCGTAAGGTAACATTCTGGAATACCGGACGGATTTCTGTTTCCCTGTCGTATGTCTTATACGGATATTTTTTGAAGATTGTGATTGCAGACCGCCTGATGCCGATGGTGGATCGCATCTTCAATAATCCGGGAGGCTTTGACAGCTTTTTCCTGATTTTGGGCGCGGTTTTGTACACGTTCCAGATTTATTGTGACTTTGCAGGATATTCTTATATTGCAGTCGGACTGTCAGAATTGTTTGGAATTCATCTGACAATGAATTTCAAAGAGCCCTATACGGCACAGTCCATGACCGATTTCTGGCACAGATGGCATATCAGCTTAAGCTCCTGGCTGCGGGATTATTTATATATTCCGCTTGGAGGAAACCGAAAGGGAATTGTCCGTAAGGTCATGAACAATATGATCGTATTTCTGGTGTGCGGAATGTGGCATGGAGCGGGCTTAAACTATATTGCCTGGGGACTGATTCATGGCTTTTATACTTCGATGGAAGCGGTGAAAAAAGACCGGAATAAGAAAACAGGAAAGATGGTTCCCGGAAAGAAAGGAAAATGCGTTTTCTTCCTGCAGGCAGCGGGTGTGTTTTTGCTTGCGGCCTTTGCATGGATCTTTTTCCGGGCGGGAAGTGCCAGTGCTGCACTGCGGTATCTGTCCGGAATTATTCCTATGCATCTGCAGTTCGCGGATTGGAATGAAATGTTTCTCACTGTTTTTGAAAAAAATATTGAATTCTGGCTGGCATTCCTTGGAATTGTGATGGTTAGTGTCGGAGATTGGGTGTCATCCCGTAAGGGAGTTGTTTTTCCTGAGCTTCTTCAGCAAAAAAGCTCAGGAGTGCGTTATGTGTTTTTCGTTGTAATGATTCTGATTCTGTTTGTATTTGGAATTTATGGACCGGGATATGATACCGGACAGTTTATTTATATGCAGTTTTAGAAGACGATTTTGTCTGAAAATGGTATTGCATCGTGAAGTCTGGAAGATAGTGCGATGGATGATGGAAGGAATTGTAGAGGTGAAGGGTATCTGGTATCAGATATAAATGGGAAATAAAATGAGCAGTTTTATTAAAAAATTTAAAGATAAAAAAATAGTGATCCGGGTTCTGGCGATATTCGCACTGATTTTTGGGATTTCTGTGTTGTCAGATATTTTACAGATCAAGTCGGATCATGGTATTAATCAGAACCGTGGACTGTATTTTCAATCAGAAGACAGCATTGATGCAGTTTTTCTGGGAACCAGTCATATTCATTGTAATGTGAATACGGCCCTTTTGTGGGAAGAGTATGGTATTGCAGCATATGATTATAGTGGTGCGGAGCAGCCCTTATGGATGACCTATTATTATTTGAAGGAATTTTACAAGTATCAGGATCCGAAGGTTGTGGTGCTGGATCTGTATGCGCCTGCACGGTTTAAAGAGGATTATCAGTATACCTGGATTTCAGAAAATATTTATGGAATGAAATTTTCCCTGAATAAACTTGCCATGCTCTGTGCCAGTGTAGAGCCGCAATATTTTCTTAATTATTTTCCTTCTTTTGCAGTATATCATGGAAGGTATGATGAACTGGAGGCTGAGGACTTCACGCAGCTTTTCTGGAATGAGAATCAGCTGCAGAGCTTTAAGGGATATACTCCTTACTGGAAGCATATCAAAGCAGAAGAGGCAGCAGATCCTTCGGGGGTTCCGGGCGGCTTAACACCAAAGTCAGAAAAATATCTGCGGAAGATCATGAATTATATGCAGAAGAAGGATGCAAAGCTGATTCTGATTGTGGCACCTTATGCAGTTGCTCCTGAGGATGAGGAGACGTATCGGCAAATCCGTATGGTGGCAGATGAGTATGGTGTTGAGCTGATCGATTATAATCAGAAAATGGAATTAAATGTGGAAGAAGATCTGAACGATGCTTCCCACCTCAATTATTGGGGAAGCTGTAAATTTACAGAAATTCTGGGAGACGATCTGAAGCAGCGGGTAGAGCTTCCGGATCATCGTGGAGATGAGGCATACCAGTCCTTTGAGGAGCATGCAGAACGGATTAATGAAGAAGTAGAATATGTAACTATTCAGAGCCATGCAAATTATGACAATATGGACGTCGAATGCTCGCATTCGTAAGGACATTTGGCATAATTTATATGGCGAAGTAACCACATGAGCAAAAGGAAAGCTGCGTAGCAGCGATTTTGCGAATGTGGTTCTGAATAGTTCCTTATGATTTCGTAAATTAAAATTCGTAATCAATGCAGGCGCGGCTTTCCCGTAACGGAGTGATGAATGCACCAAAGGCTTTGTGGGTGGGATGAATCTGATAAGCATTCAGGCCTTCGATATCATCAAAATCACAGATTAAAGCCAGTTCATAGTTGCTTTCGACAGCTTTTTCATCATTGATGGCAACGACAAGCTTCTTTAAAGTAGGAATCTCTGCTTCAAAAACGGAAAGGCGCTTCTTAGCTTCCTCGATGGTTTCCTGTTTCGTCTTTCCTTCGGCATTTTCTTTTAACTTGAACATTACAATGTGTTTAATCATAGGTGTATTTCCTTTCTTTTGTTGTTATATAGAAATTTATCGGGCAAGTACGAACAGCTTTTGACCCTGATAGCATTATTTTATAAGATAATAAATGCAAATTCAATACGGTTCTCTGAACTGTTACTAAATGTAACCGTGTAAACATACTTGCAAGGTTTCCGGTAACAGGCTATGATGTAAAAATAAGATGAGGTGACAGACATGGCAAAAACGGAAGAGGAAATTTGCAAAGAATGTAAGGGAAACTGCTGCAGGTCCATGGGATGCTCTCTTTCTCCGGAGGATATGATCCGTGGAATCCGGGCATGGAAGGAAATATCCGGAGCAGAGCGGATGCAGCACAGAAAGATAGAAGAAGCAAAGGCAGAGGAAATCATGTCAGAAAAAGAGCCTGATACGGAAGAGATCGAGAACTGGCTGATGAACAGCAATTGTGCGCTTGATTCCTTCGGGTATCCGGGAGGGAGTCTGCTTTATGTGAGGATGCGCCATAAGTGCTTTACCTTTATCGGGGTGGATGCCATGGGAGAATGCGAAGCATTAACCGACACGGGATGTCGGTTATCCTATGAAGACCGTCCCAAGGGAGGGCGGATGCTGATTGCACGTGAGGATCATCGCTGCATCCAGGAATATACCAGGGAGATGATGGTGGAGGACTGGATGCCTTATCAGGAACAGCTTAAGCAGATCTGGAAAAAGTGGTATGAGAGGTTTATGCAGGATGGGACATTTGACCACTGTGAGGAAGAATATATGAAGCTTCAGAGAACACGCCGGGAGCAGATGATGGCTTCCATGCAGGGTTGATAGAGGATAGAGGAAAATGTATGCTCAAGGTTTCACATATTAAGAAAAAGTATGGAAAACGAACCATATTGGATGATATCTCACTGGAAGCTGAGTGCGGACAGTGCCTTGCACTTGCCGGAAAAAACGGCTGCGGTAAGACAACACTGATGCAGATTCTGGCAGGAGCCATCCAGCCTGATGCTGGAGAAATTTCCTTTTTCGGAAAGAATCCGCTGCAGAAGCGCACATACTTCCGGAAGTATGTGGGATATGTACCGCAGGAGCCGCCACTTATTGAGGAGCTTACCGTGAAGGATAATCTGAAGCTATGGGGTGTCTGGCAGTCGGAGCACCGGGAATTGCTGCTTTCCTCCTTTGAACTGGAGGAACTGCTGAAAACAGAAGTCCGGAAACTGTCGGGAGGAATGAAGCGACGATTATCGATTGCCTGCGCACTGGCACAGTGGCCGCCGATTCTGCTGTTGGATGAGCCGACAACAGCACTTGATTTATATTATAAGGATAACATTCAGCAATGGCTGATGCAGTATCGGAGCATGAATGGAATTGTGCTGCTGACTTCGCATGATGAAAACGAAATTCTTTCCTGTGACCGCTGTCTGATTATGAAGCAGGGGAAGCTCACAGAGCTCACGGGAGAAGATTTGACCATAGAGGAAATCAGAAAAGAAATCATAACACCGGATAAGTAAGGGTGAAGGGAGAAGAAAAATGCCGAAATTTGATCCAATGACAGGAGAACTCATTACAGAGGAAACAGACGGAAAAGGAACTGCATCTATATCAGAAAACCAGACAGATATTGGGCAGACAACAGAACAAACCGGAAGACAGTTTGTGCCAAGGTTTGATCCGATGACGGGACAGCCAATTCATATAGAACAATCGCAGCCACAGACTCAATCACAGTTCCAACGGCAGCTCCAGTCTGAATCACAGTCCCAATCGCAGCCGCAGTTTCAGCCACAGCCCCAGTTTCAGCCGCGGCCTCAATCTCAGGAACCGAAGAAGTCACACAAGATGGCAATCATCGTTTCGATTATTGCTGGAGTAGTGGTATTGCTTGGAATTCTTGCTTTTGTATTAGCAGCAGTGCTGCTTTCCAATCCGAGAACAGCTGTGGAAAAAGCATGTGCAAAGACCTTTTCAGAGGGCGGATATTTATATGATACATGCAGGGGTTTTCAAGGATTTGAAAAAGATTACACGGTTACGTCCAACATCAAGATTGCGATGCAAAGTGAATATTCTGACGGCTCAATCATATTGTACACGCAGCTGGGAGTAGATGGAAAAGACAAACAGCTTGCCGGAACGATGGCATATAACAGCGCATGGATGAATATTCCTGAAATCGAATATAAGCTGCAGATTGATGCGAATGAGGTTCGTCTTCAGATCCCATCGGTAGACAGCCATGTGTTTACTTATAAGTATACAGAGGAAAAGCATGGATATCTGACAGAAATAGCCTCTGCGGAAGATCTTCAGGCGATTGATGATGTTCTGAAAATGATTTATTCCAGTGAATCATCGGGCGATATCAAAAATACAGAGTCTGCTGTGAAGCTGATGAACTGGTACCGTTCCCTGAAGGTGGAAAAATCAGATGCAGGGCAGTTTGAAGTGGATGGAAATATCCGGAAGTGCAAGGGATATGCGATTTTGGTGACACGGGAGGATATGAACCGGTTCAGGGAGATTTATCAGGAATATGTCGAGACCGCGATGACAGATCGGCTGCATGCGCTTGGAATGTCCGCAGAGGAATACACGGAGCAGATATTTGCAGATATTCAGGATATGGAGGATGCAACGATCCGGTTTTATGTGTATCAAAAGGAGCTGGCCTGTGTGGAGCTTGAAGCTGCAGGGGATATTTATCAGGTGATTTTCCATGGTGGGGACTATCGGACGCAGAACATGGAGATACTTGTGAACGGTGCTGTAGTATGTACGATCGAAGGAACGCTTGCAGGGGATGAGGAAAGCATTACAGTGGATTTTTCGGGAAACCATGTCGAGGTGACATACAACCGGAGTACAGAAGCTTATGACATTAAATCGGAAAATACTTATGAAAAGATTGAAATGAACGGAAGCCTTTCCGTTGGAAGCAAGGAGATCAGACTGACTGTGGATCAGTTTGCCCTGGAGGGAGAGGCGGATTATACCCTAAGTGGGGATATTGCTGTAACTAAGGGTGTGGTCATTGACACAATGAAGGGGGAAGCCTTTGATATTGGAAATGCCAGTGAAGAGGAGTATGATGAGTTATTTGATGATCTGAATCAGTTACTTTATGGATTATTGGGATACTAAAAGGAAACCGGATGAAAACGTGGATTGCTTTTTTCATAGTGGAATGTAAAAGAACATGGAAGACACTGTTAAAGTCCATAGGAAGCTTTTGCGCCTGCCTGCTTCTGACGGCGGTATTGGTAGCGGCATTCAGCGCGATCATGCAGAATGCACAGGTGTTTCAGAAGGTGAATATTGGCATTGCAATTCCGGAGGGAGAGAGTATCAGCCGTCTGGCAACACAGTATATTTCCTCTATGGACAGTGTCCGTTCGGTCTGTGATTTTTATTATCTGGATGAACAGGAGGCTGTGGAGCAGTTAAAGCAGGGAACCCTTCAGGCGGTAGTTGTGCTGCCTGAGGGCTTTTATCATGATGTGCAGGTAGGGATCAATCCGCCTGCACAGATTTATTTTCCGAAGGATGCTGTGCAGAATACACAGGTATTTGAAGAACTGGTAACGGCAGGAGTATCCTTTTTGCAGACCGCAGAAGCGGGTGTGTATGCGGCATTGGACACGGCTTCTTATTATGGTGTCGAATTACAGGGCGCGGGGCTAGGCGATACGATTGCCTATCTGTTTGCCCATCAGATGTTGAAAAGAGACAGCGTATATTCTGCCAAAATGCTCTCGACTATGGGAAATCTATCGGTTGCGGAGTATTATTACGCAGCAGGCCTTGTGATTCTGCTTATGATGTGTGGGATCCAGTTTGGATTTTTATATGGAAAGCGGAACAGATCCGTGGAGGATAAACTGAAAATCCGTGGCGTAGGAAGTCTCCGACAGTCCGTCGTTAAGATTCTGGTAATGACAGAGTTTTTGTATGTGACAGGACTCCTGTATTACTTTGCGGGAATTGGCGTTGCCGGTTGGACCAAAACGTATTTCGTATTTTATCAGGGGACAACATGGTATGCCCTGTTGCTCTTATGTCTTGGAATAGCGATTTATTTTCAGGTGTTGTATGAGCTTTCAGGCAGCAGCTCACAGGCAGCAGTATTTGTTTTTGCAGTAAATGTAATTACAATCATTGGAGCCGGTGTACTGATTCCGGAGGCTTATCTGGGAAAAGAGATTGCCGGAATCAGCCGTTTCCTGCCGATGAAGTACTGGAATGTATATGCGGCAGGAATGCTGGAAGGGGAGATATCGAAAGATTCGGTTGCCGGAACGGTATTTTTCCTGCTTATGGGAATGGCAGTCGGAGGGTTTCTTTCCTGGAGAAATGAAAAGAGCGGGCAGCAGTCACATAACGATATCCGATCTTGTATGCATGCCCATACAGGTATATGCAAAAACATAAAAAAAGTCCCAATGGGATTTGTTTATTATAAGCTTCAACTGAAATTATGGCTGAAACACAGAATCTGCTGGCTTCAAATACTGTTTCTGGTACTGCTTCTTCTGGTGATTGGAGGTATCCATATCCCGGATGCAAAAAACAGCAGAATCGGACTTACGGGCGTGACATCCGGTATTACGCAGACCATTGCAGACCGTCTGTTGCAAAAGAGTGATGTTTATCAATTTACCACTTATGAAGACACGGAAGAGCTGGAACAGGCGGTAGAGGCTGGAGAGCTGGAATGCGGATTTGTGTTTGCGGAGGATTTTGAAAAGCAGTATGAGAAAGGCTCGTTTGCAGACAGCATTACTTATGTCTATACTCCTTTTACAACGAAGGGGATGGCGGTACGAGAGACTATATATGGAACTGTTCTGGAGCTTTATGGAGAAAAGCTTTTGCAGCAGAATCAAGAAACAATTGTCGGACAGAGCTCCGAAGAAGCTTCGACAATGCTGGCAGAGAGGTATGAATATTATTTGAACAGTGATGCGATTTTCCATACAGAAGTGATTCATGTGGAAACGGATGCCGGAATGGGGAGTGACTTAAGAAGAGCAGAGCCCGGCTCCGACGGGCAGAAAGGAGACGCAGACCGGCTGGAAATCGGGAAACCGAACCACAATCAAAACCACAATCAAAATAGTAATCAAAATAGTAATCAAAACCACAATCAAAACAGTAATCAAAACCGCAATCATAACAGAATTGCAGGTCAGCCGGCTGATATGGAAAATTTGATTCGTGGTGTGATTTCCTGCATGATTTTTCTGGCGGTTTATCTGTCGGGAGCGTCCTGTAAGGAAGAGAAAAATCAGCATTTCCTGTCAATATTGGAGAAAGGAAAACGCCACAGCTATGAGTGTGCCGGAATGCTGGCTGCGGTAACACCGATGATGCTTGTCGGGACAGGTTTATCCTGCTTAACCATATTGCAGTCGGAGATGCTGGATGCGGCGAGTGGAGCAGGATTTGTAACCGCAACGGGAATTGGAATGGTAATTGTGACAGAGATTTTGCAGATGCTTCTGCTCATTGTGGTATCCATTTTATTTACTGCGTGTACGATGTGTATATGGAAAAAAGATATGGGAATGTTATCGGCACTTCCTGTACTTATACTGCTGCAGATCATCATCTGCCCGGTAATTTTTGACATGGCAGTGTATGTACCGGCCGTGAAATATATCCGGTATCTCTGCCCTATTGCTTATTATCTTTAAGTGCTTCCTAAAGTTTTCACAAGCAAGCTCCATTATTTTATAAGAACTTGATTTTGGACTATTTTTTCAAGTTTTGTTGCATTATATCCAATTTCGCTATAAGAATTAGCAATCTCTTTACTACAATGGTTAGATTTTGGACATATATGCTTCTTGCAGCATCCATATATCCAATTTCGCTATAAGAATTAGCACTCTCTTTGCTATAAAGGTTGGATTTTGGACATATATGCTTCGTGCCGCATCCATATGTCCATTTTCGCTATAAGAATTAGCAATCTCTTTGCTGCAATGGTTGGATTTTGGACATATATGCTTCTTGTCGCATTTATATGTCCAATTTCACTATCATGTTTTCAGTTCTTTTCATTGCAGATAATGAATTTTGGACTATTTTCTTATGAATTGCTCCATTATGTCCATTTTGAAAAGTGCAGCTTGCAATTTTGAGAAAGATCCCTTATGATGAACTTAGACATGCGACTGACGGAAGCAGAGTGATCTGTGTAGGGGCACCTACAGGGAGCATGTGAATAAAGAAGAGCCGACCGTCTGGGCAAACACAGTATCGCATGTGTATGTCCAGATTTTTTATGTAGAGCACTTAGCGAAAGCAAGCCGAAGGCGCAGGTTGAGGTTAGTGCGAACGATACCTGGACACTTAATGAGAACAAGTCAAAGACGCAGTTCGAATTTAGTGAAGCAGGTATATGTAGAGCACTTAGCAAAAGCAAGCCGAAGGCGCAGGTTGACAACGTCCATATTGTCATAATTTGCATGGCTCTGAATAGTTACAAATAAGGAATTAAGAAGGAGGAAGCAAAAATGGAAAAACTGTCACTGGACAGGGAGCTTAAGGAGAATGCATATCCGGGAAGAGGAATTGTGATTGGAATCTCACCGGATGGAAAGAAAGCGGTAACTGCTTATTTTATCATGGGAAGAAGCAGCAACAGCCGTAACCGGATTTTCGTTGAATATGAGGATGGAATCCGTACGGAGGCCTTTGATCCCTCAAAGCTGGAGGATCCGAGTCTTATCATCTATGCCCCGGTTCGTGTACTGGGAGATTATACCATTGTTACAAATGGAGATCAGACGGATACCATTTATGACGGGATGCGGAATGGACTGAATTTTGAGCAGGCCCTGCGCAGCCGGGAATTTGAGCCGGATGCACCGAATTATACCCCCAGAATTTCCGGAAGCATGGAGATCAAGGACGGAAAATATCGTTATGCAATGTCTATTTTGAAGAGTGATAACGGAAATCCGGAAGCCTGCAACCGCTTTGCCTTCTATTATAATAATCCGCTTGCAGGAGAAGGCCGTTTTATCCATACCTATATGCATGACGGTAATCCGCTCCCGAGCTTTGAAGGAGAACCGAAGCTTGTAGAGGTAATGGATGACATTGATGAATATACGGATCTGATCTGGAACAGCCTTAATGAAGAGAATAAGGTATCTTTGTTTGTGAGGTATATTGATATTGCAACCGGCAGATATGAGACAAGAATCGTTAATAAGCATCAGAAGTAGACCCAGATGGCAAGCTTGTGAAAAATGAGGCAATGACATATTTTCAGTTGATAAACCCGATAGGAAAGGACAGTAGAGATGAATGAAATTCAATTAAAGTACGGATGTAATCCGAATCAGAAGCCTTCCAGAATTTATATGGAGGATGGAAGTGACCTTCCGGTTAAAGTTTTAAACGGAAAGCCGGGATATATCAATTTCCTCGATGCATTTAACGGCTGGCAGCTTGTTAAGGAGTTAAAGCAGGCAACCGGACTTCCGGCAGCCACCTCCTTTAAGCATGTTTCTCCGGCAGGAGCAGCGGTAGGGCTTCCACTTACCGAGACCCTTGCGAAAATTTACTGGGTAGATGATCTGGGAGAGCTTTCTCCTCTGGCATGTGCTTATGCAAGAGCACGTGGTGCGGACAGAATGTCTTCCTTTGGCGATTTCATTGCCTTGTCGGATGTCTGTGATGCGGATACGGCTCGCCTGATTAAAAGAGAGGTTTCCGATGGCGTGATTGCACCGGGATATACCGACGAGGCCATGGAGCTTCTGATGCAGAAGAAAAAAGGAAACTATAACATTATTCAGATCGATCCTTCCTATGTTCCGGCCGAGATTGAACGTAAGCAGGTATATGGTATTACCTTTGAACAGGGAAGAAATGAACTTGCAATTAATGATGAACTGTTCTCGAATATTGTAACGAAGAATAAAGAGCTTCCGGAAGAAGCGGTTATGGATATGAAAATTGCCATGATTACCTTAAAGTATACACAGTCCAATTCCGTATGCTATGTTAAGGGTGGACAGGCAATCGGTATCGGGGCAGGACAGCAGTCCAGAGTACATTGTACCCGTCTTGCAGGACAAAAAGCGGACAACTGGTATCTGCGCCAGGCACCGCAGGTGCTTGATCTTCAGTTCGTAGATTCTCTGGGACGCGCAGATCGTGACAATACGATCGATGTTTATATCGGAGAGGAATATGAAGATGTGCTTCGAGAGGGCGAATGGCAGAAGCGCTTTAAGGTAAAGCCTCCGGTATTTACCAGAGAAGAAAAGAGAGCATGGCTTGACGGAAACAGGAATGTAACCATTGGTTCTGATGCGTTCTTCCCGTTCGCAGATAATATTGAGAGAGCCTATAAAAGCGGCGTGAAATACATCGCTCAGCCCGGCGGTTCTGTTCGTGACGATCTTGTGATTGAGTGCTGTGACAAGTATGATATGGTGATGGCATTTACCGGAATCCGGCTGTTCCATCACTAAGAGGATAAAAGCAGTTATATAGTTATATGCAGGCGATACACGGTTTTTATACTGAGTATCGCCTGCTTTTATAATTAGAAGTAAATGCTCAAATGGCTCAATTTTTTGAAGAAATGCTTCATAATTTGTATAATAATCTGAAGAATATTACAAAAAGATCGTTGAAAAAAGTGTTATTTGAATACAAAAATTCATTGTATTTTTTGCAATTAAGGATCATAATATACTTATCAGAGTAATGGAGGTATATGTATGTACCGAATGGCGATCGAAAAACTATTAAAATGGAAACAGTGTAAACACCGTAAACCTTTAATTATTGAGGGGGCGCGTCAGGTTGGTAAGACCTGGTTGATGAAAGAGTTTGGCAGACAGGCATACTCAGATACGGTTTATATCAATTTTGATTCCAACTCGAGGATGGCAGAATTATTTGCTTCTGATCTGGACACAGACCGGCTGATTATGGGATTGGAACTGTATGTGGGACATAAGATTGATCCTGATAATGCTTTGCTGATTTTTGATGAAGTGCAGGAAGTTCCCAGAGCATTATCAGCTCTTAAATATTTTAATGAAAATGCGCCACAGTATCATATTGTATGCGCAGGCTCCCTGCTTGGGATTGCTTTGCATCAGGGAACCTCTTTTCCTGTCGGCAAGGTGGACTTCTTAAAGCTTTATCCGCTTTCTTTCAAGGAGTTTTTGATGGCGTCCGGCAAAGAACAATTTGCCAAACTGCTTGATCAGCGGGATTTCCGAATGATTACCAGCTTTAAACAGACATATATTGATGCTTTAAAACACTATTATTTTGTTGGTGGTATGCCGGAGGCAGTGCAAAGCTTTGTAGAGAATAAAGATTTTAACGAGGTTCGTGAAATTCAAAAGCGAATTCTCAATGCCTATGAACAGGATTTTTCCAAGCATGCCCCAAACGAAATTGTACCAAGAATCCGTATGCTGTGGAACAGCATACCTTCCCAGCTGGCAAAAGAAAATAAGAAGTTTATCTATGGTCTTATCCGTGAGGGCGCCCGGGCAAAGGATTATGAAACTGCGCTTATGTGGCTTAGTGATTGCGGACTTGTTCATAAAATCAGTCGTGTCAATGGTGTGGGACTGCCTTTGCGGGCGTATGAGGATTTGAAGGCGTTTAAGCTGTTTGTGGTGGATGTTGGACTTCTGGGATGTATGGCCGGATTACGTCAGCGTACACTGCTTGATGGTAACGATCTTTTTGCTGAATTCAAGGGAGCCCTTACGGAACAGTATGTCTGCCAGCAATTAAAAACAATTGAGGAGTTGAATATTTATTACTATACAAATGACAGAGGATCCTGTGAAATTGATTTTGTTGTTGATATTGGTGAGAGAATTGTTCCGGTTGAAGTAAAAGCAGAGATAAATCTTAGAGCTAAAAGTCTGAAGACTTATCAGGAAAAATTTACACCTGAGGTTTCAGTCAGAACCTCTATGGCTGACTACAAAAGGCAGGAGTGGCTTGTTAACCTGCCATTGTATGCCATAGATCAAATTAACGGGATATAAGAAAAGCCGGTTCAAAATGATTTTGTCGGCACTCATCGTTACAACAAACGGGCCAAATTGCTTCTGTCATACTCATAATGGTTTCTCCTCTCGTTTGTTTTTGGAATTCTGCAGAATAAAAAAGAGCAACGAAACTTTTTTAAAGCTCCGTTGCTGTTGCAAGCATAATAGCATTGTGATTATTGAATGTCAACAGAAAATTTTGTGACGGAAGCTTCGAAAAAACTTGAAACTGCAATACTGGCGATTTATAATATAAAAATAATATATAAATCGCCATATTAAAAATAAAAAGTCAATTTAAGGCGATTTATAAGAGAAAGGTGCTATTATGAAGATTATTGGCAGAAAACGGGAAAAAGATGAGCTGATGCAGTGTCTTATGTCGAAAAGGCCTGAGTTTGTTGTTGTTTATGGAAGAAGGAGAGTCGGAAAGACCTATCTTGTCCGGGAATTCTTTAATAAACAGTTCTCTTTTTATGCTACAGGACTTACGGATGAGAAAACCAAGGGACAGCTTCGAGGTTTTGCAGCCAGTCTGGTGGAATATGGGGATATGGAAAAGAAGGCTCCAAAAGATTGGTTTGAAGCTTTTGTACGTTTAAGGAAACTTCTTGAAAGCGATCGAATATACCGTGAACCAATTAATAACAAAAGGGTGGTCTTTCTTGATGAGCTTCCATGGATGGATACTGCAAAGTCTGATTTTAAAAGTGCGCTTGACTATTTTTGGAACAGCTGGGCATCTGCACAGGAGGATCTGGTGTTAGTTGTCTGCGGATCTGCAACATCATGGATTATTACGAATCTTCTTGCGAATAAAAAGGGTTTTCATAACAGGGTCACGAAACGCATACACCTTGCTCCGTTTTCATTGGCAGAATGCGAAAAACTATTTGAACTTAATGATATCGTTATGCCCAGAAATCAGATGATTGAGAGCTATATGGTTTTTGGAGGCATACCGCAATATCTGAACCTGTTGGATCCACGCCTTAGTCTTGCACAGAACATTAATGAGTTATGCTTTAAAGAATATGGCTATCTTTATGATGAATATGATAATTTGTTTCGTTCACTATATGATAAGCCGGAGAAACATATGGCAATTCTTGAAGCTCTGGCGAAGAAAAAAGACGGGCTGACAAGAGCAGAGCTTTCAAAAGAGAAAGAAATCGGAGGGGGATCTGTTTTGACAAAAGATCTCCGCGAATTGGAGGAATGTGGGTTTATCCGGAAATATAATAATTTCTCGAAATCGGAAAATGATTCCTTCTACCAATTGATTGACCCATTCACCTTATTCAGCATCCGGTTTATTCAGAATAAAAAATTTGACTCCTGGAAGGATTATATCAATTCTCCGGGGTATAATTCCTGGAGGGGAAGTGCTTTTGAAATTGTATGCCTGAATCATATTAATCAGATAAAGTCCGCTTTGGGAATCAGTGGAATTGAAACAAATGAATTTGCATGGAAAAGCAGCAATACAGAAAAGGGAGCACAGATTGATTTAATTATCAGCAGGAAAGATGGTGTGATTAATCTCTGTGAAATGAAGTACACGAACGATGCGTATTCTCTGGATGCAGAGGAGCATGAAAAAATCATGAACCGGTTGTCAAAGTTCCAAAAAGAGATGGGGACGAAAGAGGCCATTCATATCACGTTGATTTGCGGAAACGGTTATAAACAAAGTAAGTATTCCGGTTCGGTTCAGAATGTTATTTTGGGAGATGATTTATTTGACAACTGATATTCTGTGAATATAGTAATAGGCTTGTAAACGGACATGACTGAAATATTTCTTATCATGTGTGGGAATTTACCTATTGACAAGGTAGGCCATTATTTGTTAGACTTCCAGCTATATATTTGCATGGACTATACTGGATTATGTATGGATTGGAGGAAATGCATGAATCAAAAATGGATTTTAACCGGTGCGGTGTTTTCACTGGCTGCAGCACTGACCGGCTGCAGTAATATTCCTGTATTAAATCAGCTGCAGAGCAGTCAGGCACAGACACAGACTGACAGTATGGCTGAGACGAAGGAGCAGACTGTTCCTACGCAGACCACTCCTGCACAGACTGCTGCGCCAGTCATAGAGAATTCAACAGGTGAGATTGATGAGGCAAAGGCGAAGGAGATTGCGCTGGCTCATGCGGGTGTTCCGGAAACGGAAGCGAGCATTACCAAATTAAAGCTGGACTATGAGGACGGCCGTCAGGTCTATGAGATTGAGTGGTACGCAAATGGTGCGAAGTATGATTATGAGATAGAGGTCGCTACCGGTGAGGTCATTAAATCCGGCTATGAAGTGAAAAACAGCTCTGACATCGGAAACGGCGTTACGACTGACGAAGAGACTGCGAAGCAGACAGCTCTTGCCCGTGTGTCCGGAGCAACGGAAAAAGACATCTATGAATGGAAGCTGGATTACGATGATAACCGCCCGGAATATGAGGGCAAGATCATTTACGGCAACATGGAATACGAATTTACCATTGACGCAAATACAGGCGAAATTCTCGAATGGGATATGGACTCTGTGTATGATTAAAGCTGATCCCTATGGGCGAACCTCCGTCCATAGGGATTTTTTGAGTGTGCGCCTGGCGGCGCACATTTGCTACTGGTGCATGTGATTTATATTTACTTTCATGCTAATACATATTATCATATTAGTATGAAAGGAGATTCTATATGACTCAATTTGAGAAATTAGATTTATTATTGCGTGAATGTGGAGGGACAATTCAGACATTTCAAGTCCTGAATAATGGAATTAGTAAGTCTGTGTTTTATGCCTATGTGAAGGAACGAGGATTAGAGCAGGCTTCTCATGGTGTGTATGTATCACCTGATACGTGGACAGATGCGATGTACCTTTTGCATTTACGTTGTGGTCAAGCTGTATTTTCTCACGAAACTGCATTGTTTTTTCATGATTTAACGGACAGAGAGCCTTTGAAATACACCATAACAGTAAGAACTGGATATAATCCAAGCCGTTTGCAGGAAGACGGTTTTCAAGTGTATACAGTAAAAAAGGATTTACATGAAATAGGGATCACAACTATGCAGACATCATTTGGACATTCAGTTCCGGTTTATGATATGGAGAGAACGATTTGCGATCTGCTTCGCAGCAGGAAAAATATTGAAATGCAGATCTTCCAAGATGCATTAAAGCAATATGCGAAGCGTAAGGATAAAAACTTGCGGATGCTTATGAAATACGCAGCTGTGTTCCATGTTGAAAAGATACTAAGACCATATTTGGAGGTGTTACTTTAGATGATAACAATGGCAAGACAATGAAAGGATTTAATTCGTAATCTGTCAAAGAAAAAATCCGCAGATGCACAGATTTTGATGCGGAATTATATGATGGAACGTTTTTTGGAACGAATTTCTTTATCAGAGTATAAAAATCAGTTTATATTAAAAGGTGGGATGCTGGTGGCGGCAATGGTCGGTCTGGATGCCAGAGCTACTATGGATCTGGATGCTACCATAAAAGGCACTAATGTCAGTGTGGAGGATGTAGAGATGATTATATCCAAAATTATATCAATCCCTCTGAACGATGGTGTCTTGTTTCGGATCAAACGGATAAGAGATAGGCTTATGCCTGGGCAACCTTCGGGTTGCCTTTACATAGTTTCTACTTTCAAGAAATGTGAATATTACGATGCGGCGGGTTCTTCCTCAATTATCCGTAAGCAGTTGCTTTGGGGTATCGCAATTTTGCTTCAAGCAACCGCTTATCGCACCTTCCATACATTGTTCGCTTTATCATTTTTAATCGGCTGTTTGTTCCTTCTACAAAACCGTTGCTGTAATCATATGCTACTGCATTCTCAACAGCATCTATATCACGACTTAATCCATTTGCAAAACTCTGTAAAGCTTTTATTTCACTCTTACTGTATTTCTCAATAAACAGATATAATAACGGTACTTTCCTTTCTTCAAATATTCTTCTGAATTCTTTGATACAGCTGTGCAATTCATATATGTGTGGATACTGATTCAGAATATGACATTTATGTTCTTCAGTTAGTTCTTTGTTCATCCACATATACCGAAATATGCCCTCACGTGTTATATAATCCTTATCTTTTCCGCAACTACCTGTTCTATATTTTAAAGCCTCTGTCATCGTTCTAACATATGGCTGAGGAGCAAACTGTTCATTTATTTTTTCTTCTATTTTTACAAGATAATCAAAAGCATTGCTTAGGGAACCAGTATATCCTTTCTCATAAACTGCTTTAACTGTCTTGCTTTTGCTCCACCCAGATTTTAAACACTGTACTATAAAATCGTAATATGGATCTAATTTGCTTTGCCTCACCCCATACATACTTAGTTCCATCGGATTCCCATTCCGATATTTAGCAATTGTATTTCTTCCAACACCCATTCTTCTTACTATTTCTCGGTAACTGCAGCCTTCCTTTAAAAATCCCTGGATCTGACATATCATTTGATATCGTTTTTCTGAATAATTTGGGAAGTTATCCACATCAACTGCGATTTTTTTTACATGAATCTTCACCTGCATGCGGAATAGTAATGGTGGCAGGTATCTCTTTATTCAAAGCTTTTTTAATTGCCTCTAAAAGATTTTGGTGTAAATGAAACCTATCCGCAACCTGCATCGCATCTGGCAATTCCTCCGCAATCACCCTTGCATAAGCACTTGCTCTATCACGAGTAATAACCTTTACTTGTTTATTATTTTTGAGCCATTCCCTTAAGGTTTCTCCATCCCGACCATCTAATAAGATAATAGGTTCATGTGTCTTCCCATTTACAATGATTGTTCCATATGTATTTCTCTTTTTATAGGCAAAATCGTCAACGCCAATCACATCTCCAACTTCCGGACTCGGTAAAAGCTCATATCTTTTCAAAAGAAGTCGAATAACAGTATCACCACTAGTCTTAATTCCAAGTGTTTTACATATGCGAGCACACCCTTCACAACTTGTTTCCAATGCCAATGTACATACAAAATCTGCACATCGTTCCGTCATCCTGCTATATGCATTCAGAAAACCATCAAAAGTCTCTGATATGGATGTAGCATTACATTCTTTATTCATGCAGTTGTACTCATGAGCGGTTATCTCCAACTGAACGTTCTTTCCAAGAATCGGCAAGTCTTGTACCTTACGCATATATGTACCATGATAATTATTTGTTGTTTGTCCACACTTAGGACAGGTGCAACATACTGTAACAGATTTCATCTGTATCAAAATATTATCTTTTTCTTGGATAACATTTGATATTTCCAAACTTTCTTCCGGGTAAAATGCATTTAAAAATGAGGTATCTACTGTCGACATCCTTATGTCTCCATTATTGCAATTGATACCTTGATTATACTATAGTTTTCGTATAATCCCAAGAGTCAAAACGGATAATTGAGGAAGAACCATGCGGCGGAGCCGCCAGTCCGGTGTGGCGAGAGCCACCAAGAGCGACATTGCCAATCGTTGCGTTTACTTTGCCAGGCATTTATGGCAAGAATATATGTTTAGTAATAGCAACTGTCATATTAGGGATTGGTCATATAGGAATTCATTTGCAGCATTAACAGAGCTGGTTTTTATTTTGCAATAAACTAAGTTGTTAATAATTGACTGAACTAATATTTCAAAGAGAAGGTGTTTTTCTTGTAAGAGAGGACACCTTCTTTTTGTAATTTACTCAATTCATTAGATAGAGCACTTCGGTCTGCATTCAGATAATCTGCCAGCCCTTGTCTACTGTAAGGGATTGTAAATGTGTTAGAACCGGCGTGCATAGATTCGCTGGACAAGTAATTAAGTATCTTGTCACGTAAATTTTTTTTAGAAACATGATCTATTTTGTTCATCAATCTTACATTTTTTCTTGCTATTATCTCTAAAAGGTTATGAATCAATCTTGTATGGAAACTACAAGAGGAAGAACAGGTTGTAATAATATGATTTATATTGAAAAGCATAACGGTGAGATCTTCATTGGCAATAACACTGATTTGAGCAGGAACATTACTGATGCAGGCATAGCTTTCGCCATAGAGCATTCCTGATGATAGCTCTGTAAT
>ERZ791919.76-NODE-76-length-117136-cov-39.929177_pt1 | contig 117136 bp, 112 predicted proteins | sample MGYA00510137_ERZ791919 | MGnify/ENA primary metagenome ERZ791919 (study PRJEB30046, sample SAMN00792059) | human gut metagenome | study: EMG produced TPA metagenomics assembly of the A metagenome-wide association study of gut microbiota in type 2... | reverse complement strand
TGATAAAACATAGATACAGCGCTGGAGTCTATTCTTAGGAGGTGACGGAATTGGCAAAAAGAAAAAGAGCAATTCCACAATACGGTACAGTTACGCTTAACGGCATAGATTATTATAGAACGCGGGTTCAGAACGCAGATGGAAAACTGGTGGCCCTTTATGCGAGAACACCGGAAGAATTATATGATAAAGAGTTGGGAGCATTAGAGCAGATCGACAACGATACATTCTGTCGGAAATCCCCGACGGTTGCAGACTACTGTGAAAAATGGCTTTTGATGCAGTCGGTTCATGTGAGGGCAACCACGCTGATAGATTATACCTCAAAGGTCAGACGGCACATTATAAAAGAACTGGGACAGATGCGGATGGCAGATGTGACACTGGATGACATTCAGCTTGCACTTGTTCCTGTTTCCGAGAAGTCCGCTTCGGTATATAAGTCAGTGGTTATCCTGTATAAATCCATTTTCCGTGCAGCAAAGGAAAGTAAGATTATTGATAACAACCCAACGATTTACCTTACAGCCAAAGGTGGAGGCGTTCCGCAGAAGGACAAAGCTGCATTGACGGATGAACAGGCCGCCAGACTGCTGGATGCCATTCAGGGACTTCCGCCGTATGTATTTGTCATGTTAGGGCTGTATGCAGGATTGCGGCGAGAAGAAATTCTTGCCCTAAAATGGGATTCTGTATATCTGGATGTGGATTGCCCTTATTTAACGGTACGCAGGGCATGGCACACGGAAAATAACAGACCGGTGATTCTGGATGAGCTGAAAACGAAAGCCGCGCATCGAAATATTCCGTTGCCGGTTTGCCTGGCGGACTGTCTGAAAGAGACAAAAGCTAATTCACAGTCAGAATATGTAGTGTCGAACAGAGACGGTGATCCGTTATCCTATACGCAGTTCAAGCGGCTCTGGCAGTATATTGTGACCCGAACTGTCAAGGAGCGTTTCTATTATCGCTACGAGGATGGAAAGCGTGTAAAGCACACGGTTACGCCGGTCCTCGGTGAAAAGGCAGCACATAACGGAAAAGTGATTTACAGCTTAGATTTTGAAGTGACGCCGCACCAGCTGCGGCATACATACATTACGAATCTGATTCATTCGTCCGTAGACCCGAAAACGGTTCAATACCTGGCGGGACATGAGAGCAGTAAAATTACGATGGACATTTACGCAAAGGTCAAATACAACAGACCGGATGAGCTGGTAAGAACAATGGGTGGTGCATTTGCCCAGTGGGATGCAGCACAGGCATAACATTATAAAAGCAGGAAACAACGCAGGAGCGAGGCAAGGATGTCTCGCTCTTTGTTTTTCATAATCCGTATCTTTGATTAAGTTAGTGCTTTCTGATAAAAAGAAGGTGTGAATTTAAGAACACTCATTATCAGGAAAGGAAGATTTGTATGGCTAAGAAAAAACAAAGCGTTCCAGAGTACGGAACGGTTACAAGAAAAGGAACACTGTATTACAGAACCAGAATTACAGATGCCGATGGAAAGCAGGTCAGCTTATATGCGACCACCTGTGAAGAATTATATGAAAAGCAGTTGGAAGGCCGGAGACAGGTGGAGGAAATCATCTTTCGCCGGAAGCATCCGACGGTTGCCGAGTATTGTGAGAAATGGCTGCTGATGCAGTCAGCAAAGGTGTCTACGGCCACTATAAAAGGATACAGACAGAATATGAAGAATTATGTCATCAACTCTCTGGGAGATATGTATATGGAGGAAGTGACTGCGGATGATATTCGTCTGGCGCTTGTTCCGCTGTCTCAAAAATCGAAAGGACTGTATGATACGGTAAATATGCTGATTAAGTGTGTGTTTTATTCGGCAGAGCGCAGTCAGCTGATAACCGATAATCCGTGTGTAGGAATTTCAGCAAAGGGCGGAAAAGCATCGAAAAAGAAAGATGCCTTAACAGATCAACAGGTTGCGGTTCTGTTGGATACGGTGAAAGAGCTTCCGCCATATCTTTTTATTATGATTGGTTTGTATTCCGGCTTGCGTCGGGAAGAAATTCTTGCATTGCAATGGGATTGTGTATTCCTGGATGAATCCACACCATACATTTCCGTGAGACGTGCATGGCGCGCGGAGCATAACAGGCCGGTGATTTCTACCGTTCTAAAGACAAAAGCAGCTAAAAGGGACATTCCCATTCCGAAGTGCCTGGTGGACTGCCTGCGGGAAGCAAAAGCCAATTCCATATCGGAGTATGTGATTGCGGACAGTGAGGGACAGCCGCTTTCCTATTCTCAGTTTACGAGAGTTTGGCAGTATGTAGTTGTTCGTTCTGCGAAAGAGAGAACTTACTATAAATATGTGAATGGACAGAGCATCAAATATACCGTCAAGCCGACATTAGGAACAACGCAGAGGAACAATCCCAAGATTCGCTATACCCTGAATTTCGATGTAACACCGCACTTGTTGCGGCATACCTACATCACGAATCTGCTCTATGCGGGCGTTGACCCTAAGACAGTTCAGTACCTGGCAGGGCATGAGAATAGTAAGACAACTATGGACATTTACGCGAGGGTCAAGTATAATAAACCAGAGGAACTTTTCGAGGTAGTGAATGATGCTTTGAACCAGGAGAATTTCGATGAAAAATCACTGATTTCCATGGTTAAGGAATAGGACAACCGACAACAGAAAATGCGAAAAAGCCCGTAATATCAAGGAAAAACGCACCATAGAGATGTTTAACCAGGTCTCAAGGCAGCTCGTCGCGCGCCTCAGTTCAGCAAGAGATAATCTGCTGTTCAAACCGTATCAAAATGGTTCAAAAACCCCGGAAAATCAATGACTTCCGGACTTTTCATATATTTTGCGAAATTCGCTCAGAACACCCGCACCAGCAGCTGCGTGACCAGCACCACCGCGATCAGCGCGATGGGATAGGTCGCCGCGTAGGCGGAGGCGACGTTGCTCGTACCCGCCACATGAATGAGCGTACCGAGCGCCGGCGTCGAGGTCATGCCGCCGGTGATCGAGCCGAGAATATTCAGCAGATTCAGCTTCAGCACAAATTTCGCCACCAGATATCCAAGGATCATTGGCAGCAGCGTCATGACCACGCCGTAGACGAAATAGATCGGCTTAAAGTAGCGCACAAAGCTCATACCGCCCGAAACGCCCGCGCCGATCAGAAACACCATGAGTCCCAGCTCGCGGAAGGTTTCCAGCACCTTTTTGCTCGGCATAAGGTCGGCGCGGCCAACGTGGCCGAAATGACCGAATACGAGCGAGATCAGAAGCGTGCCGCCGGTCGTCGTCAGCGAGAAAAAGTTGAAGAACTTGACAGAACCAAGCAGGATTCCAAGCACCGCAGCCACCGCAAACGGCGTAAAGCCGAAATCGTCGAATTCCAGCAATCTTCCCTTGAACTTGGCCACGTCGCCGGTCTCCACATGCGTGATCTTCCGCACCTCCTCGGCCATATCCGCATGGACAATGCGCGGCATCAGCTGCACAAACAGCACGACGCCGATGACGCCAAAGAGATACGCAATGCCGTAGCCGACCGTGACCGCATCCTGATACTGCGCGGAAACGGCCTCCTTCGTCGCGGAGAACGCAGGCGTGGAGGTCAGTGCGCCGGACAGGAGGCCCGTCACGATGGCGGTGAGCTGCTTGGGATCATAGCCCGGTGTACCGCTCTCGATCAGCCGCCCTACGAAAATGCAGAGCACTGCCGCAAGGCCGCCGGAGAGGATGATGACAAAGCCCAGCAGAACATAGGATTTGAAGTTCTTCTTCATGTTCTTGAAGAAGTTCGGCCCGGCAATAAAGCCGACGGAGGTAACGAAGAACACAAGGCCGAGATTTTCAACGATCTTCAGCGCCTGCGACGCATAGTTGGCCTCTTCGATCACGAACTTGGAGTTGAAATGGACGCCGAAGAAGCCGCCGTAGATCAGCGCGATCACAAATACGCCCGCCGTTCCGAGGCTGATGCCCTTAATGGTGATTCTTCCGAGAATGTAGCCGAAAGCCGCGATCGCAAAGACGGACAGCATCAGGAAGCTGGCTGCGTTTATGGAAAAAGACATTAGATTTTATCCTCGCTTCTCTTTTCTCTCATTCTATGCGGCGCTGCAAACGCAGCGCCGCATACTTTTTCTATTCAGGTGTTGACCTTTCTGGTGTAGTCCGGAAGCAGCTGCGGCGAGACCTTGCCAGTATCGATCCCGGCGGCCTCACGCTCGGCCTCAAAGGCCGCGACATGTTCGAGCGTCAGTGCGCCGACCGTCACGGACTTTGCCTTTTCGGCTGCGTGCTGGCCCGCGTTGCGGCCAAAGACGATCACGTCGAGCAGGCTGTTGCCCATCAGACGGTTGCGTCCGTGGATGCCGCCCACGACCTCGCCCGCCGCAAAGAGGTTCTCCACATCCGTCTGGCCGTCCGGTGTGATGTGCAGGCCGCCGTTCTGATAATGGAGCGTCGGATAGACGAGGATCGGCTCCTTGCGGATGTCGATGCCGTGCTTGCCGAACATACGCATCATGCCGGGGATGCGCTTTTCGATCGTGCCTGCGCCGTGCTTCAGCTCGATCATCGGCGTGTCCAGCCAGACTGCGTCACCAAGCGGCGTTTTCACGCCCTTGCCACGCTCGGAGCACTCGCGGATGATGGAGGCCGCCGCCACATCGCGCGTTTCCAGCGGGTTCATGAACACCTCGCCGTCCCGGTTGACGAGCATCGCGCCGACCGAACGCACCTTCTCCGTGACAAGCGCGCCGAAGATCTGCGCCGGGAAGGCCGCTCCGGTGGGATGGTACTGGAGCGTATCGGGATAGAGAAGCTTCGCGCCCGCGCGGTAGCCGAGGATGAGGCCGTCGGCCGTCGCGCCGTAGTGGTTGGAGGTCGGGAAGCCCTGATAATGCAGGCGTCCCGCACCGCCGGTCGCAAGGATGACGGTCTTTGCCCGCGCGATGAGCAGCTCCTTCGTCTCCATGTTCAGGAGCACCGCACCCGCGCAGTGTCCGTTTTCGTCCTTGATAAGCTCAATGGCGGAGGTGAAGTCCACGACCTGAATATCCGTGTGATTCAGCACCTCGTCGCGCAGCGTCCGCATGATCTCCGCACCGGAGTAGTCCTTGGCCGCGTGCATACGCTTGCGGGAGGTGCCTCCGCCGTGGGTCGTAATCATGGTGCCGTCGGTTGCCTTGTCGAATTCTACGCCAAGCTCCGACAGCCACTGGATGGCCTCCGGCGCGTCCATGACGAGCTTGTAAAGAAGATCCTTCTGCGCAGCGAAGTGGCCGCCACCGTAGGCATCCAGAAAATGCTGCGCCGGGGAATCGTTCGGCTTATCTGCCGCCTGAATGCCGCCCTCGGCCATCATGGTGTTGGCGTCGCCCATGCGGAGCTTCGTGACGAGCAGCACCTTTGCACCCGCCTTCTGCGCCTCGATGGCCGCCGAGCAGCCGGCGCCGCCGCCGCCGATGATGAGCACGTCCGCGTCATAGTCCGGGTTCGTCAGATCGGGCAGCTTTTCCTCGATGCGGGGCTTTCCCTCGAGCAGCGCCGCCAGCTCCAGCGGGACCTTGCTGCCCTTGCTCGGGCCGATGCGGAGCGTTGTAAACTGGTTCTCACGGTAATCGGGATGGAACGTCCGGAGTAGAACGTCCTTCTCCTCCGCAGTCATGCGGCGAGGGTCAAGCTTTGCATTTTCCTCGCGGTGCGCCTCCACCAGCCGGATGGATTCCTGAATTTTCGGATCGGTATACATGGCTTTTCCCTCCTTACTTTTCGATCTCACGATGGTTGTAAAGCTCCTTGATCTCGTCAAGCGGCTTTTCCATCAGGCTTTCGATCAGGGCCTCGAATTTTCCGTCCCTGACCTCCTGGACACGCGCGTCCAGGTGCTCGCAGTGCGGCGCAAGATATTTGCCGTTGAGACGGCGCGCCAGCATGGCGACCTGCGGATGCGAGATGCCCGCCGGGCAGCGGGAGGAGCAGACGCCGCACATGACGCAGTCGAAGGACTCCTCGGCGCACTTTTCATACTCGCCGCGCTGGGCGTAGGCGATATACTGCATGACGTTCAGACCCTGCGTGCAGGCCTTGGTGCAGGCGTTGCAGCCGACGCAGGCGTAGATCTCGGGATAGAGCTGCATCATGATCTGCTCCGTCGGCTTGACCTTTTCCACGTCGTAGACGGCCTTCACCAGCGGGAAGAAGGGCAGCGTCGCCACATACATATTGTTTTCGACCTTCGTCGAGCAGGCAAGACACGCCTTCAGCTCCCGGTCGCCAGCGATGCGGTAGATCGTGGCGCACGCGCCGCAGAAGCCGTTGCGGCAGCCGCAGCCGCGCACGAGCTGATAGCCCGCGTACTCCATCGCTTCCATGATGGTCAGGCTTGCAGGCACCTCATATTTCTTGCCGAACAGAAAAACGTTCACCATGTTTTCCATTGCGTTCTCTCCTTAATATTCGTTGGGCAGCTCGTCGAGCTGGTCGAAGCGGAACACCGGACCGTCCTTGCAGACGTATTTGTCGCCGATGTTGCAGCGGCCGCACTTGCCGAGGGCGCATTTCATCTTCAGCTCCATCGTGGTGTAGACCTGTTCGCGTGCGAAGCCAAGCTCCATCAGGCCCGCCAGCGTGAATTTGATCATGATGGGAGGGCCGCACATGACGACGGTCTTGTCGGTCGTGAAGCCAAGCTCTTTAACGTAGTTCGGCACGAAGCCGACGTGGCCGTCCCACTCCGGCTGCTCACGGTCGATGGTCAGATGGACGGAAATGCCGTCCTCCCTGCACCATTCGTCAAGGATTTCCTGATAATCGACCAAATCCTCCTTCGAGCGCGAGCCATAAACAATGTCGATCTTGCCGTAGCGGTCGCGGTAGTGGCGGCAGTAGTTGATGACCGAGTGAAGCGGCGCAAGGCCGATGCCGCCCGCAATAAACAGAAGGTCCTTTCCCGCGAACGCGGTATCGACCGGGAAGCCGTTGCCGTAAGGCCCGCGGATGGTGATCTGCTGGCCCTCCTCCATGCCGTGGAGCCACTCGGTCACGCAGCCGCACTTCTTGATGGAGAATTCGACGAACGCCTCCTCCGTGGGGCTGGAGGTGATGGAAAACAGCGCCTCGCCCACGCCGGGAATGGAGAGCATCGCGCACTGGCCGGGGATATGCTCAAAGGGCTTTTCCCCGTCGAGGCCGACCACTCGGAAGGTCTTGACGTCCGGAGTATCGACGCGGATCTTCGTCACGACGCCGATCATCGGGATCAGAGGGTCTTTTCTCATTTTTCCGCACCTCCCAGCTCCTTGATGACCTTGACGATGTTCATATGGATCGGGCACTTTTGCAGGCAGCGGCCGCAGCCGACACAGCCGAACGTCCCCTCGTGATTGTCGGGATGGTAGACCAGCTTGTGCATAAAGCGCTGACGGAAGCGCTCAAGCTGCGTCGGACGCGGCTGACCGGCGGACATCTTCGTGAAGTCCGAATACATGCAGCTATCCCAGCAGCGGAAGCGGCGCACCGTCTTTCCGTTATTGAATTCCTGAATGTCATAGCACTGGCAGGTCGGGCAGACGAACGTGCAGGTGCCGCAGCCGAGGCAGGCCTCCGAGAGCGATTTCCACTCTGGCCGGTCGAACAGCTCCTTCGTCTTACCAGCGCCGACGGAAGAGAGATCAAGCTCTGCCAGCGGCAGTTTTTTGAGAATTTCGCGCACTTTTTCCTGCTGGGCCACGACGGCAGCGCCGTCGGCGTCCTCCAGCATGGAAAGCTCCGCCGTCAGGCCTTCGCCCTTTTCGGTATTCGCGCGCCAATAGAGGCTTTCCGCGTCCATCCAGCACGTCACATCGCCCGCAGGCTCTGCCGCGTCGATGCCGAACACACCGCAGAAGCAGGTCTCCTCCGGCTCGGAGCAGGCCATCGTCACGACGGTCGCATTGCTCCGGCGGTTCTGATAGTAAGTGTCCGCTGGCTCCGCGAGAAACACGCTGTCGAGAATGTCAAAGCTCCGGCAGTCGCAGGCGCGTACGCCGAACAGCACGAACGGCGCTGTTTCGTCGCGCGTCTCGATCAGATCGATCTGCTTGCCGGTGACCTTGAAGCCCATCAGATTTTCGACCTGCGGGAAGAAGAAGTCCTTGGCGCTGCGCACCGTATTGAGCGCGCCGGAAAGCGTCGTTCCCTCCTGCCAGACGGTGAAATACGCCTGTTTTCCCTTACCATCGGCAGGGATATAGAGCGTCTGCTTCGAGGAAATGGCGGCAAAGAGCCGGTTCAGCTCCGATCTTGCAATTTTTTTCATGCCTGCGCGCCTCCTCTCTCGTATACGACGGACGGCTCACAGTCGTCCTTGCGGAAGTCCATCAGCGGCGGCCGGGAATCAAAATCGCCTCCGGCCTGATAGACACCGTACAGCTCGTTCGAGTCCTTGATGAACTTGCGGTTGAGCAGATGCAGCGGGATGTGCTGCGGGCAGACACGGGAGCACTCGCCGCAGTCGGTGCAGCGGGAGGCAACGTGGAACGCCCGGATGATGTGGAAGAAATTCTCTTCAAAATCGTCGGCAGCGGCCTTGTTGTCGGTGCCGAGCACGTGGTTGTCAAATACGCACTTCTCGCAGGAGCACGCCGGGCAGACATTGCGGCAGGCGTTGCAGCGGATGCAGCGCGAAAGCTCGCCGCGCCAGAACGCGAAGCGCTCCTCCGGTGTCATTGCCTCCAGCTTTTCGACCGCCTCAAACCGCGCGTCGCCGCAGTCCTCGCCCTGCTCGCCGAGCAGCTCGTCAAAATATGCGATCCGCTTCGACTTGCAGACCGTGCAGCGTTCGAGCAGCGCGTCCTTCTTCGCAGCGGTTTTTCCGCCGTACAGCGTCGAGACGAGCAGCTCCTCACCGCGTTCCTCCACACCGGTTACGCCCTTAAAGCCAAGGGCCTTCAGCTTTTCGATGTCGCACGTTCCGTCGCACTGTACGCCGACGACGTAGACATTCTCCTTCGCAATGCGGTGCTCTTTGCACAGCTGCACAAAGGAATAGGAATCGCACGGCTTCAGGAAGGCCGCGATCCGGCCGCCCTTTTTTGACTCGGCGATCAGATATTTTGAGACGTTTGCAGCGGAAAAAACGCTCCAAACGAAGCCTTTTTCCACCTCCTCCGCAGTGGTGAACACGGCGGGCGTCAGATCGTAGAAAAACTCGCCGGCCTTCCAGCCGATCACCCGGTCAACAACACCGTCCTTGAGAAGCTGAATTGCTTTTTCCTTTACTCTTTGCATCTCAGGTCCTCCAATCTGCGGTTTTCGCCGAGCTTTGTAATGGTCTCCACAAAGTCATTCATCGTCGCGGCGAATTTTGCGCCCTCCGCCGCCGAGACCCACTCGACGCGCGTGCGCTCCTTCTCGATGCCAAGATAGTCGAGCATCGAGAACAGCAGCGTCATGCGGCGTCTTGCGTAGTAATTGCCGGTCGTATAGTGGCAGTCGCCGGGATGGCAGCCGCAGAGGATCACACCGTCCGCGCCGCGCTGGAACGCGCGGAGAATGAACATCGGGTTCAGACGGCAGGAGCACGGGATGCGAATGATCTTGACATTTGCGGGATAGGTCAGTCGGTTCGTTCCGGACAGATCCGCGCCTGCATACGAGCACCAGTTGCAGCAGAACGCCACGATGGTGGGTTTCCAGCCTTCATTTACTTGCATATCGCATCCACCTCCGCGAGAATCTGTCTGTTCGAGAAGCCCTTGAGGTCCATCGCGCCGGACATGCACGCAACAGTACATGCACCGCAGCCCTGACAGACCGCCGGGTTGACCTGCGCCACGCGCCGGATGAGCGTCGTGCGGTTCGGGCCTCTGAATTCCTTGTCAATGTAAGTGATCGCGCCGTAGGGGCAGACCTTTTCACAGTTGGAGCAGCCGTTGCACATCATTTCGTCCGGCTGCGCCACGCACGGATTGCAGGTCAGGCTGTCCTTGCACAGAAGGCCGATGACCTTCGAGGCCGCCGCTCCGGCCTGCGCGACCGTCTCGGGGATATCCTTCGGGCCTTGGCACGCACCGGAGAGGAACACGCCCGCCGTCGGGCTTTCGACCGGACGGAGCTTCGGATGCGCCTCGGTGAAGAAGTCGTTGGTATCCATCGAAGCCGTCAGCATCGTGGCGAGCGGTCTTGCGCTCTTGTCCGGCTCGATGGCCGCGGCCAGCACGACCATATCGGCGTCGATGTGCAGCTGCTGGTTCCCGATCAGATCGGACGCCTGCACCTTGAGCTTTCCACCCTCGGGCACGACCTTGCCGACCATGCCCTTTATGTAATGCACGCCGTATTCCTCGACCGCGCGGCGGTAGAACTCGTCAAAATTCTTGCCCGGCGTGCGCACGTCGATGTAGAACACATAGACGTCGGTGTCGGGATATTTTTCGCGGCAGAGCATGGCGTGTTTTGCCGTATACATACAGCAGATCTTGGAGCAGTACGGCTTGCCCTTTTCTCCGCCGTCACAGCGGGAGCCGACGCACTGCACGAACACGATGGTCTTGGGATGCGTTCCGTCGGACGGACGCAGCAGCGTGCCGCCGGTAGGGCCGGCCGCGTTCATCAGGCGCTCGAATTCGAGGCTCGAGACCACGTCCGGACTCTTCGAGTACGCAAACTCGTCGAACTTGTCCAGCGAAATGGGGTCAAAGCCCGTCGCAGCGACGATTGCGCCGTATTCGCGCTCCAGAAGCTCGTCCTTCTGCTTGTAGTCGATGGCTCCGGCGGTGCAGACCTTCGAGCAGACGCCGCACTTGCCGGTTTTCAGCATGGTGCAGTAATTGGGGTCGATGGTCGCCACCTTCGGCACCGCCTGCGCAAACGGGATATAGATGGCGCGGCGGTTGTCCAGGCCGAGGTTGAACTCGTTCGGGACCTTTTTCTGCGGGCACTTTTCCGTGCAGAGTCCGCAGCCGGTGCAGACGTCCTCGTTGACATAGCGCGCCTTTTTGCGGATGGTCACATGGAAGTTTCCGACGAAGCCCTTGACCGCCTCTACCTCGGAATACGCATAAATGTGGATTTTTTCATTCTGCGCCGCATCGACCATCTTCGGCGTCAGGATGCACGCCGCACAGTCGAGCGTCGGGAAGGTCTTGTCGATCTGGGTCATTTTGCCGCCGATGGTCGGCTTTTTCTCGACGATATCGACCTCAAAGCCCGCGTCCGCAATGTCCAGCGCGGTCTGGATACCGGCGATGCCGCCGCCGATGACGAGCGCACGCTTGGTAACGGGGCTGGTGCCTGCCGTGAGCGGCGCGCTGAGCTGCACCTTGGCGATGGCGGCCCGTCCGAGAATGACGGCCTTTTCCGTCGCTTCCTCGCGGTTTTTATGGATCCACGAGCACTGCTCACGGATGTTTGCGATCTCGACCATATAGGGGTTCAGCCCCGCCTTCTCGCAGGTCTTGCGGAAGGTCTGCTCGTGCATACGCGGCGAACAGGAGCAGATGACCACGCCCGTGAGCTTTTTCTCATGAATGGCGTCGCGGATCATGTCCTGACCGCTCTGAGAGCACATATAGGGATAATCGGTAGCGAAAACAACGCCCGGCTCCTGTCCGAGAGCCTTTGCGACCGCTTCCACGTCTACCGTCGCGGCAATGTTGGTGCCGCAGTGACATACGAATACGCCGATCCTCTGCATTGTTTTCCCTCCTTACTTCTTATATTTGCGGAATGCGCTGGTGATGGCCTGCTGCGGCAGGCTCTCGTCCAGCAGCGCCGGGATCTGCTCCGGCTTCAAGTGGTCGCCGCCCTGCTTCCGGACGGCGGCAAGGCGCACCGCCTCGATGAGCGCCGCCGGCTCCACGCTGCGCGGGCAGCGCTCGACGCAGGCAAAGCAGCTCAGGCATCGGTAAATGCCTCTGGAATTCAAAAGCTCATCGATGCGGCCATTCTCCACCATGTCCACAAACTGATGCGGATGGTAGTCCATTTCGTCATACGCCGGACACGCGCCGGAGCATTTGCCGCACTTCATGCACTTTCTGGGATTCACACCGGCGATGCGGGTGATGTCGTCCATCAGCTTCTGATTCATTCGGCATCCTCCTTCACGCCCAGCGCCTCGGCCAGCAGCTCGGTGAAATAGTACACCGGCAGGCCGTCCACGGCGTTTTCCTTCAAATTATACATGCAGAGCGGGCAGGCCGTGATGAGCGCCTCCGCGCCGCTGGCTTTGGCATTGTTCATAATTTTTGCAACCTGTTTTTGTGCAAATTCCTTGCCTTCCATGGTCGTATAGCCGCCGCAGCACTCGTTGCGCAGCCCGTAATAGACCGGCTCTGCGCCGATGGCGCGGATGAAATTCTCGATGATCGTCGGATTTTCCGGATCGTCAAAGCCAAGCTCCCGGCTGGGCCGCAGCAGCAGGCAGCCGTAGTACGCGCCGATCTTCCGGCCCGTCAGAGGCTTTACGACCTTTTTCGCCAGCTCGTCAAAGCCCACGCGGTCGCGCAGCACCTCGAGATAGTGCAGCACGTTCGTCTCGCCGGTATACGGCGTTTCAAGCTTCAGATAGTTCTGTACGCGGGAGGCCAGCACCTCGTCGTTCTTCATATCGCCGTTCACCCGCTTGATGACGTGGTGGCAGGCGGAGCAGAGCGTGACCAGCTCGTTTCCGAGATCGCGCGCGGAGGCCAGCGCACGGACAGACGAAAGCCGCGTTGCGATCTCGTCGCGCGCCATGGGATACACCGCGCCGCAGCACTGCCATTCCGGCAGCTCCTGAAGCTCGACGCCGAGTGCCTCAAAGGCCCTGCGGCCATAGATATCCAGCTGCTTTCCGCGCGTTTTCAGCGTGCAGCCGGGAAAATAAGAGAATGTCATGTACGTTCCTCGCAATCTCAGACCATCTGCTCTGGATGGAATACTTCGTCAAATTTCTCCGCCGTCAGGAAGCCGAGCTGCACGCATGCTTCCTTGAGCGAAATGTTTTCCTTATACGCCTTTTTTGCGGTCTTGGCCGCGTTTTCATAGCCGATATAGGGGTTGAGCGCCGTGACCAGCATCAGGGAATTGTGCAGATTGTGGTGCATCTTCTCGCGATTGGCGCGAATGCCGACGGCGCAGTTGTTGTTGAAGGAGGTGATGGACTCCGCCAGCAGACGCGCCGACTGAAGGAAATTGTAAATGCAGACCGGCATGAACACGTTCAGCTCAAAGTTGCCCTGCGAAGCGGCCATGCCGACGGCAACGTCGTTGCCCATGACCTGTACGGCGACCATCGTGACGGCCTCGCACTGGGTCGGATTGACCTTGCCGGGCATGATGGACGAGCCGGGCTCATTCTCCGGGATGAAAATTTCACCGAGGCCGTCGCGCGGGCCGGAGGCCAGCCAGCGTACATCGTTTGCGATCTTCATCATGTCCGCCGCCAGCGCCTTGAGCGCGCCGTGTGCGAACACAAGCTCGTCCTTGGAAGTCAGCGCATGGAATTTGTTCTCTGCGGTCACGAATTCGCGGCCCGTCAGGGCGGAGATCTTCTCCGCGACCAGCTTATCAAAGCCCTTCGGAGCGTTCAGGCCCGTGCCGACGGCGGTACCGCCGAGCGCCAGCTCCTTGAGCGGCGGAAGCGCGATCTCCAGCAGCCTCCGGTCCTTTTCCAGCGAGCTGCGCCAGCCGGAGATCTCCTGCGAGAATTCGATCGGCGTCGCGTCCTGAAGGTGGGTGCGGCCAGACTTGACCACGCCGCGGTTTTCCTCCTCCAGGCGGCGGAAGGTGGCCGTCAGCAGATCGATGGCCGGAAGGACCTTGCCCTCGATGGCCTCGACCGCCGCGATATGCATCGCCGTCGGGAAGGTATCGTTGGAGGACTGAGACATATTGATATCGTCGTTCGGATGAAGGAGCTTTTTGCCTGCAAGCTCATTGCCGCGGTTGGCAATGACCTCGTTCGAGTTCATGTTCGACTGCGTGCCGGAGCCGGTCTGCCAAACGACCAGCGGAAAATGCTCCAGAAGCGCGCCGGAAATGACCTCGTCTGCCGCCTGCTCGATCACAGTCAGCTTTTCCGCCGTCATTTTCTCGGGCTTCAGCTCGTGGTTGGCCTGCGCCGCCGCTTTTTTCAGGATGCCGAACGCATGGACGATCTCCTTCGGCATGGTCTCGATGCCGACGCCGATGGGGAAATTCTCATGGCTGCGTTCCGTCTGTGCGCCCCAGTATTTGTCGGCGGGGACTTTGACCTCTCCCATGGAGTCATGCTCGATCCGGTATTCCATTTCCTTGCTCATTGCGTCTCCTCCAATAAAAAGTTTTATGTTCCTAATCGATATAATTATAGCGAATTGACAGGGAAACAGAAATGCTAATTGCTTGCTTCCTATATCAAAAATAATATATCCATAAAGGTTTCCCTTCCTTTTTCGCGCATTCTGTCCGGATGTACCGTATCCCGGCACATTTGCGCGAAGCGACCACGCAGACTCCGGCGCTTTCTTCACCGACTGCCTGTTTACGGAGCGCTGGCCACGGCGGCAGCACGCACGGCCTCCACTTTTGCCGCGTCCAAGCGTACCCGCACAGACCGCCGGGCCGGTGTATCCCTTTGCCGCCGAAGCGTCCCGCAGGAAGGGCATATCATTTTTAGCATCTTATCCCGCTGTGTCTTTATGCCCTGCTCCGGGATATCTAAAATGCAGAAAGCCCTCCGGCGCGGAAATTCTCCGTGCCGGAGGGCCTGAGTCCGTCAGAGGGCGGATATTTCAGAGCGAGCTGCGATATTTCAGGAATCTGCGCCGACCAGGCGGTTGAGCCAGGAAATATACGCCGTATTGTTGATCATATAAGGATAGTTGATAACGATCAGATCGTCGATTTCCTGCTCCTTCGCAAAGGCTGTCAGATCCATCGACGGCTTTCCGTCACGGTTGAACTCGCGCGGATCGATGACGATGATCTTGCTGTAATGGCTGGTCAGGAACGGGACAAAGGCATTGCCGTAGGACTCCTTCAGCACGATGCAGGCGCCGCCCTCCGCTGCCGACTCGATCACGCACACCGGCGTGTCGCCGCCGATGTAGCAGAGATACTTGTTCGAGGTCGATTCCGGCAGCTGGGTATAGACGACGCTGACCGGGACGCCGTTCTGGAGCGTGGAGTCCGCATAATACTTCGCGTGCGTTTCGTAGATCGGGAGATAATACGTCAGCGCGTCCGGGTTGTCATAGAGCGTCTGGCTCTGCGGATAGCCCTTGGTGAAGGTATACATGGAGCCGACGAAATTCTCGTAGACACCCGTCTGGAATTGCTCCAGCGCCACGGCCTCAAAGCCCGCCGCCTTGCAGAACTGCTGATAGGCATAATACGCGCCGAGCTGCGTCCAGTGGTGATCCGTGCGGAAATAGATGTATTCGTCCGCATGGTCGCGCAGGCCCGTATAGGCGTCCACCGTCACGACTGCGTCGTCCATTGCGTCATAGCAGCGCTCGATCATGGCCTTCTGGCTGTGGATCCCCGTGTGCATACTCTCCGGGGAATAGAACTCGCCGCCGTTCGGCGTCACGAGCGAGATCGTGCGCACGCCGTCTCCCATGGCCTTCGCCAGAGAATTGACCGCGGCCGCATAGCTGTCGATGATGCTGTCATTTGCCGACGGGATCTCCATGGCGCGCGTTCCGACCACGATCACGTTTCCGGCCCAGCTGGCATCCTCCTCCGCAGGCTCGTCCAGCTCGGGAGGCGTATCCTCCTCCGGCTGTGCGGGCTGCTCGCTGCCGGGCGTCTGCTCCTCCGGGGTCTGGACATTGTTTTCCGGATCGTCCGTCGGCTGCTCCGGTATCTCCTCCGGCTCCTGAACATCCGGCTGCGCAGGCGTCTGCTCCGGCTGCGTCAGCGAGGCGTCAAGACGTTCGCCGCCCTGCTCGGCTCCGGTGCTGCCGCTTACGATCAGCATGGTGTTCTCCTCCGAGCCGGAGTAATAATAAAATTTATTGAGCGTTTTTCCCGCCGTCAGAAGCGTGTCGCGCATCGGAAAATGATCGGTATAATACGCCTCCAGCGCCGGAAGATAGCTTCCGTCAAAGAGCGCCGCAAAGGAGAACTCCGGCCTCTGCGCAAGCTGCTTGCCGTCCACACCAGAGACCGTCTCCCCGTTTCCGAACAGCGACCAGACGCCGACACCCAGCATCAGCGCCAGCAGCGCGCCAAGCAGCGCATAATAAAGCTTTTTCAAAGCGGCCACCTCCTCAGAAACGGAAATACAGAAATGCGTTGAAGGTCGAGCTGACCAGCGCCACGGTGCAGAGCGCCAGAAGCAGCAGGTCGTACACATAGGTCACGGCCACATAGATGCGGGACTTCTTCCCTCCTCCGTCCTTCGACGCACAGAGCATCCCGAACGTGTTGCCCACGATCTGCGGCAGCGGTGTACTGCCGAGGATGCAGAGGATCAGGAGCGGAAGATTGTTGATGAAGCTGATGCGCAGCTGCTCGTCCGCAAAACCGGTTCCGGCCGCGCCGAGCATCACGCGGAAGCTCTCCAGCAGCCGCGTTCCGTCGGTGAAATAGAAGATATTCCACCCGACGACCAGCAGCAGGAACGTTGCCGCCCAGCGCAGGACGCCGGGGATCTTTTCAAGATACTTCCTTGTGAACCGCTCGATCACCAGCAGCACGAAAAAGTAAAGTCCCCACAGCACGAAGTTCCAGCTTGCACCGTGCCACAGGCCCGTCAGCGCCCAAACGATGGCGAGATTCAAAACGACGTGCCGCCGGTTGCCGCCAAGGGGAATGTACAGGTAATCGCGGAAAAAGCTGCTGAGCGAGATATGCCAGCGCCGCCAGAATTCCGTGATGGACTTCGCCATATACGGCAGCCGGAAGTTCTCTGGATACCGGAAGCCGAAAATGCGTCCGAGACCGATCGCCATATCGGAATATCCCGAGAAATCGAAATAAATTTCAAAGGTATACAGCAACACCCCGAACCAGACGCCAAGCGTGGACTGCGCCGCCAGATTGCCGTCGAGCAGCTGCGACGCGGCCTTTCCCGCATAGTCCGCAATCAGTATCTTTTTTGCAAGGCCGATGCAGAAGCGCGTCACGCCGTAGAAAATTTCCTCCGGTTCCGTCTTTCGGGCGCTCATTTCCTTCTCCACATCGCTGTAGCGCACGATCGGCCCGGCAATGAGCTGCGGGAACAGGCTGACGTAAAGCAGGAAGCGCGGATACGAGTGCTGAACGCCGACGCTTCCGCGATAGACATCCACGATATAGGATAAGATCTGGAACGTATAGAAGGAAATGCCGATGGGCAGCGCGATCTTCGGCACCGGCAGCGATAGTCCTGCCAGCGCATTGAGGTTTTCCACCAGGAAGCCGGCGTACTTGAAAACCGCCAGACAGCCAAGGTCAAACACGATGGCGCAGACCAGCACGGCCTTTTTGTTCAGCCGCTCCATCAGCAGCCCGAACGCCCAGTTCGCCGCCGACACGCCCAGCATCAGCAGGACATAGACCGGCTCACCCCACGCATAGAATACGAGGCTGAATACCAGCAGCACCGCGTTCTTTGCGCGGATGGACGGCATCAGAAAGTAAAACAGCACGCACAGCGGCAGGAACAGATACAAAAACGGCAGACTGGAAAACAGCATATCAGAACACTCCGAGGGTGGAAATTTGTTGGCTTTTCGATTTACATAAAACCACAATTACTTTATCAGACCCCTTTCCCTTTTGCAAGCCTTTTTTCTGCCCGCTTCGCATTTCTTCGCCGTTTTTTGACAGGCTTTTTCTTCCGGCTGCGGCTTGCTTTCGGGGTGTCCGCGTGTTATAATGCGGATAGATGTTGTTTTATGTGGTTTTTGCGGCGTTCGCTGCGACGTTTTCCGTCTCTGACGGCAAGGCCCGCACTGCGAAGCGCCAGCTCTTTACAGATCGGATGGAATCGGACTATGCTTGCAATTGAACGGAAAAACGAGATTCTCGGAAAGCTCCGCGCGGAGCAGCGCGTGCTGGTCAGCGAGCTTGCAGCCTACTACGGCGTCACGGAGGAGACCATCCGCCGTGATCTGGACAAGCTGGAAAAGGAGGGCTTCGCCACCAAGACCTACGGCGGCGCAATTCTCGGCAACAGCACCAAGACCGACCTCTCCTACACCATCCGCAACAAGACGAACGTAGACGCCAAGACGCAGATCGCGGAGCTGGTCAGCACGCTGATCGACGACGGTGACCATCTCATGCTGGATGACAGCTCCACTTCGCTCTATATCGCCCGGCGGCTCAAGGAGAAAAAGGGCCTGACCGTCATTACGAACTCGGTGGAGCTGGTGGTGGAGCTGGCCAACGTGGAAAGCTGGACCATCATGCTGACCGGCGGACGGCTCAAGGCGGAATCCCTTGCGCTCATCGGCGACCAGACACAGCAGATGCTGCGCGCGTTCCATGTGGACAAGGTCGTCATGTCCTGCAAGGGCATCGACCCGGACGCCGGGATCACAGACTCCAGCGAGTTCCATGCACAGACCAAGCAGTCCATGCTTCGCGCCGCCAAGCAGCGCATCCTCGCGCTCGACGGTACGAAATTCGACAAGATCTCCTTCGTGGAGATCGCGCCGCTTCAGGCGATGGACATTGTTGTTACCAATATATGTCCCCCGGATCGGTGGATGCAGTTTTTTGAGCAGGCCGGTGTGCGCGTTCTCTATCCGACGGAAAAGAGCGCAGAATAAAGCGCCGGAATGGCGTAGGGCGTCTCCGATGGCCATATCTTTTTTGTCTTGCCAGAAAAAAGTATGCCGCCGGAGGCTGTTTCCCATGCGGGAAAGAAAGTGGGGTCGAAGCCGCTTTCCCAAAAAAGCAGAAAAAATGCACGCCGTTACCGGCGTGCATTTCTCTTTTTATTCAACGATCTTATAATAAGCTCTCGCTGTCACACGATAGACGATCAGGTACAGCAGGGCAAACGCCCCGAACGTCCCAAGCGAACACCGCAGGATAAGCATCACATCGTTCTGCTGGAAGAAGGTCAGCAGCATCCGGATGAGGCGGAAGTCAAACGCCACATGCACAGCGGAAACCAGCAGCGGCGCAAAGAACACGATCAGAAGCTGGTGGTTCACCGAGCGGCGGATCTCGTCCTTTTGCAGGCCGACCTGCTGCATGATCTGGAAGCGTGCGCGATCCTCATAGCCCTCGGAGACCTGCTTGTAATAGATGATGAGCACCGTCGCCATGATGAACAGCACCCCGAGGAAAATACCGAGGAAGAAGAAGCCGCCGTTCATGGCGATCATCTCGCCCTTCTGCGCGTCGCGCGGCTCGGCCATATAAATGTCCCAGTGCCCGACGTCACTGTCGGAGGCGATGCCAACAAAATCCAGATTGTTCAGCGCCTTGCCCGACATATCGGAGGTGTAGTACTGCCCCGCAGCACGCGCCTCGTCGTAGCCGCAGAGGCGCAGATTCTCCTCCGCGCTCGCGCCGGTATCGAGATAGGCATACCATTCGATGCTGCTGCCTCCGCGCTCGCCGTAGGCTTTCTCCTGAAGTGCCCACAGCCCGTCGAGCGCCGCGTCATCCGGCACGACGAAATAGTAGATCGTCGCGGCATAGACCTTATACTGCGGCAGACCTTCAAATTCCGCGTCTGTCCCCGCAACCTTGAAGTATTCGATGCCGACCGGCTCCGCCGTCTCGCGCTCACGGAAATCAAGCATCAGCGTATCGGAAAGCTCCTTCGGCATTTTGCCCGCCGCAAGGACTTCGTTTTCGTTCAGATCGACATGCTTTCCGGTCATCGACTCATAATCCTTTGCAGGGAGAAAAACAAGCATGGTCGAGTTGGAAAAAGAATCATAGCGGTCGTTCACGCTCACCGTCTGGAAGCAGCTGCCCGTCCACTGCGCGGTAAAGCAGAGGCTGGACGCAGCCCTCACATCCGTCGCCGGGACGCCAAGCCGGTCACAGGCATCCACCAGCCGCTCCAGCGTCTTTTCTCCGTCAAAGCGCTTCTGTCCCGGCTCCAGCTCTGCGTCATACCGTATGTTTACGTTGATGTCCGCCGGATAGCGCACATTGATCGAGGCCTCCGTTCCGAGATACAGCGACAGCGTGCCGGATACCATGACCAGCACCATCGTAGACAGCACGCAGATGTTGGCAAGGCCGACCGCGTTTCGCTTCATGCGGTAGAGCATACCGGAGACGCCGATAAAGTGGCCCGTCTGATAATAGTAGCGCTTGTTGCTGCGGAGCAGCTTCAAGACCGCGATGCTCACGGCCGTAAACAGGCAGTAGGTGCCGATAATGACCAGAAGGACCGCCACAAAATAAAGACCGAGCGCCTCCATCGCGCTTTTGACGGCCACTGCGATCCAGTAGCCCGCGCCGAGGCAGCCCACGCCGAGCAGCGCCAGCAGCCAGCGCGTTTTCGGCTCGCGTTCGGCGGCGCTGCCGCTGTGCATCAGCTCGACCGGACGGAGCTTTGCCACGCGGCCAAGATTCACCAGCAGCGTCAGCAGCAAAATCGCGCCGAAGAGGATCGCCGTCAGCGCCATGGCGGCCGGCGAGAGCTGGAACGGAAACTTGACATCCACCCCGCCCATCAGCTTCGTCACGAGCATGGTCATGAGCTTCTGCAAAAGCGTACCCAGCGCAATGCCGCCCACAATGCCGATCAGCGCCACATACAGCGTCTCAAAGCCAAGCATGGCGGCGATGTTCCGCTTGCCCATGCCGAGCACATTGTAAAGGCCCAGCTCCTTGCCGCGCCGCTTCATCAGGAAGCTGTTTGTATAGAACAGGAAAATAACCGAAAACAGGCCCACCACGACCAGACCGATGCTCATATAGATCGACAGATAATAATACCGCGTCTGCGTGGATGCCGGCTTTGTGTTGGCCAGCGCCGCCAGAATGTAGAACGCCGCCGCCGTGCCGAGCACGGTCAGGATGTACGGCAGATAGAACTGCCGGTTCTTGTGCAGATTCTGCGCCGCAAGCTTCGGATAAAACAGCTTATTCATGGCCTTCTACCCCGCTTTGCAGGACTGTCAGCGTGTCGGCGATCTTGCCGTACATGGCCTCGCGGCTCATTTCTCCGCGATAGAGCTGGTGGAACACCTCGCCGTCCTTGATGAACAGGACGCGCTTGGCGTGGCTGGCCGCCTTGACCGAGTGCGTGACCATCAGGATAGTCTGGCCGCTGTCGTTGATCTTCTCGAACAGGTCGAGCAGCTCGTCGGTCGCGCGCGAATCGAGCGCGCCGGTCGGCTCGTCGGCCAGCACCAGCTGCGGATGCGTGATGAGCGCCCGCGCGACGGCGGCGCGCTGCTTCTGACCGCCTGAGACCTCATAGGGATACTTATCGAGGACATCCTCGATGCGCAGCTTTTCCGCGATGGGCTGAAGCTCCGCGCGCATGTAGGAATACGGCTTCTTCGCCAGCACCAGCGGCAGGAAAATGTTGTCGCGCAGCGTGAACGTGTCGAGGAGGTTGAAATCCTGGAACACGAAGCCCAGATTGTCGCGCCGGAAGGCACACAGCTCGCGGTCCTTGATGGATGTGAGCACCTTGCCGTCCAACAGCACCTCGCCGGAGGTCGGCCTGTCGAGTGCCGCGAGGATGTTCAGCAGCGTCGTCTTGCCGGAGCCGGACTCGCCCATGATCGCCAGATATTCGCCCTGCTCGACCGAGAAGGTCACGTTCGAGAGCGCCTGCACCGACGCACCGCCAAAGCGCGAGGAATAGATTTTTTTCAGATTATTGACTTCCAGAAGTGTCATTTTCTTTCTCCTTTACATCATAAAAAGCGCGGTATCCGTATTTTCGCTTTCCAGATACGCCGTCATGGAACAGGCCATCCGGTCCAGATCGCGGTCGTCGGTCAGAAGCCGTGCCAGCCAGTCGGAAAACGTCTCGCCCTTTTCCTTGGATTCCTTTTTCATCTGCTTCCATTTCTTCAGCATGAAGCTCACTCCTTTGTTTCACTTTCTGGAGTCATTATACAAAGAAGCCAAGCTGCGTGCCATCGATTTGGCTTACAGTTTGGCTTCCGCAGCTTACAGTTTTGTAAGCTTGGCGTTATTCATGCTCCCGCTCTGTCCGCGCAAGACCGATCGTGACCGTCGTCCCCTCGCCGACGCGCGAGTCCATCGTGATGGTGTGGCCAAGCTTCCGGCACACGCGCCTGCACAGATACAGGCCCAGTCCTGTCGCCTTTTTGTCGGCGCGGCCGTTGTAGCCGGTGAAGCCCTGCTCGAACACGCGCGGCAGATCCTCCGGCTCCACGCCGATGCCGGTATCCGAGATCAAAAGCGCAGGCGCGTCCGTGCAGCTGACCGTGACAGTGCCGCCCTCCGGCGTGTACTTGACCGCATTGGAAAGCACCTGCTCGATCACAAAGCCGAGCCACTTCTCGTCCGTCAGCACCGTCTTCCCTACCGGCTCGTACCGGAGCGTCAGATGCCTGCGGATAAACTGCGGCGCGAATTTCCGCACGGCCGGGCGCAGGATCGTGTCCAGATCGCAGCGCCGCAGCAAAAAATCGCTGCTGTCGCTGTCCAGCCGGACATAGCCCAGCGCCATGTCCACATACTGCTCGATGCGGAACAGCTCCTGGCCCAACTCGCCGTTTTCCGCACCCTCCTGCTGCAAGAGCAGGCGCATAGCGGCGATGGGCGTCTTGATCTGGTGCGCCCAGAGCGTGTAATACGCGCTCAGATCGGCCATTTTCCGATCCATCCGCGAGACGGCCTCCGCCCGGTCCTGCGCCATCGCGCGGATGAGCGCCTGATAATCGTGTTCCAGCGCCTCCGCGCCGCAGTCCGGCAGATTCTGCGCGGCAAGGCGCGCATTCCGGCAGATCTCCGAAAGCAGCCGGTGCTTGCGCCGGAAGCGCAGAAAATCGCACACGCCGACCGCCAGCACACAGACCGTGCTCAGCAGCGCTGCGTACCGGACGTTCTCCGCCGCCATCCCGCCGAGATCCGCCATCGCGGCATACGCCGCGCTGTTGAGTGCCAGCAGCACGATCACCCACACGCGGGTGCGAAGATACATCGCAAGCTCCTTCATCGGACCGAATACCCCAATCCCTTTTTCGTCGCAATATAATCCGTCAGGCCGATGCCCTCCAGCTTCTTGCGCAGCCGCGCCACATTGACCGTCAGCGTGTTTTCATCCACGAAGCTGTCCGATTCCCAGAGACGCTGCATCAGCGTCTCGCGCGGGACGACCGCGCCTCCGGCCTGCATGAGCACCTGTAAAATGCGGTACTCGTTTTTGCTCAGCTCCAGCCGCCGTCCCTCATAGGAGACCGACGTGTCGTTCGCGGACAAGATCGCGCCGCCGCGTTCGAGAAGGCTGCTCTGGCCCGCGAATTCATACGTCCGGCGCAGCATCGCCTGCACCTTGGCCGTCAGCACGTTCAGGTCGAAGGGCTTGGCGATGAAATCGTCGCCGCCCATATTGATCGCCATAACGATGTTCATATTGTCCGACGCCGACGACAGGAAGATCACCGGCACCTTCGACAGCTTCCGGATCTCGCTGCACCAGTGATAGCCGTTATAAAACGGAAGCGTAATGTCCATCAGCACGAGCTGCGGATCGTAGGCGGCAAACTCCTGCAAAACGCAGCGGAAATTCTGCACCACGCGGCAGTCGCAGCCCCACGCCTCCACGCTCCTTTTGACGGCGGAGGCGATGACCGCATCGTCCTCCACCACGAAAATTCTCATATTCTCCATCGTTTATTTTCCGTCCTCTTTTTCCGGCTCCAGACTCTGTCCGCAGAACTGACAGAATGCACCGTCGTTTCGGTTCAGCGCCCGCCCGCAGTGCGGGCAGCGCAGCCAGCGCCGCGCCGTATACACCGCCGCTGCCAGAAAGAACAGCACCAGCGTCACGCATACCACGGCAGCCGGGATCGTCCCAAAAAGCGCAGGCATGAGCGCGGCGATCACCGCGCATATTCCAAAAGCCCGCACCCATTTTCTCGCCGTTCTGATCGACATACCAGATTTCACGGAAATCGCCTCCTGTCAATTCTGACGCTGCGCCGCCTGAATTTGTTCCAGTGCCGCCTGCTCCCGCTTCTGGCAGGTAAACAGAATGATCTGCCGCGTTCCGGCCTCCTGCCGCAGGAGCGTCAGCGCCGCGCGCATCCGTTCATCATCAAAGCGCACCAGCGCGTCGTCCAGCACGATGGGCACATCCTCGCCCAGCGCCAGCCTGCAAATGGCCAGCCGCACAGCCAGATAGACCTGATCGGCAGTTCCGCCGCTGAGATACAGCAGCTGCCGCGTGACCAGCTCGCCTTTTTCACGCGCCTCTGCGCGCAGATCACTTCCAAGTAAAATCGTGTCATAGCGTTCGCCGGTCATTTCTCCGAGAAGCTTTCCCGCCAGCGCGCTGATCTGCGGCGAAAAGCGCGTCTGCAATTCGCTGTTCGCGTTTTCCAGCGCTCCAAGCGCCAGCTCCAGCGCGTCATAGCGCTTTGTGAGCGCCTCTGCGCGCGCAGTCAGCGCTTCTCTCTTTGCTTCCAGCTCCGCCGGATCGCCCAGCGCTGCCACCCGTCCCCGGCTCTGGTCGAGCTGGGAGCGGACGTCCGCCAGCGAGGAATTGAGCCGCAGAAGCTCGTTGGATACGGAGCCAAGCTCATAGCCCGTCAGATCCATCTCCGGCGCCTGCACCGGCTTGACGCCGCTGAGCGCCGCGCAGACCGCCTCATAGCGGCTCTTCGCCGCGTTTTCCTCCTGACGGGCCTTTTCCACTGCATCGAGCGCCGCCAGCGCGGCGGCAATGGCCCGGTGCGCCGCTTCCGTGTCCGCAGCCGCCTCCGGCGAGAGCATTGAGATCTGACCGAGGAGCCGCGCCTTCTGCTCGGCAACACGGCGGCGCTCTTCCTCAAACGCCGCGCAGCGCGTCTCATGCTGCTTTGTTTTCTGCGCATAAAGGCGCAGCTGCGCGCAGTATTCCGCCGCCAGCGGCACCAGCTCGCCATACGTCTTTACGCCGTATTTCTGCAAAAGCTCCTGCGCGCGCGCAAGCTGCGCGTCCAGCTCCCGGTTTTTTCTCCGCAGCAGGAGCATCCAGATCAGCGCCCCCGCCGCCAACGCTGCCAGCACAAGTCGGAGAACGAGCCGTAGTGTTCCTCCTTCGATCAGAAACACCGCCGCCTGCAAGGCCAGCGCAAGCGCCAGCAGCGCAAGCGCGGGATAGCTGCTGCGGCGCTTTCCCTGACTCAGGCGCTCCGCCTCCTGCGCATCCTTCTGCGCAGCCGCGACGATCTCCTCCTCGGGAAGGCCGCGGAAGGCCGCCGGGCACTCCGGCGGTACGGGCGCTTCCTCCGCTTCCTCAGGAAGCCGCCGCGCCTCTGCCTCCAGCAGCGCAAGCTGCTTTTCCAGCTCCTGAAGCGTTTCCCGCGCAGGCAGCGCCGACGCCGCCTGCTCCGCCTGACGGCGCGCGTTCTCCGCTTCCTTGAGCGCCTGCTCCGCCGCCGTCTTTTTTCCCAGCGCACGATTCGCCTCCCGCGCCTTGAGCGCGGCGACGAGCGTTTGCAGCTTTTCCTGCTGGGCGAAATACGCCTCCCGCCGCGCCGTCAGCTCCATGTCGCTTCGGTGCAGTCGGCGTATCTGCTCGAGCGTATTCTCCGTCTCCTGCAATTCCATGAGTGTCTGCGGCAGAAGCCCCGTCCGGTTGTGGCGGCAGCGGTTGCGCCAGTCGCGCAGCGTTTTCTGTGTGTCGGAGAAGCTGACCGTTTCATCTCCCGCCGTCACCAGCGAGGAGAGCCGCTTTTCCAGCTCCGCGTCCGAGGTCAGGGCCATCGCGCCCTGACCGATGAAGGCGCTGCGCTCAAAGACGCTCCGGCTGACGCCCAACAGAAGCTCTCCGCAGTTTTCGCCCGTCATACCCGCGACCGCCTGACCGCTGGCCGTCTCATAGGCGCGGAATTCGCCCATCGGAACGCGGCCCTTTGTGCTGCGCTCGATCGTGATACGCTTTCCCTGCCATTCCAGCTCCATCCGTCCCTCCATGGGCGCGCCGCTCCATGGCTTGAACTTCGTCTTTACCGGGAGATTTGTCTTAGTCGTGCGCTCGCTGGAATCGACGCCGTAGAGCATCGCCATCAAAAACGCCGCCCATGTCGATTTTCCGGATTCATTCGGAGCCGTTATGACGTTCAGTCCCTCATCCAGCGTCAGCTCCGCGTTCTGAAGACTCCCGAAGGAGGCCGAAAGCTTCAAAATTCTCACAGCTCCGGAGCCTCCCTTCCGTCCATGGCCGCAAGCCCCAGCCGGGCGGCGTCCGCAATGCACTGCTTTTCCTCCGGCGTATCCGCCGCGTCATAGCGCTGCCGCAGCTCCCGCAGGAAAATGCCGCGCAGCGTGTCCTCTCCGGCCGCCGCCCAGAGATCCTGCTTCGGCATGGTCTCGTCGCGCAGGCTCAGGCTGAAAAAGCGTCCCTCCAGCGCCCGGTAGACCTCCGGCAGCGCGACCGGCTCCGCCTCACCGGTAAAAATGATGCGGTAAATGTCGTTTTCCGTGCTCTCCGGCAGTGCATTTTCCGCCGCCGTGATCGCGTCGTCCCCCGCCGGGACGGTCAGTATCTCATATTTTCTTCCCGACAGCGGGCAGAATTCCAGCTTGCAGCCGCTCGCGTCCAGCGTCCCGAGATAGACGCCCTTCTCGCCCAGCTCGTCGAAGCCGCGTCCCATCGCGCAGCCCGGCCATGCGTAGGCCGTCCGTCCCTCGGTCAGAAGCCCGCTTGCCGCATGGATATGCCCCAGCGCCAGATAGTCCAGCCCGGAGCCTGCGATCTCCGCCTTGGAGATATAATTGTAAGGGCTTTGGTTGTTCACGGCGTCGCCGTGCAGCACCATCAGCTGCGCCAGCCCGTCCCGCTCTGCCGAGAAGCCCGTCAGCAGGTCGCGCGCCTCCGGCCCGGTGAACGCCGCGCCGTAGACCCGGCAGCCACGCTCCGGGAATTCGAACGCGGAGACCGCGCTCTCCGTGAAAATATGTACGTTCTCCGGCCATTCAGCCGTCCGGTAGGCGGAGCCTGCGGCCGCGTAGTCATGGTTTCCCGGCGCAATGACGATCTGCGCGCGGCAGGCCGCAAACGCCCGCGCAAGCGCCTCGACCGTCTCCGGATAGACGTTATCGCTGTCAAAGAGGTCGCCCGGCAGCAGCATCAGTCCGCAGTCATACGCATTGGCCAGCTCCGCCAGCTGCATGGGAACGGTGCGCTGTTCCTTCCGGCGCTGCGCCGCGCGTTCCGGACTCAGGCCGGAAAACGGCGAGTCGAGATGCAGATCCGCCGCATGTAAAAACCTAATCATCCACCGTCACCCTTTCCACGGACGTGCATTTTCCGCTTGCGCTGTCGATTGTAAACACCGCGCCGCACAACCTGCACGGCCCCGCCGGCCATTCAAACCGCGAGGTCAGCTCTCCCCGGAACAGTGCGATGGACTGCTCCGGCTTCACGCCGAGCACAGAATAGACCGGCCCGACCATACCGAGGTCAGTGAGATAGCCCGTGCCCTTCGGCAGAACGGTTTCGTCCGCCGTCTGCACATGGGTGTGCGTTCCCCAGACCGCCGCCGCGCGTCCATCGAGAAAATACGCCATGGCGAGCTTCTCCGAGGTCGCCTCCGCGTGGAAGTCCAAAAGCAGCGGAATATCGCCGACATCCTTCAATATCTTCTCCGCCACATGGAACGGATTGTCCGGCCCGAAGTTCATATTGCACCGGCCGATCAGATTTGCGACCGCCACCGGCCCGATCTGCGTCTCATATACGCCCCAGCCGCGCCCCGGCAGGCTCGGCAGGAAATTCGCAGGACGCAGGATGTACCGGCTTTCCTCCAGATAGTCGCAGATCTCCCGCCGGTTCCATGTGTGGTTTCCCAGCGTGATGACATCCGCGCCCGCGTCCAGTATCTCGTCCGCCTGCTGCGGCGTGATGCCGACGCCAGAGGCGTTTTCGCCGTTTACCACGCAGAATTCGATATGATGCAGCTTCTTGAGCGCCCGGAGATGCCTTTTCACGCTTTTCAGCCCGCCTGCTCCGGTGATGTCTCCGACCGCCAGTACATGAAATTCCATTTGCAATTCCCTCAGCTTTATCGTATTTTTTACATTATACCATTTCCAGATCTCATTTACCATGATATACTTAGAAAAATATGAGACCCGCTGCAACCAAACGCAGAAAAAATCGTTCTGACAGATAGGAGGCACCGCTTTGGAGGACAATCGGATCATCGATCTCTACTGGGCCCGCGAAGAGCAGGCGCTCACGGAGACGGAACGGAAATACGGCGGCTACTGCCGCACCATTGCGCGAAACATTCTGAAAATACACGAGGACGCCGAGGAATGCGTCAGCGACACATGGCTCAATGCATGGAACGCCATGCCGCCCAAGCGTCCCTCCGTGCTTTCCGCTTTTCTCGGAAAGATCACGCGAAACCTCGCCTTTGACCGCTGGAAGGCCGCACACGCTGAAAAGCGCGGCGGCGGTAGCCTCCCGCTGGCGCTCGACGAGCTGGACGAGTGCATCGCCGCCAAGGGCGGCGTGGAGGCCGCCTTCGACGAAAAGGAGCTTTCGCACGCCATCGACACCTTCCTCCGGACGCTTCCGGAGCGCGAATGCAGCATCTTCCTGCGGCGTTACTGGTTCGTCGATTCCGTGCGCGACATTTCCGAGCGCTTCGGCATAAACGAAAACAGCGTCAAATCCATTCTCTTCCGCACGCGTGAAAGGCTGCGGAAGCACCTCGAACGGGAGGGCTTTGCTCTATGAAGAAAAAGGAAGCGCTCTTCCGCGCTATCGGCGGAGTCGGAGACGATCTCATCGCCCGCGCGGAGCAGCCTGTTTCAAAAAAGAATACCGTCTGGCTCCGCTGGACGGCGCTGGCCGCCTGCTGCGCGCTGGTCGCCGGTATCGCTGCCTTCGCGCATCTGACGTTTGGACAATCAAAATCCACAGATTCCGTCGCAAACATGAAACAGTCCGCCATGCAGGCGGAGAGCTTTTCCGTGGAATCCTCCGCACCGGAATCGGCGGAGGCCGTCGAAGAGGAAACCGCCATCGCCGCGGACGAAGCGCCCATGGAGACTGAGCAGCCCGAAGAAGCGCCCATGGAGGCGCCTGCGGGCGCCGCAGAGGAGGACTCCCACAGCTTTATGAAGGGTGCGCTTTTCGACGCGCCGTCCTTCACCTTCGCCGGAATCCAGTATGTGCAGGCGGAGGAAGCCGACGCGGAGCCTCAGCCCGGCGAGCTTCTCGGCCGCGTTGAAGAAAGCGATGCGGAATCGCTGACCGGCTGCGAGATCTATGCCTGCGAGGGCTTCGATCCCGCTGACCGCGTTCTGCTCCTGCTGGACGGCGAATATCTGCTGTTCCGGAACGCGGAGACACTCTCTCCGGCTGAATAACTGCGGAATAACGGCATATGCCTTTATTCATAGAAACCCCAATTTGCTGAAAACCGGCCTCATCCGAACGGATGGGGCCGGTTTTCAGTCTATCTTCTTCGTTTGACGCTGGGATAAAGCGCCGCGTTGGTGTGCGGCAGGAACTGCGCCGCCGTCATATTCTCCACAAACTTCTCCATCGTGCCGAACTGGACATATGCCGTCTGCCCGGCAAAATAGCGCACCCGGTCAAGCTGCGTCCTGTCCGTCAGGAGCTTTTTCACGCCCGCAAGGGAGCTGTTCCCCAGAAGCCTGAATTTCTCCCGGGGAATATCCGGGTACATGCCGATGGTAATGGCCGATTCCAGATCGAGATGCGTCCCGAAACCACCGGACAGGTAGAACGTCCCCACCTCGTCAAGCGAAACGCCCGCCGCCTCCAGCAGCGTCTGCACCATGGTGAACGCCGCCGCCTTGCAGCGGATGAATTCCGCAATGTCGTCCTGCGTGAAATAGAGCGGCCCGCGCCCGGACATGGCGTAAATGATCGCAGGTACGTTCCGGTGGCTGTCCTCCTCCCAGACGGGACGGATCTGCGGCGAAGCGTCCGGGTTCAGCGAGCCGTCGCCGCTGATCCAGCCGCTCAAATAGCCCTCCGCCAGCAGATCGACGATCCCGGAGCCGCAGATTCCCTTCGGAGCCGCGCCGCCGATCGTCTCATAATGCAGGCGGTTTTCCGCATCGATCCGCACGCGGCACACCGCGCCCGGCTCCGCCCGCATTCCAGACCTGCTGACCGCGCCCTCCAGTGCAGGCCCGGCGGCTCCGGCCCCCGCAAGGAGATATTCCCGGCACCCGAGCGCCAGCTCGCCGTTTGTTCCGACGTCGAGGAAAACCGCGGGGCCGTCTCTGGTGTCCAGATCGGTCAGCAGGAGGCCGGACGTGATGTCGCCGCCCAGATAGTTGGCCACCGCCGGCATACAGAAAATATTGCAGTCAAGCGACAGTCCCAGCTCACGTGCGGAATGCACGCCCGGATCGAGAAAGACCGGCGTATAGGGGCTTTGGAAAATCTGCCACGGTTCGCAGCCGAGCAGCAGATGCATCATCGTCGTGTTTCCCGCAGCGCCCAGCGCCGCGATCTCCTCCGGCCGTACAGCCGCCTGCTCACAGCACTGCGTGATCAGGCCGCGGATGCTCTCCAGCACCAGCTCCTGCAAATGCCGCAGATGCTCCGGCTCGTCCTTCGCGTAGAAAATGCGGTCAAGGATATTGTCTCCGACGGCGCACTGCCCGTTGAAGCAGCCCGCGCGCGAAAGCACCGCGCCATCCGGCAGATGCAGCAGCTCCATTTCCAGCGTTGTCGTCCCGATATCGAGCGCCAGCGCAAAAAGGCGCTGCGACGTATCGCCCGGCTCCACACGCACCAGCTCCCAGCCCTCGTCCGCCGGGCTGAGCGTCACGGTCACGCGGCCTCTGCCGTCCCGGATCGCCGGATAGAGCACCTGAAGGGCTGAGAGCGTCACGCGGACATGCTCTCTTCCGAGCGCATCCAGCAGCCGCGTCCGGCTATCCCCCGGCGCATCCGCCGGCGGCTCCTGCAAGGCAATACAGATTTTTTCCGCATACGCTTCCATAACGTTCCTCCCCGTATTTGCCGCACTTCTTTTTCGTATACCCAGTATAGCAGACTCCTGCCGGAATATCCAGCCTTCCTTTTGCGAAACGTTTCGTCTCTTTTGTTTCCCTTCATGTCTTTCATCGGCACTATTCTTCGGCACTTTTTACAGAAGCCGACGCATTTTTTCTACAAATACTGTATTGACGCGCAAAGGAAAATACCTTATGATAGAATCGACGTTGGAAGAAAAGGAACGCCTTTCTTTTGCGTCTAAAAATACGAATCGTTTCGATTCCAGGAGAGCTTATGTCCACGATCAAAGATGTTGCGCAGCGGGCGGGCGTCGCGCCCTCCACCGTATCCAAATATCTCAACGGCGGCTGCGTCCGCAGCGAGAACAGCGACGCCATCCGCAAGGCCATCGCGGAGCTGGAATACCGCGTCAATCCCTTTGCGCGCAGCCTCAAGACGCAGCGCAGCCGCTTCGTCGCGGTGCTGCTGCCGGATATGACCGCACCGTTCTACGGCGCGGTGCTCGCGGCGCTCAATAAGGTGCTGCGGCCGGAGGGCTATCATACGCTCGTCTCATGCTACAGCTCTAACCACGGCCTCGAGCGCGACAATCTCCAGTTTCTTCTGAGCATCGGCGCCGACGGCCTGATCTACACGCCGGAGGATCTCACGGCGGAGGAGTTTACCGAGCTGACCGCCAACAGCGGCGTTCCCATCGTTCTCCTCGACCGCAGCATTTCCGGCGTACAGGCGGACACCGTTCTGGTCAACAATACCGATTCCGTCTATCAGGCGGTCTCCCGTCTGATGGAGCAGGGTCATGAGCGCATCGGCATCATTTCCGGCCCGAAATCCGTCTTTACCGCGAAGGAGCGTCTGATCGGCTATCTGCGCGCACTGTCCGACCACGGCGTGATCTTCGACGATTCGCTTGCCGTCAGCGGCGAAAACACCTTTGCGACTGGCTATCAGGGCCTGATCTCCCTGATGTCGCAGCCAAGCCCGCCCACGGCCATCTTCTCTACCAATTACGATATCACCGTTGGCCTGATCACCGCCGCGCGTGAGCGCGGTGTAAAGATCCCGGACGAGGTCAGCGTATTCGGCTTCGACTGTGCGGAGATCTGCCGCATGATGACGCCGCCCATCCCCGTCGTTCAGCAGCCCGAGCAGGAGCTTGGCCGTCTGGCCGGTATGCGCCTGATCGAGCGCATGTCCGGCAGCCGCGATCCCGCCCGGATCACGCGGCTCCCCTGCCGGCTGATCGAGTAGTCTGCATAACGCGCCCGCGTTATCAATATAATTCGAATTTTGTTGCCCGCAGATATGCGGAGAAAACAAACAGGAGGAATATTCAATGGCAAACAATCGTTATATCGGTGAGTACCCGGTCATCGGCATCCGCCCCATCGTCGACGGCAGACGCGGCCCGATGCAGCTGCGCGAGAGTCTCGAGGATCAGGTCAAGGCCATGGCCGAGGCCGCAAAGAAGCTGTTCGAGGAGAATCTGTATTACTCGAACGGCGAGCATGTGAAGGTCGTCATGGCAGACACCTCCATCGGCCGCGTACCGGAGTCCGCTGCCTGCGCCGAGAAGTTCAAGCGCGAGGGCGTCGCCATCACCCTGTCCGTCACCCCCTGCTGGTGCTACGGCTCCGAGACCATGGACATGGATCCCATGACCATCAAGGGCGTCTGGGGCTTCAACGGCACCGAGCGTCCGGGCGCCGTGTATCTGGCCTCCGTTCTGGCGACCCACGCACAGAAGGGTCTTCCCGCCTTCGGCATCTACGGCCATGAGGTGCAGGACCGCGATCAGGTCACCGAAATTCCCGACGACGTGAAGGAAAAGCTGCTCCGCTTCGGCCGCGCGGCCGTCGCCGCCGCCACGATGCGCGGCAAGAGCTACCTCCAGATCGGTTCCGTCACCATGGGCATCGGCGGCTCCATCATGGATCAGAACTTCATGGAAGAGTATCTGGGACTGCGCGTTGAGTCCGTTGACGAGGTCGAGATCCTCCGCCGCATGGAGGAGGGCATCTACGACCATGAGGCATACGAAAAGGCGCTGGCATGGACGAAGGAGCACTGCAAGGAAGGCCGCGACGACAACCCCGAGTATGTGGATTTCCTCGGCGAAAAGCGCCGCATCAAGTTCACCCCGGAGGAAAAGGAAAAGCAGTGGGAGTTCACGATCAAGATGTACTGCATCATCAAGGATCTGATCCAGGGCAACAAGAACCTCCCCGACGCATTTGAAGAGGAAAAGGTCGGTCATAACGCCATCGCCGCCGGCTTCCAGGGTCAGAGACAGTGGACCGACCACTGGCCCAACTGCGACTATCCTGAGGCTGTCCTCAACTCCTCCTTCGACTTCACCGGCAAGAAGGAGCCGATGGTCTTTGCGACTGAGAACGACGTGCTCAACGGCCTCGGTATGCTCTTCATGGAGCTGCTGACCAACCGCGCGCAGATCTTCGCCGACGTGCGCACCTACTGGTCTCCCGAGGCCACCAAGCGCGTCACCGGCTATGACCTCGAGGGCAAGGCCAAGGAAAACGGCGGCATCATCCACCTGCTGAACTCCGGCGCGGCCTGCCTCGACGCCTGCGGCGAGTGCACCGATGAAGCCGGCAACGCCGTTATGAAGCGCTGGTGGGAGGTCACCGACGAGGACATCAAGAAGATGACCGACGCGACCGTCTGGTGCGAGGCCGGCTTTGACAACTTCCGCGGCGGCGGCTTCTCCAGCCACTTTGTCACCCGTGCGGAAATGCCCGCGACCATGATCCGTCTGAACCTTGTCAAGGGTCTCGGCCCCGTGCTGCAGATCGCCGAGGGCTGGACTGTGAAGCTGCCCGAGGAAGTCACCGACACCCTCATGGAGCGCACGAACCCCACCTGGCCGTGCACCTGGTTCACCCCGCGCTGCGACGGCAAGGCCGGCAGCCCGTTCGAGAGCGCTTACTCCGTCATGCAGAACTGGGGTGCCAACCACGGCGCGATCTCCTATGGTCACGTCGGTGCGGACCTCATCACGCTCTGCTCGATGCTGAGAATCCCTGTCTGCATGCACAACGTGCCCGATCAGGACGTTTTCCGTCCGGCGGCATGGAACGCTTTCGGCATGGACAAGGAAGGCCAGGACTACCGCGCCTGCGCTGCCTACGGCCCGCTTTATAAGAACATCCGCTGATTACTCCATTTGATCGACAAAGCGCCCGCAGTCTTTGACTGCGGGCGCTTTTCCTGTCTCTTTATCCGCGGTAGCCGATGGCTGCCGATATTTTTGCCGCAGCGTCCGTCACCATGCGGATGGCCTGCTGGAAATCGTCTGTGTGGATCTGGCGGAACATGCCGACCGTGCCGAAGGCATAGCAGACCTCGCCCGCCGCATTGCGGATGGGCGCGGAGACCGAGCGCAGGCCGGTCTTATACTCGCCATTCTCTACGGCGTAGCCCTGCTCACGGATGCGCTGAAGCTCCGATGTGAACTGCTCCGGCTGTGTGAGCGTATTCGGCGTATAGGCCCGCAGCTCCGTCTGGCGCAGGATGCGGCGGCACTCCGCCTGCGACACGGATGCAAGAAAAAGCTTTCCCTGCGAGGTGCAGTGTACCGGAAGGCGCGCACCGACCTCAGAGACCACACGCAGGCTTGCCCGGCTCTCCTCCTCTGCCAGCGTCACGACTGCCGCGCGGTCAAAGACCGAAAGAAACACCGATTCGCCAAGGGTCTGACATACGTTTTCCATATACGGACGCGCGATCGCGCTGATATCCCATGAGCCGCTCACCGCACAGCCGTATTCAAACAGCCGGATGCCCAGCCAGTAACGGCCGTCGGCCCCCTGCTCGATCAGTCCGTAGGCGCGCATGGTGGACAGCAGGCCGTGGATCGTGCTCTTCGGCCAGCCCGTCTCGCGGTAAAGGTCTGTAAGCGCGACCGGCTTCCCCTTTTCCGTCAAAATGTCCAGCAGTGTGATCGCTTTTGCCACAGAATGAATGGTTTTTCCATCACTTTCCGGCATTTTCTCGCCTCCTGAAAATCTTTTATTCAGTATAACAATTTTTTAGTTCGTCCACAAGGTACATTCATTCGCCATTGTCGAAACTTTTTTCGAAGCTTGCTTCCATGTACCGTCCTTCCAGATCACCGCCGCATTTCTCGCCCGTCCGGCTTCGAAAAGACTGCATCAGCATAGAAAAAACCGCCTGTCGTTACGACAAGCGGTTTTATGGAGCGGGTGACGAGGCTCGAACTCGCTACCTCCACCTTGGCAAGGTGGCGCTCTACCGGATGAGCTACACCCGCATCTCAAATGCAGGTATGATTATAGCAGAAATCCGTCATTTGTCAAGTCTCTTTTTTCAATTCGGCACAGAATTTACGCCGCGCCCAGCTTTTCTGCGTCCGGCTCCGTTTCCTCGCCGGGAGGCGGCTCCTGCGGCGGTTTCTCCGGGTCTGTCTCCTCGGGATTGCCCTCCTCTGGATCGCGGGCCTCGGGGTCGCCTGCTTCCGGGTTCCCCTCGCCGGGCTCAGACACTTCTTCTCCCGTCTCCTCCGGCTCTTCTGTCTCCTCCAGATCCTCCGGCTCCGGATGGACGCAGGCGGGATACTGCGTGGTGTCCCAGTAATAGTCCGTCATTTCGCCGTCGTCATAGAGATGCAGTGTTCCGTCCCCGAGCAGGTCTCGGAAGGTGTCCAAATGGCTGTATTCTCCGTCGAGGCACACGATGTTCCACCAGTGCTCCGCGCCCTGATACAGGCCGCTGACGGTCACGCATTCCAGTCCTGCTTCCTCGCACAGCAGCTGCCAGCTCTGCGCGGCGCTCTTGCTGGTCGTCAGGCCGTCGCAGAGATGCGAGTAGACCGGCGTCTGCGTCGATTTTTCCTTATAGGCGAAGCGCTCCATCAAATAGGTAAACAGCAGCTCCGCCTTTTCCAGCTCCGTATCGCGGTAACGGACGTAGACCGATGCGGCGTGCAGGCTGTCCTGAACGGCCGTCTCCATTTCCTGAAGCGTTTTTTTGTCGTAGGGATAGTCAAACGTCATCTCCACGATGCGCGGCGTGCGGTTTTCCGGGTATGCCGTGCAGCGGATCTCCGGCATGGCCATCAGCCGGCCGGGATTCTGCTCAAAATAGTCCCTTGCTGTCTGCTCCAGGTCGAGCTGGAGATTGTAGCTGATATACATGACCAGCCGGTCGTCATAGCGGTCCATCGCCTGCTGGATGCGGCGCTTTGCGTCCGTCGAGGCCGTCACGCTCTTCATTTTCTCCGGCGCGACGGCTCCGGGACGGAAGGTGATGTCGATTCCGATCTCGTAATAGGAAACGATCAGCGAACAGCTGTGGGTCATGTAGTCCACCATATACGCGCCGTAGGGGTCCTCGCGCGAGACCTGATAAGCCGCTGCCGTCAGATCCTCCTCCACATCGCCGCCCTCGTAGCTCTGTACGCGGATGACTCCGTGCTCGATGCCGCTCTTCACAAAGCTGAGGATCGCGGCCTTGAGGCTCTGAAAATCGTTTGCGGAAAGGACATCCGCGTTTTCCTGCACCGTTCCGCCCGCGTCGTGCTTGCTGACACGGACATATTCCGACGGCACCAGCCTGCTGCACCCGCTCAGGACGGTGCAGAGCGCCAATACCAGAAAAAACATTCTTTTCACAGGCTGTGTGCCTCCCTTCCAGTCCTTTATCCCAGCGTCCGCGGGGTCACAGGGAATCTCCGTGGTGCCGGAAGCCCTCGCCCAGCACCTGATGTGCGTCCTGCAAAATGAGGAACGCGTGGGGGTCGATCTCACTGACCAGATCCTTCAGCTCCGTGATCTGGCGGCGGCGGATGGCGCACATCACGACCTGACGGCTGTCGCCGTGGTAACCGCCGTGCGCCTCCAGAAGCGTCGCGCCGCGGTCAAGCCTGTCCGCGATGGTCTGCACGATCTCCGCGTAATGGTCAGAGATGATCAGCGCCAGCGAGGAATAATCCAGCCCATAGATCACGCCGTCCATGACCAGTGCCGAGACATACAGCGGCAGGACGGAGTAGAGTGTTCTGGTGATGTCGTGGAACACAACGCCCGTCAGCGTAACAGTGATGATGTCAAGGATGAGCATGAGACGGCTGAGCTTCAGTCTGCGGAATTTCTTCCGCAGGAGCTTTGCAATGATGTCGGAGCCGCCCGTGGAGGCGCCTGCCAGAAACACAAGGCCAAGGCCGAGGCCGGTCAGGCCGCCGCCGTAGAGCGCCGCCAGCATCAGGTCGATTTGCGGAACGGGAATGATCGTCAGGAGGTCGAGCAAAACAGTGCTGAACAGCATCCCAAGCATGGAGCCGATGAAGAAGCGCCGTCCAAGCTCCTTATAGCCGATCAGGAACAGAGGAATGTTGATGGCGGCGAAATACACGCCGATGCTGCCGAAGCCGAACAGCTCACGCAGGATCATGGCGATGCCGGTGATGCCGCCGACGTTGATGTTGTTCGGGTCCAGAAAGAGGTCGAAGCCGAGTGAAAAGACTGTGCATCCGAGCAGGATCGTGCCGACAAATTTGAGTTCTCTCCAAATGATCTCCCGTTTCAAACCAATACCCCCACCTATTTCATTTTATGCTTGATACCATTCCTCACGAAAGCTCCATGGTAAGCTGTTTTTCCTCGCTGTCCTCTTCCCGCAGCAGCGCGCCCGCCGCCGGAAGCGTCCGCGTCCGGTAGCGCGCCTCGTTCACGATGCCCGCCTGTGCCAGCGGAACGGCCCGCAGCAGGACGGCCTTCTTTTTGAGCGACAGCACCGCCACGCCCTGCGTGGCGCGCGTGGTCTTGACGGCGATCTGCGCCGTCGAGAAGATCAGGCAGCGCCCGTCCGAGGCATAAAGCGCGATCTGCGCGTCCTCGTAAAGCGGCAGGATTGCCTTGACCGGGCTTTTGTCGGAATACGCGCCGGTCAGGCGCTTGCGGTTCGTTTTCGTCTCGTAGCCCGCCAGCGCGACCTTCGCCGCCTTGCCGTTTTCAAAGACGAACAGAACGCTTCCCTGATAATCGCCCGGCAGGATGGCCGTCAGGAAGCTCTCCCCTTCGTCAAAGCCGAGGCGGCTCGGCAGAAATTCACCCAGCACGGAGGCCTTGGAATCCTCAAAGTCGGACAGGCGGCATTTGTAGACCTGACACCGGTCGGTGAACACCAGCAGCTCCTGATTGTTGCTCGTCTCCTGCGAGAAAAGCAGGCCGTCGCCCTCCTTGAACTTCTGCTCGCTCGCCATGCGCAGCGACTGCGGCGTGATCTTCTTGAAATAGCCCTCGCGCGAGGCAAAGACTGTGACCGGATAGTCCGGCACCTCCGGCTCCTCGTCCGCCTCGATCTCGTGATCGTAGACCAGCGCCGTTTTGCGCTCCTTACCGTACTTGTCGGCGACCGCTTTCAGCTCCTTTACGATCACGTCGCGGAGCCTGCGTTCGCTCTTGAGCAGCTCCTCCAGCTCGGCGATCTCCTTTTCGAGGTCGCTCGTTTCCTCGAGCTTTTTCAGGATGTATTCCTTGTTGATGTTGCGGAGCTTGATCTCCGCGACGAAGTTCGCCTGCACCTCGTCGATGCCGAAGCCGATCATCAGGTTCGGCACAACCTCGGCGTCCAGCTCCGTCTCGCGGATAATGGCGATGGCCTTGTCGATGTCGAGCAGGATCCGGCCGAGGCCTTTGAGCAGGTGCAGCCGGTCGCGCTTTTTCTGGAGATTGAAGTAGACGCGCCGACGGACGCACTCCGTGCGCCACGCCGTCCACTCCTCGAAGATCTCCCGCACGCCCAGCACGCGCGGCTGGCCCGCGATCAGGATGTTGAAGTTGCAGCCGAAGCTGTCCTGAAGCGTCGTCGTCTTGAAGAGCTTCTGCATGAGCTTTTCCGGCTCGACGCCGCGCTTGAGGTCGATGGTCAGCTTGAGGCCGTTCAAGTCGGTCTCGTCGCGCATATCGGCGATCTCACGAATTTTGCCAGCCTTGATGAGCTCCGCGACCTTGTCCATGATGATCTCCGTCGCGGTCGTATACGGGATCTCATAGATCTCGATCATATTGCCTTCCTTGATGTAGCGCCATCTGGCGCGGATGCGGAAGGTACCCCGGCCCGTGTTGTAAATTTGCAGCATCTCCGCCGGGTCGTAGAGAATTTCGCCGCCGGTCGGGAAATCCGGCGCTGGGAGCGTATCCAGCAGCTCCGCGTCCGGATTCTTGATGAGCGCCGCCGCCGTATTGCAGACCTCGCGCAGATTGAATGAGCAGATATTCGACGCCATGCCGACGGCAATGCCCATATTGGCCGAGACGAGCACATTCGGGAAGGTCGCCGGAAGCAGCGTCGGCTCCAGCATGGTGGCGTCGTAGTTGTCCACAAAATCGACCGTGTCCGAATCGATGTCGCGGAAAAGCTCCGCGCAGATCGGGTCGAGCTTCGCCTCGGTGTAACGCGAGGCCGCGTAGGCCATATCGCGGGAATAGACCTTGCCGAAATTGCCCTTCGAGTCGATGAACGGATGCAGCAGTGATTCGTTGCCGCGCGCAAGACGCACCATCGTCTCGTAGATCGCCTGGTCGCCGTGCGGATTGAGGCGCATCGTCTGGCCGACGATGTTCGCGGATTTGGTGCGTCCGCCGGTCAGGAGGCCCATTTTATACATGGTATACAGAAGCTTCCGGTGCGAGGGCTTGAAGCCGTCGATCTCCGGGATGGCGCGGGAAATAATGACCGACATGGCGTAGGGCATGTAGTTCGTTTCCAGCGTCTCACAGATTGCCTGCTCTACGGTCGCGCCGTGCAGCCCCTGCACCTTCGGGTCTGTCCATTTTTTCGCTTCAGGTTCTTTTTTCTTTGCCATTTATTCTCGTCCTTTGCCCATCAGCCCGGCGTTACGACACGTCCAGCTGATCGAGGTATTTATAGCCGTTTTCGGCGATGTGATCCTTTCGTCCCGCCAGATTGTCGCCCAGCAGCAGGTCAAAGACCTCCGCCGTGCGGGCGGCATCCTCCGGCATGACCTTGATAAGGCGGCGCGTCTCGGGATTCATGGTCGTCATCCACATCATCTCCGGGTCATTCTCACCGAGGCCCTTCGAGCGCTGAACGGTCGCCTTTTTTCCGTCCAGCTCCTTGAGAATGGCGCTCTTCTCCTGCTCTGTGTAGGCAAACCACGTCTTGTCCTTGCAGCCGATCTCATACAGCGGCGATTCGGCGATGTAGACGTAGCCCTCGCGGATCAGCGTCGGACAGAGCCGGTAGATCATGGTCAGGATCAGCGCGCGGATCTGGTAGCCGTCCACGTCGGCATCGGTGCAGATCACGACCTTGCTCCAGCGCAGGCTGGCAAGGTCGAACGTCGCAAGATCCTTCGCAGCCTTTTTCGCCGGAACCTCCACGCCGCAGCCCAGCACGCGGATCAGATCGGTAATGATCTCAGACTTGAAGATGCGGTCGTAATCCGCCTTGAGGCAGTTCAAAATTTTTCCGCGGACGGGCATGATCCCCTGGAACTCCGCATCGCGTGAGAGCTTGACCGAGCCAAGTGCAGAATCGCCCTCGACGATGTAAATTTCGCGCCGGGAAACATCCTTCGTCCGGCAGTCCACGAACTTCTGCACGCGGTTGGAGATATCCAGATTGCCGGTCAGCTTTTTCTTGATCGAAATACGCGCCTTTTCCGCAGACTCGCGGCTGCGCTTGTTGACGAGCACCTGATCGGCGATGCGGTCGGCCTCCTGCTTGTTTTCGATAAAGTAGACATGCAGGCGGCTGCGGAAGAACTCGGTCATGGCCTCCTGCACGAATTTGTTGTTGATGGCCTTTTTTGTCTGATTTTCATAGGAGGTCTGCGTCGAGAAGCAGTTCGTCACCAGCACAAGGCAGTCCGCCACGTCCTGAAATGTGATCTTCGACTCGTTCTTTGTATATTTTCCCGCCTGCTTGATGTAGGCGTCGATGGCGTAGACAAAGGCGTTCTTCACGGCTTTCTCTGGCGCGCCGCCGTATTCCAGCCAAGAGGAATTGTGGTAATACTCGATGCGATTGATTTTGTTGGAGAAGCAGACCGCCGCAGAGATCTTCACCTTGTACTCTGGCTTATCCTCGCGGTCGCGGCCCTTGCGCTCTGCCTCCCAATACTGCGGCATGGTGAGCGCCTGCTCCTCCGTCAGCTCCCGGACATAGTCAAGAATGCCCTGCTGATAGCAGTAGTCCGTCGTCTCGAATTTTCCGGGCGCAGTCTCATAGCGGAAGCGGAAGGTCACGCCAGCGTTCACGACGGCCTGCCGCTTGAGCGTATCCTCGAAGTACGCCCTCGGCACCTGAATGTCGGTGAAAACATCCAGATCGGGCAGCCAGTGGAACACGGAGCCCGTCTTTTTCCGGTCGGCCGGCTCCTTCTTCATCTCCCCCACAAGCTCGCCGCGCTCAAAATGGAGCGAATATTTGAAGCCGTCGCGGCGGACGGTCACGTCAAAATAGCGCGAGGCGTACTGCGTGGCGCAGGCGCCAAGGCCGTTGAGGCCCAGCGAAAACTCATAGTCGCCGCCTGTGTTATTGTCATATTTGCCGCCCGCGTACAGCTCGCAGAAAACCAGCTCCCAATTGTAGCGGCCCTCCTTCTCGTTCCAATCCACCGGGCAGCCGCGTCCGAAGTCCTCGACCTCGATCGAGCTGTCGGCGTAGCGCGTCACGATCACCAGATCGCCGTGGCCCTCGCGCGCTTCGTCGATGGCGTTGGATAGGATCTCAAATACGGCGTGCTCGCAGCCCTCCAGCCCGTCGGAGCCAAAAATGACCGCCGGACGCTTCCGCACGCGATCCGCGCCCTTCAGCGCGGAAATGCTGTCATTGCCGTATGTCTGTTGCTTTTTCGTACCCATTGATTCTCCGTCCTGTTGTGCAATTGAGCCCAAAAACCCAATATAATTATTATTAGTATACCCATTTCCCGGCGGGAAGTCAAGTTTTCCCATTCTCCTTCCACCGAAGCGCCGCTGACCCTCTTCCGTCGCTTTGCCCGCTTTTCGGCAAAACGCCCTGTTGCAATCTGCGCCGTTTCGCGGTATCATTTATTTTGAGAGAGATTTGAGAGCTTCCGGCCCCAGCCGCACCGTGCAGGCTTCTGTCCGGCGCAGCCCCCGGCTTTGCGTTTTGATTGAGGTGTAAAATGACTACCATCGGATTTGACAATGAAAAATATCTGAAATTGCAGTCGCAGAAAATTCTGGAGCGTGTCGATCATTTCGGCGGCAAGCTCTATCTGGAATTCGGCGGCAAGCTCTTCGACGATTACCATGCCTCCCGCGTGCTTCCCGGCTTTGAGCCGGACAGCAAAATGAAAATGCTGCTCCAGCTCCGCGATCAGGCGGAGATCGTCATTGCCATCAACGCCGCGCACATTGAAATGAACAAGCGCCGCGGCGACCTCGGCATCACCTATGACATGGACGTCATGCGTCTGATCGACGCTTTCCGCTCCATCGGGCTGTATGTCGGAAGCGTCGTCATCACGCAGTACAGCGGCCAGCACGCCGCCGACCTCTTCGAACGCAAGCTGGAGGCGCTCGGCGTCCGTGTCTACCGCCACTACCCCATCGAAAACTACCCCGCCGACATTCCCCTCATCGTCTCCGACGAGGGCTACGGCAAAAACGACTATGTGGAGACCTCCCGCCCGGTCGTGGTCGTGACTGCACCCGGCCCCGGCTCCGGAAAAATGGCAACCTGCCTGAGCCAGCTCTACCACGAGCACAAGCGCGGCATCCGCGCCGGTTATGCAAAGTATGAGACCTTCCCGATCTGGAATCTGCCGCTCAAGCATCCGGTGAATCTCGCCTACGAGGCGGCGACGGCCGATCTGGCCGACGTCAACATGATCGACCCGTTCCATCTCGAGGCCTACGGCGTCACGACCGTCAACTATAACCGCGATATCGAGGTCTATCCGGTCGTGGAGGCGATGTTCCGCCGCATCTATGGCGAGTGCCCCTACAAGAGTCCGACGGATATGGGCGTCAACATGGCGGGCTATGCCATCGTGGACGACGAGGCATGCTGCGAAGCGTCCAAGCAGGAGATCATCCGCCGCTACTTTGCCACGGCGTGCAGCGTCAAAAAGGGTCTTGCGGAGCCGGGCGAGCTGAAAAAGCAGGAAATGCTGCTCCGCTCGCTGAACATCGACGTGACCATGCGCCGCGCCGTTCCCGCCGCCCGGGAAAAAGCCGCGCAGACCGGCGCGCCCGCAGCCGCCATCGAGCTGCCGGACGGCCGCATCGTCACGGGCCGCACCTCCGGCCTGATGGGCGCTTCGTGCGCGGCGCTGCTCAACGCGCTCAAGCTTCTGGCCGGGATCGACGACAAGGTCAACCTGATCTCTCCGATGGTCCTCGCGCCGATTCAGCATCTGAAGGTCGAGCACCTTGGCAACTCCAATCCGCGCCTGCACACCGACGAGGTGCTGATCGCGCTGTCCATGAGCGCCGTCACCAACCCAACCGCCGAGCTGGCGATGGAGGCGCTGGCCGGACTGCGCGGCAGCGAGGTGCATTCCTCGGTGATCCTCTCGCCGGTCGATGAAAATGTGTTCAAAAAGCTCGGCGCGAACGTCACCTTCGAGCCGGTCTACCAGACGCATTCCCTTTACCATAAGTGACCCGCCGTCTTTTGCCCTTTGAACAGGAGGCGTACCCATGAGAAAAAGAAAAAAATGTTCCCCGCTGACGCCGCTCGTCCTTCTTTTATGCCTGGCGCTGCTGGGCGGCACAGCCTTTCTTCTGATTCAGGCGCTGCCGCAGAAAAAAGCGCCGGATACCGTTTCCACGCTGGAAACAAATGCCGTATTCGATAATAACAGGGAAAACACCGTAGAGCCGGACCGGGAGGAGGCCTATGAGGGCGATCTGCCCGCGCAGGACACCGTCCCGGAGCCGGAGCCTGCACCGGATCCGGACCCGGAGCCTGTCCCGGAACAGCCCGATCCGTCGGAGGACGCCGCAGAGAAGCTGGCCTCGGACACGCTGGCGTCGATGACGCTGGAGGAAAAGCTCTGGCAGCTCTTCTTCGTCACGCCGGAGTCCCTGACGGGCTACCCGAAGGTCACGGAGGCCGGCCCCGCCACGGAGGAGGCCATCGGCCTCAAGCCCGTCGGCGGCCTGATCTACTTTGCGCAGAATCTGGAGGACCACGATCAGGTCGTGCAGATGCTGACCGGCGTACAGGGTTTTTCCCGCATCCCGCTCTTCCTCGGCGTGGACGAGGAGGGCGGCACCGTCAGCCGCGTCGGCTCCAATGAGGCTCTGGGCGGCACCAATGTCGGCCGAATGCAGTCCTACGGTGAGGCCGGAGACCCGGCTTCGCTCTACAACGCCATGAATACAGTCGCCAAAATGCTGACCGGTCTTGGCTTCAACCTCGATTTCGCGCCGGTGGCCGACGTCTCCGGCGGCAGGACGGACAACGTGATCGGCAGCCGCTCCTTCGGCACGGACCCGGAGCTTTGCGCGTCCATGGTCTCCGTGGCGCTGAGCGGCCTTCAGGACAATGGGATTGTCTCCTGCCTCAAGCACTTCCCCGGCTACGGCAGCGCCGTGACCGACGATCACTACGGCACATCCACGCTGAGTAAAACGCTCGAGGAGCTGGAGTCCTGCGACTTCCTGCCGTTTGCCTCCGGCATCGAGAGCGGAGCCGCCTTTGTCATGGTCTCGCATCTCAGCGTCCCGGAAGTCACAGGCGACGAAACGCCTGGCGATCTCTCGTCCAAAATTGTTTCCGAGCTTTTGCGGAACAAATTGGGCTTTCAGAACGTCATAATAACAGATGCGCAGAACATGGGCGCCATCACCGATCATTACACCTCCGCAGAGGCCGCCGTGCAGGCGCTGAGCGCGGGCGTGGACATGGTACTCATGCCCGATGACCTTCAGGCCGCCTATGACGGCGTGCTTGCCGCCGTGCAGAACGGCACGCTGACCGAGGCGCGCATTAACGAGAGCGTCCTGCGGATCCTGACCGTCAAGGCGCACTTTGGAATTCTGACAGAGGTTCCGCCCGCCGCAGAAGGCGGCGGCTGAGCCCGCCATACACAAAAGGAGAGAATTTATATGGAACCCAAAAGACTTTGCAGAGCATCGATCGATAAAAAGATCTGCGGCGTCTGCGGCGGTCTCGCCCACTATCTCGGCGTAGACTCCACTGTCGTCCGTCTGATCGTCGTCGTCCTCGCCCTCGCCGGAACGATCGGCATCTGGGCCTATCTGCTCGCAGCGATCATCATGCCGGAATCCTACGAATACTGATGTGATTCAGAGGCCGCTCTCCGTACAGCACACGGAGGGCGGCCTGCGTATGTAAGCGATGCCTGCAAACACCTCCAGCTGCATTCGCAGCCGGAGGCGCTTTTTATTCCGCTGCCATTTTCGCCTTCCGCTCCCGCCTATTCTCTTTTCTGCCAGAAAACTATTTTACAAAAGCCTGTTGACTTTTTGTGTCTACTTGTGTAGAATACAAGTACGTTCTACAGAAGTAGACAAAAGGAGGTGTCGAATACGGAGGTTCCCAAAATTCATGAAGGCGAATATCGCTTCTGCCTGATCCTGTGGAAGCATGAGCCGGTCACTGCGGCGCAGCTTGCAAAGCTGTGTCTGGAGCAGCTGGGCTGGAAGCGCACGACGACCTACACGATCATCAAGCGGCTCGGTGAGCGCGGAATTCTGAAAAATGAAAACGGGCTGGTCACCTCGCTCGTTTCCAAGGACGAGGCGCAGGCCTGCGAGATCGATGAGCTGGTCGAAAAGAAATTTGAAGGGTCTCTGCCCACCTTTATCGCCGCGTTTACCAAGCGGCAGGATCTGTCCGAGCGCGAGCTTGACGAGGTGCAGCAGATGATCGACCGCATCCGAAGAGGAGAAACACAATGAGCGCGATCTTTTTGAAAATCCTGAATATGAGCGCTGCGGCAAGCTGGATCGCGGCGGCGGTCCTGCTGTTGCGGTGTTGCCTGAAAAGAGCGCCGAAATGGGTGAACGTGCTGCTTTGGGGCTTTGTGGCCGTGCGGCTGCTGCTCCCATTCTCCATTGAAAGCACGCTGAGCCTGCTCCCGCGCACGGAGGTCATCCGCCCGGCAGTCACGAACGTGCCTGTCCAGACCGCAGCCGCTCCGGCAATCGGTACCACGGCGGCAGCCGCCTCCGGCGCTGCTGCAAGCCCGCTTTCGATCTGGACGATCCTCGCGTGGGTCTGGCTGGCCGGAGCCGCCGCGCTGCTCCTGTACGGCGCGGTCAGCAGCCTCTGCCTGCACCGCAGAGTCCGCGAGGCCGTCCGCCTGCGGGGCAATATTTATCAGTCCGAGCGCATCGACTCGCCGTTCGTGCTTGGGACGATCAGCCCGAAAATTTATCTGCCATACCGCATGGACAGCTGCGGCTGGCAGTATGTCATTGCCCATGAGCAGGCCCATCTGCGGCGCGGAGATCACCTGTGGAAGCCGCTCGGCTTTCTGCTGCTGACAATCCACTGGTTCAATCCCCTGATGTGGCTCAGCTATGTGCTGCTGTGCCGGGATATCGAGCTGGCATGTGATGAAAAGGTAATTCAAGATTTGGAGTGCGGACAGCGCGCGGATTATATGCAGGCGCTTGTCTCGTGCAGTGTCAACCGCCGGAGAATTGCGGCCTGTCCGCTTGCCTTCGGCGAGATCGGTGTAAAGGAGCGTGTCAAATCTGTTATGAACTATAAAAAGCCCACTCTTTGGGTCACCCTTCTGGCGGCTGCCCTCTGTGTCGTTCTCGCGGGCTGCTTTCTGACCGACCCGGCGGACTCCAAGACTGAGAAACCGGCCGATGCCGCAGTTTCCAACACGGAGCCTGCCTCTGACCCGGCAGATACCACGCCGGAGCAAATTCTTCCCAATGCGGCGGACACAGCGCCGGAGGCGCCCGCCCAGCCCGCAGCTCCAAGCGAGTCGGAGCAAGCGCCGGAGCAGCCCACTGAGAGCGAAGCGACAAAGGATATGCTGGCTGCTGCCGAAGCGGACAAGCAGAAATTGGACGCGGCGATCAGCAAAGCTATCTTAGACTACCATGCGGACATTGCCCAGGATGGCCAAATTCACGTGGAGAGCCATGTCATTCTGCAAAAAGACGGATTCGGCGCTGAGAAGATCACGGTATATTTGCTTGTGCTTCAGGAAGCGTACAGCGTGGACGGAGAGACGCTTACGGAGGAGAGCGGGAGCTATGTTCCGACCGCGATCACGTTCGCGGTCAGCGCCTCGGGCGAATACACGCTGGAGGAATACTGGGAGCCAAGCGACGGCAGCTATTCCGACGACATCCGGGCAAAATTCCCGGCGGACGCGGCAGACGAAGCGCTGAACGATCAGGCATATATCGACGATCTGAAAGCCGCGTGCGATCAAAAGGCGCTCGATGCAAGAAGCGCTGCGGCGAATTGATGCGGCGGCAGCCTCCGGCATGAAAGGAGAAACGGTATGCCCGAAAAAGCAGAGGCCTGGTATGAAGCATGGCTGGACGAGAAGAACCGGATCGTATCCTTTCATGAGATCCCGGACAGTCAGTATTACACCACGGACGATCATACCTTCTGGCAGAGAATCTACCGTATGATCCTGACCGGGTATCGGGTGCAGTAACGCGCAAAATACAAGGAAAGCAGCTCACAGGCTCCGGCCTGCGGGCTGCTTTTTGTATCATGATGCTGTGAAAACGATTTTCTGCGGCGGCTTTTTTCGGTATCTCGGTCCCACAGACGAAGCCGGCCGCCCCTCTGGCGGCCGGCTCAATATGTTTCAAAATCTACAGCTCCTTCGTCATCTGCTCCGGCAGGATCTCTTCGCACAGCTCTGCGTAGGCTGCGCTGCGCTGCAAAAAGCGCCGCGCCTCCGGAAGGGTATCCAGCTGCGTGAGAAACACCAGCAGTTCCTGCCCGGCCCCGAAGGTCTCGCGCACGAAGCGCATCGCGTTTTCCAGATGCGCCGCGATCATCTGTCCGCGCTTTTCCAGCTCCGCTGCGCGGGCATTCTTTTCCTCCGTCAGCGCGGACAGCTCCTGCGCGCCATCGAGCCGCGCGTGGACGCAGGCGGAAAAGCGCCGCTCCGCCGCCTCCTCCTCTGCGGGCAGCGCACCACACTCCTTCCGGATCTGCACGGCGCGTTCCCTTCGGTCAAGGTTCCCGCGCGCTGTGGCCAGCGGCTCTGCCTCCGCTTGCAGCGCGGCAAGGAAGCTTTCCAGACTCTGCGTGAGCGCAGCGTCCGCGCGCCATTGCGCAAGCTCGCGCGTGAGCGTATGCAGCAAAAATTCCACTGCGGCAAGCCGCCCGTCAAACCGAAGCGCACGAAGCGCGGGCGCAGCCTCCGCCGACGCGCCGGAAAGCACCGCCGTCACGTCCAACTGCTCCCGGCAGGCGGAAAACAGGCGGAAAAACGCTCCGAATGAGGCCGCGATCTGCGGATGCTGCAAGAATTCTCCGAACAGGCCTTCTTCGATTGGAAAGCCCAGCCGTTCGTAGCTGCAAAGCGTTTCGGAGAGATCCTCCCAGCCGCGCGCGGTCACAAAGCTCCGCCCGTGCGCATGCGGCTCCACGCAGTAAAAATGCTCCGGATTCAGCTCCAGATAGGCAAGAATTGTCGGGTGCAGGCCGCGCGCGTGCGCATAGCTCCGCCAGACGGGATAGCTTTCCTCGATCTCCAGCAGCCGCACACGATCCATCGTGGCCGTGTCAAAAAGCCGCGCGGACTGGTTGTACTGCGGTGGATTTCCGGCAGCGGCGATCACCCAGCCCTCCGGCAGGCGATGCGTGCCGAACTGCTTGCTTTGCAGCAGCTGGAGCATGGCAGGCATCAGCGTCTCCGAGACGCAGTTGATCTCATCCAGGAAGAGGATCCCGCGATCCGTTCCGGTCTGCTCCATCCGGTCGTAGACGGCGGCGAGTATTTCGCTCATGGTATACTCCGTCGCGGAGCAGGTCTTTCCGCCGTACTGCTTCTCCCGAATGAGCGGCAGTCCGAGCGCGCTCTGGCGCGTGTGATGCGTCATGGTGTACGCGACCAGTCCGATGTGCAGTTCGTCCGCAAGCTGCGACAAGATTGCCGTCTTGCCGACGCCCGGCGGCCCCATCAGCAGCGCCGGCCGCTGATGCAGCATCGGAATGCGCAGCTGGCCGTCCTCCGTCCGTTCCGTGTAGGCCAGCACCATCCGCCGCAGCTCCTCCTTGGCCTGCCTTATATCCATCCTTCGTCCCTCCCCGGCTTGTCCGCATCCAGCACAAGCGTCTGTGCCCAGCGCGGTATGTTGATATCGTCGTAGCGGTATTGCAGCATGACGAATGCGGCCGGATATTCCGGCGCTTCCGCCGGAAAGACGCCGTAGCCGTCCGTAAAATAGAGCACACCGCCAAGCTGCGGCAGCTCTCCCTGCGCGATCAGCCGGTCAACGTATGCAAACGCCGGACGGAAGTCCGTTCCTCCGCCGCCATAAAGCGCAAGATGCTCCATATACCACTGAAATTCATCCAGATCTGTCAGCAGCGTGTCCTGCTGCACCTCGCAGTCGCACTGTAGGATATGCAGCCGGAAGCGCTCAAAAAACAGCCGCTCCCGGCATAGGATCGCATGAACTGCGCCAAGAAACCACGCCGTCAGTCCGCGCGAACAGGAGGCCGACGTGTCGAGCACAATGACAAGCTCCCGAAGCTTCCGTTCCTCGGAGTATTCCAGCGGCTCGATCAGCGGCATTCCGTCGTAGTGCTCCATGCCGTAGGCGTACCACGAATATGCAAAATCCGCGTCGCTCACATGGCGGTTCTCCCGCACAACGGAAAACTCCCGCAGCAGCGCGGCAAAGCGCATCTGATTTTCCGGAATGTCCTGCACGCTCAGGCGCTGATGCGCCGACCCGGAGCCGATCTTTGGCCGCTCTGGCTGCATATACGGCCGGAGCCTTTCGCCCTGCCGCTTCCAGAGCGCCGGAAGCCCTTCGCCCTCGCCGGAGCCAGCGTTTGCCTGCCTTTGGATTGTCGTCTTCTCCCAGAAGGCGTGGCTGTCGCGCTGGAAGGCGGCGGTCAGCTCCTCCGCGCGCACCGGGAAGTCCGGCCCCAGCTGGTCATAGACCGCCGCTGCGGAAAATGCCGTTCCGTTTTTGCAGGCGTAAAACGCCCTTCCGGCGGTGCTCTCCAGCGGAAGGCCCAGCAGCCGCAGGCGCAGAAGCTCCGCGCTCATGTCGCACGCCAGCGCCCAGCGCGCCGCGTCCCGGTTTCGACGGGGCAGCCACGGATGGCCCAGCATCGCGTGAAGGACGCTGTGCAGCAGCACCTTTTCCGCGTCTCCGGGCGTTTTCACCGCCGCATGCAGCCACGCTTCCGGCGCATAGAAAAACGCGCCGTCCGTTCCCGGCGCACTGCCCTCCCGCCATTCGAGCAGGCCCAGCGGCAGCGCCAGCAGCGGCAGGCGCTGATAAAGCCTACCGCGCAAGATCTGATAGCAGCGTTCGACGTCCGCCATGCGCCCACCTCCCGATGCAGAACTGTCAGAGATAGTATAGCACCTTCTCCGGGAATTCCCAAGGAAAAATTACGCCCGCAGCGGCACAGGCTGCGTATTTCCGCTGTATACGCCCGCGTCGGCCGACCTCATGCTGCCCGGTACACTCAAACGTCCATGTGCGCGCATGAGCGTTTTGCATATTCACAGAAGCGCCGTGAAGCGGATGCCGCCGTCCGCGATCTCGGCGCGGATGCTGCCGCCGTGGGCCTCGGCGGTCGCTCTGGCAATGGACAGGCCGATGCCCGTGCCGCCGACGGCGCTGGAATGCGACTCGTCCGCGCGGTAAAACCGGTCGAAGAGCCGGGAAATGTCAAGGCTCTCTGCGCCGGAGCAGGTGTTGAACACCTGTATCTGTGCCCTTTTTCCTGCCTTGGAGACGCGGAGCGATATTTCGCCGCCCTCGTCGGAGTATTTGACGGCATTGTCCAGCAGAATGGAGACCATCTGCTGCATGGCCTGCCGTTCGCCGGTCAGGAGGACGCCGTCCTCGATCTCCTGTGAGTACCGCTTCCCCTTCGCGGCAGCCAGCGAAGAAAACGGCTCCGTGATCTCCCAGACGGCGTCGCTCAGAGAGAATTCCGTCTTTTCCGGGAACGGATTTTCCTCGTCCAGACGCGAGAGCGTCACAAGATCCGCGATCAGCCGCGCCAGCCTTGCCGACTGCGCCTGAATATTCTCCACCCACTCGTCGCCGGGATACTCCATCGCCAGCACGTCCGCGCTGGTGGAGATCGCGGTCAGCGGCGTTTTCAGCTCATGTCCAGCGTTCGTGATAAACTGCTTCTGAACGCTCAGATTGCGCAGATAGGGCGCGATGGCGCGCCGGGAGAAGAGCAGCACGAGCGCAAACACACCCAACAGGCACCCGCAGGCGATCGCTATGGTGAGCAGCAGGAGCGAACGGACGGCTTGCAGCTCCCGTTCCGAATTGAGGAAGATCACCGTCGTGCTGTCAGCCGTGCTTTGCACGCGGAAGCGGTATCCGGCGTAGTAGCCGGAGGTCTTTCCTCCCGCAAGGACGGTGTCGGAATACGCTGCCGCCTCTTCCTCGGTGATGGACGCAACTGCGGTGCAGTTCACGCCTTCCTGTGTGCCGTCCGCGTCATAGCGCACGGAAAAATAGCGGAACGAATACTGCACCTCGCGGGAAAACTGCCGCCAGCTGTCGGGCGGCAGCGCAGCCGGGAGCTGCGTCCCGTCCGGCGCTTCAGGCGGCTCCGCACCGTTCGGTTTCTCCGGCGGGGTCTCTCCCCCCATTTTCGGTATTCAAAAGCATTTGTTTGCAAACCGCAAGCTCCATGAAAGCCCATACCTGCTGGTCGTGAACTGCGCGGATGAGGCTGCGGAAAAGGCGGCGCTCGACATCGTCGGCAAAAACACGAAGCACTGCCTTGTGAAGGCCAAGACCGTCAACGCCTCCGGCATCGAGCTGACGGCGGAGCTGCGCACCAGGGGCGGTGAAACGGCCTTTGTAAACGAGCTGACGAGGCTTCCCGGCATCGGAAACGCCACGCTGGTCAGCTACAACGGCGAATACATGGGATAAGGAGGCAGAAGCATGATCGCATCCGGGCATATTACCCGAATCGTTTCCGCCGTGATGGCCATTGCGGTCTGCCTCTGCTTCTGCGCGGCGGCCTTTTCCGAGAGCATCACGGCGGCGGCCGGAGGCTCCGGCGTCACGATGGAATATGAAACCGCCCTTTTCGATACCGGCGAGGTGCTCAGCGTCAACATTCTCATGGACGAAGCCGACTGGGCCGACATGCTGGAAAACGCCATCTCGGAGGAATACTACTCCTGCACTGTGGAGATTGGCGGAAAGACCTTCTATCAGGTCGGCATCCGCCCGAAGGGCAATACCAGCCTCAGCAACATCGCCAACGATCCCACGACCGACCGCTACAGCTTCAAGCTGGAATTCGACCACTATGTGGAGGGCCAGACCTGCTTCGGACTGGACAAGCTCGTTCTGAACAACAACTACGCCGACGCGACCAATATGAAGGAAGCCCTGATCTACGACATGTATCAGTATCTCGGCGCCGATGCCTCGCTCTACAATTACGCGAAGGTCAGCGTAAACGGCGAATACTGGGGCGTCTATCTGGCCCTGGAGGCCGTGGAGGACAGCTTTCTGCTGCGCAATTACGGCACGGAAAACGGCGCGCTCTATAAGCCGGACAGCATGAATATCGGCAGCGGAAAAGATTTCGGCGATTTCAATGCTGGCGATATGGATTTCGGCGACATGGATTTTGGAAACATGACGCCGCCGGATATGCAGGAAAACACCGATCAGACAAATTCTCCCGCCGCCCCGGGCCAGATGCCGGATACCTTTGACCCATCTCAGAGGCCGGATTCGAGCGGTGAAGCCTCAACGGAGTCTTCGGCCGGATACGGGAAAGGGCCTTTCATAAATTTTGATTTCGGCGGCGACATGGGCACGCCTCCGGAGCAGCAGCCGTCAGATACCGGCACCGATGCGGATACAGACGCCTCCGACCGCCCCGGCCAGCCGCCGGAATGGGTGGACAGTGAAATGCCGGACTTCGGCGAAGGCTTTGGATGCGGCTTCGGCAGCGCCTCCGGCGGCGCAGATCTGAACTATACGGACGACGATCTCGACAGCTATGAGACGATCTGGGACGGTGAGGTCACGGATACGTCGAAGAAGGATCATAAGCGCGTCGTTGCGGCGCTGAAAAACATTTCCGAGGGCACGGAGCTGGAGGAAAGCATGGACATCGACAACCTGCTCCGGTATATGGCCGTGCATGTCTTTTCCGTCAACGAGGACAGTCTGACCGGCAGCATGGCGCACAACTATTATCTCTATGAGTCTGGCGGCCAGCTCAACCTCATCCCGTGGGACTACAATCTGGCGCTTGGCGGCATGGGCGGCAGCGACGCCGGCAGCGTTGTAAACAGTGCCGTTGACGACGCCTTTTCCGCGACGGACTTTTTTGACACGCTGATGTCGGACGAGACCTATCACGCGCAGTATTACGCCTATCTTCGCCAGCTCGTGGAGGAATATATCACCGGCGGCGCATTCGACGCATTCTATTCGCGCGTTCGCAGCCAGATCGACACGCTTGTGGAAACAGACCCGACCGCCTTTTACAGCTATGACGAATATCTGACCGCAGTGGACACGCTTTATCAGGTCGTCAAGCTGCGCGGGGAATCGATCCAGGGACAGCTGGACGGGACGATTCTCTCCACGGACGCAGATCAGCGCAGCAGCGACGCGCTGATCGACGCCTCCGCGCTCGATCTGAGCGTGATGGGAACGATGAACACCGGCGGCCCCAGCGAACAGGCCGGTCGTTTCGAGAAGCCAGATGCAGATGCAGCAGCGGACACGGGCGCAGCGCCGGAGGGCGAAGATGCGCAGCAGCCGGAGTCCGGGAACGAGGACTCGTCCGCCGCTTTGCAGGCGGAGCAGGACGGCGAAAGCGCGGATGCACAGCCGCGCGGCGGCCCGGGCGCTTCGGATAGCCGGGAACGAGAGAATACCGGCTCGTTGTCTTGGCTCGTCACGGCCGCGATCTGCGCGGCAGTGCTTCTGGCAGCAGCAGCGTTTGCTCTGCTGTACCGCAGACGGCCGCACTGACCCGCAGTCGCCTCCGGAGGGCACTTACCTTCCGGAGCGTGGTGCTTCCGCAAAAGCCGCGCTTTTCTCCCGGAAAACGCAGCTTTTTTCTGCTTTACTTTTGACCGCATCTTTGCTATAATATTTGCGCAGTCAAGCTGCATCCCCATGCGCCCGTAGCTCAGTTGGATAGAGTGACAGACTCCGACGTTTCTGCCCCATTCGGCTGAGAGAAGCCCAAAGCCGTTGATACGACTGGACTTTTCGGGTGTGAGGGCGATTTTTCGCTTGTTCCTTGACTACTGTTTGACTACCATTTTCAAAAAGCGATGATCGGCACTTCGCCGTTTATCTCATAAATGCGCTCGTAGCTCAGTTGGATAGAGTGACAGACTCCGACTCTGTAGGTCGCACGTTCGAATCGTGTCGGGCGTACCAAAAATTCCGTGAGATCATCTGATTTCACGGAATTTTTATATGAATTTGTTTGAATTTCAACTTTTGAAGCATAGCGCAACCGGACAGAGCTTTTTGTGGGATAGCTTAGATTTCCAGACTACTTTGCATAATCTGGCTGGCAGCTTTCTTGTTCTTATCGAACGCGTGGGTGTAGATATCCAGTGTGGTCGACGGTTGGCTGTGTCCGAGCAATCCAGCAACTGTGCCGACATCCGTGCCGCTGGCGATGAACAGGCTTGCCGCCGTGTGGCGAAGGCTGTGGACATTCAAGTCCGTCGGCAGGTCATTTGCCTTGAGAATTTTCTTGAAGCGCCATGTGAAAGTCGAAGGCGTCATCGGCAGCTTCATGCCCTTTCTGCGGAACACATAGTCGTCTTTCGTCTGTTTGCGCCGGTCATAACGCTCCGTTTCCGCTGCACAGAAGGCTTCGTATTCGCGCAGCAGGCTTTCCATCTCGGCGGAGAAGTACACATAGCGATTGCCAGCTTTCGTTTTCGGAGCCTTTACGATGATCTCGTCGCCGGTCGTTTTGACTGCGTTCCGGCAGACGTGGATGCTGCGCTCGGCGTAGTTGATGTCCTCCCACTTGAGTGCGCAGCATTCGCCGCGCCGCATTCCGGTCGCGATGATGAGCTTGAAGTAAGTTTCGTACAGGATGCTCACGGCCTCCAGCGCCTGAATCAGTTTTTTCACCGTTTCATCATCCGCAATCTTTTTCTCTTTCTTCTGTCCTGCGTACTTGTAAGTGCGCCAAGCCGGGTTATGATCGAGATAGCCGCCCTCCATCGCGTCGGAGAGGATGCCGCACAGACAACTGTGGACACCCTCGACCGTCGCTTCGGAGAGCGGCTTTCCTGTCGCTTTATTCTTCTGCTTCCGCAGCTTTGTGTACAGGCTGCGGAAGTGTTCCGGCCGCAGATCGACCAGCTTGTAGCTGCCGAGGTACGGCTTGAAGCGTTCAATATCCTGCTTCTCGCGCACGAGTGTAGACTTTGCAAGTTTGTCCGGCGCGATGGTTTGCACCCAGATTTCGGTGTATTTCTCCAATGTGATCGACCGATCGATGTCCGGATTTAGCTTCTTGCAGCTCATCTCGAACAGCATCGCCTGCTCCTGTAACCACTTTTCTGTCTGCTTTGGCGTAAGACCTGTTGGCGGCTTGACCGTCTTCTGCTGCGGATTTCGCCTCCGTCCGTCAGGCGCGTAACCCATCGAGACGACGAGCAAATAACTGTTTCCGCGTTTTCTGATACTTGCCATGTTGTGATTCCTCCTGTTTCGCTCAGCACGGCTGAGATTTTGTAACAGCAACAATACCACGAAAACGGGAAATAGCTAGTGGGTTTTGAAGATTCTACGAAAGTGACAATGGTATCAGGAGTATCTCGGCAAACTGGAGTTTATCAATTTACTAACCTGTTTTCTTCGCCCCAGATACAAAGTTGGTCAAGCACTTTCATCAGAGACTTTCCGCGCTCGGACAGCGAATACTCTACTTTCGGTGGAATCTGTGGATACTCTTTCCGCACAATAAGCTGGTCGGCTTCCAGTTCTTTCAGGTTGCTACTAAGCGTCTTGTCTGTAATTACGCCAAGATAGCGCTTCATCTCATTGAACCGCACCGGTTCAAACTCCATCAGGCAATACAAAATGACCATCTTATGCTTGCCGCTGATGAGTGACATGGTGTAGCTGAATCCGGTGTCAGCAAAGTTTGCGTCTTTGATATAGTTCTCCATGCAGGACATGGTTACACTTCCCTTTTAAATAGTATCTATCTTTATTGACAGTACTTGCGCTTTTTCTGATGTATGCTAATATGATAGCAGGATGACGGATCGATGTCAATCCAAAGCTCAAACGGAGGTCATTACCCATGAAAAAAGAATTAGGCGTTCACCCCTATCTGTTCCCAATGCCTGTGCTGATGATCGCCACCTACGGCGACGATGATACAGTCGACGTGATGAACATGGCGTGGGGCGGGATCTGCGCGGAGAATATGGTGGCTCTGAACATTGACGAGGGTCATAAGACCTCGGAGAACATCAAAAAGCGCGGTGCGTTCACTCTGAGTATTGCAGATATTCCCCATATCGAGGCCGCTGACTTCTTCGGCATTGCCAGCGGCAACAAGATGGCGAACAAGTTCGAGCGCAGCGGTCTGACTGCTGTGAAAAGCGAAAAGGTGGACGCTCCTATCGTACAGGAGTTCCCGCTGACGTTGGAGTGTAAGGTCGTCGAGGACAAGATGGAGGTCTACGGTCATCATGTCATCGGTGAGATCGTTGGCGTACTGGCAGACGAGTCCGTGCTGGATGAAAAGGGCAAGGTAGATGTCACCAAGCTGAACGCTTTCGTGTTTGACCAGTTCCGCAACGGCTACTATGCCATTGGGGAAAAGGTTGGCCAAGCATGGCACACCGGCGCACCATTGATGAAGAAATAATATATACTCAAACAGGCCCTCATTACCAAATACGGTGAGGGACTGTTTGCTCAATAAATTTCGGTCTGTTGAACAACTATATCACAGATTTTTTCTGCGTTCAACAACACTACTCCGTATCAGGAAACCAACAATTCCGGATTGGGTGTTGCAAACAGGCTATTGCTCATACGCTTTGCGGCGTCCTGCTTGAGCTGCATCTGCGGGTGACAGTAGGTGCGCTCCAGGAACGACGTATCGCCGTGACCGGCGAGATCTGCGACTGTGTTCTTGTCCACGCCCTCATGCAGAAGCGTCGAGACGAAAAAGTGGCGAAGCGTGTGCAGGTGATAGGTTTTCGGCAGACCGATCTCTGCGAACAGGGCTTTCAGGTGCTTGCTGAACGTATCCGGATGGATGGGCGTGCCGTCGTCTTTTGTGAAAATGTATTCCGGGAACGGGATTCCGTTCTCGTCTCGGAGTCTCATCTTGCGATAGCAGAAACCGCGCAGCAGGCTGAACATTTCTTCGTTCATCGAAACCGTCCTGGTTCGTCCATTCTTGGTTTTGCCCTCCTGCACACCCTCGCCGGAAACAGTGCTGCGGGAGTGCTGGACAATGATATAGCCCTCGTAGCTGCCGGTCACGATCACATCCGACCAGCGCAGAGCGCACAATTCTCCGCGCCGCATCCCCGTGCTGATGGCGAGAAAATAAAAGAGCTGAAAGACCGGTTCTTCATAACAGAGGGCAGACAGGAATTTCTGCATTTCCTCCATCGTCGGAATTTCCTGCACTTTGCGTTCGGCATCTGGCAGGTCGATCATGCGCGCTGGATTCTTTTCGATGATCTCGTTGCGCTTCGCATCGCTGAGAACAGCGGACACGACGGTCAGGTATTTCTGCACCGTCTTTTCCTTGATCGGCTTGCCGCGGTAGGTCCGCTTGCGGAGCTTTGCCAGAAGGTTTTCCAGCGCAATCGGGCGCAGCCGATTCAGCTTGATCGCGCCGATCTCCGGGAATACCGTTTCAAGCGACCGCCGGTAAAAGGCAATCGTGCCGGTCGCGTATTTCGTCTGCCGCTCCAGCCAGCCACGGGCGTAAGTTTCAAACGTCATTTCAGCGTCCTCGCTGTACCCTTGCTTGAATAGCCGTTCCAGTCGCTCGGCTTCGTGGTAGATATACTGCTCGACACCGCGCTTTGGTACAGAATCCGGCACCTGAATCGTTTTCGCCTTGCAGATTTTACGTCCGTCCGTGCGGTAGCCATTGCTGATGGTGATTTTATATTTCCGTTCAGATATCTGCTTGATGCTTGCCATAAATCTCCCCCCTACATCTTTTGTTCCATATTCCAATCTTCGTGATCGTCCTCGGCGTGACCGAGGGCGGTTTTCTTTTGCCGGAGCTTCTTGCGGCGCTTGCTGTCGATGTGCAGCGGCATAGTCGTTCCGTCACGTGTCGGTGCATCGTCCGTCATCTGCTCCACAGCACGGCCAAGGCGCACAGCGTCGCGCACAAGATCAATGCCGCGATTGAGATCCATGCGCACAGGTGAATTTTCTTCCGCGCTTCCTGTACTGTATCCGAAAGCTGTTTCTTCGTATCGTTCAGAGTCTCGGTCAGGGCAATCTTCGTACTCTCGGTCAGTGCTTTGCAGCCGGAAGAATACTTCTCGTTCAGGTTCCCAGCCTGTCTCTCGAATTTTTCTGCACTCTCCTGCATCTCGGTCAAAGCGTTCTGTGCTTCCTGCTTCGTCAGGAGCGTTTTCAGATCCGCGTTCAACTGCATCTGCTGCCGAAACAGCCTGTCCTGCATTTCGAGCAGCGCGCTCCAGTTCCGCTCCGTGACCATCACGCTGGGTTCCAGCCGTTGCGCCTCGTCCATCAGCTTTTTGTGCTGCGTCAACATTTCTTGTGTTGTCATTCTCCGTTCTGTATCCAAATTCCGCCTCCATATTTTCTTTCAGGTATTTTTCTATGTGTAGTTTGCTGTCACGGCATTTGCGCCCATCCGGCGTGACGTAGGTGATATTCTTCCGGCTGTCCGTCCATGTGGCATCGTAGTCATTTGCGTACAAATTGCTGTCACTGCCCGCGCTCCGAACACGCTGCAACGTGTCGATCACAACGAGCTTCGTATTGGGATGCTCCGCTAGAAATTGCTCAATCTGCTGTTCCAAGCCGTGCTTGAGCGTGTCGGCCATGATCGCAAAGTGCAGCGTCGGCGGCGCATCTTCCGTCAGGTCAAAGAGTCGCGTCTGGATGCGCTGGAACGAGTCTTCGAGGCTGAGATACAGAACCTCGCCCTGTGTCACTGCAAAATTCCAGAGAGGCTGCCCCTGCGAAACGCACAAGCAGAGCCACAAAGCAAGCCACGACTTGCCGATCTTCGGCGCACCCGCGAGGATATGCAGGCCCTCTGGAATAAGCTCATCTACCAGAAAGTGCGTCGGTTCATACGTCCTGTTTTGCAGTTCTTCCGCATTGATGGTGTGTAGTTTATTCATATTGTCACCTCCTTCGATATTGTTATCGCGGTTTTTATTTTCGATTTCACCGCACCAATATCGTAACACAAGGATTGACTTTTGGAAATAGGTAATGTATCATTTCAATAGATACACTATATTGATGCAAATACATTCTCGAATGAGGAAACAGCTTATGGGCGTTTTGGGAAAGGATTTATTTGATTTACATCGGCCGCAAACAAACACCAAGGTTGAGTTTGGCGCATCGGCCTATTGGGTGGAGGACAGACCGCAGCCGCAGCCGTATGGAACGGTGCTGACGGAAGTTTTGAACCTTGACGTCGCGCCATTTCAGAAATTGCTGGATCAACTGAACACAGCTGTTCCAGGAAAAAGCAATGATGTTCTGCGTGCTTACATGGACATGAAGAAGGGGCTTGCTTCTCTGCCGCTCTACCGGCTGTATCTGGAGGACTTTCGCGTCTTCGGCGATATGCCTGTTGAAGAATTTGTGGTTGGAGACGCACAGGATGCCTTTGCAGAATTCATAATGCAGGAAGATAACGATCTGCCCGCATTCATGCAGCAGCAGATCAGTGACATTCGATTGATTCAGGAGCGGTATGCGTGGTTCCTCGACGGCGTTTTTGCGGATGCGGTATTTGAAAAGAAAAAGGGCCAGAAGAAAATTCCTCTGGCCCCGATGATCTGTTCGCGTGGATATGAAGCTTTTATCAGCGGTGTCAGTCTCGGCGAAAACCCTGAGACAGACGCGCCGCCGGTGAAGACGCAGTACCGCATCCGCGGCGAGAAGGAAAAAGCCGAGATCGTCGAGAAGATGTACTTTGACCGGCTGCTGGATTTTGTCTATGTGGAGTTCATGAAGGGGCTGCAAAAGGGATTTGTGCCGAAGCGCTGCGCCAACTGTGGGCGCTGGTTTTTGCAGACACCGGGAGCGACCTACGCCTATTGCACCGGGCCTGCACCGGGACAGAACGGCAAGACCTGCCGGGAAATCGGCGCGAGCAGCAGCTTCCGCAGCAAGGTAGAGAATAACGATATCTGGAAAGTTCACCAGCGGGCTTACAAAAAATATTTTGCCCGTATCAGAAGCGGACTGATGACCAAGGGCGAGTTCGAGGTATGGTCCAGACAGGCGGCAGATCTGCGGGATGCTGCGCTGGAACGATATGCGCGGGCAGAGAATGAGGAGGAACGGCAGCGCATCGCGCAGGAGATTGCCGAGGCGCTCAACGCAGAATGATAGAAAAAATAGGAGCGCTATCCGTAAATGCGGATAGCGCTCCGGCTATTACGTTCCAAACAAAAACACGGCGTTTTCTTCCCCAAGAAACGCCGCGCTTTTGTTTTAGGATTGGATTGGGTTGAGCGTATTAACCAATGGCTGTATTCTAGCAGACCGCAAGCCCATTCGGAAGCTCCCCCGGGGGATGTTTTTTGTACGCACATCGCGTGTTTTCATATCCCCACATGGGGTTTTGAACATAAATAGGTGCTGATTTTCTAAAGGAAAAACCTCCCTATGGGGTTCTGAATTACGTCGTTTATCAGCAAACCGCACAAGAAAAGCACAGCATATTTTTATAATTCCTACAAATGTTTTGCGTTTAACCTCCCCGGGAGCTTTTTCTTTCCTATAAATTTGAGATATAATCTTTATGTTTATTTTAAGTTGGTGAAAAACACAACGAGAAAAGAAAGGAAAAGTTATGAAGAAATATCTCGCATTATTGCTCGCAATGGTTTTAACACTTGCCTTATGTGCCTGCGCTTCAGCGCAGGTACAGCAAACCGAACCTGCAAAGCAGGAGGATACAAAATCCGCTCTGCCGCAGGAACAGCCTGAATCCGAAGAACAGGAAGTAGATTCTTCGGAAAATATGGTTACAGTCAATGGCTTTACATACGATGACACGGCTTTCCATGCAGAAGATGCTGCCAACCGTACCATTCATGTCAGCTATGGCGGCGGAAGTCTGTGTACCAGTCCGATGGCCTTAGCTTATTTCCTCGGCTACTACGAAGCGGAAGGACTTGATGTAGAGATTATTTCTGTTGAGTCTGACAAAGAAGCGCTTGCCAGTGGGAAAATTGATGCAACCGGTGGATTCCTTGCATCGTGGCTTCCGGCAATCAGTAATGGCGTCGGTTTCACGTTTACGACAGGTATTCATACCGGTTGTGGCTCCGTTGTTGTTCTGGCGGACTCTGATATTCAAAGCTATCAGGATTGCGTTGGCGCGACAATTGCGGTAAGCGGTGGATTTGGAAGCGGTGTTCATAATTATGGTATGCGCTCCGTTATTCACGAAGGCCTTTCTGTTGAAGATTTTAAGTGGATCAATTTCGACGCCTCGCTCGGCCTTGAAGTGTTGAAAAAGGGTGATGCGCAGATTCTTGTTGCAGCTGACCAGATGGTCCAGAAATGGATTGACGATGGTTCCGTGCGCCGAATCCATTCCAATACTTTCGATGAAGATTTCAAAGACGAGCCCTGCTGCGTTTTCGGCTTGTCCAGCGCATTTATTGAGAATAATCCGATTTGCGCGGAAAAAATGACGCGTGCGGTGTATCGAGCCTGCCTCTGGGTGGATCAGAATGACGAGAATAAATATGAGGCAGTTCAGATGTTGGCTGACAACTATGGCTTCAATGTGAACCCGGATTATGCGGTGAAGCTGATGAAGCTTTGGAAGTTTGGCGTTTCCAATGCGCAGTGTGAAATGTGCCTTGAAAATTCTGTTGATGAATATGTTGCCGCTGGAATTATTGATGCGTCCGCTGATTTGGAGCATCTGAAGACCGTTGCATGGAAAGCCTTTGACTTATCCAGCGTTGATGCGGAGTTTGCATCTTAACTGTTCTGCGAACCGTTTACCCTCACGCACCTGAAAGACCACAATTAGGTTAAATCTATGAAGAAGATTAAACGGATGACATGCGGATTGCTTCCGCTTTTAGCTGGAGCGGCCGTCCTGATAGAGCATTACACTGTTCCAAATGCACAGGCTGTATCTGGAACGCTTCCTGTATTCATCGGCATCCTGATGTGCGGTGTCCTGATTTTAACACTGTTATCCATCCAAAGCAGCTCTGTATTAAACTGGCTTCGAGACCGTTCTGCGTGGTATACGGCTATTTTTCTGATTTTTCTTGTGCTGGACGTTCTGACACAGAAAACAGGCATCTTTGGTCCGCCCATGTTTCCAAGTCCGGATCGGCTTCTTGCAGAGTTGGTTTTGGATCGGAGCATTCTTCTTGACTGCGCCGGAAATTCGCTCAAGCTGCTGTTTACCGGTTACTTTTGGGGGATGCTGATCGGATTGCTGACTGGTATCCCAGCAGGACGCTCCCGAAAAGCGCGATATTGGATTGCACCGATTCTTCGCGTGCTTGCGCCAATTCCATCCGTTACATGGATGGCACTGTTTTTTGTGCTCTCCAAAAGTCTGTTTCAAGGCTGCGTTGCAATGGTCGCGTATTCTGTATGGTATCCTGTTGCGTCCGGAATCATGCGTGGGATTTTGCAGGTAGATCATGCATATATTGAAGCTGCGCAGACGCTCGGGGCAAGTAGCGAATGGAAAATTCTCCGCTATGTAACATTGCCGAGTGTTCTGCCCTGCTTATTTCAGGGTATGATCAGCGGTATGCGCGCTGCCTGCGGCTCCCTAATGATTGCAGAGATGATGGGCGTAGAATCAGGCCTTGCGTGGTATATCACATGGCAGCGCGGCTGGGGCAATTTTACGAAAATGTATACAGCGATCGTTATGATCTGCATTACATTTTTATTCGTCGATGCGGCGCTGGGCCTGCTCCGCAGGCGGATTTTACGCTGGGAGGAGAATGCCGATGCCTGATACCAGAAGTGGATCAATAGAAGTCCTGCATCTGTCAAAACAGTTTTTACAGCGGGAAACCGGTCTGACACTGGATGTTTTGAATGACATATCCTTTTGTGCAGAGCCAGGAACATTTCTGGCACTTGTTGGCGAAAGTGGCTGCGGAAAAACGACGCTTCTGCGGATACTGGCTGGATTAGAATGCGCTGATCACGGAATCGTCCAAATCAATGGAAAAGCGGTTTCGGGTCCAAATGCAGACTGCGGCATGATGTTTCAGCAAAATGCGCTGTTTCCTTGGCTGACCGTCAGAGAAAATATCGAGTTTGGTCCCAAAATGCTGAGAAAAAGTCAACAAGATCAAGCAAGAATCAATGAACTGCTGCAAATTATGCGGCTGGAAGATTTCTCAAATGTTTATCCTGCAAAGATATCTGGCGGAATGCAGCAGCGTGCTGCATTAGCCAGAGCGCTGGCAAATGATCCTTCCGTACTGCTTCTGGATGAACCACTCGGCGCATTGGACGCGTTTACAAGGATGCGGCTGCAGGACGAGTTGATACGAATTTGGCAGTGGCAGAAGAACACCATGCTGATGATTACACATGACGTTGACGAAGCGGTTTATCTGGCCCAAAAAGTTATCATTTTGACGCCGCGTCCAAGCCGAATCCAAAAAGAACTTGCGATCTCTCTGCCATATCCAAGGGATCGAACCAGCAGCGAATTTGTCGGATTACGGAACGAGATTCTGGAGACGCTTCATTTTGTGTAGAGGAGTTTATCATGAACAAAAGGAACGAACAATTACAGGCAATGAGCTTTGAGCAGCTGCATGCACGAAGCGTGGAATTTCATGGTCATAGCTGCCCGGGACTTATCATCGGCATTAAGGCGGCGATGTATGTGATGGAGCTATTCCATGAGGCATTTTCCGAAGATGAGGAGTTAGTTTGCGTTGCGGAAAATGATGCCTGCGGCGTGGATGCGATTCAAAGCATTCTGGGATGCTCCGTTGGAAAAGGCAATTTGCTTTTCCGGATGCGCGGAAAACATGCATACACATTTTATTGCAGAAAGACAGGACAGAGTGCCCGACTGGTGCTGCGACCGCTTGTCGATATGACGGCAAAAGAAAAGAACGACTATCTGTGCAAAACAGCAGCCGCGGATCTTTTTGAAATTAAGCCTGCGCAACCGCTTCCGGAAAAAGCGCGGATTTTCAAAAGCATGACCTGTGAATGCTGCGGCGAACAAACAGCAGAGTATTACACAAGAAATGAAAACGGAAAGATTGTATGTCTGGATTGTGTTCATCCGTACAATCGTTTTCTACTAATTTGAGGAATTGATATGGAACGAACTTGGGAAACCTGTATTGCTTTTCATGGGCATCCGTGCCCTGTTCTCGCAACTGGCTATCGCGCTAGCGTAGAGGCTCTGCGCATTTTACATATTACAGATTTACACCGGGAGAAACTGGCCTGTATCGCAGAAAATCAGGTTTGCGGTGTGGATGCGGTGCAAATCATGTTGAACTGTACGCTCGCAAAAGGAAATATTATCATTCGGAATCATGGAAAACAGGTCTATACCGTCGTCCGCCTTTCGGATGGAAAAGCTGTCCGTCTGAGCCTACGCAATGAATTGGCTCTACCGTGGCCTGATCCTGACGTTTGGCCGGAAAATGCTGGCTGGGAGGAGTTGACGGATACCATTCTTCACGCCCCAGCCGAACAGGTCTTTAAGATTACTGAAGAAAGCATTTCACTGGAACTTCCGTTCGTTGGTCATGTGTTTCAGTATAAGACTTGTTCTGGCTGTGGAGAACTTGTTTCTGAATATGCGGCGCATATTCAGAATGGAAAATGCTATTGCACGGATTGCTATCATGCAGAGCGACCGAAGCTGAACGGACTTTACCTCTGAATACCGATTATTTCTCCGCAGACAGCGTGCAGCCGGAATCGGCTGCACGCTGTCTCTATCCCCCGGTGTGGATATTCTTCCATATTGTCAGCTTTTTGCACAAAACTATTCTGAGCTTTTTGGACAATATATCTGATTATCTGATCTAATTATGGAAGAAGGTACGAATTATAGCCTATGACTGCACCCTTTACCCCCGGAGGGGGTTCCGATTTCTGCGCCGCGCACAAAATTTCATCCCCCGGGGAGGCTTACGAGCCAGCGCGAAATTTTGTAAAATACAAAATAAGAAAGGTGGCGGTATGCGTGGACGAGCTGGAACAGGAGCATTTTCATGAACACACGCATGACCACGACCATGCAGCGCTGCACGGGCATGACCACGCGGACGGCCACAAGCACCCGCACCACCATGAAAACACGAAATATGTTCAGAACCGGCTGGCAAGAGCCTCCGGGCATTTGCAGCACGTCCGTGCGATGGTAGACAGCGGAGAGGACTGCTCGGACGTTCTGATGCAGCTTTCCGCTGTGATTGGCGCGCTGCAATCTATCGCCAAGGTGATTTTAAAAGACCATCTCGACCACTGCGTTGTGGACGCAGTGCAGTCCGGCGATACACAGACGCTTGACGATTTCAAAAAGGCCATTGACCGCTACATTCGCTGAGGAGGAACGCTATGATCGACAGGACTTTTGACCCGTGGAAACGGGTACGGGAATTTAACCCCGAAGCGCTGCTTCAGGAAAGTAGCGACCTGGTGCAGTGGCCAATCAAGCTCTACAAAGCGCCGAAGCTCTCGCCTTACTATCATCACGGACATCTGCTCATTGCGGCGGACTGCTCGGCATTTTCCTATCCGGGCTTCCATGACGCACTGTCCAAGGGACGGGTGCCGCTGATCTGCTGCCCGGAAAACGACTTTGATATTACCGTGAAGCTGGCGGATATTTTCAGCCTCAACGACGTTGCAAGCGTCACCATCGTCACGATGGACAAGCTCTGCTGCGCTGAGCTCAAGGATATGGTGCTTCGCGCCGTCAAGCAGAGCCGCCTGCCGATCCCCGTGCAGGTCACGAATCTGTTCGTCGACGCGGAGGAAGTGGACTGACCGAAACAAGCATGAAATACGCGAAAAATACCAAAAAGAAAATCCTCCTGCATGTGCCGCAAACGGGCATGACGATCCCTGCCACGTTGATCTGCGGCAGGGAAACCGGCAAAACGATTACAGTTTCCGCAGGCGTTCACAGCCGGGAGTACATTGGCATAGAAGCATTGATCCGCTTGGCGCAGGAGCTGACACCCGAAAATGTACAGGGAACGATTTTACTGCTGCATTGCTGCAATTATGATGGCTTTCTCTCGCGCAGCGCAGACGTTGTACCCCATGACGGCAAAAATCTGAACCGGGAATTTCCGGGGACAGTCGACGGCACACAGACACAGAGGCTTGCTGCGTTTCTGGAAACGGAGATCATCCGAAATACGGATTGTCTGGTGGATTTACATTCCGGCGGTTTTTGTGAGAACCTGATCCCGCACGCATATTACCACGGTGCAGCCAAGCCGGAGGTCTGCGCGGCGTCCTGTCGCATGGCAAGATGGACCGAAGCGAAATATCTGGTCCGTTCCGAAGCAAGAAACGGTTTTTACAGCCACGCAGGTCAGTGCGGCGTTCCCGCGATCATTCTGGAACGCGGCGGCTGCGGGCTGCTTTTGGAGGATGAGGTTCTGGCGGACATTGCGGATGTGAAAAATATCCTGCGTGGACTTGGATTTCTGAAGGATGCGCCCGCCATATCGTATTCCCACACGATGGTACAGAACGGCCGGTATCTGGATGCACCAGCAAGCGGCTGCTGGTATCCGAGGAAAAAGCCCGGCGATCAAATCCAAAAAGGAGAACTTCTGGGCGAGATCCGGAACATTTTCAGCGAGCCGCTTTGCAGGATTCACGCGGAAACTGACGGCGTGGTGCTGTATCAGACAGCGTCTCTTGGAATCGAGGCAGGAGCGCCCATGATCGCATATGGAGAATTGGAAAAGGAAGTATGACAATGATTTCTGCAATGGAGCAGCGCGTCCGGCACTATTGGACGCTGCGCTCGCACGACTTTGGGGCAGTGCGAAAAAATGAGCTTGAAAATGAAATGGGGCAAAAATGGCTCCGTGAGATAGAAAGGCTTCTGCCGGAGAAGGAGCATTTGCGGATTCTGGACGTCGGCACAGGAACCGGCTTTTTTGCGGTGCTGCTGGCACAGGCGGGGCATCAGGTAGAGGGCATTGATCTGACGCCTGCCATGCTGGAGGAAGCCAGATCGCTTGCCGCACAGCGAAATCTCGATATTGTATTCCGGGAGATGGACGCGCAGGCACTTTCCTATGCGGAGGAAAGCTTTGATGTGGTTCTCAGCCGCAATCTCACATGGACGCTTCCGGAACCGGAGAAGGCCTACCGGGAATGGTTCCGGGTTTTGAAGCCTGGCGGCTGGCTCCTGAACTTTGACGCGGACTACGCCGCGAATGTGCGCAGCCACAGTATGCAAAACTGCAAGGTCGCGCCGGACAGCCCGTATGGACACATCGGCATGACCGACGCCTTGCAGCAGGAAAACGACGAGATCACCTTGACCATGGACATTGGGCAGCTGCGCCCCGCGTGGGATCTGCGTGTTTTGCGCAGGATCGGTTTTTCAGACTGCCGGGCAGATGCAACAGTCGGGCAGCGAATCCTTGGAGCGTCGGATTTGACGCACGCGCCGATGTTCGGCATTTGGGCAAGGAAAGCATAGCGCCGCACGAGAGAGGATGATACCATGAAACAGTTTGCAACCTATGAGGAAGAAAATATCCACTACTGGACGAACCGCGCCTCCGGTTATTCCACAGTCAATCAGGAAGAACTTGCCTCTGACCAGAAAACAGTCTGGCGCGGTGTAATCTCCGGCAGAATTGCTGCACGATTCCCGGATAGATGCCCGGAGGAAATCCGGGTGCTGGATGTTGGCACCGGGCCGGGCTTTTTCGCGATCATTCTGGCAGAACTCGGCTATCAGGTCACAGCGGTAGACTATACGGCGTCGATGCTGGAAGAAGCGCGGCACAATGCCGGTGCACTGGCAAAGCATATTCACTTTCAGCAGATGAACGCGGAAAAGCTTGCCTTTCAGACGGCGTCCTTCGATGTACTGGTCACGAGAAATGTTACATGGAACCTGCATGATCCGGAAAAAGCCTACGCCCAATGGATGCGCGTCTTGAAACCGGGCGGCGTGCTTCTGAACTTTGACGCGAACTGGTATCGCTATCTGTGGGATGAGGGCGCACAGCTTGTCCACGCGCAGGACAGAGAAAATCTGCAAAGCGCTGATGTTCGGGATGAAACGGCGGGAACAGATGTTTCCGCGATGGAAGCGATCGCACGGCAGGCACCGCTTTCCGCGCACCAGCGTCCTGCATGGGATTTGCGGGTGCTGCGCGGACTCGGGATGCAGGCTGCCGCGGATACGGAGATCTGGAAGCAGGTCTGGACAAAGGAAGAGCGCATCAACAACGCTTCAACACCAATGTTTCTGGTGGAAGGGCGGAAATGTCCGCTGCTCCAGTAAGGAGACACTTTGAAAAAATACATTCTCAAACGATTTTTACAGCTCATTCCGGTCCTCATCGGTATCACGTTTTTGTCCTTCGCCATGATGCGAATCGCGGGCAGCGACGCGATCACCGAGCTTTACGGCGACAAGGGCGCGGTAGCGCAGGAGATCATCGATGCCAAGCGCGCCGAGCTTGGACTCGATCAGCCGTTTTTGACGCAGTATCTGGCATGGGTTGGCGGGATACTGACCGGAGACATGGGCATCAGCTACATTTCCGGACGCGACGTGTTTCAGACCTTTGTGTCCAAGCTCCCGGCGACGCTTCTGCTGACGGTTCTGGCAATTTGTGCAACAGTTATCATCTCTATTCCGCTGGGCGTTTTGGCGGCGGTGCGGCATGATAAATTCACGGACTATTTTCTGCGCGTTTTCAGCTTTATCGGGAACTCCCTGCCCAACTTTTTTGTGGCGCTGCTTCTGATGCAGGTGTTCTCTATCCACTGGAGCATCTTCCCTGTGATCTCAAACGGGACGACTGTACAGAGCGCCGTACTGCCGACGCTGACGCTTGCCGTTGCCATGTCCGCCAAGTATATGCGGCAGGTGCGCGCCACCGTACTGGAGGAGCTGAACAAGGACTATGTGGAGGGCGCAAAAGCGCGCGGTGTGCGCGGACGGGTGATTCTCTGGAAAAGTGTTCTGAAATCCTCCATGCTGACAATTATTACACTGCTGGCGCTGTCCATTGGAAGTCTTCTCGGCGGCACGGCGATCATTGAAAGCATCTTTATGTGGGACGGCGTCGGCAAGCTGGCAGTGGACGCGATCACGATGCGCGATTATCCACTCATTCAGGCGTATGTGGTCTGGATGGCAATCATCTATGTGATGGTAAACTTAATCACCGATCTTCTTTACCACGCGCTCGACCCGAGAATCAGACTGGGGGTGAGCGAGGTATGAGTCAGCCGACGATCCGCAAACAGAGAATCCGGCGCAGCAGCGTCAAAGTCCGACTGATTGTGTTTGGAACGCTTGCCGTGCTGCTGATTCTGTTTTCTGTATTTTCAGAACAGCTTACCCCATACGATCCCTATTTGCAGGATTTGAGCAATGCCAAAGCCCCGCCCTCGGCAGAACATCTGCTGGGCACCGACCGCTATGGGCGCGATATGCTCTCGCGCGTTATTGTGGGAAGCCGAACGAGCATTTTCTCCACGCTTCTGCTGGTAGCGGTCATTACCGTGCTGGGAACTGCCGTCGGCATCTTCTGCGGCTGGAACGGGCGCTGGATGGACACGGTGCTGATGCGCATCTCGGATATGTTTCTCGCCTTTCCGGGACTGGTGTTCGCATTGGCAGTGGCCGGTTCTCTGGGCGGAGGACTTCAAAACGCAATCATTGCGCTGGCAGCGATCTCGTGGCCGAAATACGCCCGTATTGCCCGCAGTCAGACGCTTGCGCAGAAGGAAACCGTCTGGATGAGGGCAGCGAAGCTGTCGGGAAGCAGCTCCGGCAAGCTGATTTTCAAACACATTCTGCCGAATATCATCGGTCCGATTCTGGTGACGGCCATGCTGGATATCGGTACGATGATGATGGAGCTGGCAGCGCTGAGCTTTCTTGGCCTTGGCGCGAAGCCTCCTACAGCCGAATGGGGCAGTATGATGAGCGATACGCGCAGTCTGATGACCACTTCGCCGTGGATCACGTTTTCTCCCGGCATTGCAATTTTTATATCTGTCATGGTCTTTAATCTGCTGGGCGATACGATTCGGGACTACGCGGATCCCAAAAGCCGTGGGAGGTGAGCCAATGGAAGAATTACTGCGATATGACCATGTGGACATTTCCTACAACGGAATTCCGGCAGTACAGGATGTGAGCTTTACGCTGCGCCCCGGCGAGATTCTCGGAATTGTCGGAGAAAGCGGCTGCGGGAAATCCACGCTGCTGAAAGCTGCCATGGGGCTGCTCGGAAGCAGCGGCATGGTGACACGGGGCGACATCTGGTATAAAGGGAGGAACCTTCCGGATCTGCCTGCAAGAGCGCTGCGGAAGCTGAACGGGCCGGAGCTTGGCATGATCTTTCAGAGCGCAGGCAGCTCCTTCTGCCCGATCCGCACGGTGGGCGCACAGCTTTACGAAATCATGACGCAGCACGGCTCTGCGACAAAAAAGGAATTTGAGAACTGCGCATTGGAGCTTCTCGAAAAGCTCGGCTTTGAAGACGGCAGACGTATTTTGCGCAGCTATCCTTTTGAACTGTCCGGCGGAATGCAGCAGCGTGTCGGCATTGCGGCGGCGATGCTTCTGCGTCCCGGCGTTCTGTTTGCCGATGAACCGACAGCCGCGCTGGATGTTTCCGTGCAGAAACAGGTTTTAGAAGAGCTGCTCCTGCTGCGCAAGACCTACGGAACCGCAATTGTACTGGTTGCGCATAACATCGGCGTCATCGGTGCGATGGCAGACCGGGTGCTGGTCATGCAGGATGGAAGAACCGTAGAGTACGGAGAAACGCAGACGGTCCTGCATGATCCGCAGGCAAGCTATACGCGCATGCTGCTGTCTGCCGTGCCGCGGTTAAGGAGGGCGTGAGATGGAGCCGATTCTGCGCGTTCAAAATCTGACAAAAACCTTTACCCGCAGCGGACAGAGCAATTTGACCGCTGTAAATGGCATCAGCTTTGACCTGCTGCCCGGCGAATGTCTCGGCATCATCGGCGAAAGCGGCAGCGGAAAGACAACGGCGGTGAATCTGATCACGCGGCTTCTGGATGCGACAGAAGGAAAGATTTTTCTGGATGGCGAGGACATTACGCTGAAAACGGGAAAATCACTCCGCATGATCTATCGGAAAATGCAGATGGTTTTCCAGACACCGACAGATTCCTTTGACCCACGCCGCACATTGGGTGACGGCATTGGGGAAAGTCTTCGAAACTGCGGGATGTCCCGGCATGACGCAGACGCGCAGGCAGAGCGGCTTCTGGAACGGTGCGGACTGCCTGCTTCCTTTGCCGGGCGGTATCCGCATGAGGTCAGCGGCGGACAGTGCCAGCGCGCAGCGATTGCCCGCGCCCTTGCTGTAAAGCCGAAGGTGCTGATTTGCGACGAAGCAACCTCCGCACTGGATGTAACAGTGCAGAAAGAAATTCTGGAGCTTCTGAACGAGCTTCGTTGTGAACAGGGCACGGCGCTTTCCATTTTGTTTATCTGCCATGACATCTCTCTGGTGCAGCAGTTCTGCGACCGGGTACTGGTTATGTACCATGGGGACATCGTGGAACAGGGAGCACCGGATGCAGTAATTTATCATCCGCAGAATGATTATACAAAGCGCCTGATCGACAGCGTTTTGTAAGAAGACAATACACAACCAGTTCGACTGGAACAATATTTGAAATCTGAAAGGAACAAAAAGATGAAAAAAGCAGTATCTCTTCTTTTGATCGTATGTCTTGCGATCACGCTGCTTGCCGGGTGCAGCGGCAACGCCAGCCAGCCATCAAGCGAACCGCCTGCCGCACAGGAAACGGCCGCGCCCCAGACGGATGCGTCGCAGGGCGAATCCGAACCCGCCGCCAAGAAGACGATGGTCATCGGCGATACGACGTTCAACTCGGAAAACTGGGAAGAGACCGTTGACCCCCACCGTACCTACAACGGCTGGGCCTGCATCCGCTATGGCATCGGCGAAACGCTGGTACACTATACCGACAGCATGGAGCTTGAGCCGTGGCTGGCAAAATCATGGGAAAACGACGGCAACCTCACGTGGACGATCACGCTTCAGGACAATGTTACGTTCTCCAGCGGGCGAAAGATGGACGCAGAAGCCGTGAAGCAGTGTTTTGAGCATCTGCTGGAAAACCATGACCGCGCACCCGGCGACACTAAGATTGCCGACATGCAGGCGGACGGTCAGATTCTAACCATCACCACCAGCGAGCCGAACCCGGCACTTATGAACTATCTGGGCGATCCTTACGGCTGCATCATCGATGTAGACGCCAGTGATTTTGACGTCGGCATTGTCGCCGGTACCGGTCCTTATGTCGTGACAGACATGGTCACGGACGATCATCTGACGCTGACAAAGAACGAAAATTACTGGAACGGTACACCGAAGATCGACGAGCTGACCATCCGCACGCTTTCCAACGGCGATACCCTCTCGGCGGCTTTGCAGGCCGGCGATATTGACGCAGCTTACGGCATGGCGTATGAAGCATATCCGAACTTTGAAAACGGCAATTATCAGTTCTCCAGCATCCAGACCTCCCGCGCGTTCTTTGCCTCCATGAACATGACAAGCCCCATCATCCAGGATGCGGCCGTTCGTAAGGCCATTGCTATGGGCATTGACAAGCAGGGCTTTGTCTCCGCGCTGCTGGACGGTCACGGCGTTCCCGGCAACGGTGCGTTCCCGGATGGATTTGCGACCTTCGGCGGGGAGAACGTGACGACCGAATCCTATGATCCGGAAGATGCGAAAGCAGTGCTGGAAGCCGCGGGCTGGCTTGATTCCGACGGCGACGGCATCCGCGAAAAGGACGGCGTGAAGCTGACGATCCGCTGGCTGACCTACCCCAGCCGTCAGGAGCTGCCGCTGCTGGCGGAGTCTGCGCAGGCGACACTCAAGGACATCGGAATTGACGTTGATATCAACTGCACAGCGAATCGCCGCGAGTTCCTCGCTGATATGACAAGCTGGGATATTTACGCTTCTGCGATGGTCACAGCACCGTCCGGCGACCCGCAGTATTTCTTCACATCCTGCTGTGTACCCGGCATGAGCTATAACTTTGGCGCATATGAAAACACGGACGTGAACGCCATGATCGACGAACTGGCAACAGAGTTTGACACCGAAAAGCGCGGCGAGCTGGCTGTCAAGCTCCAGCAGACGATTTTGGACGATAACGCTTATGTGTTCTGCTCGTTCCTCCAGATGAACATGATCTCCAAGAGTACCGTCACCGGCTATACCGCCCACGCCTGCGACTACTATCAGGTCACAGCCGATCTGGATATCAACGGCTGACCGGCGATAATTTTAGCTTTGCAGTATCTCTGAAATGCAGAATCCCTCAAAAATACCCGGCAGCAGTCACTCGACTGCTGCCGGGTATTTGTAACTGCATGTGCAGCGGCAAGCCGCTTGCGGGCGGTGCAATTCCTGCGTAAGAGCGGCAAATCAGGAAGCCGTCACATGATGGTGACTACTGTTTGACTACTATCGCTGAAGAAATCGAAAAAGCTAGTTTTCCTAGTGTTTTCAATGGTTTTCTGGAAATCCAGAGAAACCGGGTGTTGTCGGTAAAAACCGCACAACCCTTGAAAACACAGCATTTTATCAGGATGCGCCTGAAAACTCCGACGTTTCTGCCCCATTCGGCTGAGAGAATCCCAAAGCCGTTGATGTGACTGGACTTTTCGGGTGTGAGAGCATTTTTCCGCTTGTTCCTTGACTACTGTTTGACTACCATTTTCAAAAAGCGATGATCGGCACTTCGCCGTTTATCTCATAAATGCGCTCGTAGCTCAGTTGGATAGAGTGACAGACTCCGACTCTGTAGGTCGCACGTTCGAATCGTGTCGGGCGTACCAAAAAGTCCTTGAAATCATGTGATTTCAAGGACTTTTTATATGGAATTATTCTTATACCATAGCTCAACAGGGCATGGCTTTTTAACAGTCAGATTCAGATCTCCAAGCTGCTCTGCATAATCTGGCTGGCGGCTTTCTTGTTCTTATCGAAGGCGTGTGTATAGATACCGGAGCGGATGACCTCCCGCATCACCAGGCGGGTCTCGTCATCGTAGGCCACCACGTGATCGCTGTCCCAGCGGACGGGACGGCTGATGTGCATATTCAGGCCGGCCTTGACAAACATCAAAAGGGCGGAGATCTTGGCCGCGATGGACTCCGTGGGGTGGTAGTGACCCATATCCAAAGACAGCATAATGTCACGGCTCATACAGTAGCCCATATAGAATTCATGGGAACCGGCCACATAGGACTCGCTGCCGATGCCAAAAAGCTTGCTCTCCACCGCGATGCTGTGGTGGTTGAAGGGGCGGTCAGCAATGATCTGATCCAGTGAATCCGCCAGGCGCTCTCTGGGCGCCCGGGTATCGATGGGAAATTCTTTCTCTCCGTCGGGGATCCACAGGTCGTGGACGCAGCGCTCGCCCATCTTTTCGCCGATATACTCGGAAATATCCTCGCAGCACTTGCCATGCTCTACCCAGAATTTCCGAATCTCGGGATCCGGATGCGCCAGGGTATAGCCGGAATCGCTCTTGGGGTGAGCGAAGAAGGTGCTGTTAAAATCGATACCAATGCCCATATTCTTGGCCCAATCGATCCAGCCGTCAAAATGCTGGGGCAGGATCTCGTTGCGGTCGGCCTTGCCGCCGGATTCGTTATAGCTGGCATGGAGGCCGATCTTCTTTTTGCCGGGGATCATAGACATCACTTTTTCCAGATCCGCCTTTACTTCATCCGGGTTACGGGGCAGACCCGGATGGTTGCCGGTGGTCTGAATGCCGCCGGACAGGCCGTCAAAGCTACTCTCGAAGCCGTGGACATCGTCCACCTGCCAGCAATGGACGGTTACGGGGATCTCCTTTGCTCTGGCGATGGCTTTTTCCACATCTACACCAAACTCAGCGTAGCAACAGTCACGTCATGCCTCCAGTGCGCCAAATGATAGATGGATACAGCTAACAATGCCAGTCGGTCGTATGACACAGGCAGGCCGTTTTTCAATGCCAATTCTCGGTTGTGACCACGTAAGACATAATTGCCGTTAATTTTACAATCTTTCCACCGCTTAGGACGATAGCCATTATCGATGCGTTTGAGGTCATCCTGTTCCCAAGTGTACTTAATTTCCGATATAAGTCGCTCGCGGTAACCTGCCTCACTACAGATACGTTCCAAATAATATTTATACATTTTTTGAGCGCGTAATGCACGCAGGTGATGCAAGTCAATTTTGTTCTCCATCTCCGCTTTGCTGAACAAATGACTTTCATCTGCCGGATGGTTAAAGATAGCTTTCACTGCTTTTAATTCTTCTGGAAGTATCCGCTGAAGCTGCTGTTTGCCACCTTTGCCTTTTTTGACGCGAACGCACCAGTTGCCAAAGTCATCCACAACAAGGTCGTCCGAAGCCAGATGCAGATATTCGTTCCGCCGGATACCAACAATGCTGGCGAAATCATACAGGCGCGGTGATTCGTCGCGCCCGGCATCTTTTCGAGTATCCACAGCCTTGCTGCCGCGAGAGCGCGTATTTTCAGCCACGATGCGGATTGGCTTGTTTATATCCTCCAGCGGAACGTCGAGCACCCTGCAAATGCCCGCGAGATATGTATGCGTCGTCGACGGCGTTTTACCGCTGGCGGTCAAATAATTCGCATAGTCCTGAATATGGGACTTGCATTCCTCCAATGTTTTACATCGGTATGTAGATTTGCAGTATTCCGCAAACTTTAGCGCGTGCTTTTTGTATTGCTGCTCTGTCTTTGCCAGCATAGGCTTATCTTTGCCTTTGCGTCGGAGTTCCAATTTTTTAATTTGATAAGCCAGACTCCCTGCTTTCTTCTTTTTGGACGCAGAACTCTTGTTCCTTTTACTCATAATATCAACCACCTCATATTCAAAATCAGCATAATGTGCCGCCAGTCCGAGAAATTGGACGTGTTAAATACAGCGCAGACTTTTGGTTAGGTGTCCGTTAACCACGTTATGGAGCTTGCTAAAGGCGTCCAAAACGGCCGGTTTCATTTGGTTCACTGGTTATTTTCCATGCGCCCGCATGTCAAATAACCAGTTCACCGAGAGCTCTTTGTTAAGAAAAGAGTTCATTCTAAAGATAAGAGTCCACCGGCGGAGACTCATACCTTGCGCTAGAATTCATTGCAGCTGTAGAGTTCCTTCACACCCGCCGCTGCGACTCAGGTGTGCACTGGAGTGAATTTGTGATAATTGTCAGTCCGCGTCAGATTTCCGACGACACGGCAAAGACGGGAGTGGTTAAGCTCATTCGACATACACGCATACGGCGCGACTACAGGATTAACGTCAACCGTAGTAAGACGGCAGGCCTTGACGCATTTCTCAGGCATTGCATCAGGAACAGACCCAGACAATATCACATTTACAGGTTTTGATTCTGAAAAGGTGGTTTGATTTTTGAAAATATATTGCTATCTATAATAAAAAGCGTCCGTAGGCGAATGAGCCGGCGGACGCTTGAATTTTTTATCTCATTTACAAAGAGCAGCTTCCCCAAAATTGGGAAGCTGCTCAAGAAGTTGTTTTAATAAAGAATATAGCAAAGCCCAGCTCTGCGGGAAGGTACGAGCCTTTGCGTCAGGAATGGATACCTTGCAAAGGTAAATAGATACGCTACATCTATAATTATATGTGCAAAGCGATTCGTGTCAAGCATTTTGCTATGAAATAAACTATCCGCTCGAATCACAAGTCAGGGTCAATCACTTATACTTTATTCGACCATATGATATTTACATTCCCACTTCGTGTGTGCTAAACTACTGACATCAAGTTTCATTTGGACTTGATTCCTCCTTTGATTTTTGTTCTTGGTTGGCAGACCATCTTCATTTTATCAAAGGAGGACATTTTTTCTATGCATAGCTAAAGCTTTTTGGAACCACCGGCATTGCCGGTGGTTTTCTTTATACAACAACGGCAGCCTATGGGAGCGCAACTCCCATAGACCTGCGCAGGTGTCCGAGCACCTACACAACGGCATGACGCCGCACCGCACTCTCAGTATACCCTTTTGAATCCCTTTTGGCAAGACTGGGAATCGGTCGGTTGTGCATTTTGTCGCGGATTCAATTTATCCACCGTGTAGGCTATCTGCCTGCACGGTGTTTTGGTTTCTGAATCATATTTTTAAGGAGCGAAACCAAATGAACAACAACATTAAGTACCTGAATTCGCTGAGCAAACCCATGACCGCTGCCGGTGTCGGCTGCACGCGGCTTGAGCTTTGGCTCGTAGACCTCCCCAAGCCGGACGATAACACGCATGTGCAGTACGGTGTCCGTCCCGCCATCGTCATCAGCAACGATGCAGCAAACGAAAACAGCCCTGTCGTCTCCGTAATTCCGCTGACGAGTAATCGGAAAAAGGGTCAGCTTCCCACCCACGTTTTCATTTCCAATCCCGGTCTTTCTTGTAGTAGCATTGCCCTCTGTGAGCAGATTCAAAGTCTCGACAAGGGGCGTATGTTGAAGAAACTCGGTCAAATCACGAATCCGTTCACGCTTCGTGCAGTTGAGTACGGTTTGGCAGTTCAGCTTGGTCTGGTCAGCCTGCTCTGCCCGGCAGCGTAAGGAGGTGCGAATATGAGACAGAATTTCAATTACAAGCACAGAGCGCGCGGCGCGTATATTCTGACTGAGTTGGAGGATGCCCTGAAAAACGGTGATGCCTTTTTTGCAAGCGAAGCCGACGCCATCCGCATTTGCCAGCGAAAATATAAGAACGTGTCGTTGAGTAAGCTGAAAGCGGATTTTGACTATCTGCTGGAAAACGGCGATTTGGTGTTTGAGGGTTCCCGGCTGTATCTTCATAAGGTGCAGCGCTATGAAGATTTTGTGGCTTCCGAGCTTGCATCGATTCTGCCGCATAATGTAGTTCCAACTCACCCCATGGTGGACTTGGATGTCAGCGCCGGCGTGCGGCTCAACGAATTGCAGAAGGAGGCCATTCAGATGGCGCGCAGCCACCATCTGAGTTTAATCCTTGGCGGCGCTGGTTCAGGCAAGACAACGCTGATTCAGGCGCTTTGCCTTGAATATTTCGTAGACGGAAAGCTCGTTCTGGCCGCGCCGACTGGTAAGGCTGCCCGCAATCTCACAGAGCGTACCGGACTTCCTGCCAGAACCGTCCACAGCGCTCTCGGTAAGATTCCGGACGAGGATTTCCTTGACCCTGTCAAATGGGCAACGATTCGCATGGTAGTCATCGACGAAGCGTCGATGCTGTCGCTGGAGCTGTTTGCCGGTCTGCTCAGCAAGCTGCCCGCGAATTGCGGCCTCGTGCTGGTGGGTGACACCAACCAGCTCGGTTCAGTTGGTACGGGAAACCTGATTCCGGAGCTGCTGGAGCTCGGATGCCCTGTCACGCGGCTGGAGCAGCAGTACCGTCAGTCTGACAAGGAAGCTGCACTGTTTTATAATGTTGCGAATTTCCCGAAGCTCTGTGATTCCGAAGAACTGAAATTCGATGAGTCTTTCAAGCTGATTCCGACCAACGAAGGAGACATTTTTAAGGTAATTCAGGAAGAAGCGGCGAAGCGGCATCTCGCTGGCGAGAACGTTCAGGTTATTGCCCCGACCAGAGATGATGTCAAAAGACTGAATGAGCAGCTCCAGCAGGTGGTCAATCCGCCTGCTGAAGGAAAAGCGGAAGTTACGCATAATGGCATTACCATCCGCGAAAACGACCGCACCATGATTCTCAAGAACAATCGTGAAGAGCGCTGCTTTAACGGCGACATTGGCGCGGCGCATGTTGAGCCGATGGAGGGCGGCAGCGCGTTTATTCACATTCCGCTTTCCGCGAACCGCCATCCTAAGTTCTACAGCGCGAAAATCGGAAGCACTCTCACGTTGGCTTATGCGTTGACCGTGCACAAAAGTCAGGGCAGCCAGTACGATACGGTCATTATGCCTGCCAGCACAGACTGCCAAAAAATGCTTCGGCGCAATCTTTTCTACACGGCAATTTCGAGAGCGAAAAAGCAGGTTATTCTTGTCGGCTGCAAAGAGGCGCTGCACATCGCCATGGTCACGCCGCCTGAGCCGCGAAAGAGTATGCTGGTCATCAAGACGCACCAGAAGATGCACTTTGCAGCATGAGCAAGAGATTTGTATATCCAGTAATTGATATGCGAGCTACTGGCGTGCATCTGAAAGAACTGTTGGATGAACGTGGCATCACTGTCCAAGATGTTCAAGAAGCAATGGGTTTCGCGTCCAAACAGGCTGTCTATCATTGGCTGAACGGCAGCAATATGCCGAGCGTAGACAACCTGTACGCGCTCAGCCGGTATCTGAATGTTCAAATGGAAAATGTAATCGTCGAAAAGGCGGCATAACGCAAATAAACACGAGCCGGAAGCAGATTTCTCTGCTTCCGGCTCGTGCTGTATCTTGATGAATTTTGGAATCGCGGGGTAGTCTGTCTTTCAATCTGTTTCTGCTTCCTTACCGACCGTGAGCAAAAACGCCGGAGCCTTTCTTCAAATTTGCGTCTTAAAATTGCGAATCAATCCTGCAAGGGGGAATATCGAAGGATAAAAAACGCGGCATTTACCTGTTGCCCGATGCGTGCTATCTCTCTGAGTTCAATGTTCCCGGTACTTTGAAATCGAGACAGCGCCGCGTAATCTGTCGGAGGTCACGGAGATCTTGCATCAAAACGATACCGTCACGCAGATCTACCGCGTGACGGGAAAAGACAAGCTGCACGTCCACGCTGTTGCAGCCTCTAGCAAAGAAATGGAGACATTTTTGCACACAGTCATTGATACTTTGCCCGGCGTGGTTAGTTGCAGCTGTAATATGATTTTGTCGCGTATCAAGGACATCAAGGGTCTGCGGCTATAGAGACTTCCGACAAGCACCTGCGTGCTTGCAACCGCGGCGATAAGATTGCGAAGGATGAGTTTATGCAGTGGCTATATCGAAAATATCCGCTGCGGAAGGAATGAGTCTGCCCCGCAATTCAAACGGATGACAGCGTCGGATATCCGCCAGTTTGCAGGGTTTCTTTTTCCGCTGGGTTTTTCTAAAATAGAGGTAGAAATCCAAAGAAAGAGGAGGTTATTCTCATGGCATTTTCACTCGACAGCAAGGTAAAGGACATCCTGAAAAATCCTGCGGCGGCGGCCGTTCTGGATAAGTACAGCCCGGACGCTTCCAAGAACCCGCAGATGAAGCTCGTCGGCGGCCTGACGCTGCGCAAGCTCGCCAGCTTCCCGCAGTCTGCAGTCCTCAAGCCCCATCTGGAGGAGCTTGACAAGGAGCTTCAGGCGATCGAGTGATCGCAGAAATCTACAGCTGATCTTACCATCCCTTCAAAATGGGCGGCACTCCGATCGGAGCGCCGCCCATTTCGCGTCTATGTTAAATCTGCGGGACAAAAATTCCGGCGTTCTGGCCGCCGTCGGCGAGGATATCCACACCATTGATATAGTCTGCCAATGCCTGCACCTGCGCGCGATCCGCAATGTTTGTTTTGCAAAGGTGGCTCTCCACGCCAAGCTCGTCCAGCTCCGCTTTTGCCGCTTCCATCTTTGCGAGGTTGCGCCCCGCCAGCACGATCACGGACGTTTTTCCGAGTTCCTTACAGATCGCCTTTTCCCATGCCGCCGTGACCGCCTGTCACGACCGTAATTGTTTTCTTCATGTGTGACCTCCCTGATTTGGATACGGCACAGGCGGCTCTGTATGGGCCGCCTGTGCTGTGTTTTCATTTGCATTCTCTCAGAAGCACGTCCAGCCGCCGTCGCATTTCAGCTCCTCGCCGTTGACATAGCGGGACTGGTCGCTGGCCAGGAACAAGATCGCGTCCGCTAAGTCCTCCGGCATGGCGAGCTCCCCGGAAAAGTCCAGCAGCTTGCTGGTCCGGCCAAAGCCAAACTCGTCGGAGGGCGGCATGACCAGTGGGATATCGGTCACGACGCCGCCGGGAGAGACCGCGTTGCAGCGGATGCCCTCCTCCATGTACATGAACGCCGTGTTCTTCGTCGCCGCCAGCACAGCGCCCTTGCTGGCGCAGTAGGCTGCGCCGGAGGTCTGGTGCGTCGCGCCGACAGAGCAGATGTTGACGATCACGCCGCCGTCACCCTGTGCGAGATACTGCCGGCATTCCTCGCGCATTCCGTACATGAGGCCAAAGGTGTTGATGCGGAACGTCTCATGGAGCATTTCATCCGACAGATCGGCAATGGCGGTGTTGTCGTCCATGATACCGGCGTCGTTGACGGCAACGTCCAGCTTTCCAAATGTCTCGACTGCCTTTTTGACCATGCCGACGGCTGTTGCAGGTTCGCCAACATCGCCCGCATACCAGGTCATTTCGCCGGGTGCGTCCTTGCATTCCTCTGCCAGCTCTTTGAGCCGTTCCTCGCGGCGGGCGACTGCCACGACCTTCGCGCCCTCGCGGCAGAACAGCTCCGCCGTGGCGCGCCCGATCCCGGCGGAAGCGCCGGTCACGATGCAGACTTTACCATCTAATCTTCCCATAATGTCCTCCTCAGCAGAAAACCTTGCTCACCACGACGGCGGGCGAATCGTTGCAGCCGACGGTCAGCTCCGCGCCGTCGGGCACATCCGCGCGGACGGTGGCAAAGCCGATGTTTTTGTCCACGGTGTAGCCGTAGATGGTCTGCGCGCAGCGGCCGACCTCGACGCCGTACCAGTACACACGCTCCCAAATGGAGATATCCTCCGTCGATTCGCGGGAAAATTCCAGACCGACCATGCGGTATTTCGGGTGCTCTTTCCGTGCCAGCGCCGCTTCCTTGCCGATAAAGTCCTTGTCGGCGGCGACGGCCCAGCCGAGACCGCACTCATACGGGCTCAGGTGCTTGAAATCCTGCTTGAGCGCAAAGCCCTTTTCCATCGGAATGGAGCGGACATAAACCTCGAGCGTCTGCAGCTCACGGCCGCCGACGGACGCGACTGCCTTCAGCGCCAGGTCGTGAACTTCCGCGCTCTTGTCGAATGCGGAGTAGATCTCATATCCGTTTTCGCCGGTGAAGCCGGAGCGGTGGATATAAACGGGGATATCGCCGAGCTTCCGCTCACAGATGCCGAAGCGCTTCAGGTCGTCGACCGGCGCGTCCAGCATGGCGTTCATCGCCTTGAGGCTGTCCGGGCCCTGCACGGCGTACATATCCCAGTCGTAGGTGATGATCTTCGCGTGAATATCAGCCTCTCCCTTGTGCTGCTCGATCCACGGCAGCAGGCGCGGGCCGTAGAGATCCGAGACCCAATACAGGCCGTCCGCCATGTGCATGACGATCACATCGTCGATGATCTCGCCGTTTTCGTCCAGCGAGGCGGTGTATTTCGAGCGCCCGACGGCGACCTTGGAAATGTCGCTGATATAAATTTTTTGCAGGACTTCCAGTGCGTCCTTGCCGGTGATCTCCACCAGATCATGCGTCCAGCGGTAGAAGCCTACGCCCTTGCGGATAGCATCGGCATCGGCGCGTGCGACTTTATCTTCTCTGAATAACATCGTTCGGCACCTCCTTACAGCATCCGCAGGTCTTCCTTGCGGATGACCTTGATGAGCATATCTTCCTCGTCGCGGTCTTCAATGACGCAGGACCATTCGGGGCTGACGAGCGTTTTCGCCGCGCCGTTCCACTGCGCCTCGTAGGCGTCGACCAGCTCGTCGAGCGGCGCCATCTCATAGCGGGCTGTGAAGTCCTCGCTCTTGACCTTGATCCACGTCTCGTCCTTCGTCCAGCGCACCATCTCATACGGCACCTGCTGCACGTCGAGCATATAGCGGATGTAGCCGCCGAGAATTCTGCCGTCGTTTTCGTCCATCTCGTGCGGCACGCCGAGGTAGCTGCGCAGGCCCTCCTTGGCAAAGGGATCGATGAACTGGTTCTTGCCGGCCGTGGCAAAGACGATGCGGAACACGCGCAGGAACTCATCCTCATCGGGAGCCATGTCCTTGATGGCCATCATCGGGAACTGGATGGACCAGACCCAGCCCATCTGCGCGACCCAGTGGTACGCTTTTTCGAGCGACGTTTCCTCGCCGAAGTTCTGCGTGTACTGCCCGTTGCGCAGGCACTGGCCTTCCTTGACCATGCGCTCGCGCGGGGTGTCGTGGATGGGGTCGACGGGCTGCTGCATGTGATCGAGCCACCCCTGCTTGGAGAGGTTATACACATCGCGGCGCTCCGCCACGACGCGGCAGTGCTTGTTGCCGCAGCCGCGCGCCTGACACATGTTGAGTGCGACCTCGTTCTCCGTGCCCTTAGACGAAGCCAAGTCAAAGTTTGCCGTGAACATACTGGTCGTCATGTTGCACAGCTCGCTGCCGACAATGTCCCACGGGCAGGTGTCGAGCTCCTTTTCCACACGGTTGCGTGTGAACTGCACAACGCGGCCGGCCATGTTCTCCCACTCGTCGCCGGAATCACCGGTGATTCCGCCGAGCCAGCTCGATTTTTCGCACAGCTCCGGGATGTTGAACGCCTCATAGAGTGATGTGTTCACATAGTCCTTCTGTTCCTCCGGCGTGCCCGCGACCGCCATATTCATCATGTTGGCGATGTCGCAGATGGCTTCGGTGCGTTTTTCCCAGCTTGGCTCAAAGATGCGCATGACCTGAAACAGATTCGCGGTCATGGCCGCGATCTGCCGGTTGAGCTGCCGGTAGGCTTCTTCCTCCGGGATGAGCTTGCCCCACGCGGTCGGGAAGCATTTCCGTTGCTCCAGTTTTTCCTTTAGCATGGTATTCCTCCTGTTTCTTTTTCTATGTTATCTTTATTATAGAAAAATGACCATGCCGCGGAAATGCTGCAAATTGCGCGGTTTTTACCGCTTTGTGCCGTACAGTTTGTATGGAAGCAAATCATACAATCTGTATGTGCAGATTTTGTGCAATACCACTATTTAAGCGGCAAATAGTAAAGCACCCATACAAATTGTACGGGTGCTTCGTTGACAGCCGCTTTCCGTCGGATTATAATAAAAAGCAGAAAAGAAATTGGAGGAAGATCCCATGAAGCTGTGCGCGGACATTCTCTATTGGAGGCTGAAAGAGGAACTGAAGACCGTCGAGCTGCACGGCGCGGGCAGTCTGGAGCTGACGCTGAGCCGCCCGGAGTTTTATCTCGACCGGACGCAGACGTTTGAGAAAAACCGCGTCTACGTCTGCTCCGCCGACCATCTGCCGACGCGCCCGTCGCTGCGCGAAAATGTGTGCCTCGTCTGCCTCGGACAGCACTGGAACCTGACGGCGTTCTATGACCGGTGCAGCGTGATCGTGGTCGAGGCGGATACGGACATCTTCCGGGTCTTCAATCTGGTGCAGCATATTTTTGACCAATACGAAGCATGGGAAGAGCGCCTCTGGCACATCCTCCGCCACGGCGCAAATCTGCCGCAGATGCTGGAGATCAGCCGCAGCATTCTTTCAAACCCCATGCTGCTGATCGGTTCGGACTTCCGGTATCTTGCTGTGACAGACGAGGGATATTTTCAAAAAAATCTCGGTATCCGGCTGGATACCGAGACGTTTGATGCGGAGAAAATGGCAACGTTTCTGTCCCTGCACGACCTTTCCACCCATGTGCATGAGCCGCTGCTGCTGGAACTGCAGGACACACGGACGCTGTCGGTCAATGTGTTCGATCAGGAGGAATACCTCGGCTGTCTGACGATCTTTGAAGCCTTCCGCCCGCTCCGGGACTCTGATCGTTCTCTTGCGGTCTTTCTGGTCAAGCTCCTGCGGCAGGCGATCCAGCAAAACCCGGTGCTCGCCAGCACCCGGTCTGCCGTCCGCCGCGCACTGCGCAGCGTCATTGCCGGGCAACCGGTCGATTTTGAGCTTCGGCGGGCGCTCAGTCAGGAAAACGGAAAAACGGACTGGGTCTGCGTTCGCCTCCAGCCGAAGCATGGCGCGGCTCCCCTGCCGGGCGCGTATCTGTCCGCCGCACTAGAGGAACGGCACCCCGGCGCGATGGCCTTTGAATACGAGCGCACCGTCGCCGCGTTCCTGCCCGCCGCGCAGGCTGAGCGCGAGACGACAGCGCAGCTGCTGCCGCTTTTGGACAGGCTCGGCCTGATCTGCGGCGTGTCCGGCGCGTTTTCCAATCTGTATGAGGCCAATCAGGCGTGGTTTCAGGCGTCCAGCGCGCTGCAGAACGGACTTTTGCAGGATGGCTGCGGCACAGTCTTTTACTTTCAGGACTATCTGCTGCCGCAGCTGCTCTCCGGCGCGCTGGCCGGGCGGCCCTCATGGGTCTATTACCCGGATGGCCTGAAAAAGCTGAAGGCGCACGACGAAAGCTCGCAGGTCTCCTATCTGGAGACGCTGCGCGTCTATCTCGATAATAACCTCTCCGTCACCAAAACAGCGGCGGCGCTCTACCTGCACCGCTCGACGCTGCTGGACCGCCTCACCCACATCACGCAGCTGCTCGGCTGCGACCTCAAAAACCCGGATTTCTGCCTGACTCTCGGTATCCTCCTCCGGGCGGAGCTGCAGCAGAAGCGGATCGCGCAGCCAAAACCATAATTCGCATCTGACTACTGTTTGGCTACTATCTCCTCCAAACCTGGAAAAGACGGTTTGTCCAGTGTTTTCAATGGTTTTCGTAAAATTCAGAGAAGCTGGCTGTTCTCGTTAAAAACCGTACAACCCTTGAAAATACAGCATTTTATCAGATAATGTCTGAAAACTCCGACTCTGTAGGTCGCACGTTCGAATCGTGTCGGGCGTACCAAAATTCCGTGAAATCATCTGATTTCACGGAATTTTTATATGAATTTGTTTGAATTTCAACTTTTGAAGCATAGCGCAACCGGACAGAGCTTTTTGTGGGATAGCTTAGATTTCCAGGCTGCTCTGCATGATCTGGCTGGCAGCTTTCTTGTTCTTATCGAACGCGTGGGGGTAGATATCCAGCGTGGTCGATGGCTGGCTGTGTCCTAAGAGTCCGGCAACCGTGCCGACGTCGGTGCCGCTGGCGATGAACAGACTTGCCGCCGTGTGGCGCAGACTGTGGACGTTCAGATCGTCGGGCAGATCGTTCGCGCGGAGGATTTTTTTGAAGCGCCATGTGAACGTCGACGGCGTCATAGGCAGCTGCATTCCTTTTCTGCGGAACACATAATCGTCTTTCGTCAGCTTGCGAAGGTCTTGCCGTGCAGTTTCCGCAGCGCAGAAGGCTTCGTATTCGCGGAGCAGGCTTTCCATCTCGGCAGAAAAGTACACATAGCGGTTTCCAGCCTTGGTTTTCGGCGCTTTCACGATGATCTCATCCCCGGTCGTTTTGACTGCGTTCCGGCAGACGTGGATGCTGCGCTCGGTGTAGTTGATGTCCTCCCACTTGAGCGCACAGCACTCGCCGCGCCGCATCCCCGTGGCGATGATGAGCTTGAAGTAGGTTTCATGCAGCGTCGGCGGTGCATCTTCCGTCAGGTCAAAGAGTCGCGTCTGGATGCGCTGGAACGAATCTTCGAGACTGAGATACAGAATCTCGCCCTGCGTTGTTGCGAAATTCCAGAGCGGCTGCCCCTGCGAAACGCATAAGCAAAGCCACAAGGCCAGCTAAGACTTGCCGATTTTCGGTGCACCCGCGAGGATGTGCAAGCCCTCTGGAATAAGCTCATCTACCAGAAAGTGCGTCGGTTCATATGTCCTGTTTTGCAGATCTTCTGCTGTGATGGTTTCCAGTTTGGTCATTTTTTCACTTCATTTCGGTTTTATTTGTTGTAGATACATTCTCTACAAAGGAGGCGCACGCACATGGGCGTTTTGGGGAAAGATTTATTGGATTTTCATCGGCCTCGCACCAATACGAAGGTGGAGTTCGGCGCGTCCGGCTATTGGGTAGAATCCAATCCGGCGATGCAGCCCTACGGCGCTGTGCTGACAGAAATTCTGAATCTTGACGCTGCGCCGTTTCAGGAATTATTGAATCCATATCGGAAGGCCGTTGCAGAAAGGGATGCAGAGCAGGCAGCGCAGGCGTTTCAGGCTGTGGCAAATGGATTTGCGTCTTTGCCGCTTTACCGCCTGTATTGGAATGACGTTCAGCTGTTTGCAAGCATGGATGTGAGCGAATTGTTTGTGGGAGACGCGCAGGAAGCGTTCTGCGAATATGTGATGCAGGACGATACGCTGCCGCGGTTTATGCAGGAGCAGCTGGACGCCATCCGGCTGATTCAGGAGCGCTATGCATGGTTTCTGGACAGTATTTTCGCTGGCAAGCCTTTTGAAAAGAAAAAGGGCCAGAAGAAAATTCCTCTGGCACCGATGATCTGTTCGCGCGGATATGAAGCTTTTATCAGCGGCGTCAGCCTTGGCGCAAGCTCTGAGGTGGATGCGCCGAAGGTAAACGCGCAATTCTGCATCCGTGGCACTGGGCGCGAGGCGGAGGTGGTCGAAAAAATGTACTTTGACCGGCTGCTGGATTTTGTCTATGTGGAGTTTATGAAGGGACTGCAAAAGGGATTTGTGCCGAAGCGCTGCGCCAACTGTGGTCACTGGTTTTTGCAGACGCCTGGCGCGACCTTCGCCTATTGCGCCGGTCCTGCGCCGGAAGACCCAGGTAAAACCTGCCGGGAGATCGGCGCGGCCAGCAGCTTTAAGGACAAAGTTGCGAACAATGAAGTCTGGCAGGTGCAGCAGCGGGCATACAAGAAATACTACGCGCGCACGATGCGGAAGGATATGACCAAGGCCGAGTTTGAGGCATGGACGCGCGACGCGGGGCAAAAGCGGGACGCCGCGCTGGAACCGTATGCACGCGCAGAAAGCGAGAAAGAACGGCAGCGCATCGCGGCTGAACTGGAGGAAAAACTCAACAGGCTGTGACGCATCGCTTTTGCTTATCTCCTACTTGAGTATTTTTTCCAACACCGCATAAAATACAAGTAAATTCTGCGCAGAAAAAGTCCCGGCAAGCCATCAGACGATGGTTTACCGGGACCTCGTGTTTCGGCTGATTACGATTTTGTTTCTTCCAGCTCCTGCAGTTTTTTCTCCAGTGCGGACTGCTTTGCAAGAATGGCATTGACCTTATCATAAAGATCCTCGATCATGATCTCGGTTTTGAGATTGACCTTGTAATCATTTTCCGCGCGGCGGCGATCCTTTTCCTCCTGCCGGTTCTGGCTCATCATGATGAGCGGCGCCTGGATCGCCGCGACGCAGGACAGAACCAGATTCAGCAGGATAAATGGGAACGGATCGAACGCATCTGCCGCCAGAATCGTATTGACGACCATCCACAAAAGCAGCACACCCGTAAACGAAAAGATGAACGCCCAGCTGCCTGCGAATTTTGCGATCGCATCCGCCGCGCGCTGCCCGAGCGTGTATTTTTCAGTTGTGGGATTTTCGGAAATCTTACTGTCCGCCAGCAGATTCAGAACTTCCTCGTCCGTCATATCGTGCCGGATGTCCTTGAGGACTTCCCTCAGGAGCTTTCGGTTTTCTTTCATTTGGCTTCCCCTTTTTTCCGGGATTTTTTTCATTATACTCCGCCCCCCCGACGCGGTCAAGCCGCTTGTCTAGCACGGACGCTGGGGCAGTCTGCCGCAAAGCAGGAAAATGCCCGGAGGCAGAAGGTCTCCGGGCAGATCCTGCGTTTCAGAATTACGGCGTATAGCTTCTGACCAGGACAGTCAGCTTGCCGTGTTCGATGGTCGCCAACGTGTTGTTGGCGGTAAAGCCGGGTTCAGACGCAGCCAGCTCTGCGAGGTCCGCTGCGGCATACGTTTCATCCGGATGCTCGGGGTCTGCATTGTCCGTCAGGACAAAGCCATCGGCAACCGGCACGGTGACCTTGCCGAGCTCGTGATACGATTTTGTGTCATCCAGACCAACGGCGTAGTAGACGCCCGAATCGTCGCTCGTCAAATCGACGCCGCCCTGCTCCAGGCCTCCGTTGATGGTGACAAAGCCGTTCTCGTCCTCTCTGGACGTGACGACCATGTCCTTGCCGTCCACAACGATCGTATCGCCAACGGCAAGCTGCGCGATATCGACCATGTCATAGATGTCGTAATCATAGACCGTCAGCGTGAGTTCCGTTTTGCCGTCGGTTTCGGAAATGTCGTCTGCGCCGAAGCTCGCCGCGACAGTCGCATCGGTCAGCGCCTGCGGATCAAGGCTTTCTGGCATCGGCTCGACGCGCTTTGCCTCCTGTGCGGGCTGCTGCTCTTCCGAAGCCTGTTCCTCTCCCGCCTGTTCAGAAGCGTCCGGCTGCCCGGTCGTTTCTGCGGCAGGAGTGTCCTGCGTATCCGGAGCTATCTGTCTGGCCGCGCAGGCACTCAGCGCCAGCACCGATATGGCCAGCAGAATCGCCAGTACTTTTTTCATAAGTCAAACTTCCTTTCCCCAAGGGATGTTCCGTTCTTTCGAACTGCTGTCAGTGTGACAGAAAGTTGTAACGAAATCTTGCTGGAACTGTAACCGGATTATGAATTTTCAGCTGACGGCTGCGGCGACCAGATGGGTTGGGACGCAATGAAGTCAGATATCTTTGCAAAAACAGAAATACGGCTTGTTCAGCGCTTGCTGGAGACAAGACTGTTGAAATCTGTGGCCGTGCCGTTTTGGAAAGGCAGGGCATAATTATCTGCGGAGCATGACCTTTGCGCAAAACAGACCGTCCTGATAGGTGACTGTACTCACCCCACCGGATTTTTCTGCGATATGGCGGACGGACTGGATACCAACACCGTCTCCTTTTCGCTTGGAGGACTGGAATGCGCCACCTTTTTCGCGGATGACTCCGTCATAGGTGTTTTCAACCTGAATCAGTGCCAGACTGTTGCCATGCAGATAGGCTGTCAGTTTGATCCTGCGTCGGGCAGGCGCGGTGCGTAGGCTGGCTTCCAGCGCATTTTCCAGCAGATTCGAGAGAACCAGGCACAGATCGATCTCGTCTACAGGAAGACATTCCGGCAGATCGAGCTGCACGGAAAATGGGATCTGCTCCCGCTTCGCAAGTGCGCAGTAATACCCGACCACGCCGTCTGCCGCCCGGTTTTCACAGAAATGCAGCTCCAGACTCGGGATTCTGGAAACTGCGCCGGAAAGATAGGCTTTGATCTTTTCAAGATTCCCTTCTTCTGCAAGGGCGGCGAGCTGACATAGCTGGTGGCGCAGATCGTGCCGCGCCTGCCGGGCTTCCTCAATGGCAGCTTTCAGGCTTTCGTAGCGCTGCTGCTGCATGGAAAGCAGCTGGTTTTCCTGCTGCAATCTCACATTCCGGTTGATGCTGATCGCCATCAGAAGGAAGATTGCGTTGAAGAAAAGCATCAAAAACAAAAGTGCGATGCTGATCACAAAATACCCCTGCAAAACACGCCCGGTATAGAGCGTGTCCGCATACTTGGGGATCATAAACAGATTCAGCGCAATGAACACCAGCGGCAGCACCCAGAACACATACCAGGTCTGCGCAAAGTTTTCATCCTCGACCATCCTCCGCACGCTGTGCGTCGCAGGATAATAGGCGATGGCAGCAAACAGCCAGCAGATCGCATGATAGCAAATCACGGCCCGCAGACAGAACCACGGCGCAGCCTGCGCCTGCGGCAAACCGGCCAGCATAGCGGCGTTGATCGCTCTTGAAAGGCTGTTGATACAGGCAAATACCGCACAGACGGACAACGCAATCGTTCCGGATTTCCAAAGCGAAATCCGGAGCGTTTTTATGTAGATCACGACTGCAAGCAAGGTTAGGCCTGCAAGCATCGGCGCAGTCGGCATGCGGCGCGCATAGCACACCACGCCTCCGGCGGCGCAAAGCAGCGCAAGCAGCGGGACAAGCCACAAAACAAGCTTTGACAGCGGCTGCTTTAAGCTGGATTTTGCCGGGAAGTAGGCAAGCAGCATGCCGGGAATCACCACGCCGAGCTCCAGAATTGGACGCAGCAGCTCCATTATGCCATCCGCCCCCTTTGAAGCAGGAACTCCATAAATGCCTGCCGGGCGCTTTTCAGAAGGTCCTGACTGACAAACACGCGGCTTCCGTCCGCCATGCGGAAGGCGGCGCCTTCCAGATCCTTCGCGTGTTCCAGATTTACGATCACGCCGCGCCCGCACACAAAAAAGCGTGTGTCATCCTTTAGTGGGGAGATGAACGACTTGAAGGGTTGGCGTGTGGCAAGCGTCTTTTGAACCGTCGTATGGACGTAGATCAAGTGGGCGAAGTGTTCTGCGTAGACGATGTCCTGATAGCGCAGATGGATCTCGCTTCCCTCCACCTTTAGCTCCATATATTTGTCCGGCTGCGGTACGCGGGCAAGCAGCTCGTCCGTCAGCACGTCGATGTCCGCTTCGGTAAAGGGCTTGACTAGATAGTGCAGCGCCCGAACCTGAAATCCCTCCAGCGCATGATCGGTGGAGGTCGTGGTAAAAACCAGCAGACAATCCGTATCGGTTTTGCGCAGCTCTTTTGCCGCCTCCATGCCTGTCATGCCATTCATATAGATATCCAGAAATGCGGCAGTAAAGGGCGCTTTCCTTGCCGCTTCCAGAAATGTCTCGCCGCTTTCGTATTCCAGGATATCCGCCTGCACATTTCTCCGGTGAAGCTGCTGCTCCAGCCGGTCTTTCAGCAGTGCACGTTCCGCAGCAAGATCGTCCACAATCGCAATTCTCATGCAGCGAATTCTCCTTCCTCTTCCTGCACATATTCAAATCCAAAGTGATTATATCACAGAGCGTCAAGGTTGGAGAAGCCACAACCCCGGAATTCGTGCCATAATCGTCCCTTTCGTGCCACGGCGCTTGAAAGACCGGCAGAACCTTTTTATACTGAGCGTAAGCAAGGCGCCTAATTGGATTCAGGAAGGAGGGCGGTCTGTGTATCGTATTGCCGTACTGGCAGAACAGGAAGCGGAGCGGCAGCGCTATGCCGAACAAATCACCCGGTTCTGTGAATCGAAGGGGCTGTTTCCTCAGGTCGTGCAATATGACGACCAGGAACGCTTTTTTGAAGCGGCGCAGAAAGATGCTCCAACCAATGCTGTCATTGCACTCTCCGGGGTGGCAGGGCTGAATGCAGCGGAGCACCTTCGTTCCTTATGTCCCGTGTGCCGGATGATCTGGTGCAGTGATCTTGATTTCTCGCTTCACGCCTTCCGACTGCGGGCCGATTATTTCCTGCTGAAACCTGTTTCTGAGGAAGCGTTTCAACTGGGACTTTACACCTGGCTCGCATGAAACCCCAACAAACTGTATGAAAAATAAATAAACGGAGGATATTTTGATGAAAATGGAAAAAGTATTACGCTCTGCGCTGCTCCTGCTGCTGGCTGCTGCGCTCTGCCTGAGCATGGCAGCCTGTACACAGACGCCAGCCGAGTCTTCCCCGGTCTCTGAAACGCAGACGCCCGAAACGGCCGCATCAGAGAAAGCCTCGCCGGAGGATGATATGCCGGAGGACGCTGGCACAGAGGAGACCCCGGCGTACGACGCATTTTCCTCTGCGCTGCCGGTCAAGACGCTGCGCGCCAAGCGTGTCGACGAAAACCCCTATATGGCAAAGAGCGACGCTAACATTCACCACGACGGCTACAATACCGACTCTACGGATGAAGTCCTGCCGCTTGGCATCTACCCGGAGATCAATGTTTCCTATGAAAAAACCAACGCGAACGCTTCGCCTGCCATTTACTTTGACAGCTACGGCCACGCAGTCGTTCCGCTGCTCGGCGGCATCGCCATCCGCGATCTGAACGCGGAGGAAACCACGACGCTGGGCTATTTCTCCCCAAAGCAGCATGACGGCGGCGGTTACGTCATCCAGAGCTCCTATACGTTCCTGGATTCGGAAAACCGCATCGTCTGCCCCACCAGCAACAACCATGTGCTGATGCTGCGGGCAACCGATGAAGCAGGAAACGTGCTGCCCGAATTTGAAAAGGTACTGGACATTGACATCAAGGCGGCAGCCGAAGCTGCGCTCGGCAAGGAGCTGACGCAGAATCTTCTTTCCGTGGTCTTTGACTACGAAGGAAACCTCTGGTTTGCAACCGGCGGCTTCCGCATCTACCCGGAGCGTGAGCAGCAGGGCGTACTGGGATATATCGCACGTTCCGCCATCGATGCGATTCTAAGCGGCGAACAGACTGATCTCTCTGATGCAGTCTTTGTCTATGAGCTGACTCCCGGTGAGGGTGCAGAAAACGGTATCGCGGCCTCCCGTGACGGCGCGGTCATCCTGACCAATATGAACTGCTATCTGCTGCGCGCGAATAATGGTGTCGAAGCCGTCTGGTGCACGCCGTATGAGAGTGTCGGCGCAAAGGTCAGCGGCGAGGGCGACAAGACCACCGGCGGCGGTCTTGCATGGGGCGGCGGCTGCTCTCCGTCGCTGACGCCGGAGCTTGTGATGTTCACCGACAATGCTGACCCCGTCAAGCTGCTGGCTCTGGATATGAAGACCGGTGAGATCGTTGCAAGTCTGCCGGTGCTGGATGATCTGCCCGAGGGCTATCAGGTGGCGGTTGAAAACTCTGCCATCGTCTATGACGACAGCGAGGGCACTGTCAGCACCATCGTGTGCAACTGGTTTGGCGCAGGCAACGCAGGCCTTGCCGACCCCAACAACGACTCCTCAATTCAGAGCTATGCCAACATTTATGACCAGAACTGGTTGATGAAGGGCAACTGCATGATCGCGCCCGGCGTCGAACGTGTCGATACCATCAAAACCGATTCCGGCTATGAGATGAAGAGCATCTGGTCTCGAAATGACCTGAGCGACACGTCGATTATGAAGCTCTCCACCGCGACGGGCTATGTCTACGGCTACGTGCAGGATCTGACCACCGGTATGTGGCAGTACATCATTCTGGACTTTGAAACGGGCGAGACTGTTTTCACGATGGACGTCTCCAACAAGTTCGGCTACAACAACATGGCCATCGGCATGTACGCCGGAAACAGCGGCAACGCGCTCTACTGCCCGACGGGCTATCTGGAGCTGCTCAGATTGCAGGATCGCTTCGTCCATCTGCCCGAAATGCCGTACCGAGAGGTCGACCTCGACCAGGCGGCGAGAAATGTTCTTTCGCAGGAACAGTTTGCGCTTGACGGCGGCGAAGGAGAAGTCGCGAGCTGGCGCAATACCGTCACAGTCGAAAATGTTCATCCTAACACGGCGGTCGCATTCCGGATGAACAATCTTTCCGGAAGCGCCGCTGAGCTGAAACTCTATGGCTACGGTGCAGACGGAAAGCTGGCGGAGGTCGGCAAAGAGCTGTGGTCGATCACGGATGAGACAGGCGCTGCCGTGGATACCCTGACCGACGGCACACTGTATGAACTGCGTGTGAGCATCGCAGACGGCGGTGCGCTTGATCTGAGCGAGGCGGAAAAGGAGATCAAAATTTCCGTTGTGCTTGCAAAGTAAGGCTCAATCATAACCACCGGCACTGAGCCGGTTGTTTTCTTGATACAAAAAGGCTCCGGCGCCAAAAACGCCGGAGCCTTTCTTCAAATTTGCGTCTTAAAATTGCGAATCAATCCTGCAAGTAGGAATATCGAAGGATGAAAAAACGCGGCATTTGCCTGTTGCCCGATGCGTGCTATCTCTCTGAGCTCAATGTTCCCGGCAAACCGAACCGGACAAACCTTGGAGAATGTGCTGCAATACAAAGATTTCTTTCCACACATCCAAACGAGAATCTGGCGATCCTCACGCCATACCGCAATCAGCGCGCTCTCTTAGCAGGCACAGCTAAAAAAAGCAGTTATCCGCAAGAAGTCAGTCTGACCGTCCACCGTGCGCAGGGACGCGAATGGGACACCTGCTCATTTTCCTTCAACGAAGGAAAACGGCACTGGGATTCTGTGATCCCGGTGCCGTTGTATCTTTTACCATTCCTTATTTTTCAAATATACCCGAACGCTTGAAACAAAGTATTCCGCGTTCTCAATCTGTACAGCCGTATCTGCTTTGGAGATCACAAAGAAATCGTCGTAGCCGCTGTCCGTCCGAACGTCAAACAGGACGGAGATAATCTCCGACATTCTTGTTTCAAAAATTTCCGTTTTGATATACCGACGACGAAACTCGGAAATAACGCCGCTGTGGCGCTTCATGTCGATTTCGTCAAAGGCCAGCACCGCGCGCATCGCGTGGAAGACCGCGTAATAGGAACGATTCGCTGCACTCTTATAATTCCCTGTTTCAAGTAAGTTTCTTGCCGCGGAAAGGCATTCAACTGCGTGTTCCAGCCGCGCCTGCGACAGAGCCTTTCGTTCATGCTCCTGCATAACGGATACCCTCCCGAACGACGTTCCGGTAATACGGCAGCGCTGTCTGATAGCGTCTGAACTGCTCCAGCGGCTTGACGGTCACAGAAACGGTGATGTCGTGCTCCAGACTCAATCGGCTGGTCACCTTTGCAACATCGTTGCGGTGTTTCGCAATCTCCGCCTGCCCCAGATCCACAGTCAGCAGAATATCAATGTCCGACTCCGGATTGAAATCGCCGCGCGCATAGGAGCCGTACAGATAGGCGTCATGAATGCGCCCGAAAATCGGACTGCACGCATGATAGACGCTGTGCAGAATTTCTTCTGCCTGATTTCTGGTACACATATGCTCGCCTCCATTCTTTGTTTTATTATACCCTGAATTGCCCCCGCCGTCAACGGTGGAGCATGACTACTGTTTGACTACTATCGTCCAAGAAACAAAAAAAGCCGGTTTGTCCAGTGTTTTCAATGGTTTTGCAACAATTCAGAAAAGACGGACGATTTCATCGAAAACTGGACATTCTTTGAAAAGACAGCATTTTATCAGTTAATGCCTGAAAACTCCGACTCTGTAGGTCGCACGTTCGAATCGTGTCGGGCATACCAAAAATCCTGTGAAATCGTATGATTTCACAGGATTTTTCTATAAAACCGGAATCAGCTGATTCCATTCTGATTTTGACAAAAAACCGTCATCTTTCCAGATGCCACGAAAACGGGAAATAGCTACTGTGTTTTGAAGATTCAACGACGGATATGGTGTGTCAGGAAGTTCGCAAATCCATGCTGTTCACCGTGAACAGACTGTCGCTCATACTTGCCATAGAATTCCTGCATGCTTTATTCCATATTCCAATCCTCATGGTCGTCCTCGGCATGGCCGAGGGCGGCTTTCTTTTGCCGGAGCTTGTTCCGTCGCGCGTCGGCGTCTCGTCCGTCATCTGCTTCACAGCGCCGCGCACAAGCTCACCGTCGTAATCGAAATCCACGCACAAGGGCGGATTTTTCTTCTTTTTTTCTGGTTTTGGCATTGAGGTTCGTTTTTTTACATGGTATACTTTATGAAATACAGTTTGACAAATTGAAATTTGGGAGGTCAAAAATGCAGACGATTCAGTTAAAAGCAATGACAAGAGAGCTATGTCACGAACTATACAGGCACTGGACGAATGACGCATCCATCTATATGGACATGCGCTTATTCCGCCCCTATGTTTATGACGAAGTAGCGGTAAACCGATATTTTGATGCAAAGGGGCAGGATGCTTCGCGCAGGTTGTTTGCAATCATGCTTGGAGATACTGTAGTCGGAGAATTGCAGCTGAAGCAGATAGACCATGATAAAAAAGAATGCACACTGAGTATCCATATGCAAAACGACGCGGTAAAGGGAAAAGGATATGGAACGCAGGCAGAGCGTTTGGCGGTAAAAATCGCTTTTGACGAGTTGGGAATGGCTGCTGTGAACGCAGATACCGTGATGAAGAACACCCGAAGTCAGCACGTGCTGGAAAAGGCAGGCTTCCGCTTTGTCGGAGAAGATGGAGCATTCAAATACTACCGTATCGAGCGGTGAATCTGAGCTTTCACATTCTATATGCGTCTGCATGCCTTTTTCATATTCCATTCGGAAAAGTGGGCACGGGCTTCTGCCCGATTTGAGGCATTTGGCAGGGAGCCGTATTGCTCGCCGGAGGCATCCCGCACCGTTGGTGCAGAACTCCAGCCCGCCTGCGGGCTATTTTCTGCTCGTCCGCCCCTGCAGGGTATCGTCCGGGATCTCCAGAATATAGGTCTCGCCGACATTGATGATATGCGTGCCGCAGTAATTGTACTCCTTGCGCATTCCATGGCCGTAGCTGGCATGGACATGCCCATGCAGAAGATATTTCGGCATGTATTTTTCGATCAGCTTCCGGAAGCAGGCAAAGCCCCGGTGCGGCAGATCCTCCAGATCGCCGAAGCCCTGCACCGGCGCGTGGGCCACGACAATGTCCACGCCCTTGCGCAGCTTCCACGACATACGCCGGATGCGGCGCTGCATATCCGCCTCGGAGTACTGGTATTCTCCGGGCCGGTAGCGGAGGCATCCGCCAAGCCCGACGATGCGCAGGCCGCGAAAGGTCACGACCTTGTCGTCGATACAGTCGCAGCCCTCCGGCGGACGGGTGCGGTAGCCCTCGTCATGATTTCCGTGGATATAGAGCAGGGGCGCGTGGCCCATGGTCACAAGAAAGGTGAGATAATCCGCCTTCAGATCGCCGCAGGACAGGATCAGATCGATGTCGTCCAGCTTTTCCTTGCGGAAATAGTCCCAATACGCTTTGTTTTCTTCGTCGGCAAGACACAGTATTTTCACAGAGGGGCCTCCTGCTCGGGTGGAATTTGGTCGCGGTAAACGCCCTGTAGGCGCACCATGCTGCGCGCCATGGGCAGAATTTCATCAAAGGCCGGAATATGGCCGCTGACGCAGCTGCAAAGATAATCCATATGCAAGATCTCGTCGATGGTCAGCTTTCCGCCGCCGGCGTTTATCAGACGGCCGTCCTGCGTGCTGAAGCTGCGGTCAAAGGGCGAAAGCTGTCCGGACTGCAGCTCGCGCCGGAGCGCCTGCGCCAGCACCTTGACGCCCTCCGGCAGGCAGTCGTCGAGCATGACGTCGATCACGCCGCTCGACATGCCCCACCAGTAGTTGACGGCGCGTGCGCCGTCGGCCTCGCGGTACCAGCTGTCATCCAGAATGCTGCGGACGATGCGCTCATAGAGTCTGCCCCAATTCCAGACCGGCGATGCAAGCGGCCAGAAGCTGCCGCTGTCGTCCATCAGGAAAATGCCATATTCGGTGTATTTTCGCTCCGGCGTTGGGATATCGCGGTTGGAGACGATCTTGACGCCGCGCTTGCGGAAATCTCCGAGGAAATCCCCTGGCAGGCAGCTCCAGGCCAGTTCGATTTGCACGTTCGGATTGACCATCTTCGCGCCCAGCGCAAAAGCGTTGATGCTGGCCGGAACGCCGTAGATCGGATAGCTTCCGACATAGCCGATCTTGCCGTCGCGGGCCATCGCGCCCGCAATGGCGCCGGTGATGAATTTTCCCTCGTAGACGCGGCCATAGTAGGTGCGGATATCGGGATACGGCATATCGACCGAGCAGTTGAGCATCCGCACGCCCGGATGCCGCGCGGCCACGCGGAGCGTCGCGCCGACGAGCGGCGGCGTGGTCGTGAAGATCACGTTCGCGCCGTCGCGGATGGCCTGCTCCATGATCTCCTCGCCTGCCTTGCCGGGAACGGCGTCGAAATAGGCGCGCGTTTCGACCTGCTTGGTAAATACGGCGTCCAGATACGCCCGGCCGGTTTCATGGGCCTTCGTCCATGTGCTGCGCTCCGCGTCGCGCTCATGCACAAACGCAATTTTCAGGTGCTTCGGGCGCGTTCCAAACAGGGCGTAGCGCGACGGGTCGCGCACCTCGCTGGCCGCCGGCTCCGCGCTGACTGCGACGGGATTTGGATGCGCCAGCGTATTGATATCCGACTGGAGCAGCCCAACCGCATTTTTCAGCGTGTCCGTGTCCATCTCCCGAATCGCCGAGAACGGATGGTAGCGCAGGAACACCAGCAGAGCGTCCGCCGTGCTCAGCCCGCGCAGGAACACCTGCCCGCGCAGCGCCTCTTCAAAGCGGAGGAAGCTCGAAAGGAAGGACTGGCGGTACGCCGCCGTCCACGGCTCCTGCGTGCCTTCGAGCTTTACCAGCAGCTTCCGGTAGGAGCCGGAAGTGGTAAACTGCACCTGATACAGCCGCGCGATGCGGAAAAACTCCAGAAACTCCTGATAAAGCGCATAGCGCGGAGAATCCGTATCCGTGGGCATCAGCCGCGTCACATAGGCCGGGACCGTCGGCGCCTCAAAATAGCGCAGAACGCTGACGCGCTTGTTGCCCTCCTGCACATAGAATTTTCCATAATATTCAAAGCAGCGGATCGGTTCGCGGATGCCCTCCTCCCTCAGATGGGCGTTGCAGAGATTGATCCATTTGCAGCCGAACTCCGTGTCGGAATCCAGCAGCGGCAGAAAGCTGGGCGAGAGCGCATACTGCCGCCCGGCCGTCTTGGTTCCGACGATCAGGTCGATGGGGATCTCCATCAGGCCGACGCTCTGCTGCTGCGCGGAATTGCTGTCGGGGAAAACCTCGTCGAGCACCTGCACATAGGACGGAACGCCGGAGGCCATGCAGTGCTTGTGCTCCCGGAGTCCCGCTTTCAGCGCTTTCGAATATGCGGAAACCGCAGAATTGGCGTCCATAATGATGCCTCCATTTCTATCCGTCCGGCTGCGCCAGACGGTCATTTCAGATACACCCTAGAGTGTCAGCCGGATCCCTCCGTCCGTCTCCACAGAGCCGTCCGTCAAAAGGCCGTCTCTCCGGCAGACGGCGGTCATGGTCTGCATCTCCGCCGTCATATCCAGAAGATCGTCCTCGAAGAGATTGGCGTACTGCCGGTCCATGGCGGACTGGATCTGGTCAAGGCAGTCTGAAAATTTGACGGTCATTTCCTCCAGCGGTGCGCGGCTGCGCTCCAGATACTCGTATTTCGTGAGGAGCGTGCCGAGCGTTGGCAGATAGTAGTTGAAAAAGGTCCGGACGCGGGGAATGTCGCCCGGATCGTCGCGCAGAGCGCGCAGAATCTGGTCAGCCGAGGCGCAGATGCCGTTCGCCTTGCCGCGAATCGCAGCACTGCGGATACGGGCGGACATGGCGCGCAGCTGCGCCAGATTTGAGCGTCCCTTCGCAAGCAGCGCCTCATTGTCCTTCGACAGCTCCGTTTTCTGCGTCTCCTGCCGCTCCTCCTTCGACGAGCGAAGCGCAAAGACCAGCACCACGATCACCAGCAGCGCGACGGCGATGGCCGCGATCAGCGCTGCGCGCAAAATCAGCCGCGCAACGCCGCCCAGCGAGAGCTTGGACAGCAGCAGCGCCAGCACCGCGCCCAGGATCAGGCAGCCTCCGGCCAGCAGACCACCGCTTTTCTTATCGTGCATACGGGAGCCTCCCTTCGTTTCGGGCCGTCACGCGCGCGATTTGCGCATACAGAACGTGACGGTAAAATACAGCGCGAGATACAGCGCGATGGCCGCGCCCGCCGAGCATCCGGCGTAATAGGCCGTGACAAGCCCGGCAAGGCTGCATCCGAGCGCGCCGAGCACGGACAGCAGATGATACTGCCGCAGGTTCCGCGCGACGTTCCGCGCCGACGCGGCGGGCAGGACGAGCAGTGAGTTGATGACCATCAGACCGACCCAGCTCATGGCCAGCGTCACGACCACGGCGATGCAGACCGTAAACAGCGTTTCATTGCGCCGGACGGAAATGCCGCGCGAGCTTGCCAGCGCCGGATGCACCGCCGCGAGCATCAGCCGGTTGGAGGACAGGCACCACAGGAGCACAACGCCCAGCAGCACCAGCGCCAGCAGTCCGATCTCCAGCGGCGTAACGGAAAGGATGTCGCCGATCAGGTACTTGTTGAATTTTGTGAAGCTTCCGCCGCCCATGGTTGCAATGAAGATGCCCAGCGCAACGGCGGTCGAGGAAAAGACGCCGATCACGGTGTCCGCCGACTGGTTCGTGCGCGCGCGGACATAGGAAAACAGCAGCGCGAACACAACAGCCAGCCCGACCGCCCACGCGATCGGCAGCGCCGACCCGCAGAGAACGCCGATGGCGATCCCGGTAAAGCCGGAGTGTCCCAGCGCGTCGGAGAAGAAGCTCATCTTGCCCGTGACGATCATTGTGGACAAAAGCCCGAACAGCGGCGCCATAATGAGCACGGCCAGAAGGGCGTTTTTCATGAAGTTCATCGACAGCAGCTCGAGATGGAGCGCGTCGCAGAGCGCATACCAGAGGCTCATTGGGCTTTTCCCCCTCTCATGTGGAAAACCTCCGCGAAGGCGTCGGAGCTGAGGACCTGCTCCGGCGTACCCTCGCACAGGACGCGCTCCCGCAGGAGCACAACGCGGTCGGCATATTTTTCGAGCATGGAAAAATCATGCGTGGTCATGAGAATGGACAGGTCAAATTTCTTCCGGATGCCGTCGAGCATGTCCATCAGCAGCGCCATACCCTCCACATCCACTCCGGAAAGCGGCTCGTCGAGGATCAGCATGTTCGGCATCGGCTCAAGCGCCAGCGCCAGCAGGACTCTTTGCAGCTCGCCGCCCGAGAGCGCGCCGACGCGCCGGTCGATCAGGCTCTCCGCATCCACGTTGGAGAGGCACTGCAGGACCTTTTCCCGCATGGCCGCGCGCGGACGCAGAAATGCCGGACGCTTTCCGATGCAGCAGCAGAACAGGTCGAGCACGCTGATGGGGTCGCCCTTGGCGAAATTCGGGCTTTGCGGCACATAGCCGATGCGCAGCTTCTGTTCCCGGCCGTCGGGGCCATGGAACGTGATGGAGCCAGTGTATGCCTGCTGGCCGAGGATGGCGTGAATGAGCGTGGATTTTCCCGCGCCGTTCGGGCCGATCAGAGCGACGATCTGCCCGCAGTGCATATGCAGGTTTACGCCGGAGAGGGCCTCCTCCGCGCCGTAGCGCACGGAAAGGTTCTGAATTTTAAGGCAGCAGGTGTGGTTGCAGTCGCCGCCGCGTCTGTGGATAAATGGCGTCATGAAAGCGCCTCCTTTACGGTTTCCAGATCGTGCCGCAGGGTCTCAAAATAGTCCCGCGCACCCATGCCGAGATCCAGTGCAAAAACGCCCGCGCCGGTCTCGTTTGCGACAAGGCGGGCCACGGCGTCGTCGCCGCTGGCCTCGCAGAACACAGCGGGGATATCGCGCTCTCGCAGAAGCCCGACGATCTCCTCCAGCTCTCTGGCGGGCGGTTCGCTGCCTGCCTCGACCTCCATGGCCGCCGCGATGTCCAGTCCGAAGGCGTCGGCAAAATAACCGAAGCCGTCATGGAACGTCACAAGCTCCCGGCAGGAAAGGCCGGAAAGCGCCGCGCGTCCGTCCTCCAGCAGCTTGTCCAGCTCTGCGCAGTACGCCTCCGCGTTCCGGGAAAACGTCTCCGCATATGCCGGATATAGCCCGCTCAGTCCGGCGGCGATATTTCTCACCATCTGTCCCGCACGGGCCGGATCGAGCCAGAGATGCGGGTCGGCCTCTCCGTGTTCGTGGTCATGACCGTGACCGTCGTGGTCGTGGTCGTGGTCATGGTCATGCGCCTCAGCGCTCAGCGTTTTGATCCCGGCGGAGGCGTCGATGCAGCGTTCGCCGTCCGGCAGCACGTCCGCCATGAAGTCCTCCAGCCCGAGGCCGGAAATGACCACTGCCCTGCTCCGGCTCAGAATTTTCATCTGCTCAACGGAAAGTGCGTAATCATGAACGCAGGAGACCGGCTCCGAGATCACGCGCTCGACGCGCAGGCCGGTCCCCTCCGTCACAGCGCAGGTAAACTGCCAGACGGGATAGGTCGTCGCCGCGACGCAGGCCTCGTCCACAGAGGCGGGGGCCTGTGCGCAGCCGGTAAGCACCAGCGCCAGAAGCAGCGCCAGCGCCAGAATTCTTCTGTACATGAAAGGTGCTCCTTAATTTTGACTCTCTTTTATTATACAGAAGCTGTCAAGCGTCTGCTGCCTATAAAACGGTAATATACCGGCTGCTTGCAAATCCGTGCAGGCCGTCGTATTCCACCGTGTACCACTCGTCGAACTGCCCGAGGATCGTGACCGTCGCGCCGTTCGGCAGCTGCGCCAGCACGGCGGCATCCGTCGTAGGCAGACTGCGCAGATTGAGCGTGCCGGAACTCAAGGTGACGATCCCTGTCCGCGGCTCCGACGGCGTCAGGAACGGCAGGCCGAAATACTCCGTAACGCCCTCGCTGAGCGCGGCAGCGATCTCCTCCAGATTTCCGGTCAGCCAGTCCGCGTCCTCCACATTGTCGTGATAGCCAAGCTCCGCCAGCACCGACGGCGCTTTTGTCCGGCGCACCTCGCCGATCAATACGGTCGGCAGCGCCCGCACCCGCTCCGGGAGTGGATAGATCGGCTTGAGATTGTCCACGAGGATGTTCGCCATCCGCAGTCCTTCTTCGCTTGCCGGGAAATAGTAGATATCCACGCCGCGCTGACGGCCCGCCAGCGCCTCCGGCGAGGCGTTGGAGTGCAGCGCCAGATGGAAATCGTATGTACCGGCGTTGGAGGCGCGGATAGACTGCGCCGCGCTTCCGTTCGGGTCGTTGCGCGTGACGTTCAGCCCGCTTGCAAATAGATACGGCTCCATCCGGTCGGCCAGCTGATTCATCCAGTACTGCTCGTTTCCGGTCGTGACATAGGGGTTGAAGTCCTGCGTCGAGGGGCTGAGAAACAAAAAGGGCATAAAAATACCGCCTTCCATGTTTTTCTTATTCTATGCCGGAGCCATGGAAGCGGTGCGCAGGAAAAGGAATGCTGTGGGGAGTTTACACAGGCCCGGAATCGTGTTAGAATGGTTTGGAGAAAACGAAGGAGCATAACGATGCAGTATATAGTTCTGGATATGGAATGGAATCAGCCGTGGCCCGGCTCTCATACGGCAAAAAAGCCGCTGCCCTCGCCCATGCGCGGCGAGATCGTGCAGATCGGGGCGGTGCGCCTGCTGGAAAACCGGACGGTGGCGGATGAATTCCAGATCCTCATCCAGCCCAAGTATTTCAAAAAGATGAATCGGAAGGTCAGCAGCCTGACCGGCATCAAGGATGCGGTGCTGCGTGAATCCGGCGTTCCGTTCCCGGAGGCGATGGCGCGCTTTCGCGCATGGTGCGGCGGAGAGAGCATTTTCCTGACGTGGGGCTTCGACGACATCACGATCCTGAAGGAAAATCTGGCGCTCTACGGCATGGACGACAGCTGGGCAAGCAGCTGGTACAACGCGCAGCTGATCTTCAACGCACAGACCGACGGCGCAACGTCGCAGCGCGCCCTGAAAACAGCACTGGAGCTGATGGGCATCGAGCCGAGCCGCCCGGCGCACGACGCGCTTGGCGACGCCTACCACACGGCGCTGATTTGCAGTCGCCTCCGCCTCGCCGAAGGGATCGAAGCCTACGGGCAGGCGGCAAAGGAGCATGAAAACGGCTTCCACGGCGCGGAGCTTCCCGGCTGTCTCGCGCGTCAGGTCTACCATGGCTACGCCGACAAAACGCAGGCGCTGGCTGCCATGAGCACACACGAAAACGCCTGCCCGCAATGCGGCGGGCAGATGCACGCGGGCCGCTGGCTGAGCCAGCCCGGCCGGCGGTATATGACCATGGCCGTGTGTCCGGAGCACGGCGCGTATCTGGTGCGCGTCCGGCTCGTGGCCGAGACGGATGGTACGCTGCGCGCAAACCGGCTGGTCTATGCCCCGGACTCCGACGCGGCAAAGAGCTACGCGGCACAGGCCGCTCTGCCGCGCAGGCCGCACCGGCGCCGGTGCCGTTCTGCCGCAGCCTGGCAGGAATCCTAGGGAACCTCTGAATAAATCCCCGACCGCGGACGACGGATCTTTTCCGCCAATCCTGCGGTTTGAAAAACGAGAAATACATACAGTATTCCATCGTTTTTCAAACCTTGTCTTGACGAAAAATCTCTCGCCATCCACAGCCGCTGATTTAATCAGAACTTCCCTAGAATATCCAAAAGCACCCTCCGTATGGCATTCCATACGGAGGGTGCTTCTTTTCGGTGGAAAGACCCACGCCCGCGCGGGCTTTTTTCTGTGCATGAGAACGCAGTAGGCCGTCAGGCAGACGACAACGGACACGAAGGAGCCTACCGCCGTGGCAAGGCCCATCGGCAGCAGCGTATCCGGAAAATATAGCGAGGCCAGATACGCGCCGGGAACGCGCGCCAAAAGAATGGAGATCATATTGTGCAGGAAAGAAATGCCGGACTTGCCGATGGCGCAGAAATAGCCGCTGAAGCAGAAGTGGATCCCCGCCAGCAGGCAGTCGATCACATAGCCGCGCAGATACTGTCCGCCCGCGTGCATGACGGCGGTATCGTCCGTGAAGATCCCGACGATCGGCTCCGCGATAAACTGCGCGGAAACGGCGACCACCAGTCCGAAGCCCGCACAGAGTGCGCTGGTATACCACATGGTCCGGACAGCGCGCTCCGGCTTTCCCGCGCCGATGTTCTGTGCGCCGATTGCCGAGACGGTGGACTGCATGGACGACGGCACCAGAAACACAAAGCCGATGAATTTTTCCACAATGCCGACGGCCGCCGCGTCGGTCAGACCGCGCCGGTTTGCAATGGCGGTGATAAACATGAATGAAATCTGGACGAAGAGATCCTGAAATGTGATCGGCAGACCGACCTGGAGCAGCTCGCCCATAACGCTGCGCTGCGGCCGGAGGTCCTGCTTTTGCAGCCGGATGCCGTTTTTCCGCCGCAGAATAACGATCAGTGAAACGACCACGCTGATCGCCTGCGAAAGCGTCGTGCCGAGCGCTGCGCCGGAGGGTCCGAGATGCATCGCGCCCATGAACAGATAATCCAGCGCGATGTTCGCCGCGCAGGCGACCGCGATGAAGCACATCGGACTTTTCGAGTCGCCAAGCCCCCGGAAGATCGAGCTGAGGATGTTATACGCCGTGATGAAGGGAATGCCGATGAAGCAGATCGTCAAATAGGCTTTCATACCGGCCACGGCCTCCTCCGGCGTGGATATCACGGTAACGATAAGGTCCAGAAACAGCAGGAGCACCGTAGTCATTACCAGAGAGATCGACATAAACAGCGTAACGGTGTTGCCGATCCCGGCCGCCGCCCGCTTCCGGTCGCCCGCGCCGACGGCCCGTCCGATCAGGACGGTGGAGCCCATGGCGAGTCCGACCAGCATGACCGTGATCAGGTGCATGACCTGTGAGCCGACGGCGACCGCCGTCGTTCCCGCAACGCCCTCGAACTGCCCGATGATGAACAGGTCTGCCATTCCATAGAGAGTCTGCAAAAAATAGGCCAGAAGATACGGAAGCGAAAAGCGCAGGATGTGCTTCATCACGCTGCCATTGGTCAGATTTTGCTCCATAACAGTCCTCTCTTCCGGAAAAGTCTGCAAAAGCGGCGCGTCCGTCTGCCGGACGGCCGAATACGATACAATAATATAGCGAATTTTCCCGCAATGGTCAACCGCTTTTTCCGTTTCGCGCTGGAAAAGGCCGCACATGTCCCAAGAATCGGAAATCACGCGGTATATTTCCGGTTTTTCGGGTATACTACGAAAAAGGAGGCCCCACGTTTCCGTGAAGCCTCCTGTAGACTCATAATCAGCCTGCGTTCTCGCTCGGAGCCGCCTCGAAGGTCTCGACGCGGCGGATACGCGCGCCAAGCGCCGTCAGCTTGCCGACGATGTCCTCATAGCCGCGCTCGATATAGTGCGCGTCCTCGATGCGGGTCCTTCCGTCCGCAGCCATCGCCGCGATCACCATTGCCGCGCCCGCGCGCAGATCGCACGCGCGCACCTCACAGCCGTGGAGCTGGCGGACACCGTCGATGACGGCGGTCTTGCCCTCGACCTGGATGCTTGCGCCCATGCGGTTCAGCTCGCCGGTGTAGCGGAAGCGGTTATCATAGATGCCCTCCGTCACAAGGCTCGTCCCCTCGGCCAGCGCCATGCAGACCGCGATCTGCGGCTGCATATCGGTCGGGAAGCCGGGATACGGCATAGTTTTGACATTGGCCCGGCGCAGCCGCCGGTCGCACTCAACGCGGATAGCGTCGTCATACTCCGTCACACGCGCGCCCATTTCACGCAGCTTCGCGGTGATGCAGTCAAGATGCTTGGGAATGACGTTGGCCACAACGACGTTGCCGCCGCAGGCAGCCGCCGCCGCCATATAGGTCCCGGCCTCGATCTGGTCGGGAATGATCGAATACGAGCCGCCGCGTAAGACCTTGACGCCGCGCACCTTGATGACGTCGGTGCCCGCGCCGGAAATGCGCGCGCCCATGGCGTTGAGGAAGTTGGCCAAATCGACGATATGCGGCTCCTTGGCGCAGTTTTCAATGATGGTCATGCCGTTGGAGAGCACCGCCGCCAGCAAAATGTTCATCGTCGCGCCGACGGAGACGATATCCAGATAGACATGTCCGCCCTGAAGGCCGCCCTCCGGAGCGTCCGCGCAGACGTAGCCGCCGTTCTGCTCGACCGTCGCGCCCATGGCCTCGAAGCCCTTGATGTGCTGGTCGATGGGACGGACGCCGAAGTTGCAGCCGCCTGGCATCGCCACATGCGCATGGCCGAAGCGGCCAAGCTGCACGCCGATGAGATAATAGGACGCACGGATGCGCCGCACCAGCTCGATCGGAGCCGTGGCGTTGCGCGCATGGCGGCAGTCGATCTCCACCGCGTTGCGGGAAAGGCGGCGGATATTGGCGCCCATGTCGCTCAGAATTTCGAGCAGCAGACGGACATCGGAAATATCGGGAACGTTTTCGATCCGGCAGGTGCCGTTGACGAGCAGTGCCGCCGGGAGAATTGCAACCGCCGCGTTCTTCGCGCCGGAGATGGAGACGGTGCCGCTGAGCCGCGTACCGCCCTGAACGTGATATTGAATCAAATTAAAACCCTCTTTATGGGAAGAGTATTTGCGCTTTTGTCAGGGAATAACCGAGTTAAATCATGACATGGAAAACGCCGGAAGGATCCGGCGGCCGTCATGCGCAGGGCCATTGACCCGCTGCCCTGCTGCGGGTTATCATAATCATAGCATATCCCGCGTGGATTGTAAAGGAAAAATGACAAATCAGAAACGAAAATCTTTAGATTTTCTTAAGATTTTTCCTATTCGGACGGCAAAATGCCCTCCCATGCCGTCACCTCGCGGCTCAGACCGTTCACGCAGAAGCTTCCCGTGTCCGTCACGAGGATCCACGCGGGCGAAAGGCGCATACTGGCCGAAGCGGATTCCGTGTGCCGGTAGGCCTGCTGCACACGGAGGATCTTACTGCCGACCCAGCCCAGCGCGTCGCGTCGGGACAGGAAGGCCGTCAGCGCGTCGGCGCAGGAGATGCAGGCGTCCTCGCTGATGCGGGTGATCTGCGAAGCGCCGGTGTAGAAATAGCCGTCGATCTCGTCCAGCGTGCTGTTGGTGTAGCGCAGGCGAAGTCCCTCGGAGAGCACCGGCACGCCGAGAATGGTTTGCGCTGCGCGCACGCTGTAGACGCCCGCACTCTGCCGCTCCGGCTCCGAAACGCCGCGCGTCTCAAAGCCCATGCTCTTCAGCAGCTTTTCGGATGCGGCCGCAATATCGGCGGTCGGCGTTCCCGTCTCCAGCGCGGCGGAGAAGCCGCCGTCGGAGCGGAAGGTGCAGCTGCCGTTTTCCGACCGGTAGGTGCTCGTAAAATGCGTGGAATCCGATTGAAGGACCGCATTTTCTCCCAGCAGCGCCTGCGCGGCGGCGGCGCTGTCGGCGCTCTGGCCGCCTAGCTCGACGGCATACAGGCGGATGCTGTTCGGAAGGATGCTCCGGTCAAGCTCAATGTCGTAGGAGGCGTAGAGCGCCTCCAGCTGTGCGTGAAGCTCCTGCTCCGACTGCGCCTGATGGAGCCGCGTCGGAACCACCAGAAGCAGCAGGCAGGCCACGCTCATTCCAAGGATCAGCAGGATCAGATTTTTGATTTTGGATACCGGCATAGCTCCGCCTCCCTTCCGTTAAGCCTCCGCGCCGCAAAAGCCGCACACTGTCTGCTCAGGATTTTTTCCAACCGGCGTTCAGCTGTCCGCCGCCGGGATCATCATAGAGTATCCGCAGCCAGCTTCCCTCCGGGACGATCGCCGCGGCCTGCGCCGCGGGCATCAGGGAGATCGGCTGCGTACCGGGCGTGTAGCTCCGCAGGAGCAGCTCCAGCTCCGTGAGCGCGCCGCCGGTAAAACGCGCGACCGCTGCATGCGCGCCGTTTTTCTGCATGACCGGCACGCCGTCGAGCACATAGTCAAAGGTGCAGACCGTCTCCTCCTCCGTCTCCGCAAGCTCCGTCAGATAGAGTCTTGCGCTGCCGGTCAGGCCGTCGGTCAGCTGCGCAAGCAGCGCACGCGCCGTCTCAATGACGGCGGAGGCCTCCGCCGAAGCCGCCGTAAAGCGCAGCAGCGGCTCCTCCACGCTCAGGAGCAGCCGCCCGTCCGCCGTGATGCGGAGCGAAGCGCCCGTCTCGGAGAAGAAGGAATTGCCCTCTGCGTCGGTATAGCTGGCGTCGCCGTAGGGGTTGAAGCCCAACTCCGCCGCCAGCGGCGTAATGGTACGCGCATCGCACGGATTTGCGGAGGTCGCGCCGTAGAGGCGCGGTGTCTCGCCGCCGATCAGCGAACGCGGGTCCACGCGGTCATAGCGCCCCGTTCCGTCCTCCAGCGCGAAAAAGCTGCCGTCCGGGCGGTAGGAATCCAGCGCCTGCGTCAGCGCGTCGCCGGAAAGCGCCGTATCGCCGACCCAGCAGCTCTCGCCGCACAGGTACAGGCGAACCGCGCCGCTCTCCTGGAGAGACAGTACATAGAGCATCGCCGCCTCTCCGGCCTCCGGGGCCTGCGCGCCGAGCCATTCGGCAAGTACGCCGGACGGAAGCTCCGCCGGGTAGACGAACGTGACGCTGATCCCGGCAATGGCGGAATACAGCTTCTGGAGCGTGGTCTGCTCAAGCTGCGCCGATTCCAGCGCCTGCCCGAGCATACTGCCCAGCGCCTCATAGACGCTGTCGAGCGTTTCAAAGTCATACTGCGCCGTATACCGTCCGGCGGAATTGCGCACCGAAACGGCCAGCGGCTGCGCCGCGTCAAGTCCCGGCAGAGCCTTTTCCGTATAGGTCAGCTCCGCCTGATCGAGCCCGAAAAGGCCCGCAAACGGCTTGAGCGCAGCGGACAGGACCGGTGAGGAGGTCAGCGTCCGTTCCGGAAGCGCCAGCAGCGTCAGCGTCAGAAGCGCAGCGACCAGTATGACGATCAGCAGATCTTTTCCGATTTCCGTCCACCGGCGCATCGCCGCGCCTCCTTTCTGTTCCATGCTCCGCGACCTGCTCAGTCCTTCGCGGCAGGCAGCGTGATGGTCACGTCCGTGCCCTCGCCGTAGACCGACTCGATGCGGATATCGCCCTTGTGCTGGTTGATGATCTCCTTGGCGATTGACAGGCCGAGACCCGTGCCGCCGGATTCGCGCGAACGTGCCTTGTCCACACGATAGAAGCGCTCAAAGAGGCGCGGCAGATCCTTTTCCGGAATGCCGATGCCGTTGTCAGAGACGCGGACATAGACGTTTTTGCCGCTGCGTCCGGCGCGGATCTCGATCCTGCCGCCATCCGGCGTATACTTGATGGCGTTGGAGACGATGTTCATGACGACCTGCTCGATGCGCTCACGGTCGCCATTGACATCCGGCATATTCTCCTCGCACTGGAAGCTCAGCGTATGGCCATGGCTCTCCGCGTTGAGCGCGACCGCCTCGTATACACTCCGGACGGCCTTTGCAAACGAAAAGCGCGATACGTTCATTTCCATCTTGCCGTAGTCGATACGGCTGAGCGTGAGCAGGTCCTGCACGATGCGGGTCATGCGGTCAGCCTCGCTGACAATAACGCCCATAAAGTTGTTGTGCAGCTCCGGCGGCAGCTCATCTCCGGCGGAAATGATGGTCTCGGCGTAGGATTTGATGTTGGTGAGCGGTGTGCGCAGCTCATGCGAAACGTTTGCGACAAATTCCCGCCGTGCCTGTTCGCTGCGGCGCTGCTCGGTGACGTCGTGAATGACGACCATCACGCCGCCGGGCGCCTGATCGGCGGAATACGGTGCCATGAACAGCTCCAGTTCGCGCGAGCCGACGGTTTTCTGCGCCTCGAGATACTGCGGCCGCTTGAGCGAAAGGATCTGCTCGAAGTCCGCGTCTCCGGCGAAAATATCGGCAAAGCAGGTCGTCGGATCCATCGACCGCGCCAGCATCTGCGAGGCTGCGGGGTTGAAGTGGATGACCTGCCCGCCGGCGGAGAATGCGACCACGCCGTCGGTCATGTGCAGGAAGAGCGTCGAAAGCTTGTTGCGCTCATTTTCGACCTCGGAAAGCGTGTCCTGAAGCACCTGCGACATGTAGTTGAAGTTCCGCGTCAGAACGCCGATCTCGTCGCGGCTCGTGACCTCCAGCTTCTGCGAGAAGTCGCCCGCGGCGACCTGACGGGTGCCGATGGTAAGCGCGCGGATGGGCGTGATGAGGATCTGCGCCAGCAGGAACGAAAGCACGATGCAGATCACAAGGCCCAGCGCCAGCGCCTGCAAAATGATGTTGAGCACCTCGCCGGTCAGCTTGTCCACCGTCGCCTTGTTGTCGCGGACGTAGACGATATAGCTCTCCCCGTCCGTCCGGATGGGCACAGCCAGATCCATATAGCCGTTGGCGATGGAGCTTTCCTGCCCCACTCCGCCGTTCATGGCCGTCAGGATATTGGACGTGATATCGACGTGCTCCGTCTGGCTCGAGCCGGTCAGCACATCGCCGGTCGGCGAAAGGATATACACGTTGCGTCCGGAAATGTCGATGCCAAGCCCGGACTGCGCCATCAGCAGCTCCTTCATCTCGTCCGGCGCATCCGGCGACTGCGCCGCGATCCGCTGGAGCTGCGAGATGAAGTCCTGCGAGAAGGTCTGCTCCATCTGGACATAGAATTCCGAAATATAGAAGTTTCCGACGCCATTGATGAGGAACGCGCCAATGACGGTCATGAGCGCCAGGATCAGGATCACAAGGATCATGACCAGCTTCATACGGAGCGAACGCATGGCAGCGCCTCCTTTCCGGTAGATTCCGGCAGGCCGGGCCTGCCTCAGATCACTGCGCGAAGTAGTAGCCGACGCCGCGCTTCGTCAGGATCAGCGCAGGCTTGCCGGGATCGTCCTCGATCTTCTCGCGCAGGCGGCGGACCGTCACGTCCACCGTCCGCATATCGCCGAAATAGTCGTAGTTCCAGACCTTCTGCATCAGATCCTCGCGCGTGAACACGCGGCCGCGCTCGCGGATGAGATAGAGCAGCAGGTCGAATTCCTTCTGCGTCAGCTCGACCGGCGCGCCGTTTTTCGTGACGGTGAACGACGCCGGATCGATGCTCAGGTTTCCGGCTTGCAGGATCTCTCCCTTGGGCCGGACGCCGTAGTCCAGGTCGCGGCGGCGGATGTTCGCCTTGACACGCGCCATCAGCTCCCGCATGGAAAAGGGCTTGGTGATGTAATCGTCGGCTCCGGCCTCCAGACCGAACACCTTGTCCGTCTCCTCCTCGCGCGCGGTCAGCATGATGACCGGCGTGACACGGCCGGCCTTGCGGATGGCCGCGCAGATGTCAAACCCGTTGAGCTTCGGGAGCATTACGTCCAGCAAAATGAGATCGGGGTCGCCCTCCAGCGCCAGCTTCAGGCCGGTCTCGCCGTCGAGCGCCTCCATGGTCTCGTAGCCCTCGCGCTTGAGATTGAATTTCAGGATCTCGACGATCGCCCGTTCATCCTCAACGATCAAAACGGTTTTTTCCATATGAAAGCCTCCTTATCCGCGCCGAAGCGCCTTCGGATAGTGATTTTTTAGCTGACCGGCAGAGCCCTTCGCCCAGCCGAGCGTCAGGCCGTCCACGCGGACCAGCGTCCAGCCTGTCTGTGCTCCGGAAATCGTCTCTCCGGCGAGATAGCGCCGGATCTCTTCTGAATCCGACGGAAAACCCGCGGCGCTCTTCGCGTCCTTCAGCCAGAGCGCCCATGCGTGCGCCGGCTCAAAGCGCCCGCGCAGCAGCTGTCCAAGCTCCAAGCCCGCGCGCAGCACCTTCAGCCCGCGCAGCTCCGGCGTTCCCTCCGGCATCTGATAGAGCGTGCTGCCGAAAAGCAGCGGCTTTCCGCACGGCAGCGCCGCGCCGCTTGCCTTTTGGAATTCCAGAAACTCCGGCGGGAAGCGTCCGGACTTCTCCTCCGGCTGCTCTGAAACGTCCTCGCCGCGCTTACGGAGCACAGCCGCGTAATGTCCCTCGCCGCGCAGATGGTGCGGCCATAGGCGGAACGTATACTCCAATCCCGGCGCGGGATCCTCGACCCAGTCCGGCCTTCCCGGCGCGAACCACGGCGCGGAGACCTCTTCTACATAAAATTCCGGATGCGCATGCAGGAATGCGCTGACCGCGCCCTCGTTTTCCTGCGGAGAAAACGTGCAGGTCGAATAAACGAGCCGTCCGCCGCCCCGCAGCATCTGCGCCGCGCTGTGCAGGATCTCCTGCTGACGCCGGGCGCACATTTCGACCGTTTCCTCGCTCCAATCGGTGACGGCCGCCTCTTCCTTGCGGAACATCCCCTCGCCCGAGCAGGGCGCGTCCACAAGGATCTTGTCAAACCATTCCGGGAAGCGCTCTGCCAGCTGCTTCGGATGCTCGTTCAGCACCAGTGCATTCGCAATTCCGAGCCGTTCCACGTTCCCGGAGAGGATCCGCGCCCGCTTCGGGTGGATCTCGTTGCTGACCAGCAGTCCTTCACCGCGCAGCGCAGCGGCCAGCTGGGTCGTTTTGCCTCCCGGCGCGGCACACAGATCGAGCACCCGTTCGCCGGGCTGCACGTCCAGAAGTCCCGCCGGTGCCATCGCGCTCGGCTCCTGCAAATAGTAAAGCCCCGCGTCGTGATAGGGGCTGAGGCCGGGGCGGCTCTGCGCGTCATAGTAAAAGCCGTTCTCCGCCCACGGCACCGGCGTCAGGCCGAACTGCGCGAGCGCAGGCGGCAAACCGGTCTTGAGGGGATTGAGACGCAGACCGACGTTTCTTGGGCGGTCGTAGGCCGCGAGGAAAGCCTCATATTCCGTGCCAAGCAGGCGCTGCATCCGCGCAAGGAACAATTCCGGCAGCATTCCGCTCCCTCCCCTTCTTTGCATATTCTGATTTATTATACCGCAAGGCGCGAAAATCGGCAAGGGTAAAGGCGGGAGAAATGTTTTTTCATTTTTTCTGAAAAAAGCGAAAAATAAGTGTTGACATTTTGACCTTCTTCCGCTATAATCAGCCTTGCTGTTCGAGTTGCTGGTATAGCTCAGTTGGTAGAGCAGCTGATTTGTAATCAGCAGGTCGGGGGTTCGAGTCCGTCTACCAGCTCCAATCCTTTCAGCAAACAGCGAACTGAATATGGGGGAATTCCCGAGTGGCCAAAGGGGGCAGACTGTAAATCTGTTGTCAGTGACTTCGGTGGTTCGAATCCACCTTCCCCCACCAAAGCAGAGCCAGACGAACCAGATGTGTTCGCCTGGCTTTTCTGCTTCCTCAACGATCTATATGATCGGTGGCACATTCATTCTTGTGTGTTCTCTTGCGCAAGAATAGAAAAAGAAGCACCTGCCCATCTTCATGACGGACAGGTGCTCTTTTGCATTTTTTCGTAACGTATTTCGTTATAATCATACGAATTGCTTCAAATCGTCATAATATTCGATATATTATAACGAAAGGAGCATGACCACGGCATGATTAGGATTTTACTGTCCACGCGCTTAGGCGAAAAGCGCTGGACGCAGGCTGATCTCGCTCGTGCAACTGGTATACGGCCGTCCACCATCAACGACTACTACCATGAACTCGCGGAGCGCGTCAACCTTGAGCATCTGGATTTGATATGCGAAGCACTGGACTGCGAGCTAAGCGATCTCATTGTCCGCGTACCAAACAAAGAACCACGAATAAAGTCACGATCTGGTTCTGAATTGCATACCAAACGCTGAATTGGCTCCCTAAAGCCCGGACGCTCACCATGCGTCCGGGCTTTCTCCTTTTGCGGGAATTGTATAGACCTCTATGGCATTCAGAATATCGCCGGGCTGGTACCGGAGCTGGTGACACAGAATCTGAATTGTCTCAAAGGACACATCCTGATGCAGCCGCATCGCCCTGACGGTCTTCGTCGCCAAGCCATACTTCTTGCCGACCTGCGCATCGGTCAGCCCGCGCACATCTTCACGCTAGAAACGGGTCAAAGGAAATGATCGTCCTTCTGATGCCGCGCTCTTTGAAATCTAAGTACATGGCGTTCCTCCCTAAATTTCTGTTCCGTCTGGCAAAATGAAGCTGATCTTCACGCTGCACCCCAGGGCGCTTGCCAGCGACTCAATATCCTTTTCCGTGAAGTTGCCGCGAGTCATCTTATTCGACAGGTTCTGGCGCGTCTGCCCGGACGCGTCGGCTAATTCGCCCATCGTCATATTTTGCCGTTTCATAATTAGGCGCAGCTTCTCTGCAACTGAAATATCCATACTATCGCCTCCTGTCATCACTATACACGATTCTGTGTCGATTGTCAAAAACTTTTTTGCAAATTTCACGACAAAATGTAAATTATCTATTGACAAATGACACGAATTAGTGTAATATAAGCATGTAAGGCAAAGCCGAACAGCTTTTTGAAAGGAGCGAGGTGAATGAACGACGTGAACGTCACCGAGGCGCTGTTGAAAGCGATCCTCGAACTCATCGAGAAGTGTGAAACGCTCGAAGAACTCCGCGAAAGCGTCAAGCGCATCATGGATGAGTAAATAAAAAGAGTAGCGGCCCCTTCCACAGACCCGCTACTCAAACACCCCGAAAGGTGAGCCGGGAGCCTTACCCCGGCCACCTTGATTATAACCGAGTAAGGCAAAAATATCAAGGAGGAAAAAGCAATGACGATTCAGGAAAAACGCTGGATGGATATGGACAATCTCCGGGCGCTGTGCATCAGGCACGGTTGGTTCACGCGGGGCGATTGCAAGGCATACGACAAGTTTTTGAATATGCCGTACGATGCCAAAGGCACCCAGCGGAACATCACTACTAAGCTGCTGTATAGCATGGCGCGGACAATCATGCAGTACAGCGATCCGGAAACCTACGACATTATCGAGGTCGCTGGAATCATGTACAGCCTCGGTCAGATTTGCGACACCACATTTTACGTTTCTGAAGTGTGAGGAGGGGCATCATGGAAAAGCTGATTTATTCCACTTTCCGCGAAGGCTACGGTATCGACCAGATCAATCGAACGATGACCGCTGGCGAGCTGATAAACTTCCTCGCACAGTACGATGAAGATACGCCAATCTATCAGGAGGTTTCGGGGGCAAATGTACTCCCTCTTACAGAGATTTTTTCAAAA
>ERZ791919.74-NODE-74-length-117424-cov-8.061831_pt1 | contig 117424 bp, 120 predicted proteins | sample MGYA00510137_ERZ791919 | MGnify/ENA primary metagenome ERZ791919 (study PRJEB30046, sample SAMN00792059) | human gut metagenome | study: EMG produced TPA metagenomics assembly of the A metagenome-wide association study of gut microbiota in type 2... | reverse complement strand
CCAGATATTCACGCTTTTCAAGAATGTTGCAGATGGTGGAAGAACCCCAGCCGTAAGGATGGTTGTGAGGATATGCTTCGTTTGCATCGTCTTTTGTTCTATTAATCTGAGCCCTTAATCAGCAGAATGATGTTGATTAAGGGCTTATAATGATTTTAAGAACTAAATGACAGATATTAAGCTGACTGGTAGAACGAATAACTTATTCATGTATTGATATTGACAATAGTACGAAAACGTATTATTATAAAATACGAAATCGTATTATAAAGGAGCGAGTTATGAATTCAAGAAGTTTTTTCTATGATTTTGGGAGAGCACTTTATCATGTTGATTCGTTTTATGATGAATTTGCAAAGCAAAGCAATGTTTCTTCTGCATTATTATGGGTTTTGTATGCATTGAATGATGGAAATTCACACACACAGATTGAAATCAGTAATGATTGGGAATTGCCAAAAACAACTGTTAATACGGTGATTAAAGAGATTCAGAAGAATGGCTATGTTGATCTTATTCCAATCAAAGGGAAAAGGCGCGAGATGTCGATTGTCCTTACAGAGAGCGGGAAGAAGTATGCAGATAGGGTTCTTGCTGATCTTTATAAAAAAGAGGCGGAAGTATATAAAGCTCTTAGCTCAGAAGAATATGCAATAGTGGCTGTATTGGAAAAGATAGCGAAAAAATTGAAGGGAGTTGAATAAGAGTGGAATATGTGAATTTAGGAAAATCTGATTTAAAGGTTTCACGCATATGTATGGGTTGCATGGGCTTTGGAAATGCAGCAACAGGTCAGCATAGCTGGACAGTTGATGAAGAAATATCCAAATCTATTATTAAAAGAGGCCTGGAACTGGGAATCAATTTTTATGATACAGCAATTGCATATCAGGCCGGTACAAGCGAGGAATATCTTGGAAAGACAATCAGAGAATATGCAAAAAGGGATGAAGTAGTCATTGCTACAAAGTTCCTTCCAAGATCACAGGAGGAAATCGCAAATGGAATTTCCGGAAAGGAACATGTGCGCAGCAGTTTGGATGCAAACCTTTCCCATCTGGGAATGGATTATGTAGATTTATATATCTATCATGTGTGGGATTGGAATACTCCTGTAGAGGACTATCTTGCCGGTATGGCAGAAGGAGTAAAGGTCGGGAAAATCAGACAGATTGGTATCGCAAATTGTTTTGCATGGCAGTTGGCAGAGGCTAACGCAATTGCAAAAGAAAATGGATGGCCGGAATTTGTTTCCGTTCAGAATCACTACAATCTTATTATGCGTGAAGAAGAGCGGGAAATGAATGTATATGCAGCTGAAAGAAATATAGCACTCACGCCATATAGTGCCCTTGCAGCAGGTCGCTTATCTAAAAGACCGGGTGAGATATCAAAGCGCTTAGAGCAGGATGCATATGCAAAGCTAAAATATGATGCAACTTCTGATAAAGATGCAAAGGTAATTGCAAGAGTTTGTGAAATTGCGGATGCGCATGGTGTTTCCATGACAGAGGTTTCCTTGGCATGGCTGCTTACAAAAGTATCATCTCCTGTTGTAGGAGCTACAAAGATCAGCCATGTGGAAGGAGCTGCAAAAGCTGTGGAATTGAAACTATCTGATGATGAAATAAATGCGTTAGAAGAACTCTATGAACCACATTTCCTGTCAGGTGTCATGGCACAAAATATACCAGCGGCAAGAAATATTGAACAGGTATGGATTAAGAATGGAAAATACAGAAAGTAGTGAGGTGACAGAATGAAAATAGTACAGACAGCAGGCAGGGCTGCTCTTGGCGAATTTGCACCGGAGTTTGCTCATTTTAATGATGATGTTTTATTTGGTGAGAACTGGAACAATCAGGATATTGATGTAAAGACAAGAAGTATTATTACAGTAGTGGCACTCATGTCATCAGGAATTACAGATTCATCCCTTAAGTATCACTTACAGAATGCAAAAGCTCATGGTGTTACGCAGAAGGAAATTGCAGCAATCATTACACATGTTGCATTTTATGCAGGTTGGCCAAAGGGATGGGCAGTGTTTAACCTGGCCAAAGAGGTATGGGGGGCTGACGAAGGAGAACTTCCTTACGAAGACGAAGCAATGAAGGTGCATGCAAAGAAAATGGTATTTCCAATCGGAGAACCAAATAATGCCTATGCAAAGTATTTTGTTGGACAGTCATATCTTGCACCGGTATCTACAAATCAGGTGGGCATTTTTAATGTGACTTTTGAGCCGGGATGCAGAAATAACTGGCATATTCATCATGCCGATAAAGGTGGTGGACAGATTCTTGTCTGTGTTGCAGGAAGAGGATATTACCAGGAAGAAGGAAAAGAAGCTGTAGAAATGAAACCAGGGGACTGTATCAATATTCCGGCCGGCGTAAAACATTGGCATGGAGCAGCACCAGATAGTTGGTTTTCTCATCTTGCGATAGAAGTGCCAGGTGAAAATTGCTCAAATGAATGGCTGGAAGCAGTAAGTGATGATGAATATGGAAAATTAGAATAGGCAGGTGGATGAAATGCTAGATAAATATATTGTTTTAAATAATGGCGTAAAGATTCCACAGTTTGGACTTGGGACTTGGTTTATTGATGATGATAAGGCAGCTGACGCAGTAAAAGCTGCAGCCGAGATGGGTTATAGACATATTGATACAGCGCAGGCTTATGGGAACGAACGTGGTGTCGGTGAAGGTATCTGCACATGTGGCGTGCCAAGAGAGGAACTTTTTGTCGTATCAAAAGTTGCTGCAGAGCACAAAACATACGAGGAAGCAAAAGCAGGAATTGACGAGACATTAAAGAAAATGGGACTTGATTATCTCGACATGATGATTATTCACTCTCCATAGCCATGGGTAGAGGTGAATCAGAGCGAAAACAGATACAAAGAGGGCAATCGTCAAGCATGGAAAGAACTTGAGGATGCATATAACGAAGGCAAACTCAAAGCAATCGGTGTGTCCAATTTCCAGATTGAGGATCTTGAGAGCCTAATGGAGACATCAAAAGTAAAACCTATGGTAAATCAGGTACTCTGTCATATCAGCAACACACCATTAGAATTGATCGAGTTCTGCCAGAAGAGCAATATTGCAGTTGAAGCATATTCACCTATTGCGCACGGTGAGATTCTTAATCAGCCTGAAATTAAGGCGATGGCTGATAAATATGGTGTGACTGTTCCTCAGCTTTGCATTAGATATACACTTCAACTTGGAACGATTACACTTCCTAAGACAGGTAATCCTGATCATATGAAGAGCAATGCAGAAGTTGATTTTGAAATCAATGCAGAAGATATGGAGATACTTAAGAATTTTAAGAAAATAGAGAGCTATGGTGAAAGTGGAATTTTTCCGGCATACGGCGGAAAGATGTAGGAGGTAATTAAAATGTCAAAAATATTAGTAGCGTATTTTAGCGCAAGTGGAGTAACAAAAAAGGTAGCAGAAAAACTGGCAGCTCTAGTAAATGCAGATATTCATGAGATAAAACCGAAAGTCCCATACACGAAAGCAGATCTCAACTGGATGGATAAGAAATCCAGAAGCAGCGTAGAGATGAATGATAAGACTTTTCGCCCGGAGATTGTAAAAGAAGATTTGAATCTATCTTCATATGATACTATTCTGCTTGGTTTTCCAATTTGGTGGTATGTGGCACCTACAATTATCAATACTTTTCTTGAAAACTATGATTTTTCAGGTAAGAGAATTGTTCTCTTTGCCACATCGGGCGGTAGTGGTTTTGGTAATACAATCAAAGAGCTTAAACCTTCCGTAGCAGATGCAGAAATTGTAGAGGGAAAGATTTTAAACAGAGCATCCGATGATCAGCTTAAAGACTGGATTGCAGGTTTATAGGGGAAAACATGAAAAAGACAAGTATTCTTATAATTAGTGTGTTCATTATGGCTATACTAACAGCTTGTGGTTCATCTGCAGATAATTCACAAAAGCAGGAAACAATAGTAAAACAGCCTGAAGCAACAAGTATGCGTCGATTCTTTTTGGAAATTATTTATTAAATATCCGTCGCAACTCTTCAATATTCTGATCGCAGATTAACGCATGGTTTGGAAAGGAAACAGCCTTAAGGTATGCCTGAAATGGAGTCCCTTTTGGATTTAGTATTGCTGATATCAGGACATTTGTATCAATTAGTATTCTCATGCATTTGTTTCCTCATTTCTCATTTCGTGAACCATAGCGAGAATATCTTCTTCGGAAGTTAATCCGGCAGTTTCGGCCTCACCTGCCATTTCTGCCTGAAGGATCTGCATGGCATAGACAGCAGAGTTGACAATTCGTACAGAATTTCCTTCCACAATGAAGCTGACGCGATCGCCGTTGGCAACGCCTAATACGTCACGTACATCTTTGGGAATGGTTACCTGCCCTTTGGACATTACTTTTGCATTATCTACAAATGCTCTTGAAATCATGATATTCACCTCCTGTAAAAGTAGGAATTTTCCTACTTTTATTATACGCAGGATACCGTAAAAATACAATGGAAAACATAGGATAATGCTCTTTTGCTCCTTTATTCATGTATGAATGTACAGATAAAGGAGTTTTTTTGCGCGCATAACATCGGAATCAGTCGGCGGGTTTCGATATCGAAACTAAAAATAGAAATGGAGGAAAAGGAAAATGGCATTTTTTCAGAGTGCAGTAGGAACACTGCAGACACTGGTGGTTGCTCTTGGAGCAGGTCTTGGAATCTGGGGAGCAATTAATCTGATGCAGTCATCTTTGGAATCAATGGGACTGGGATCGTTTTTTGCGGTCTTTATGCAGTCCATGGTGGTACATATGGGAATTCATATTTTAAGTATTGCCATCTTTGTTATCATCAATGGACGTATCACAGCCATTCCGGAAGCAGCAGTAGTGGGGGAGGATGTTACGGATAGGTTAATGGAAGTAGTTGAAGATTTATATTATGTTTATGAAGCGGATAGATGTCTTTTGAATTTATTAAAGAAGGGGAGTCCATGGTATATAAATTCAGCAGAATATATAAAAAAATGTTTACATAAAATATCACAACAAATTCTTAAAAAGGATAAAAATAATGTAAAATTATGAGTAAACACAGTACAATTATATGTAAGTCAGATTAAATGAAAGGAGAGGACGTACGCTGATAAAGTACGTTATTCAGACAATTATTATGGAGATGAGAAAGGTTACAGTATTTATTACTAGAAATAATAATGGGTAATTTTATTTTACAATAAACAAATAATGGACAAAAAGAGCTTCTTTTATTTAAACATCCAAATGCTGGGATTCAGATACCAGCAGGAACTATCGAAGAAAATGAATTACCTGAAGATGCAGCTATTCGAGAAGTATGGGAAGAGACAGGGTTAGAGAAGTTTGGCAGTATAAATTATATTGGTTGCCATAATAGCAAGGGTATTAAGATCTTTTTCCCCTTAAGCAGTTCGATTACAAGGTCTGATTTAAATTTGGCACTGAAATTTCTTCTTTGTCTGGACATGTTTGCGAATCCTTTCTTTCGTACTAATTTAAGTATATCAGATTCATTAAAAACTGTCCGAAAAAGTGTCTTAATTTATGAGACCATTATACTTTGTTTCCTATGCCCAGGGAGCACGGATGTATTCCATGAACTATTACTCATTCGTGAAACTGGCAAAAGAACTATTAGTAAAAATGTATCGCAGATGACAGAGGACAAAGGAATCTCCCCTTTTTCTGAAATACTGTCAGAGGGATGTGAAAAAACAGGTGATGTAAGGCATCAGACGATATGATGTTGGCGTAGATGCCAATAACTTCTTTCCTGTTTCGGTGAAGCAGGTAATAGATTTCTTTGGGGAGCAGGTGAATATAGATGATCACAATATTGTATGAACCGTGCCTTTACGAAGCAAGCCGCGATTTTAATTGATTTATTCCAATCAGTATGCCATATTTGATTTGTAAATAAAAATGGTTTACAAATTAAAAAGGATGCGTTATGGAAAAATATCTTACTGAAATGCTTCATATGGATACTAAATTAGTCGAGGCTACAGAATTATATGATCATCTCCCGCTTTTATTTAAAGGGACTTATGTTATTTACAAAGTAAACTCAGGCGGAGTTGAATGGATAGCCTTGCAGCCCCAAACGAATGTAAGGCTTAAGGAAACTATATAATCTGCCGATATAACAAGTAGCGATGGAAGCGTGTTTTTCAATGGATTGAATTTCGTTGAAAAATGCGATTTTTCTTTTGAGGATAAACATCGTATTACATATATTTGGAGAAGCCTTATGAATATTTGCATGAATCTAAAAAAGGTAGAGCCTAAAAAGATTACGACAACAAAAGAACTGGCTCAGTATATCTTAGAAAGCGGAAATGACGTAGAAAAGATGTCTGAAGAAGACCGCTCAAGGATGGATGCCCAGATAACTGCCAAGCTTCAGTCGGGGAAAAAGCTTTCGCAGAAGGAAATGGATTATTTAAGAAAAACCAATCCCATCATGTACGCACATGCTTTGAGGGTACAAAGAATGGCAGAAGCTGTAGAAGAACAGCTAAAGCATGCAAAGAGCAAGGAAGAGGCTGACCAGATCATATCTTCTGCCCTAAGTGGCATATCAAAAAATGATCCTGACAGGGAGTACATCTTTGCGGCTGTCAACCGTATTTCGACAGAATTTCATAAATCAGGTGCTTATGAGAAACTCCCGAATACAGTTGAAGAGGGAGATAAAGAGGGAAAAGAAAGCGGAGATATTTTTTCTGATGCGGACGATAAAGAAGACGATGGTTTTGATTTAAAGAATTGGAGTCCACTTAGAGAAGTATATGACAGCATGCCCACATTTTCTGTAGGAGTGTAAATGTAAGCAGAGTATCTGGGATGGAAAATGGCAGATCCTACGATGAGGTCGTAGATAAGGCCGTTGAGGTCGTGAACAGCGGCATCACCCAGAGACCTGACTTCGATATCGATTCCTTAGGAGAAATAAAGGTTTGTGGTGCTTTTTGTGCGCTTTGTGGCGCATGAGGATAAAGAGTTGCGCCGTACCGTGATGACCGCCTAAAAATGTGTAAAGTGTTGAATAATTCGCTCATGAAATGTGAAAACGGAATTGATAATCGCGCATGATTTGTGCATAATAAGACTGAACACTTTTGTGAGAGGATGATTACTATGTATTTGAAAAGAAAGGTTGACTTCTTTCTTGAGGAGTAGAAAGCGGATAAAAACAGAAAACCGCTTATTATTAAGGGAAGCAGACAAATCGGAAAGACGGAATCCATTCTGCACTTTGCCAAAGAGCATTATGAGAGCATCATTGAAGTAAACTTTGTTCGTGATGAGAAATACAAGGGCATTATTGCCGATGGTTATGAGGCCGCCGACATTATTAAAAACATTTCACTGATTGATCCGTCAAAAAAATTCGTGCTCGGGAAAACACTTATATTTTTTGATGAGATTACAGAATTTCCGGAAATCGCTACATCTCTTAAATTCTTTTGTATCGACGGTCGCTTTGATGTGTTTTGCAGCGGATCCATGCTGGGTGTCAATTACAAAAAATTGAAAGCAATAGCGTAGGATACAAAAAGGACTACGAGATGTTCTTCATGGATTTTGAAGAGTTTTTGTGGGCAAAAGGCTATGGAAATGAAACAGTGGAAAACCTACTTTCCCACATGAAAGCATTTATACCTTTCAGTGAATTGGAGATGGATGTTTTCCATTCCCTGTTCTTGGACTATAATATCCTTGGCGGTATGCCTGCGGTTGTTCGTGAGTATATCGAAAGAAATACCTTTGAGGGCACGCTTGATATACAAAAACAGCTTATTGCAGACTATAAAGAGGACATTCGCAAATATGCCCTCTGGCGTTGATCAGACAAGGATTATCAATGTATTTAATCGGGTTGCGCCTCAGCTTGCCAGAGAAAACAAGAAATTCCAGATTTCCAAGGTGGCCTCCGAACATTACCCAGATATCCGATACGGTATCAAGCTGTCAAAAAACAATATTGGACATGAGGACAAAATATATACCTTCCCATACTTTTGCTCTTTCCTGCTCAAAAGATTTATGTCCGGTTTCCATGCAGAGGAAGAAGCGGAATAACAAAGTAAGATGGGGTATTTAGCCAGGAATTGCATATAGAAGCCCCATTGGATAGAGAAATCTGTTTGATGGGGCTTAATTACATATAGAACAAAGATTTTAATAATAAAGGAGAAGTTGAAAATGCAGAATTATGATGGTCAATTTGAACTAAACTGACAGGAATATTTTTATAGAGCAAAGGATGATAGTGGGAGGGCTTTTTCTATTTATACGGATATTCGCAAACTACGAGATAAAGCCAAAACTTCATATACTCTAAGCACAAGGAGGTTGAGGTTTGGCTATGAATAACAATTTAGCAGAAGTACATCCGGAACTTGTTTAGGAGTGGTCGGAGAAAACTTACCGCTTACACCCGATGACATTACTTTCGGTTCAAATAAAAAAGTATGGTGGAAAGGTACTTGCGGTCATGAATGGCAGACAACGAGAAAAATGAGCTTCATAATCAAAATCTTCATATAAGTGGACTTTTGAACGAAGAAAAAGTGGATATTGAAAATGCAAAAGTGGACATTCAAGACCGAAAAGTGGATATTGAACGTGTATTTTCCGAAAAAGGCAGCGACTTCTCAGTAAAAACGACGGTTCATATCCATAGACTTTTTGAGAAGTTTGGTTTTGATGAGGTGTTTGGAAGAAGTGCAGTTATGGAACTTCTTGAGCTGAAAGGTTCAGGTGCTTCAAAACTTCTTTCCAATTTGGTGCAGGCAGATATTATTGAACCGGTATCCGGTCATGGAAAAGGAAGATATAAATTCAAGAAGTAGTTTATAAGAGTTTTCTTGAAATTGTCGACACGGTGTGTAGGCAATTCAATGTTTTATCTTCAACAGAAGAAAAGAGAGAAAATGGATTTGTTAGACAGTCTGACGCACGGTGGTGTGAGAGGACGGGAATTTAATAAAAATCCCTCCTACTCGAGCGCCAGACCTTAATTTCTCGTGATAATATGCACTGATAGTACGCTTTTCGTCCACATATTCCACATATTTTAGGCTATCCGTAGCGTCCTTGGAAATTCTGTAGCCATTTTGTAGCCACTGGCTGCGACGCAACCTCCGCTGGCTGATTCACCTCAAAGCCGCTTGTTACTATCTATTTCAAGTAAATACATATTAATCATAATACGGTCAAATGAAAAAGTAAATTCCAATTAGATGCGGGGGCAAAAAACTGGAATTAAAAATTTCACTTTACGAAATTGATTTTGATCCGTCATAAAATTATAGGTTGAATTATAGCTATAAAAGGTGATATACTATAGTCAAGAAATGGAGGTGTTCACATGACGATAGATACCAATACAATGATTTCCATTACGGAAGCAAATCAAAATTTTTCCAAGGTTACTAAACTTGTTGATGAAAGAGGAACAGCTGTCATTCTTAAGAATAATGTTCCGCGATATCTCGTTATTGAGTTTAGTAAGGCGGATGAAAGTGCGGTTGCACCGGATGAGGATGTGCTTGCCATATCAAAAAGACTGCTAAAGAAAAATAAAGAAGCGTATGAGGTACTTGCCAAATGAAGAGACTGAGTAAAGAGCAAATACTAATGCTCCATTCTCAGCTTATAGAAGAATACGGCGGAAGTGATGGGGTAAGAGATTATAATCTCTTGGATTCAGCATTAGAGAATCCGTTTCAATCCTTTGGTGGAGAAGAATTATATCCTACGCTTCAGGCAAAGGCGGCAAGATTGGGATATGGACTGATAAAAAATCATTGTATGATTGATGGAAACAAACGCATCGGCACACATGCAATGCTTGTTTTCCTTGCCATAAATAGTATTGAGCTCGATTACACGCAAAAGGAATTATATGAAACGATCCTTGCTATAGCGGATGGAAGCCTTGAATACGAATGCCTTTTGAAATGGATCTTAGAGCATCAGGTGTGATGGATAGAGTATTGAGCAAAGCAATGAGTCAGTCAATCACATAGAGACCAGGGATATTCTGGGAGACACGAAGAAAGACCTATTGTGGAGTTATTATCCACGATAGGTCTTTCATATTCAATCCGTTAAAAAATCTTCCTACATTTTTTTATAGGCGTTACCCCATTCGACCATTGAGTCGAGAATAGGTTTCAGAGTAAGTCCCAATTCGCTGAGACTGTATTCAACTTTTGGTGGAACCTCCGGGTAAACTGTGCGAATAATGAGACCATCATCTTCCATGGAGCGCAAACTATCGGTGAGAACTTTCTGACTGATCCCTTCAAGATTTTTCTTTAATTCATTGAATCGCCAGGGGCGTTCCAGCAGATTTCGGATAATCAGCAATTTCCATTTACTGCCGATGAGCGAAACTGTGGTTGCAACCGGACATTCCGGTAATTCTTCTTTTGTTAACATATGATCGCCTCCCTTATATAACATCCTTTTTTACTGTTATTTTGTATATACAGGAGAAAGATTTAAAAAATATTTTTCAGATTTTAAGGAAAAGTATGGATTTTCGGATATGTGTTCAGGTGGCTTCTATCCATATAAAACATTGGAAAAACACTGGGGATACTGGTGCAGATATATCTATATTAATCGATATATGGATGCACCAAAACCGGTATATCAGAACCTGTATGAGTTGGTAAAAGAAAAAGATTATTTTGTACTGACAACAAATGTGGATCATTGTTTCCAGAAGACCGGCTTTGATAAAAACAGAATCTTTTATACACAGGGCGATTATGGCCTGTTTCAATGTAGTGAGCCTTGCCATGCATTTTATGTGTGTCTGAACCAGAGTGAAGCATATGCACCGGAAGAAATAAGGAAAAAGTCTGTCTGCATGAATGAAGATATTGGAGAAATTCTGAAGTGCTAAGTTTATGACTGGATTTTCTGATGAAGAAAAACTTATGCTGTATGGTGCATATGGAGGAACACCATTGTATTTGCAACAGATAAATGAGAAGGAAAGTTTCGAGGGAAATATTAAGAGAACTTATCTGAAGGTAACTTCTTATCTTTATGAAGAGGCTTTGCTGTTGCTGCGTCAGGAAGTACAGGAGCCGGGCGTATACAGTGCGATAATCGAAGCGATTGCAAGCGGATATACCAAGGCAAATGAGATTTCCACAAAAATCGGTGAGGACTCAGCCAAGTGCCTGAAATATATTAAAACCTTGTGTGAGCTTGGAATCCTGCATAAAGAGACACCATTTGGAGAAAAGGAATCATCCCGAAAAACGATTTATGGCATCTCAGACTTTATGTTTCGATTCTGGTACCGATATGTATTTGCCAACAGAGCATTGATTGAAACCGGAGCACAGCAGGCAGTATGGGAAAGACGAATTAAGCCGGATTACTACAGTTACATGGGTCTGGTTTTTGAAAAAGTCTGCATGGATTATTTGAATGCGAAGAATGCGAAAGGCGAACTGCCGATATTATATACCTCTATCGGAAGATGGTGGGGAACCAATGCTGCAACGCATGGTCAGGAGGAAATTGATTTAATTGCAAATGATGGAAAAGATTATCTTTTTGGAGAATGTAAATGGCGCAATTAGAGTATTGAGGGGAGAGATTGCCATATGATTGATTATGATATCATCGCATTCCGTATCAAGGAGGCACGCAAATATAAGAAGAAAATCTCCCAGAAAAAGATGGCGGAGGATTTGAACATGTATCAGCCGGATTTAAGCGCATTGGAAAATAATAAACCCGGCTGTGGCATCAGAGATCTTGCCAAGTTAGAGATGATAGCAGGATACCTCAATATTTCGCTCGGCTATCTTTTGTTTGGAGAAGGGTGTATCTTTATCTTATTACCATTGTCTTGGACATTAATAACATTTATAGTTATGAATATAAGTATCTATTATGTCAATATTCCATATAGTATTGGCAGTTGGTATTGGGGGTGCGAACCATTGAATGGATGGATTTAATATGCTAAAATTAATTTTAAGTATGTGTCGGGATAGAGATAGGGGATAAAATGTAAGAATTTCAATTTAGTTTTTATGTTTACAAAGGTATAAAGAAACAAAATGATCTAATAATTAATAAAAGCGAAATTATATGCAAAGTGGAAGTAGCAAATTTATTCGGATGGCCTTTGGAAAAGAAAGTATATTGAATAAGAACTTTTATTTTTAGTAAGCTTGAAAAAAGAATGGTACGATGGATATTTATTTGGATCCGCAGAAATATATAATCCGTGGTCAGTAATCAATTATATTTCGAAGGGGGCATTCCTCAGGCTTACTGGGTATATACCGGAAAGAATGAAATTCTTGAGGATGTTTTGAAGGTAGCTACAGATGATATAATGCAAAAGCTGTATTCGTTGCTGCAAGGAGAGCGGGTTATTGCCAGAATAGATCAGAATGTAGTTTACAGGTCACTTTCTGAGGATTCGGCCAATATCTATAGCTTGTTATTAGTGGCAGGATATCTGAAGACACCGAAGAAAGAACTGCAGGCAGATGGTTCTTATCTGTGCGAAGTGTCAATTCCGAACAGAGAAATAGCAGCAGTCTATAAGAGTGAAATTTTATCTCATTTATTGCGATGGGGCTGCCGCAAGGTCAACCGCAGATAAAATAGCCGAAAGCCTTTATGCAAATGACTATAAGAAGCTTCAGAAAGCCATCGCAGAGTATATGGATAGATCAATCAGTTTTTTTGATGCCGGAGCCGAAGGCTTTTATCATGGATTAGTTCTGGGCCTGATTGCTTTGATGGATAATCAGTATAAGATCAAGTCTAATAGAGAGTCCGGTGATGGAAGATATGACATCAGCCTGGTTCCGAGAGAAAGCCGATACCCGGGAATTCTTATGGAATTAAAGTGGGAAAAGGATTGGAGTGAGGAACAACTTTCAGATTATGCCGATGATGCATTAGATCAGATTGATGAAAAGAGATATGATACAGAAATGAAGGAAGAAGGAATTCATGATATTTTGAAGTTTGGAATTGCTTTTTCCGGAAAGAGAGTTTGCGTTAAGATGAAATAAGATTACAATAAATAACAAAAATAGCAAAAATAACAAAAATAGCAAGGAGGACGAAAGATATGGAACGTGTATTAAAATTTTTAAAAGAGGCAGAAACCTATTATCTTGCAACCGTAGAAGGCGATCAGCCGAGAGTACGGCCTTTTGGAACAGCACACATTTTTGAAGGAAAGCTGTATATACAGACTGGCAAGAAAAAAGAAGTATCCAGCCAGATTCATGAGAATCCCAAGGTAGAGATCTGTGCATTTAAAAATGGCGAGTGGCTTCGTCTTGCGGGAGAGCTTGTAGAAGATGATCGGCGAGAAGCCAGACAGTCTATGCTGGATGCGTATCCGTCTTTACAGGCAATGTATTCGGCAGATGATGGAAATACGGAAGTATTGTATTTTCAGAATGCAACAGCAACCTTTTCTTCTTTTACCCATGAACCGGAAGTTGTAAAGTTTTAGTAAGGAAAGCGTAGTAGTATTTACAAGAGCCATTGTACTAGCGGTACAATGACAAAGCATAATTCCTCTCTTAAAATGATTTCAGTGAGATTATTTTAAGAGAGTTTTTTATTATGAAGAAAAGGGCAGTGGTGGAGAATGAAGGTATTGAAATCTTTTGAGGCAATCACGGTGGATGAGCATTCTGAGATTGAAGAAGTTTTGATAAAAGCAGTTAATGATCAATTTCGTAAGGAAAAAATTTCTGAGAACTATTTCAAATATGAAGTTGTGCTACAGGGGAATAAGTTTATCACAGCAATGTCTGTGGATGAGGTTGCAGAATCTGCTAAGCTGACGGTAGATATTCTTGAGGAACTTAAAAATATTAATAATAGCGGAATCAATCGTGATGAATTAAAAAGGATTGAAAAGCAAGAAGACAGATATGAAACTGATGGTGATAATGTTATGCAGATTTTAGGCATATGGAATAGTATCAAAACAGAGCAATTATTAGAACTAATATCTAAATTGGATCGTGTGAGACGTGTAGGAGGAGCATGGGCGATGCTTATTGCGAATCCTTGTCTTATTAGTGCAATTTATGCAGTTTATGACCGGATAATAGATTCCTTTGACAATGATGATCTTTATATGCAAAGTGTATTTTTTTTGATGAGAGCAGTTATGCAAATGAATAGTGATGAATGTGAGGAAGAGAAAAGGTGAATTTATATACAAGTGATTTGCATTTTGGACATAAGAATGTAATACAATTTGATCACAGACCTTTTTCGAATGTGGAAGAAATGGATGCTTTTATTATGCAATGTTGGAATAAACGGGTTCAGCCTGATGATATTGTATATATACTTGGAGATTTTTGTCATCGAAGCGAAAAAGAACCTAGCTGGTATTTGAAAAGATTAAAAGGTCATAAGATTTTAATTGTTGGAAATCATGATGGCAAGCTTTTGAAAAACCAAGTGGCGTTATCTTATTTTGACAGAGTTGAAGATATGATGGAGGTTGAAGATGGAGAGAATCATCTTTGTCTGTGCCATTATCCAATTGCTGAGTGGAATGGTTATTTTCGTAAATCATGGCATGTCTATGGACATATTCATAATAAGAAGGAAGAAACGTATGATATTATGAAAAAGAAGGAACGCGCGCTGAATGCAGGCTGTATGATTAATAACTATTCGCCAGCTTCATTGATTGAACTTGTAAGAAACAATACGGTTTTTCAAGAAAAGTAGTATGGATTATACTAGCAGTACAATGACAAAGCATAAAACCTCTTTTAAAATGATTTCAATGAGATTATTTTAAGAGAGGTTTTTATTATGGAGAAGAGAAAACTTGCATCAGTGCAATATGTACACCGCATAACTCCGATAGAGGGAGCAGACAGAATAGAATGTGTGCATGTTTTGGGGTGGCAGTGTGTTGCTGATAAAGGCCAGTTTAAGATAGGAGATCATTGTGTATATATGGAGGTTGACTCTTTCCTCCCGATATGTAGCCGGTTTGAATTTTTGAGAGAAACCAGCTATAAGAAAAGTGAGATTCTTGGAGATGGGTTCCGGCTTAAAACTATGAAATTTAGAGGGCAGATTTCACAGGGGCTGGTTCAACCTTTATCCATTTTACCGGCAGGAAATTATGCGATTGGTGATGATGTTACAGATTTGCTCAGAATCAGAAAATGGGAGATTGAAGAAAAAGTAACAAGTAGCGGTACTGTGATCGGTGATTTCCCAGAGTGTATTTCAAAGACGGATGAGTTACGGGTTCAGTCTTATCCGGAACTGATAGAGGAATTCAAAGCAGTAAGAGGATATTATATCAGTACAAAGATGGATGGAACCAGTGTAACTATGTATTGGCTGAATGGTCATTTCGGAATCTGTGGCAGAAATTATGAATACGCAGATGATGACAAGTGTGCTATGTGGAAATATGCGTATGAGAATAGAATTCCTGAACGAATAGCGGAAATCGGTTTTTCTGACATCGCGATTCAAGGTGAGTTCTGCGGGGCTGGTATTCAGAAGAATCGTTTAAAACTTATAAAACCGGAATGGTATGTATTCACCATAATTGATTTAAAAACTCACAGAAGGGTATCCCTTGTAAGAATGAGAGAACTTTGTGAGCAGTTAAAACTGAAGATGGTTCCTATAGAAGAGGAAAAAGAAATCTTTCAATATGATAGTGTGGAGGATCTGCTTGAGAGAGCCAAGGGAAAATATGTTTCCGGAATGAATAAAGAGGGAATCGTTATTCGACCAATAGAACCAGTATACTCGAAAACTATTGAGGGCCCATTGTCTGTGAAGGTATTAAATAATGATTATCTGTTAAAGGAATAATTGGATCTCAGTTTTTACTAAATATATTGATGGAGTAAAAAGGACATGATAAAATTTTTTCACGTATATGTAAAGGACAGAAAATACACGCAAAGAGGAAGAGGTCAATGCGAACAATTGATGACTATATGAAGTTTCCATATAAGATGGAAATAGTCCCTGACATAGAAGAGGGAGGATATGTGGTATCTTTTTCAGATTTACCAGGGTGTCTGTCAGAGGGGGATACGATAGAAGAAGCAATGCATAATGCAGAGGATGCAAAGCGTACATGGATTGAAGCAGCGATTGAAGCGGGCATAAAGATTAATGAATCGGATGATTCTGCATATGTGGGATGATTATTGAAAAGGGGAATACACAGTTATGAAGAGGAAATATCCTGTAATTGATATGGCAGGAACAGGACAGGAAATAAAGCGAATTATGAAGATGAAAGGACTTACGGTGAAAGAAGTTCAGAAGTTCTTGGAGTTGAACACACCGCAGAGCATTTATCATTGGTTTGATGGAAGAAGTCTGCCTACTATAGACAATCTGTATGCACTGAGCGAACTTTTTCAGCTTCCGGTGGATGCATTGTTAGTTGGTGATCGGAAATTTGAGTGTAAGTATGAAAATGGAATGTATCGAAGAGTACTTCTGTATTTTGAGAAGTTTTTGGAATTGCAGGCGGTATAGCATAGTTGATTTAAATAAAAGGATTGTGATCTGCATTTCATAGAGTTATAAAGAGTTATAATAAAATACAAGGTTAGCCAAAACTAACCAAAAACAATCGCAACAGAATCAAACACCTGGGCAGATATAATCACTTATTGGAGGGGATGATCGATGGCAATTATTGTAAAGGATGCCGTGAAAAAATACGGACAGGGAGAGAGCGGGATTTATGCGTTAAATCATGCCGGATTGGAAATCGAAGGGGGGAGAGATCTGTGTGATCCTGGGGCCGTCGGGTTCCGGAAAGAGTACTTTGCTTAATATGCTGGGAGGACTGGATCAGTTGGATTCCGGTTCGATAGAAGTCGATGGTGTTGAACTTACGGGACTTAGCCGGAAGCAGCTTGTGGAATACCGCAGGGAAAAGATCGGAGTGGTCTTTCAATCCTATAATCTGATTGCAGAATTAAATGTGAAGGAAAACATCCGGGTGGTACAGGATATTTCGAAGAATCCGCTGGACATCGAGGAACTGTTACAGGATCTGGGACTTAAGAAGCATGAGCTTCATTTTCCAGCAGAGCTTTCGGGAGGACAGCAGCAACGCTGTGTGATCGGAAGTGCACTGATCAAGAATCCGGCCATTCTGTTATGCGATGAGCCGACCGGAGCATTGGACTCATCTTCGGCAAGGGATGTGTTGGGAATCCTTGAAAAGGTGCATGAGAAATACCACACAACCATTGTGATTATTACGCATAATGAAGGAATTGCAAGGATGGCAGACCGGGTGATCCGTATCCATGATGGAAAGGTCATTGAGAACAGTGTCAATGAAAGAGTATGTGTAAAGGAGCTGGAAATCTGATGACTTTACAAAGAAAAATTACGAGAAGCGTTGGAAAAGCAGCAGTATGTGGATCTGGAATACCATGATACGAAGCTCCGGCTGCATACACAGACGCAGAACGTGGATCTTTATACCATATCGGAAGGACGCGATATCGAGTCCGGGGATGAACTGGTGCTCACCTACAACTATGCCAAAGCCAATAGCATTGCGGTAGGTGATAAACTCAAACTTGCCGGACGAGAGTTTACGGTCTGCGGACTTGGCATGAAATCGGATTATGCCATTATGCTTTATGACCTTTCGGAGACTATACCGAATAAGTCCGGATTTGGAATCGGAATCATCACGCAAGAGACGATGGAAGAACTTGGCACACCGATGGAGTTTTATTCGGTCCGCTACAGAGATCCGGAACAGGAGCGTGCCTTCCGGGTGGAGCTTTATCAGAATTACGGAACGCAGGAATATGTGGAAAAGGAAGCCAATTCCAGAATCTGCCTGATCTACAACGAGGCGGATGATCTGGTTGCGGAGTTTACATTGTATGCGCCGATTATTATGGTGGTAGTCATTGCCGTGATTGCAATGGTTCTGACCCGGACGGTCCGTCGGGAGGGAAAGACGATCGGCACGCTGATGGCGCTTGGTTATCGGAAAAAGGAGCTGATCCGTCATTATATGGTTTATGGCATGATTCCGGCTTTTGCAGGAGATGTACTGGGAATTCTTTTCAGTATTCCATTTGCAAAGGCATTCTGTAGCTTTTATTTTGGGGACGCAGAGCATATTACTTATGTGGTAAAAATGCCGTGGAACTGGATGGTGGCAGCCCTTTTCATACCGGTACTTGTTTATGGAATGGTATCGTGGCTGGTTCTGAACCGGGTACTGCAGTCGGACATCACCCCGCTTCTTACCGGCGTGCAGAAGCAGAAAAAGTCCCGCATTTTCAATGGAAGCAACGCAAAGCTGCCGGTCATTTACAGTATCCGTTCCTTAACCATAAACGGGTTTCGGTGCCTGACCTTTGTCATTGGAATTGCGATTGCAACGCTCTGTATTGTGCTGGGCGGTTCCTTTGAGGATGCGTATGATCATCTTTTGAAGGTAAAAGTGCCGGATGCCATGCTGGGCGGGCAGTATGAATATGGTTTTCAGTCCTTTCAGACGGAGAATCCCTATGGTGGAGCCGCCGTTTTTGACATCAGCTTTGGTGCTAAAAAGGATAATTCCCGGTTCAATATGATCGGATATGAGCCGGATAATGGAATCCTCAATACGCAGACGGTCGAAGGAGCGGAGCTGGAATATGGGAAATATTATATGACAAGCGCGGCGGCGAACAAATATGGAGTTGCAAAGGGCGATTCGTTCTGCTTTTATAATACGGTCACGATGCAGGAAACGACGGTTACCATCAGCGGTATTGTGAAGAATGATATCCTGCCTCTGGTATTGACCAGCAAGGAAAATGTGGCACAGCTTCTGAACCGGCCGTTAGAGGAATATAACGTGATTATCAGTAAAGAGAAACTCACGATCCCCAATGGACTGCTAAAGAAAAATGCTTCTCTTCAGGATTATGAGGAACAGGTAAGAAATCTTTCTGCAACAGCAGGAATTGTATTAAAGCTGTTGAAGGTTCTCGGAATGCTGATCTGCCTGTTAATTGTAACCATGATGTCCGGCTTTATCATAGGAGAAAGCAGCCGGAATATCTCCATGCTGGAGGTTCTGGGATATCGGAAAGGGGAAGTGCGGCGTTTTGTGCTTACTGTGAATCATTTTCTTGTTCCGGTTGGATTTATTCTCGGAGTGCCTCTGGGGTATCTCGTGGCTTATTCAATGATCCTTTCGGCAGCACAGTCCTCCGGCAGGCTGATGAGTCTTCCGGTGCGCCCAGCTACATTGCTTGGAAGCTTTGTCTTTGTGCTTGCTGCGTATGGGATTGCCATGGCTCTGGCTGGGCGCAAGTTAAAAAAGGTGGATATGGTAGAAACTCTGAAATGTCCAAACGAATAAGTAAAAAATGAGTGAAAATCAAACGAAAAAATTTCATTAAACCGTTGAAATAAAGTCCCGCTTAAACTGGATGGCAGTAATTCCTTCATAGCGCTTGAACATTTTACAGAAATAGCTTGCGGTACAAAATCCGGTTTCTGCTGCAATCTGCTCAATGGTCATGGATGTGCCGGTAAGAAGCTCTTTGGCAACCTGAATGCGGCGTTTGGCAGCATATTCCATAGGCCGGGTATGAAGCATGGTGCGGAAGAGAAGACACAGATGCTGCTTGCTCACACCACAGTAGCTGCATAATTCTTCCATAGTGATGGAAGACTGATAATGATTGTTGATATAATCAATGGCCTTGATTAGTGCCGGATGATAGGTGCTGCCGGATTCCCTGTGGGAAATGCAAAGGTTGAACTCTACAAGGAAGGAGTATAATAGTCCGGATGCACGATAGTTGCCAAGCAGATTGTCCGAATGCAGGGCGTCATGCATGGAGCGGAACAGATATTCCAGCCGGGTAGTTTCTGTCAGATGGAAAATACCCGGCTCCTTCATGTCAAGATTTCCTAATAGCAGGGGAAGAGCATCCCCGGCAGGGACAATCCAGTGAATGTTCCATACATCCTCATCCGGATAATATTCATGCGGAAAATCAGCCGGGAGATAGAGAACCGTATTTGGTGGAATCAGACATTTCTTATTTTCATAAAGTAAGGTACCACTGCCCTTTGTACAGAACAGAATCTGGGGGAAGGGGTACCCGTTCCTGCGGATTACGTGATCCTGACATTGCTGTAATCCCATATTAATTAAATAAACAGGGAGCTCCTTTTCGGAGCCGATAATCGGATAGTCACAGAAAATCATAGGGAATACCTCGGTTTTTAAATAGAGTATTCATGAAATAAAAATGAAACAAAAATAAAGCAAGTCATATTCATATCGTTATATTTCTATAATATGGTTTCATGACTTTTGTGTCAATTCATATTATAATAAGCACATAACAAAAGCAAAATAATATATTCATATGGTGAAGCATTAAAAAGAAACCGGTACAAGGCAATAATATAAAAGTAAAGTAACAGCAATGATCAAAATCAGATTAAAGCTATAATAACAGCGGTAGCAACAGAAACAACAAAAACAATAAAAATAGCAAAAACATTAAAACAACAAAACAATAATAACAGCGACAACAACAATAATAATAACAATAATAACAACGCCTCACCCCCGAAAGGAGAACCCCAAATGAGAATCGAAGAGATTGCGGCTGCCGGAAGCCCGAAGAGTAAGATGATTTACCATGAAAATCCGGAAATGTTACATGTGAATACCTTGGCACGGCATTCCTATTTTATTCCGTTTGCGAAGGGACAGGATCCTTTTGCGAAAAGAGAGGAGTCCGAAAGTCTTGAGCTGCTGAACGGAGACTGGAACTTCCGGTATTTTGACAGTATTCTGGATCTGGAGGATGATTTCCTTCAGGTGGAAAGTGAGAAGACTATTCCGGTACCATCGAACTGGCAGTTATATGGATATGACAAGCCGCAGTATACGAACGTGGCATACCCGATTGTGTTTGATCCGCCATTTGTTCCGGATGATGATCCGGTCGGCATCTACAGCAGAGATTATTCTTATGTAAAAGATGGTAAGGATCGTATTCTGGTGTTTGAAGGTGTGGACAGCTGCTTCTATTTATATATTAATGATGCATTTGTGGGATATTCACAGGTATCTCATGCCATTTCCGAGTTTGACATTACGGAGTTCCTTAAGGAAGGTAAGAATAAAATTACGGTAGCTGTTCTGAAATGGTGTGACGGCACTTATCTGGAGGATCAGGACAAGATCCGGCTCTCCGGTATTTTCCGTGAGGTCTATGTGTTAAGCCGTCCTAAGGAAAGACTGGAGGATTATCAGGTGAAAACCATCCTATCAAAGAAGGGAGAACCGGCGCAGCTTGCGCTTACAGTAAAGGGCTGTGATGTGCAGGCGGTGCTTTCCGATCCGGAAGGAAAAGAGGTCTGCCGGTTTGAGGTAAAGAATGGAGAGAACGCTGCCGTACCGGTCGCAGATCCCAGGTTATGGTCTGCAGAAGCTCCGGAGCTGTATACTCTTACCCTGACGGCCGGGGAAGAAGTCATTGGCGATAAAGTAGGTTTCCGTAAGATTGTTGTTGAAAGCGGTGTGGTGAAAATCAATGATGTACCGGTGAAATTCCGTGGTGTGAACCGTCACGACAGCTATCCGGAAACCGGATATGTGTGCTCGGTTGCACAGATGGAAAAGGATCTCGTACTGATGAAGCGGCATAATATCAATGCAGTGAGAACCTCCCACTATCCGAATTCTCCGCTGTTTTATCAGCTGTGTGATCAGTATGGTCTGTATGTGATTGATGAAAATGACATGGAATCCCATGGCTGTGTGGAGGTTTATAATGATCTGACCGGTTATGGAAGCGATGGTTACCGCGGTATTGCCCTGCTGGCATCCGATGAGCGGTTTAAGAAAGCTATCTTGGACCGGACCGAGGCACTGGTAACGAGAGATTATAATCGTCCCTGTGTCGTGATGTGGTCTCTGGGAAATGAAAGCGGCTATGGAACCAATATGCGGGCGGCTGCAGAGTTGGTGAAAAAGCTGGATGATACGCGGCTCGTACATTATGAAAGCACATTAAAGCTGGACGAGACCTCCGATGATGTTCTGGATCTGGTATCCGAAATGTATACCTCTACAGAGGATATGATGAAATATCTGGAAAAGGAGGAAGAGACAAGACCGTTTATCCTTTGTGAATACTGTCATGCGATGGGAAACGGCCCTGGAGATTTGGAGGATTACCATCAGACATTCCATTCAAGTGAACGGTTCTGCGGAGGTTTCATCTGGGAATGGAGCGATCATTCCGTGATTCTGGGAGAAACACCCGACGGGAAGCCGAAGTATGGTTATGGTGGTGACTGGGGCGAGAAGCATAATGACGGCAATTTCTGTATGGATGCACTGACCTATCCGGACAGGACACCCCATACAGGACTTTTGGAAACAAAACAGGTTTATCGTCCGATCCGGGTGGAGAAGGGAGCAAAGAAAGGCGAGTTTGTTCTTCATAATTTATTGGAGCATGTGGATCCGGGAACTTATCTGGAAGGAACCTATGAGATCTCTTATGATGGAGTTGTCGTTTCCGGCCCGATTTTTGTATTTCATATGGAGCCGCTTGGCAGTACCATGATTGAGGTTCCGGAGGTAAAGGATTTTGAGGAAGAGGAAGCCTATATCCGCTTTATCTTCCGGGCAACGAAGACCCTTCCTTATTGCGAAAAGGGATATGAGGTCTGCTTTGACCAGCTGCCAATCAGCGAAAAGGGATATGAAGTCTGCCTCGACCAGCGGCAGATCAGCGAATCGGGAGCTGCGGATCTGACAGCAGAAAAAGAAGCAGATAAATCAGCTGCAGAGAAGACAGCGGCAGAGAAAGCAGTAAAAGATCATGCAGCAATAGAAAATATGGTAACGGAGAAAGCAGTGTCAGGTGATGCGAAGGTTACAACAGAGCCGTTCACGGTTACGGTAGATTATGGCAGTGTTTCCTATCGCTTCAATAAGAGAATTTCTGCGATTGATTCCATCTGTTATGAGGGAAAAGAGATTCTGGAAAAGCCGGTAGAGTTCAATTTCTTCCGTGCACCGGTAGATAACGATGTCATGAAGCAGGACTGGTATCGTGCTCACTTAAATGACAGTATCGCAAAGGGGTATGGCGTGAAGGCAGAGCAGGAAGGAGATCAGGTGATCCTTACCCAGCGTCAATCTTTTGGCTGGAGCATTTATCAGCCGATTGCCTATATGGATGTGAAGTATGTCTTTTCCCAAAAGGGTATAGACATTTATTGTGAGGTGGAAACTGGAAACAAGGTGCCGTTCCTTCCAAGATTCGGACTCCGGATGTTTGTATCAAAGGCATTTGAGAAGGTATCTTATTATGGATATGGTCCTTATGAAAGCTATATTGACAAGCATCAGGCAAGCTATATGGGCAACTTCGAAGCGAAGGTGAGTGAAATGCATGAAGACTACATCCGCCCGCAGGAGAATTTTTCCCATTATAACTGTAAGCATATGAGCATTTCGGATGGGAGTGTGAAGCTTACCTTTACACATCCGGATGGCTTTTCCTTCAATGCTTCTAAGTATACGCAGGAAGAGCTTGCTGCAAAAAGGCATAACTTCGAGTTGGAAGAGTGTGGACAGCATGTACTTTGCGTAGACTATAAGATGGCAGGTGTAGGTTCCAATGCCTGTGGACCGCAGCTTGCACAGAAGTACCGGCTGCCGCTGCCGAAATTTGAGGCTGACTTCCATATGACCATTGAGAAGCTGTAAGGCGTTTAGAAGATATAGAGACATCTGGATATACGAAAATGAGATATAAGCAGTATTCAGATATGAAAAATATTCAGATGCATAAAAGCATTGGGATATATGGAATCATTCGGATATATAAAAATCAGTTGTTGGAAAGAAAATCTTATCCGGCAACTGATTTCTTATATTTATGTATAGCTTTAAAATTTTTAAAAGCACTGATACACAGATTTCCGTCTGCTTATGCAGCTTTTGAACGGTGTACTAGTACACCGATTTCTAAATAACTACACCATTCACTTGCCTGCGAATGGTATCGTTATTTACGAAACAATGTACTAAAATTGAATATCCACTTCTACCGGGCAGTGATCGGAACCGAAAACTTCGGTATGGATGGCTGCCTTTTCCAGTTGGTCGTCGAGGCGTTTCGAGGTGATGAAGTAGTCAATACGCCATCCGGCATTCTTCTCTCTTGCCTTAAAACGGTAGGACCACCAGGAATAAATGCCCTCGGTATCCGGATAAAAGTGGCGGAAGGTGTCTGTGAATCCGGCATTTAAAAGTGTCGTCATTTTACTGCGTTCTTCGTTGGTAAAGCCTGCGTTCTGACGGTTGCTCTTGGGATTCTTCAAATCAATTTCTTCATGTGCAACATTTAAGTCACCGCAAAGAATAACCGGCTTTTTCGCATCCAGCTCCTTGAGATAAGCAAGAAAAGCATCCTCCCAGGTCATGCGGTAGGGGAGGCGTGCCAGCTCATTCTGGGAATTCGGTGTGTAACAGGTGACAAGATAGAACTGTTCGTATTCCAATGTGATGACACGCCCCTCATGGTCGTGTTCTTCCATTCCAATGCCGTAGGAAACAGACAGCGGCGTTTCCCTGGCAAAAATTGCAGTACCGGAATAGCCCTTCTTTTCCGCATAATTCCAGTATTGCTGATAGCCGGGAAGATCAAGGTCGATCTGTCCCTCCTGCAGCTTGGACTCCTGTATACAGAAAAAGTCTGCATCAATCTCGTTGAAAAAGTCAAGAAAGCCCTTTTGCACACATGCGCGGAGGCCGTTTACATTCCAGGATATGAATTTCATAAAAATACTCCTTTTGATTATTTGCCGGAATGGCAATTCTCATCATCATTATATAAGATGACGGATCATTCCTGCAATATGAAAATAAAATCTCGAACCGGAAATAGTGGAAATAAAGTAGAATCTAAAATAAAAAACACTTACAATCTGACTTCAGATATGTTATGATAAATCTCGCGTCGTTTGACGGAACAGAATATGGTTTAAATTGGAAACGCACAATCCTCCGGGATGATAACGAACAACACATGAAATTTAATGTTATCATGAGGAGGATTTATTATGCCCAAAAACAAATTTCAGGATGTGGTATTTACCATCATCATGGCAACCATTATGGTATATGGTATGGTTGTCTACAATGTTGCCCTTAACACCGGAGGCGTCCGTGGGGAAACCTTTTTGCTTGCCCTGCATGAACTTCCCATTATGGTGCCGATAGCTTTTGTCCTGGAGTTTTTCGTAGTAGGAAGAATTGCTAAAATACTGGCGTTTACGGTAATGAGACCGGATGACCGGCCACAGTTTATTACTTATGCGATTTCGATCTGCATTTGCTGTATTATGTGTCCGATTATGAGCTTTGCGGCGACTCTGCTGTTTAAAGAAAATAAAACCTTCGGAACGTGGGTACAGACCTGGGGAATGAATTTCCCAATGGCCTTGCTATACCAGATGTTATACTGTGGTCCCTTGGTAAGACTCATTTTCCGTACGATATTTCATGAGAAGAAGCAGGAGCGTTAACGCTCTTGCTTCTTCTCATCTTATACTAATATGGATATGTGGCTTTTGTTATTTTATTTTGCAAAATAGCTAAAAAAGATTGAAAAATATCTCTACAGCGATATAATATAATCAACAACGAAACAATAATATGAAAATCAAAAAGGAAATGTGAAATATGACGCTATATCATGGATCAGAAAGTATTATAGAAGCTCCGGAGTTTGGAAAAGGAGCACGGAGCAAAGACTATGGAAAAGGGTTTTATTGCACAGAGAATATTGAACTTGCAAGAGAATGGGCCTGTGCCAAAAATAAAAGTGGATATGTGAATGTTTATGAGTTTGATCTGACGGGTCTGAAAGTCCTGAATCTGAATGACGGGCAATACCATATTCTAAACTGGCTTGCAATACTTGCAGATAACAGGACGTATTGGCAGAGAGGAAGCATTGCGGAAGAAGCAAAGGAATACATCAAAACGCATTTTCTGCTGGATGTTTCTCCATATGATGTAATCATAGGTTATCGTGCAGATGATTCCTATTTTTCTTTTGCACAGGATTTTGTCGCGGGAGTGATTTCACTTGAGAAGCTGTCAGAAGCTATGAGATTAGGAAAACTTGGCGAACAGATCGTTCTGAAAAGTGAAAAGGCGTTTGAACAGATCAAATATGTGCGAAGTGAAATTGTGGATCGCGAGATTTATTATGTCAGGAAAAATGAGCGGGAGCGAGAAGCAAGAAAAGAATACCGGATGAGCAAATTGCAGAAGGATACCATCAATCAACTCTATATGATTGATATTATGAGGGAGGGCATGGAAAATGACGATGTGCGCTTATTCCGAGGATTATCTTAGTATGGCACAGAAGGTTTTAGGGGATATGCTTGACTTTGCAGTAAATACGTGCGATTTTGACATCGATCAGTTCTTTGCAATGTTTCTCGTATCAGATGTTTCTGTGCAGTTCCAGGAAGGAAATCCGACCTATCTTGTTGGGAAAACAGGCTGCGAACTGGTGCGGGAAGTGATAAAGGATGCAGGACTTGCCGACATAGCACTTCCGGATGAAATGTATTTGGACAAATCACCGGAGTATTGGACCGGATGGAGTCTGGCATATTATCAATGGTATACCATGCGTGCGTTTTCCAGAATTGTGAATGCCGTTAAAATAAGTGAGATTCTGGAAATGTATCCGGTTTATCATGAAATGGATATGATGCATTTCGTGGAACGGATCAATGAACTGTGGGATCATTATTATGTAGAAACAAATTTAAAGAGAATCCGGAAAACTTCGGGATTATCCCAGCGCGAACTGGCAGAATTATCGGGAGTACCGCTGCGGCAGATCCAGCTTTTTGAACAACGTCAAAGAGATATTAACAAGACAAAGGCATTTGATTTGTATTGTCTTGCAAAGACATTGGGATGTAGAAGTGAGGAACTTCTGGAAATATAAAGAAGCAGGAGCGTTAACGCTCCCGCTTCTTTAATTTATCCACGTAACAACAATTCTTTTTCAATCACTTTTCCATCCCGGTAGTAAATTCTGGGAACTCGCTTGCTGACGGCGCAGGTGAGTTCATAGGGAATCGTACCTGCAAGGGCAGCCAAGTCGTTGATGGAATTCTGCTTTCCGAAAATTTCCACTTCGCTTCCAACATCCACGCCCATCTTATCGGTCAGATCGATCATGCACATATCCATACAGATTTTGCCGCGCTGGGGAGCGGGACCTTCCGAGGTCATGACGTTACATTTGTTGGACAGGCAGCGGAAAAAACCATCAGCGTATCCGTAAGGAATGACACCTATACGTGTCTTATGCGGTGTGACATAAATACCACCATAGCTGATAGCAGTACCGGCCGGGTAGGTTTTAATCGTGCTGACGGCTGCTTTCAGACTCATGACCGGCTTCAAGTTCAATTCTTCAGCAAATTCTCCGTATCCATAGAGCAGGAGTCCGGGACGAACCATGTCAAGATAGGTTTCCGGATAACGGGCGACAGATCCTGTGTTGGCACAGTGACGGATGGCGAAGCGTTTCCCGAGGCGTTCCTCCACCTGTTTAATCACATCGGTGAATAACCGGAACTGATGCTCCGTATAAGCACGGCATTGTTCACCGGGTTCATCCGAAACGGCAAAGTGGGTGAAGATTCCTTCCGCATTAAGCCCTGGAAGAGAACAGCCTTCGCAGATTCCCTCCACACCATTTTCAAAGTAATCGCCATCACAAAGGTAGCCAAGACGGGACATTCCGGTATCTACCTTAATATGAATCTTCAATGTGCCGCCGCAACGGACAGCTTCTTCACTGTATTCCAAAGCCTTTGCCTTGCAGGTGACGGCCTGGGTGATGTTGTATTTGATTAGCCGGCTGACCTGCTCTTTTGGGGTGTGGCCTAAGATCAGGATGGGCATCGTAATGTCATTGTGCCGGAGTTCAATCGCTTCATCAATACTGCTCACGGCAAGGTAATCTGCGCCAAGCTCCTGCAGCAGGCGGCTTACCTGTACGGATCCATGTCCGTAGGCGTCTGCCTTTACCACACCTAAGAACTTTACCTCGGGTCCGATTTTTTTACGTAACATATGATAATTATGAACCAGGGCGTCCAGATCAATTTCTGCCCAGGTTCTTTTTAGTGTAGAATCCATAGCGGTGTACCTCTGTAATTGTGATTAAGATTATAGAATCATATAGAATCTATATGTAACGAAACGGTTATCTCATACAGTATAGCACAAATCGTCAAATGTTTCATTAAACTGGGATAAAATGATTCGGTGATAATTTATGATTTTCTGATCGCTCCGGAATGAACACAACTCCGGAAACGTTCCCTTGACAGTTCTTCTTGGATTCAGTATAGTAAAGTTGTAACTATTCAGAGCCATGCAAATCTTGACTGATAAGACCGGAGTGCTTGCATTCCGAGGTATACCGGACAAGATTTATATAGCGAAGTAACCACATGAATAAAACTTGAGATGTGTTAGCAGCGGTTGTACGAATGGGCTGAATAGATACGTAAATTGGGAGGTGAAAAGAAGTATGACACATATTACTTTAACAACAAAAATAGGAGATATTTTTCAACTGCCGGAAATTGGTGAATTAAGTTCCTACCTGATCTATTGCCTGAAGAAGGATATCTGGCTGGATGAGCATGTGAACGCAATCCGTGAGAAGCCGCTTACGGCGGCAGAGGAGATCAACTGGTCACCGGGAGGGATTCAGAGGGGCATGAATTTTCTCCTGGATGAACTTGAAAAGAAGCGTTTGAAACAACATTTTATTTATACAGAGGAGGAGGCTGCGGACGATCCGCAGAAGAAAGAGGTATGTCTGCTGGAATTTCAGCCGGAGAAAATCGATCCGGACAGGCCGGTGATTCTTCTGGCTTCCGGAGGTGGATACAGTTCGGTCTGCAATCTTGCAGAGAGTTTCCCGACTGCCGATCATTTTGTGGCAAAGGGGTATTCCGTATTTGCATTAACCTATCGGGTATCCTGCCCAAGGACAATGATTGTAGCATTGGAGGATATGAAGAAGGCTGTGGCATGGCTGTTCGGGCATGATACACAGCTTGGATATAACCTGAAAAAGTCCGGATATGCGGTTGGTGGATATTCGGCAGGAGGAAATCTGGTTTGCAATTACGGAGATCCTAACATTGGATGGAAGGCAGCGGGATTGTTAAAGCCGGTATGTCTTTTTCCGGTGTATCCTGCTATGGATCTGATCGGCATGGAGCAGAGCAAAGAAGATGCTGCAGAACTTCTGGTACGGTGGATTGGAGAGAACTATAGGGAAGTATTGCATGAGTATAATGTGGCAGAGCATGTGGACCGGGAGTACCCGCCGTGTTACATTGTTTGTGGAAAGGATGACCAGGTGGTAGGCTTCCATGATTCGGAACTCCTAAAGAAACTGTTGGATCAGTCTGGTGTACCGGTTGTCCTGGATGCGGCAGATCATGCACCGCATGGATTCGGAGATGGAACGGGAACTGCACTGGAAGGATGGCCGGAGAGAGCGATAGCATTTCTTGAGAAGCTTTCTTAAGAAGCGCAGAGGAAGATAGCGGTGAACAGACAGACCGTAGTCGGAAAGGGCAGTGCGGAAATAAAGGTATATAAAGGAAAAAGCGTCTTTGAGGGAATTGCTATTGGTAAAATCCGCCTTATTAAGATAAAGAAACGAAAATTTCAAGGAACTCTGATCGTGGATCCGGACTCCGAAACCTTGCTTAAGTATGTGAAGAAAGAAGAAGAGGAACGCAGCAAGCAGGAACTTCTGCTTACCCTGAAGGGGAAAGAAACGGTTACGAAGAGCGGTAAGGCGATTCAGCTGTATGCCAACATCGGAGGTTTGTCTGATCTGCAGTATGTACTGCAGAATGACGCAGCCGGAATCGGACTGTTCCGCAGTGAGTTTCTTTATCTGGAAAAGTCGGATTATCCGACCGAAGAGGAGCAGTTTCAGGTATATAAATCCGTAGACCAGACGATGGCTGGTAAAAAGGTGATCATCCGGACATTGGATATTGGAGCCGATAAGCAGATTGACTATTTTAACCTTCAAAAAGAAGAAAATCCGGCAATGGGATTCCGTGCAATCCGGATCTGCCTGAAGCGTCCTGAAATCTTTAAGACACAATTGAGAGCACTTTACCGGGCAAGTGTCTATGGGAATATTGCCATTATGTTTCCGATGATTACTTCTGTATGGGAGATCCGTGGTGGTACTAAAGACTCTTTACTCAAAGATAAAATTGTGCTAGAATGCGCTTCATAAAAGAAGAATGATGTACAGAATGATATACATGAATAATGTGCAGAAAGATGTACGGAAGATGTATAGAATGATGTGCTGAATAATATATTGAATAATGTACTGATAGAAATTACGTGAATGAAAACAAAGTCGTTTTCCAGGTGAGTGCCGGAAAGCGACTTTTTATTTTGAAATTCAATTATTTGGAATCCACCCAATCGCCAGCCGCGTAATGGGTCTGGAGAAGAAAAAAGTTTCTATAGACCCAATCGCCAGCCGCAGATTGGGTCCGGAGAGGATTTATGATTGAGAAACAAGAGTATATACCCAGTGACACTGATAGAATCAATGATCAGTGGGATGTCAAGCCAAGGTAAGGCTAGTATAACAGTTTTAAATTAACTACCCCATATCACTTGCCTATTTTCCCGATAGCACAGGATAAAAATCCTCAGCGTAGCCCGCTACGCCTGCGTTTTTGAAACAGCAACACTTGAAAAAACATTCTACGTTCTATTGTGCAGTTATTTAAGAAACGCTGCACCAGATACTCATGCTACGAGGGAGGAATAACAATATGAGCAGCAGAGAACAAATTCAAATGAAGGAAGAATCACAAGACCAGCAGGACCAGCAGCGTCAGGGCTGCACAGCCGCCGAGGTTTTAGTGAAATGTCTGGAAAAGGAAGGTGTGAAATATGCTTTCGGCATTCCGGGGGAGGAAAACCTGGATATGATGAATGCGTTGGAAAAATCCAGCATCCGAGTGGTTGTCGTTCGACATGAGCAGGGAGCTGCGTTCATGGCAGACATGTATGGACGGCTTACCGGAAAAGCAGGTGTGTGCTTCTCGACATTAGGACCCGGTGCGACCAATCTGATTACCGGTACCGCGGATGCAAACTCGGACGGAGCGCCGCTGATCGCAATTACCGGACAGGTGGGAACGGAGCGGATGCATCTGACGTCCCATCAGTATCTGGATCTGGTGGAATTGTTTGCTCCGATTACGAAGCGGAGCAAGCAGATTGTGAATCCGGATTCGGTCAATGAAATCATGCGGATTGCCTTTAAATATGCGGAGAGTGAAAAGCCGGGAGCCTGTCACATTGACCTGCCGACCAATGTAGCGAAGATGAAGGTGACTCCGGGACTTGCAGAAGAACCGATCACGAAACCGGTCTGCTCCAAGGAATACGCATCCTTCAGCAGTATTGATCAGGCTGCAGCCATGATTTATAAGGCAAAGCATCCAGTCGTTCTGGTAGGACACAGTGCAGTGCGGAATCATGCGGGAGAAGCACTGACCAGCTTTGCGGATGAACTGAAAATTCCGGTGGTAAATACCATGATGGCGAAAGGAATCATTCCTTATAATAATAAATACTCCATGTGGACGGTCGGCATTCCACAGAAGGATTATCAGAACAAAATTCTGGATATGGCAGATCTGGTCATTGCAGTAGGATATGATATTGTTGAGTTTGCTCCCGGAAAATGGAATGGCGGAGGCTGTCACAAGATTGTTCATATCGATCAGCGGTCGGCACACATCAACATGCTTTATCAGCCGGAGGTTCAGGTTGTCGGAGATATTTCCTATTCCTTGCAGCAGATTCAGTTCCGCTGTGAGCCGAAGGAAGAGCCGGAAGAGATTCTGGAATTGAAGAAGGAAATGATGAAGGAGTACGAGAGCTATGCTGAGGACCAGTCGTTTCCGATGAAGCCGCAGAAGATTCTTTATGATGTCCGGAAATTCATGGGGGAGGATGATATTGTGATTTCCGATGTGGGGGCGCATAAAATGTGGATTGCCCGTGAGTATAACTGCTATAAACCCAACACCTGTATCATCTCGAACGGGTTTGCAACTATGGGAATTGCGGTTCCGGGGGCCGTGGCAGCAAAGCTGGTTCATCCGGATAAAAAGGTGCTGGCGATCTCCGGAGATGGCGGCTTTATGATGAACAGCCAGGAATACGAGACAGCACTGCGTGAGGGAACCCCCATTGTGACACTGATCTTCACAGATGCCAGCTATGGACTGATTAAGTGGAAGCAGATTGATCATTTCGGAAAACACTGCTATGTGGATTTTACGAATCCTGATTTCGTGAAGTATGCGGAAAGCATGCATGCCAAAGGATATCGAGTGGAAAAGGCAGAGGATCTGATCCCGATTCTGGAGGATGCTTTCAGGCAAAAGGTTCCGTGTATCATCGACTGCCCGGTGGATTACAGTGAAAATACGAAACTGTCCGAGTATCTGCAGGAAAAATTTGAATAACATTCAGGATGGATGCAGAGCAATTTCTATTTGATTAAATTGGGGTAAGAGATTAAACTGAAAATGATCAGGGAAATAAATTCGCCATATGAAATTGCTATTATGTATAAATGTAAGCATAACCTCAAAATGATCTATCAGACCTTTTTCATATATACATCTGAATGACAACAGAAGCAATTTGGCATGGCTCTGAATGGTTGTGAGTAAGACGCAATATATATCTTGTTACAAAAGAAATCAGGAAGGGAACATCTATGAGTAATAAAAAATACAGTCTGTTATATCCGCTTGAATCCGCTGAATATAAGAAGATCAGTCCGACGGCTTTGCATGATCTGGGGCTGGATCAGATCTGTAAGCAGCTGACACCAAAGGAATCGGAGCAGAATCTGATTATGAATACGATGTCGAAGCTGTGCGCAGATCCGTTTGTGACGCAGTACCGCTGTGATATTTTCGAGGACATGATTCATCATAAAGAAATGCGGGAGTCCCTGATGAAAATTCTGGATAAGATCAACTTCCTGAAGGACTACGGGTGCCTGAGCAAGGAATATGAAGAGCACGCAACGGTCTGGGATCTTCTGCACAGGCTGGACGAAATCAATGACTATATTGAGTGTGTGGATGCCATTTATCATTGCCTGGAGAATAAAGAGATCCATTCACAGGGGCTTGTCGGACTGCGCGATTATGTGAAGGAGCTTTATCACAGCAACGGATTCGGGGAATTGAGGAAAGATATTTCCGGGCTGAAAATCCATACTTCCCGGGTGAGGAGTATCACGGTCGGCATTAATCTGAATGACCGGTTTGAGGCAGACGCGGTCGGACTTTTGTCCATCAACAGTAAGCCGTTTACGAAGGCCGGTGTGCTGGGAAGCTTTTACGATCATATTACTTCGAAGGACAAGATCAATGAGAGTACGGAGTGGAAGGAGAATTATAAGTTCCAGCAGATAGAGGCCGGAGATTCCAATGCTGTTGCGGAGGCCATGTTCAAGGTAGGAAATCTCAATGCCATGGCAGGAAATCCAATCAATGCAGCGATCGGAATTTCCGCAATTGCAGATAATGATCCGTCCAGGGATGTTACCCGGTATATGGATCGAATTGTGAATCATATGATTTCCGGAATGGTGCGCAAGATCAGGGAAACCCTCAATAAGTATGTATCGATCACGATAACGGATATGACCGATCTGATTCCGGAATTACTGTACTATATCAAGTGGGCAGAATATATGGAAAAGCTAAAGCAAAAGGGAGTCCGGCTTGTGAAGCCTGCGGTAGCCTCTAAGCAGACAGGAGAAGCCGACACGGACTTTACGATGAAAGCTGTTGGAATTTATAATCTGAAGCTGGTGGCAGCGGAGGATGCTGACATGACGAATGTAGTAACCAATGATCTCATTTTTGACCGGGAGCATCGGGTCTATATCCTGACCGGCGCAAACCGCGGAGGTAAGACCACGATCACCCAATCCATCGGACAGCTGTTTGTGCTTGCACAGGGAGGCATTTACGTTCCGGGAGAAGCGTTCTGCTTTGCTCCGGCAGATAATATCTATACGCATTTCCCCGCAGATGAGGACAAGACCTTTGACCTGGGGCGTCTTGGAGAGGAATGCAAGCGGTTTAAGGAAATGTATGCCGATGCAACGAAGCACAGTCTTTTCCTTATGAATGAAACCTTCTCGACCACATCGTTTGAGGAGGGGTATTACATTGCGCGGGATTCAGTCAGAGCCATCCTGAAAAAGGGAATGCGGACGATCTACAATACCCATATGCATAAGCTGGCGTTTGATATTGATGAGATCAATGAAGAAGATTACGATGGAAAAGCTTTTTCGCTTGTAGTACATAATGAAGGAGAGAAGCGTTCCTATAAGATCGAAATCGCACCCCCGATCGGCAAATCCTTTGCAAGTGATATTGCAAGGAAATATGGGGTGACGTATGAGATGCTGACAGAAGATAAACTTGTTTGAGTCATATGATACAAGTAAGTTTGTGTTGAATTTATTTGAGTAATATGTTACAAGGTAACTATTCAGTACAGGTCGAAGCATTTACTGCAAAGACCTAAGATAATGATTCAGTAATGCAAAATCCCATCGGCGAAGCCGATTTGGAATGGATTTTGCATCGTAACTGTGAAGGTACTGAACAGTTACGTTACAAGTAAGTTTGCGCTATCAGGAAATTGGAAAAGAGGGACAAATCATGTTTGGAAGACCGGATCATACCTATAATGATATTCGTGAAAAATCGCTGATGCAGTGGCTTGATGAAATGGAGCAGCATCCGGATATTGCGGTGCGCGGTGGCGTGAAGCTTGCCAGGGAATATGTCGATCATCTGAAAACGGAGATCACACGTCTGGAAAGTGAGAATGCATTAAAAACGGAATATTTAAAAAAGATGAAAGAAAAGAAATAGGAAGCTAGTACACCGATTTCTAAATAACTGCACCATATAACTTGCCTGTTTTCCCAATTGTACTATTTCAAAACCCTTGACGTAGCCCGCTACGCCTGCGTTTTTGAAACAGCACACTTGAAAAAACATTCTACGATTTATAGTGCAGTTATTTAAGAAACGCTGTACTAGTTTACTTTTTTGGGGATAAACTCAAATCGGAGCACCATGCCCATTCCCTCTGCTAAACGTCTAAGTGTGGATACTGCCGGATTTGCGTTCCCGGTCTCAATTTTACTGATATCTGCCTGGTTGATTCCGGTTATTTCAGCAAGCTCTTTTTGAGTCATATTGCATTCTTTTCTAGCCATCAAAAAGCTTCTTGCCAGACTATATTCACTTTCAGAATCATCCCATTCCTTTTTAAAATCAGGATCTTTTAGCTGTTCATTTAAATAGTCATTAAAGTCATTCATATACGATACCTCTCATTTAATACATTTTTCATAATCGCTTCTGTAGAACTTTGCTTTTGTTATTTCTCTAACTGGTGTTTTGGACTGTTTTTTCGTGAAACCATGAGTTAAAATTGCGGTATTGCCTTTGATAAAAAAATAAAGTACCCGGGTAATATTCGATCCGGAAATGGAACGTAATTCAAATATTCCATCACCGAGTGGGCGGGAATACGGTAGTCTGAGCTCAGTGCCAAATTCCTCAAGCAACATAATAGATCTCATGGTTTTAACACGAAGCTTCGGAGACAAGGAATCCAAGTAATTTTTTATAGGACAATCTCCATTCGGTGTATGATAAAAAATCACATTTATCATATGCAAATTCCTTTCCTTTATAATATGTGTTTTATCCCATATTGTCAAGATACTTCATGGGTCTATATCATATACATTGTCAAGGTTTTTGTCATTGGACGGTTAGTCCAATCATAAGGAGCGAAACTTTTCGATAGTAGTGGGGAAAATTTTCTAAAACTTTGAAAAAGGATATTTGATGTAAAGGTATTATAAGAAAAATAAGAACATTCGAATATGTTTTATAATTTATAAATATATAATTATAAAAGGAAAACCTTCAGTGAAATATCTGATACAGTGATATTTCCTGCAGGTCTTCTTTTTGCTTTTCAAGCACACTGACAGTATCAAAGCTGGTAACCTGATATCCCTGCTGTTCATAATTAATTTTATCCTTTTCAGACAATCCGTATAAGAGATAAATGCCATTCTCACCGGTCGGATAACTGTGAAAGATATAGTTCTGGCATTGACTGATATCTAAAAAGGCAGCCGGATAATTGGTATACTCCACGGATGATTTGTATTCATCCGGAGTGATTGTTGAAAATACCAGAATCTGCTCATAATTAAAGGAATCCCCAACGTGGATGGTCTGACCTGCGTCACGTTGGCTTTCGGCATAGAGAACGGCCGGTTCAATGCCCTTTTTAAAATATTGACTGATGTTATCTGCATATGTTGTGAAGTAAAAATGCTCAAAAGAAATAAAAGCCACAAGATATAATGCAGTGATTACCACCTCCACATGAGGAAAAATCTTTTTAAACAGCCGGATATACTGATCAATTCCGATTGCCATAAAAATGAGAACCCACGTATGAATGCAGTTGATCCGGTTGACATTGACGTGAATCAGCATTCCAAGAACTACAGCGAGCAGGAACTGGATCATGAAGAAGGTATATCCATGGTATGTTCGACCATTCAGGCTTTTCCAGGTTTGTTTTACACAGACAGCGAGACCGGTTACGGTAAATACCAGTCCATATTTATAATAAAGTCCGAATTCAGCGGTACTATTCCAATAGCAGCCATCATTTTCTGTTAAAAGGAGCTGAAGAAGTGCACTGAATTTCTCCGGAATATCCAGAGCAGAAACGTCAGAGCTACGGAAATAGATCAAACGTGGAACGGAAAACCATGGCGTTACAATCTCCGGCAGGATATCCATATTTACGAGATAAAAAAGAATAACAGGAATGGCAAACATGATAAAGATAACAATCGCAATTACAATATATTTTGTAATCTTTGTTTTGTGTACATATAAAAGGTACAATCCCTGCATCAGAATTATGATGGGAACGATCGGCCATACAGCAGCATAACAATATAGGCTCAGACCATAGAATACAGCAGATAAAATGAAAAAGGGCTGCTTTTCCATTCCATAAATAAAGAATAGTAGTCCAAACAGCAGAAAGCCAACGACCAGATTGCTTTCCAGTGCCCAGCGGGAGAGCATAATATGCCAGGGACTGACTGCTAAAAGGAACATGGCAAGTAAGGAGCATTTCCAGTCGGCTACTTTGCTGACAATTTCTTCTATGGCAAACAGGGATAAGATACCGATCAGCATCTGCGGCAGTCGGAAGACCCAGGTATGCATGCCGAAAAGTGCAATAAACGGCATCATCAGATAAGTATTTAAAGCATTCATGCCGCTTCCCCAGGCTGTCAGATACATGGGATAGGAGTATCCAAAGGAGTCCTTTCCGTAATGCAGCAGGGACCATGCTTCCCGCGCAGCAAACGCCTCATCCTGGTTAATTCCGCCCGGGACATCACCAAACATCCATAACCGCGCTCCAATCCCAAGGATCAGAATGAGGATAAATAATAACTTCTGTATTTTCTCATCGGATAGATGCATAGTTTCATAGATTCTTTTGTTCATATCGGGATCCTTTCTTTCCGAAAAGCGTAGCATAAACAATTCGAAAAAGCAAATCAGTACAATCCGGCAGTTTATGAACGGGTAAGGCTGAACTGTTACGCAAATCCGGGTCAAATGTCAATATTGTGTCAGAACAGTAAAAAATAATTAAAGAATGGAATAAAAAAACATTATATGCTATCATTATAATTGAATTGGGTATGATCCATACCGGAAGGAAACAGTAAATAATTAAGGAAACAAAAGCAGCAACAAAAACGAAAAGAAAGGGTAGGTAACAACATGAAATTCAGTAACGGATGCTGGTTACAGAAGGAAGGCTGCAGCTGTTTTGCACCTGCAGAAGCATACTTCACCAAGATCGAAGAAAAGAAAGTCACCATCTGCGCACCGACCGCGCACATTGTGACAAGAGGAGATACCTTGGGCGGTATCAACCTGACACTGGAGATTACTTCTCCGGCACCGGAAATTTTGAGAGTACGTACTTATCATTATAAGGGAGAAGTGGTGAATACTCCTTCCTTTGAACTGGAGCTGAATGAGGAGCTTCCATTAGATGTAACAGACAGTGAAGACGAGATCAGCATTAAGAGCGGCGAGCTGACCTTAGTCATTACGAAGAAAAACTGGTCCATGACCTATTACCGCAATGGAGAGATGATTACCAGAAGTGCAGGACGTGACCTTGCACTTATGAAGACTGATTTCAAGGGCTTTGCCTATAACGATACGGACGCAGAAGAAACCTATATGCGCCAGATGCTTTCCTTATCGGTTGGCGAACTGGTTTATGGTACCGGAGAGCGTTTCACTCCTTTTGTAAAGAATGGACAGAGCATTGACATCTGGAACGCTGATGGTGGTACCAGTACCGAGCAGTCCTACAAGAACATTCCGTTCTTTATTACCAATAAGGGATATGGTGTCCTTGTTAATCATCCGGAGAAGGTTTCCATCGAAGTTGCAACCGAAATGGTAACCAGAACCGAATTTTCTGTACCGGGTGGCTATCTGGATTACTTCCTCATTAACGGACCGACCATGAAGGAGGTACTGACACGTTATACCGACCTTACCGGTAAGCCGTCTCTTCCGGCACCTTGGACCTTTGGACTGTGGCTCTCCACTTCCTTTACCACGAACTATGATGAAGCAACTGTTATGAGCTTCATTGATGGAATGTTAGATCGTGGAATTCCGCTTAGAACCTTCCATTTCGACTGCTTCTGGATGAAGGAATTCCATTGGAGTGATTTCGTATGGGATAACCGTGTATTCCCGGATCCGGCAGGACTCCTTAAGAGAATTAAGGCAAAGGGACTGAACATCTGCGTCTGGATCAACAGCTACATCGGTCAGGAATCCGTACTTTTCAATGAAGGTATGGAAAAGGGCTACTTTATTAAGAGAACGAACGGTCAGGTATGGCAGTGGGATATGTGGCAGCCGGGCATGGCAATCGTAGACTTTACGAATCCGGAAGCTTACAAGTGGTTCCAGAGCAAGCTGGAGGTTCTGCTTGATATGGGCGTTGACTGCTTCAAGACCGACTTCGGTGAGAGAATTCCTTCCGAAGGTGTGGTTTACCATGATGGCTCTGATCCGAAGAAGATGCACAATTACTACACTTATCTTTACAACAAGTGTGTTTACGAATTATTAGAGCGTAAGAGAGGCAAAGGACAGGCTGTTCTCTTTGCACGTTCCGCAACTGTTGGCGGTCAGAAGTTCCCGGTACACTGGGGCGGTGACTGCTGGTCCGATTATGAATCCATGGAAGAAAGCCTTCGCGGTGGTCTGTCCCTGTTAATGAGCGGATTCGGATTCTGGGCACATGATATTGGTGGATTTGAAAATACCTCTACCGCAGATGTTTATAAGCGCTGGGTAGCATTCGGACTCCTTTCTTCCCATTCCAGACTGCACGGAAGTTCCTCTTACAGAGTACCGTGGGTTTATGATGATGAAGCAGTAGATGTGGTTCGTTTCTTCACCAGATTAAAGGCGCGCTTAATGCCTTACCTTTACAAGACCGCAATTGAAACCTCCATTACCGGTGTCCCGACCATGAGAAGTATGGTTCTGGAATATACCGAGGATAAGACCTGTCATTATGTGGATAAACAGTATATGCTGGGCGATAACCTTCTGGTTGCTCCGATCTTCAACGACCAGAGCATGGCTGAGTACTATCTGCCGAAGGGAACCTGGACCGACTTCTTTACTGGAGAAGAAAAGGAAGGCTGTGGATGGATTACCGAGAAGCACGGCTACTTAAGCATTCCTCTTATGGTGAAGGAGAACTCTATCGTAGCAATAGGTGCACATGATGACAAGCCGGATTACGATTATGGCGATGGCGCAGAATTACGGCTTTATGCATTAAAGGATGGCAAGAATGCAGAAGCAGTTGTTTATGGCATGGATCAGAAGGAAGAGATTGCCATGACTGCAAAGAGAGAAGGAAATCAGATCCATATTACCGTTAAGAGCGACAGGAACTACGCTGTCCGCCTTGTAAATGTGGCTGCTGCTTCCGTATCTGCAGGTGATGTGAAGACCGAAGGCAAGGATACTGTAATCAGCCTTTCCGGAAATGCAGAGGTTACTGTTATGCTGTAAACCGGTGCAGAACAGGTTGTGAAGGTCGTGAAATAATGCAGATGCATCTATATGAATAACAATATAATCAGTAACACCTCCGGGAGAAAGGGATTCCTTTTCTTCCGGAGATGTTTTTTAAATGTTATCACGGCTGACAAGATGATAACTTGCAGTATCTTCAACAGTATTAGTGCGGTATTTAAGCGGGGTACACCCCATAATATCCCGGAAAGTCCTGGTGTAATGACTTGCGCTTGAAAATCCGACAGCATAAGCAATATCGGTAATGCTGTCACGAGTGTAGGTCAGAAGATCGAGACTTTTTTGAATGCGGTAATGGATCAGGTATTCCCCGGGGGTCTTGGAGGTATAGGTACGAAAGAGTTTGGCGCAAAGAGTTTTTCCTACACTTCCTACATCAGCAATTTCTTCAAGAGAAACTTTTTCATGGTAATGCTCCTGAATATAAAGAAGCATGGATTTGAAGGTACCGATCCGGGCAGCGGAAACAGGGGAGGGAAGTACTGCCTTTTCCAAATGGGCATAGAGGATCTTAAACATCCGGATAAAAGATTCCAGAATTTCCAGTTCAATGTTTTTAATATCGGGAGACTCAAACATACGTACAAGCTCATCAATAATCTGTTTTGTCCAGTCCCCGGATGATAATAAAAGGTAGTCAAAGGAATTGGGTGAAATTACGGGAAACAGATAGGTCTGCTGGATATATCGGGTGGAACACAGCAGGCATGGATGAACAATGGCACAGTAAAAAGCACAGCTTTTTCCGGGAAGGGACCGGTTGGAGTGAATTCGTTTGGAATTAACCAGAATGCCTTCGCCGGCGTGGATGATGATATTTTGGCCATTTACGTGATATTCCAGTTCTCCTTCCACGACATAGAGGTATTCCAGATCTTCATGCCAGTGATCGGGAACAAAATAGTGCTGGTTAGCTGAAAAGTAGGCACTTGATGAAAAACATTCAAACTGCGGGTTATTATATTCAATAATCTGGGAGTGATCATTTCGTTTTGTAAAAAAATCGTTATCTTTTATCATAATATCTCTCCAATACGACATATTTTGACATAAATATATGGTTTTTATGTAGAAAAAAGGTTCTATACAAGATATTATTATATTATATGCTGTGATAAACAACAAGGAGTATGTTTGTAAATGTGGGAACGGCACAGTTGTAAGGGAAGAGAGGAATGGCAATGAGAACGAGGATGAAGGAACGTTTTGGAAGCTGGAGCTTTTATAAGGAGGCACTGGCAATTGGAATACCCGTGATGCTGCAGGCATTGATTCAGAGTCTGGTATCACTGATAGACAGCTTTATGGTAGCTGGCCTTGGTGATGTGAAGATGTCCGGAGTGAATATTTCCGGGCAGATCTGCTTTATTTTTATGGTAATGCAGAATATGATCTGTGCATCCGGAGGAATTTTTCTGACACAGTATTTTGGAGCAAAGCAAAGGGAAGGAATGCGGCAGAGCGTTGCATTTAAGGTGGTTGCGTCGCTTTCAACCTGTATATTTTACTTTCTTGCAACATTTGTCTTTACCAGACCTGTCTTAAGTCTTATGGTGATTGGCAATTCACAGGCAGATCTGATCCTGGATGAAGGACAGAAATATATGTATCTGATGGGATTTATAGGAATTCAGATGATGATTTCCTCCATTCTGTCTTCTTCCTATCGGGAAATTGGACGAGTAAGGGTAATACTGGTCATCACTTTGATTGCTGCCGGATCCAATGCATTTTTGAACTGGGTATTCATCTATGGACATCTGGGAATGCCGAGACTGGAAGTAGAAGGTGCAGCATATGCAACCATCATTGCAAAGACAGTGGAAATGCTGCTTTTAATTGGCTATACAATTAAGGAGCGTCCGGAATTTATCAGCTTCTCCGTCTTTAAAAGAATTGACTGGGCATTGTTTGGACGGATTTTGAAGAAAGGGTCACTCCTGATTATATCCCAGATGATGTGGGTTCTGTCAGAAAGCTTTACGGCTGCAATTTATAATGGAAGGGGAAATGCAGCAGTCGTATCCGGTATGGCAGCAAGCTTTTCCATTGCCAATCTGTTCTTCATTTCCTTTGATGGGATTACGACTGCAACAGGAGTCCTGATTGGTAAATCATTGGGAAGGAATGAACTGGAGGATGCCCGGAAGGAAAAGACGTGGATGCTTTCTGCAGCAATCATATTTGGATGTATAATGTGTCTTGTCGGAGTGGTGACCGTTCTGCTTGTACCGGTTGTTTTCGGAAATTTAAGCATTGATGCGCAGAATATCTGCCGGGCAATGCTTCTGCTGATGGCACTTTTCATGCCACTGTGGATCTATGTGAATACACAGCTTGCAGTATGCCGGGCAGGAGGAGATACGAAGGTCGGTTTTCTTGTAGACGGCGTAACGACGGCTGTCATGATTCCAATGCTTCTCATTCTGGCATTCTTTACCAATGCCAGTCCGGTTATGATGTACTTTGGAGTGAAAGCGCTGGATGTTGGTAAAATTATCGTTGCCACACATGAGATGAAGAAGGAACGCTGGGTCGTAAATCTGTCGAACGGATAAAATGCCATGGAAATTAACAAGGATACGGAATTAACGCCCGGACATTTCTGTCCGGGCGTTGCATTTAATTTTTCTTTATTTGTAACTATTCAGAGCCATGCAAATTATGTAACAGTTCAGCCATGGCCATTCATAAGCTGCCGGATTGTACAGATTGGCTAACAAATATACGTGCTTTCCGGCAACTTATTTCATGTCGGGCGTCCGCCCTATAGAAATGATTGTATAAGCTGCCCTTAGTGAGCAAGCTCCCACGGTCATCTTGCACAATCATTTCTGCATGGCTGAACTGTTACCAAATTATGACAATATGGACGTCGAATGCATGCATTCGTAAGGACATTTGACATAATTTATATGGCGAAGTAACCACATGAGGTAAACTACGCTGCGTATAGCAGCGGTTTTACGAATGGGGATCTGAATAGTTGCCTTTATTTTCAAGTAAAACCTTCCGGGCCGCTAAAACCAGGAACATATAATCAGAGGAACCACCGCCGAGGACATATTCGCCCTGCTGCCAGAGGTAAGGAAACTCAAGCAGCTCCGGGAAGTCAGGACGGATCAGGGCCGTACCGGAGATCACGCCGCCCGGAATATAGGAATAGTCGGCACGGTTCATTCCATAGGCAACGGTAGCGGAGCGTGCCCCGACGCCGGATGCAAAGGAAGAGGTATTCGAGCCGGGATGGCAGCCTAATATGAAATTCAGTGCACACAGGATCAGATCCGGTTCAAAGATGTCCGGAAAGGCTTCATGCAGGAAATAATATTCGACTCCCATCCGCTGAATCCCCCATCCGGCGCCCCAGATGAACGGGCGGTAGGGAATTCCGTAAGGCGTTTCTTTACTTTCTTCATCAATAGAAGCCTTCAGGCTGACCAGTGCCTTACGGATTTTTTCTGTGAAAACCGGATCACTTAGCTTATGAACCACGCGGCAGATGATCCAGCCGAGCGTCTTGATATTTTCTACAATAAAATCACACCGGTTAAGCAGATAGGTCTTATAGGAATCGTCTTCTGTCGTTAAGAAAAGCTCAACAGCAGCATGGATTCTCGCAAGCTCCGTCTTGCTATTTCCATCGGTGGAGGCAGGGAAGGAGGTGCAGTTTTCGATTACCGGATGATCTCCAACAGTACTTTCATAAAGTTCCATGGCATCCTGTAAGGCTTCTCTGCTTAAATCATCGTTAAATCCCTTTAATGCACGGGATGCACCGGCAAGCTGTGAAGCCGTCATAAGCTGTCTGGGAGAATTGTCTTCGGTAAATACCCACCGGTCATCCTCATCACCTGCGATATTTTTGGTCATGGCAGAAGGATCACCCAGAAGGACATACTGGCGCAGATCATTGCAGATGATGCCGCGATACAAACGTCCCAGAGCGCGGTAGCCGGAAACGACACTCAGCACACCGTGTTCAATCTGCTGTAAGATATCATTTTTGCCGTCCGGCTGGTGGATTTCGGTAATTTTATGCTCCTGATCGATGGTGGTTGCATCGTAATCCACGTGGAATGCTTCAAAGGCAAGAGCGAGATTGTAAGCTTCTCCAGCCTGGGATTCCACACGCAGATCGAAGTCACCGGCATCGTGCCAGCCGCCTACATTGAGTCCGGGAACCCTGTCACCGGGCTGGTATTTCGTCAGTGTAGAAGGTCCCTGTACATAGCCGTCAAAATGGTTGTAATTCACAGGTGCCATGCGTGCGTCGTCATCGTGGCACAGATCATGCCATACCCGGTACTTTTCACTCACACGCATGTGACACATCTGGATCGGAAGGAAATATTCCAGTACCGGCTGCCATACACCACGGTCATAAATGTCGCTGGCAATACGGAAGATCGCAGAAGTGCTGCTGCCGTAAACAATCTCGTATAAGCCCTCTGCCTGAATGGCGGAGAAGTCGTATTTCAGATAGTGGTAGCGTAAAAAGTCTCCCCATTCCTTCGGAGTGCCCCGCTGAATCTCAACAGGTCCGTTTTCTGTGATCTGATAAAGGATCGCATTCCCGCGACGGGAATCTCTTTGATCCAGTTCAATCACAGCGGCCTTTGAAGCAGCCGGATGATAGCCCACCTGGGAAATCTGTACGACGGGAGCGTACATCCAGTCCTCTACAACGCTGGGCGTGATGATCCAGTGGATGGCATCCTTGGTCTTGCCGGCAGGTACCTCACTGCTTAAGACAAACCACCCGTTGTTGTGGTTCATGCGGCCATCATACAGCTTCAGATCCGCACCGATACTCTCAACGGTAAAGCGTTGGCAGGGATCATCCGGACGGGAGGTGAAACGTCTGCCAACTGCATAAGGTTCTGCGATCAGGGTATCCGCGGTTGCCGGATTATAAGCGGACAGGTTATGTGCAAGCTTCTCAAGCGGCATACGCATGGTGGTATCCGGCTCCTTGTAAGGGTGTAAATGGTTACCGGCAGTCTGCAGGGTCGGACCGTTTGGCTGTGTCGGGAAAATCCCCTGCTTCTGATCCATGATCCAGGGTTTTCCGAACAGAATATGAGGAACCAGTTCCAGATTGAAGCATAATTTTCCCAGGAATTCTTCCGGAACAGGGCGGTCCAGATCCACGGATACGACAATGTGACCACCTTCCCCATGAACCCTTACCTCATAGGTAAATTCAAAATCCGGATAAAGCAGGGGATTAAAGCCGGTCAGATGCTGATCCTTATCGGGATAGCATAATTTCGTGGTGATGGTATTACTTTTTTCATCAAGTGTCCGGTCAAGCTGCTTCGGAACGGCCTGCCACTGCCCGGGAGTCGGTTCAAAACGGAGATCTCCGTTCGTTGCAATTCGTTTTCCGTGCATAATCATGCTGACACCCGCCTGATGTCCGACCGGATAGATGTCCATGAATGCCATGACATCCACACCGTTGTTTTTAAAATAGCCTGTCCGGCTGTCTAATTGAAATCCTGTATGTTTTTCCATAATTGTGCCTTTCCCTACAGATATGAGTCTTATAATACTGTAGAATAAATACCGGAATAATCGGCAGCTTCTTTCTATAGACACAATATACAGGAAAGGGGCTCTTATTTATAGAATGTTTCTATTTCAATATTGGATAATTATCGTTGGGCTGCTGAAGAAAAAATAATTGCTCCAGATCCTGCTTTGCCTGTTCCAGGTAGTCACGCTGATCATAATCCTGCCATTGGGGATAGGGAGTGTGATGGTCCAGGGAATCCTTGATGGCATGATAGAATTCCACCTTGCGGAGCAGATGGGCATAGGCCTTGATTTCGGCCTGGAGTCTTTTGAGTGTATTTTTCTGATATGAGTTAAGCAGCTCTAACATTTCGTTAATATGAGTCTGTTCATTTGCTTCATAGGTGAAAAATTTCTGAATATCAGCAATGGACATACCGGCATTCTTAAAACAGAGAATGGCATGAAGCCGGTCGAGATGTTCTTCTGTATACACCCGCTGCCCGGAAGTATTTCTTAAAACAGGCGGCAGTAGTCCGATTTCCTCGTAATACCGCAGCGTAGGTGCAGTCAGGTTCAGGGTTTTACTAAGCTCAGCGATCGAATAAGCAGACATAAAGGTTCCTCCTCTTTTCTGACATCATTGTCTGACCTTTCCGGAGGGTTCAGGAAAGATGATAAAAATAAAGATAAAAAAACTGTTGACTTCAAGTATACTTGAAATAGGGCTGCTGCAATCCCACTGGCTTTAGACGGTGGGTTAAGGTAGCCTAAAGTGGTGTCTTGTGCTATACTTGCGTTATGGGAACATGGAAATCAAAAAACAGACACAAGTTACTTTTTGGACGGATGGATATTTTGCCTGTAGTGTAGGAAATGTTTCAGAAGAAATGCTAACAAAATATATAGAAAATCAAGGGTAGGAAGGTGGCGACAGGGGGTGTTAAAAGCATATAAATACAGGATATATCCTAATAGCGAACAAAGAATTCAGATTGCAAAAACATTTGGCTGTTGCCGTTTTGTTTACAATCAGACATTGGCATATCGGAAAGAAATATACGAGAAAGAGAAAAAGTCAGTTAGTAAAACGGATTGTAATAATTACTGTAACAGAGAATTAAAGAAAGACTATGAATGGTTAAAAGAAGTAGATAAATTTGCTCTGACCAACGCAATCTATAACATGGATACTGCATATCAAAAGTTCTTTAAGGAACATGCAGGATTTCCAAAATTCAAGAGCAAACATGATAACCATAAATCATATACAACAAATTATACAAATGGAAATATAACAGTAAATCATGAGAAGGGTAAGATAAAACTGCCTAAATTAAAAGAGGTAAAAGCAAGGCTGCATAGGAATTATAGTGGACAGATTAAGTCAGCAACCGTTTCGCAGATGCCCAGTGGAAAATATTATGTGTCCATACTTGTGGAAACTGAGCATAAGGAGCTGGTACATACAACTGGTAGTATAGGAATAGACTTGGGAATTAAAGATTTATGTATTACTTCCGATGGGAAGATATATGAGAATCAAAAAATTATAAGGAAATATGAGAAACAGCTTGTAAAGCTGCAAAGGCAACTGTCACATAAAGAAAAGAGAAGTAAAAATTATTATAAAACAAAGAAAAAGATAGCACTATGTCATGAGAAAATAAGGAATACCAGAAAAGATTATCTGCATAAAGTTTCCCATGAGATGATCAGCGAAAACCAAGTGATAGTTTCAGAAAATCTGCAGATAAAAAACATGGTAAAAAATCATCATCTGGCAAAAGCCATAAGTGATGTATCATGGTATGAGCTGACAAGACAGTTAGAGTATAAGGCAAAATGGAATGGCAGGAAATACATCAAAATAGATACATTTTATGCCAGCAGTCAAATATGTTCTGCTTGTGGGTATCAGAATTCGGACACAAAAGATTTGTCGGTGAGGACATGGATATGTCCGAAATGTGGAGCGGAACATGACAGGGATATCAATGCTGCAAAAAATATACTGGCAGAAGGACTAAGGCAAATAGCATAAGAAAAAATAATAAATAGGGCAGGGACTGCCCGAATTAACGCCTGTGGAGATAGTAGGTTACGAGGTCGATTGAAGCAGGAAGCCCATTGGCTTAAGACAATGGGTAGTTCACGTGTTATGTTGATGTAAAGAGGAAATTGTAAAACAGAAGATAACAGAGAAAAAGAACTGTGTGAATCAGAAACACAGAAACACAAAAACAGGTAAAGAATAACAGGAGGTAAAGAAATGTATATTGCAAGTGATACAAGATATGAAAAGATGAAGTACAACCGCTGCGGAAAGAGCGGTCTGATGCTCCCGGCGGTGTCGTTGGGGTTGTGGCACAACTTTGGGGATACCGGTGTTTATGCGAAGATGGAGGAAATGTGCTTCACGGCGTTTGACCATGGAATCACCCATTTTGATCTGGCAAATAATTACGGACCAAAGGCAGGGAGTGCGGAGAGTAATTTTGGAAAGATCTTAAAAGAGCATTTTTTGCCGTATCGTGACGAGATGATTATTTCTACAAAGGCCGGCTATGATATGTGGACGGGACCTTACGGTGACTGGGGAAGCCGTAAATACCTGATCGCCAGTATCGACCAGTCCTTAAAGAGGCTCGGACTTGACTATGTGGACATTTTTTATCATCACCGGATGGATCCGAATACCCCGCTTGAAGAAACAATGGGGGCACTTTCACAGATTGTAGCAAGCGGCAAGGCTTTGTATGTCGGCTTATCCAACTATGACGGTCCGACTCTCGAAAAGGCATCTGCTATTCTGGATGAACTGCATGTTCCGTTTGTAATTAACCAGAACTGTTATAATATTTTTGACCGGACGATTGAGCAGAATGGTCTGAAGGCAATGTCAGAGAAGCTTGGAAAGGGTATCATCTGTTTTTCACCACTTGCACAGGGAATGCTGTCTGACCGTTATCTGAACGGTATTCCGGAGGACAGTCGTGTGAGGACAGACGGAAGATTTCTGCAGGAATCCAGACTCAGCGAAGAGGTGCTGGGTAAGATCCGGGCGTTGAATGAAATTGCGGAAGGAAGAGGACAGACTCTTGCGGAAATGGCACTTGCCTGGCTTTTAAAGGAAGGAGTAATTACTTCGGTACTTGCAGGTGCATCGAAGCCGTCCCAGATCCTTTATAACATTAAGGCAGTCGAAAACACCAGCTTTACGCAGGATGAAATCGAGACAATTGACCGGATCAGCAGGTAGAACTGAACGGTTACTATATGAGTAACAGTTCAGCCATGCAGAAATGATTGTGCAAGATGACCGTGGGAGCTTGCTCACTAAGGGCAGCTTATACAATCATTTCTATAGGGCGGACGCCCAACATGAAATAAGTTGCCGGAAAGCACGTATATTTGTTAGCCAATCTGTACAATCCGGCAACTTATGAATGTCCATGGCTGAACGGTTACTATATGAATAAGAAAGGGCGGAGTCCATATGGACTTCGCCCTTTAAAAATGGTAAATTAGAAATGATCAAGATTAACTATGCAACAGGAGAAAGCAGAAGCTATAAAGGATGGATAGAGATACTTTTTTACAAATATATACAGGACATCTGAATGAGAAGCAGCTTGCCGCAGTGCAGACGGTGAATGGGCCGGTTCTGCTGCTTGCCGTTCCGGGAAGCGGCAAGACCACCGTTTTAGTCACAAGGCTTGGGTATATGCTCTATTGTGAAGGAATAAGGCCGGAAAACATTCTGACTCTGACGTATACAGTTGCGGCAACGAAAGACATGGAACGCCGGTTCCGGGAGATTTTTGGTGAGGAATACAGCAATGTGCTGGAATTCCGGACAATTAACGGAATTTGTGCCAGGGTGATTGCCAGATACGGGCAGATGATCGGAAAGAGTGCCTTTGAGCTGCTTACCGATGAAAAGGTGATTTTAAGAATGCTGACAGAGATTCTGGTCCAGAATCTGTCGGAATATCCGACCGAAAGCGATGTGAAGAATGCACGCACGTTGATTACCTATTGTAAGAATATGCTGCTTTCCGAAGAGGAAATCCGTGAACTGGGGAAAGAAGAGGGCATTCCTCTCTGGGAAATTTACAGTGCATACAATAGGTATCTAAAGCAGAACAGCTTTATGGACTATGATGACCAGATGCTTTATGCGTACCGGATGCTGAAGGGGAGTCCGGAGCTCCTTAAATTTTATCAGGAAAAATACCGGTATATCTGCGTGGACGAGGCACAGGATACGTCCAAAATCCAGCATATTATTATCGGGCTTTTAGCAGGAGAGCAGGGAAATCTCTTTATGGTGGGAGACGAGGATCAGAGCATTTACGGGTTCCGTGCAGCTTATCCGGAGGCACTTCTTAATTTCACAAAGGAGCATCCCGGTGCAAAGGAGCTTGTGATGGATCAGAACTACCGCTCCAATGCAAGGATTGTGGCTGTGGCCGATCACTTTATCCAGCATAACAAGCTAAGGCATCGCAAGCATATGGTTCCGACGAAAGCAGAAGAGGAGGAGATTCATTATATTTCCCTGAAAAACCGTTCTGCGCAATATACTTATCTTCGGAAGGTGGCACAGAATCATAAGGTGGAGACGGCGGTTTTGTACCGCGATAATGAAAGTGTGCTTCCTCTCATTGACCAGCTGGAGCGGCAGCAGATTCCGTACCGGATCAAAAGCACGGATATGGCTTTTTTTACCCATCGTGTGGTAACGGATGTCACGAATATTATGCGGTTTGCCCTAAATCCATATGATACGGAGCTTTTCCTGCGGATTTATTTTAAATGCCAGACCTATCTGAAGAAGAATCAGGCACAGCAGCTATGCAGGATCAGCGAGGAACGGCATATTCCGGTACTGGAAGCTGCAGAGTATGCGGAAGGTCTGAATGGCATGGTTCTGGGAAAGTGCAGAGCTTTTGCAACACATCTGCGCAACATGCTGAAGGAAGCGCCCTCCAGGGGGCTTTTCCGGATTGAGACCCCATTGGGATACGGGGAATATCTGGAACGCAATAATATGGATGACAACAAACTTTTTATCCTGAAGATGCTGTCCTACGAAGAGGTGTCGATTGGAAGTTTCTTAGGGAGGCTGGAATACCTGCAGAATATGCTGAGGGAGAAACGTCCGGATTATGACAGCAATTTTATCCTGTCTACTATTCATTCCTCCAAGGGACTTGAGTATGAGGAGGTTTATCTGATGGACGTCTGTGATGGTGTCTTTCCGGATAAGGTGGTTTACTCAAGGAAGGCAACACCGCAGGAAAAGAAAGAATTTGAGGAAGAGAGGCGGCTGTTTTACGTAGGCATGACGAGGGCGAAGAGTGTGCTTCATATATTCAGGCTGTCGGAGGAAACTTCATCCTTTATCCGGGAGATGATGCCTGTGAAGGTGGAAGGCGTGGAAGGTGTGAAGCAGGATAGCTTGAAGTTTCCTGATCGTATGAAGCTGCAGAATGAGAAGCGGGTGGAAGGAAAGACGTTTGCAGCATTGCAGCCGGATCAGGGGAAGATGAAACTCAAGCCTAAGAGTTTAGAGACGGATCCCGGGGGTCACGGAACAGAGATTCAGCTTGTCATTGGAGAGAGGGTTGAACAGATCAAATATGGAATGGGAGTCATCAGCGATGCAGTTTATCATGCAGATGGGATTACAGGGAAATTTACAGTGATCTTCGACTCCGGACTTGAAAAGAACTTCCTTTATCCGGTTGCCTTTCAGATGGGAATGCGGATTGTAACGGAGGAAGAAACAGGAAAAGAGGGACAGGCATGAAAGAAAAATCTGAAAGCAGCAGGATTTTATATCGGATGTTGATGGAAAAGGGATATTCCGAGGAGTTCAGCAATCTGATTTCCCAGAATCTGAATACGGATTTCACTGCGGGAAGGATGATCGGCTACTTGTCGCATTATACCAGTCTGCCGGAAGCGGAGATTGTGGATGAGATGCTGTCGATCTTAAGTGACCGGAACCGTATCATGCAGAAGAAAGAAATGGAAGCAACCAATGCCAGGTGGAACGAAATGACGTGGAACAGACCACTGTTTGATGAGGAAGGCGACAGATCATAGAGCAGAGGGAATTGGCTGCAAAACAGATAAAACAGGAGCGGATGATGTGGAGAATTAAGCAGATTTTTGATGGAGAGTACGGATGTGAAGAACGGTCGGATGAAGAAAAAGCCAGATGTGTGGTAACGCTTGAGAATGAACGGGGAGAAAGACGGGAACTGAGCGTTTATGATGACTGGCTTAAGGAAAAGCATCTGGAAGAGGGATCGGAATGGACCGCAGAGCTGTTCGATATTTGTAATGAAGAAGGACAGCCAACCGGTGGAATGGTAGAACGAAGTCATGCCCATGCCGAAGGGATTTGTCATAGAACCGCCCATGTATGGGTTGTCCGTATGGTAGATGGGAAATATCAGGTTCTGCTACAGAAACGGGCAGAAGATAAGGAATCCTTTCCGGGATGCTTTGATACGTCATCTGCAGGACACATTCAGGCAGGAGACGAACCGCTTGAATCGGCTATGCGGGAATTGCAAGAGGAGCTGGGGATTCATGCATCTCCGGAGCAGCTGAACTATGCAGGAAAGTTTCATATTCATTATGAAATGGAATTTCACGGACATCTTTTTAAGGATAATGAAACCTCCTTCGTGTTTTGTTATCAGGAGCCGGTGGATATGGAAAAGATTACCCTGCAAAAGGAAGAAGTGGAGGCTGTGGAGTGGTTTGATTTAGAGGAGATTCATGAAGCCTGCCTTACCCGGAACCCCAGATTCTGTGTGCCGGTCGAGGGACTTAAGACGCTGATGAAGTATCTGAACCTACCAGTATCCTGTTAAGCGGCGCAGTCAGCCATTTGGTGAAAAACTTAACGACCATACCGGTGCAGAGCGCAGAAATGACAGTTCCTTCTCTGGTTCCTACGATTTTGAACTGGAAGAATATCAGGGACAGAAGAACGGAAATTACCACGCAGGCAACATCAAAAATAATTTTCATATTGGAAAAGCTTATATGGGTAGTGTCGGAGACTGCTTTTACAAAGGCTTCCCCGGAATTGAGGATAACATTGGCAATGACAGAAAGCGAGACTCCGAAGCCGAGAATCGTAACGCCAATCAGGATCATAAACAGCCGGCCGGGATAGTGATTCACAGGAACAAAGGAAACCATCCACATGCCGAAATCCGTAAACCATCCGAAAAGGAAAGAAAGCGGAATCTGCAGAAGCTGGATCCATTGAAAGTTCCTGCGCAGAATCAAAATCTGACCGAGGATCAGGAGACAGTTCCAGATGATGAGCAGGGTGCCAAGAGACCAGGCCGTATATTTGCAACTGATGACATTTGCAATAGAGGAGGTCGGTGATACACCCAGTTCTCCGTGCTTGGTAAAAGTAACTCCTAAAGCGGAAAAGAAAAGGTTGATAATGAATAACGTATATCGTTTAATCAGTTCTGATTTTGTCATAAGAATTCCTCTGTTAAATAAATATTGTGCGAACATTTTTACTATGCGGCGAAACAGGGGAATTGTCAAGTCTGGTCAAAGAAGATAAGTATTTAGAAGAATGACAAATTGTTTAGTGAAAATAGACGTATAGTAAAGCACAAATGAAAAATGAGAGAGTATTATAAAGGAGTCATTTTACCATGTCTGATAACACGAAGAATAATTCTAATGTCAATTCAAACAGTAAATCGGATCATGCACCGAATTATACCTCGAATCATACATCCGATCATTCATCCAGCCATAATCAACGGAATTTACTGTTGTTAGCGGTAATTGTGCTTTTGCTTCTGTTCCGTGTGTTCGGGAGCTTTTCGGAAGAGGAAGACAGCAGCATCACAGCGGATGAGAGCTATGTGCAGGAGGCCTATACCGAAGATACCGGGACGGCAGAAGTATCGCAAGAAACGGCGAAAGAACATATTGAAGAGGAAGAAACGGAGCAGGATGACACGGCAGATCTTGTGGAAGCCTACAATGAGTACATGCAGCAATTGCAGGGTACACAGGATACGCAGAGTACACAGGACATACGGGATGCACAGGACACAACAACCGTACGGTTCCGGAACACCAGACTCCGGCAGGAACATTATGAAAAGCATGGCATCGAAATGGGCTTTACCTCTCCGGAAGCTTATGAACAGGCGGCAGCAGCGGTGGTACAGAATAAGGATGCGCTTCATAAATTAGAGGAAGAGGACGGCGATGACGTTTATTATCTTGAGAGTACCAATGAATTTGTGATTGTATCAACGGATGGTTACATCCGGACCTACTTTTATCCATCCAACGGAAAAGATTATTTTGACAGGCAGTAGTGCGGCAGGCATTGCTGCCTGTTCGATTTCAAATGGGAGAAAGCTTGAACGTTGTATAGATTGCCACCGTAGCGGTGGCAACATACCCTTCAAAAGGATGCTATAATGTAATGAGTCCAAAGAAAACCAAGCGGCTGCGAAGCAGACATTTGGTTTTCAGGACTCATTAACGAGCAAATTATCCTGCGAAGCAGGATGATGAGCACGAAGTGCGGATTTGCAAGTTATAAGTTGCTCTTCTTTATATAAACGACCCAACTACACTTTCTATGATGACCATTAGGAACGTCAGAAGAAAAAACACGGCAACGTCCAGCAGCGTAATTGTGAGAAAACGGACTAGCCGATTGGAATGGCGGTAGAACGGAATAAATCTGAGAAAGCCCATATAATCGCAGCTAATGGCAATGATGGACAGAAAAATAAGCAGGATAAAAATGCGCTCCAGCCATAAGAAAGGGGAGCCGTTGCCCGTATTAGGCGTATAGGTGAGGGAAAGTCCCAATACCATAAAGTAAGCAGGCGTTGCAAGCAGCATATGCCAGAAATTGAGGGAACGGTAGCCGGGTGGCAGAAAAGGATAGTTCCGATTGTGGTTATTGCGTGGAGAAGAGGGAGCAGTGCTTCCTTTTACAGCAGATAAATCCTGAATTTTTCTTTCCAGTTCGGAAACAGAGTGGAAGCGGTGAGCCGGTTCCAGTTGTGTACACTTTTGGATAATGGGATCAAATTTCCGGGAAGGAGTGGAAAGAGAAGCATTTAACTCCTTTAAAAGAATACCGATAGCATAAATATCGGTCTGCTGTGAAGAAGAGCCAAAGCCGTACTGTTCCGGAGCAGCATACCCCTGCGTGCCTAAAAGAACGGTATCTGCAGATTTTCCTTCCGTATAATATCTGGCAATATTGAAATCCAGGAGTACAACGTGGTTATAAGCCGTGATGACCACATTCGATGGCTTGATGTCACGGTGGATAATCGGAGGCTGCAGCGAGTGGAGCTGGTCTAAAATGGCACAAAGCTCTGAGATATAGTGACAGATCTCGGATTCTGTCAGGATACCTGTCTGGATCCTGTCCTGCAGGGTATCACCGGAGATATATTCTTCGATTACGGTAAGAATATGATCTTCCTCATACAGTTCAATGACCTTCGGAACACCGGTGATCGGATGGGGCTGGATCGCCCGGTAGATGGAAAGGTTATATCTGGTAAGAATCTTTTTTACATAAATTTTGCCGGTTTCCCGGTGCTTCACAAGATAAACCTGATGGGCTTCATTTAATGTGGCAATATTCTGGTAATAAGAAAGAGATAATTGATTACGGAAATCCATATGCTGAAGCTCCTTTGTTATAAATTAGGTACATTATATCAGATTGGAGATTGTTATGCGCATTAAAAATACACGAGAGCTGGAAAATATACTGAAGAGCGCTCATGCAAAAGATTTTGAGGCATTTTATGAAAGCAACAAGGAAAGTCTGATGACAGAGCAGGCTTCCTTTTCCACTTACATGAAGGATCTGATTAAGGAAAAGAAGATGACGCAGCAGAGTGTTTTTCTGAAGGCGGATATTCCGGAGCGGTATGGATACAAGATACTGTCCGGTGAAAAGCATACCAAACAGAGAGATACCATTTTGAGAATCTGCTATGCAGCGGAGCTGACACTGGGAGAAACGCAGGAGGCATTAAAGAAGTATGAAATGCCGCAGCTTTATGCCAAAATGCCAAGAGATGCCCTTCTGATGATTGTTTTTAATGACAGACCGGGCAGTATTATTGATGTGAACGAACTGCTGAAACGATATGGTTTGGAACCATTGCGAACCAGTGGATTTTATGAATAACAAAGGAAGTAAGAGGGAGAGAGTTTGGGAGAAAAGGGAAAAGAGATTCTGATTGCAGCCGGGTTTGTGGCATTATCGAGTCTTGTGTTTCTGGCTGTGGTTTTGTCGGGAATTGCGGTGTGGAATTATAACAGGGAAAATCAGGAACCGGAGCAGGCCGCTTCCGGAACGCCAAAGTATGAGTATACGGTAGTGGATCCCGGGACAGTGGGGGACTCTGACATAGCACAAAGTACGGGAAATGTAGAAAATGCAGATGAAGTAGACAGCAGGGATGCCGCAAGCACAGATGTAATCGCCCGGTCCGGTAAAACAGGCGGAAAAATAAGCATCGAACCGCAGATATTATTACAGCAGAGCGGAGTCACCATAACGGCACAGGAATATGTCACTGACAGCTTCTGGGGAGATGGAATCCGGATTCTTACAGAGAACCAGTCCGGGCATAACATCACGGTAGGCTGTACAGCGTTGATTGTGAACGATTATATGATTACGGATCTGTTTGCGGTAAATGTAGCGGATGGAAAAAAGGATCAGTCCGTGATTTACTTCTTAAGCAGTGAACTTAAGGCAGCCGGAATTGAGCGGATTGGTAAAATTGAAATTTATTTTCATATTTATGACAGTGATTCCTGGGATGATCTTTATAATTCCGGATGCATCACAATTCAGACATCCGATTATGACAACATGGACAGCACGCCGGATGATATGGGACAGGAGCTTTATAATGCCAATGGCATCCGGATTGTCGGAAAGGAGGTTGATGAGGACAGCTTCTGGGGCATGGCCGTTTTGCTGTATATCGAAAATAATTCCGGAAGAAACATTGTGGTTTCCTGTGATGATCTGTCAGTGAATGATTACATGATGACGCCGCTGTTTGTCAGTACCGTTTATAATAGGAAAAAGGCAATTGATGATATTACCATCTTTTCTTCGGAACTGGAAGAAAATGGAATCACGTATTTAGAGCGGGTAGAATTTACACTTCAGATCCGGGACAATGACACCTATGAAATGATTTCCGATACAGCACCAATTCAAATCAGTACACAATAGAAGGAGAGAAAAGAAGTTATGAGAACCTGGAAATTAGTAGCAGGAATTTTATCCATCGTATTATTTTTTGTTGTAGCATTGCAGTCCTGTGCAGCAGGCGTGGTCAATGCCATGGAGGCAAACGGAGGATCGTCGGGATCCATCGGAGTTGTTGTTGCATTGTTAATGCTGACGGGTGGAATCGTATCAATCGCCACCAGAAATGCGATTGGAAATGGTGGTAACGTTGCATTGATTATTCTGTTTGCCCTGGCAGCCATCATTGGCTTTGCCGGATATGGAAATTACAGCGATCTTGTGATCTGGTCATTCTGGTGTCTGCTGAATGCGATCCTTGCGCTAGTTGCATTTGTCAAAAACAGATAGGGATTGAGCCGATGCGAAAAAGAAGTCCTGTGATACGTGGTATGTGTCACAGGACTTTCTGGCTTTTCAGATATTTTCATTTACAACAACTCTGCATCATAATGAGCGCGTTCGCCGCCGATAAATTTGGGACGGACTCTGGCAGCAGTGATATGAGCCTGACCGATTTCATGATTGGTAAGGCGGACCGGAACGGCAACCTTCTTCAGGTGCATGCCGATGAAGGTATCGCCGATATCAATTCCGGCATCAGCTTTGATCTCCTCCAGTGCGACCGGATGCTCAAAGGTATGGTAAGCGGTGGTTGCAAAGGAACCGCCAGCTTTGGGCTGGGGAACGACATTAACAAATTCCGCATCAGGAACGGCAGCCTGTTCAATGATGATGGCACGGTTCAGATGCTCACAGCATTGGGCGGCAAGATAAATACCGCGTGCCTTCGTCGTTTCATAGATTCCGGAAAAAACAGCCTTGGCTACATCGAGGTTTGAATTGCTTCCGATCTTATCGCCACACACTTCGGAGGAAGAGCAGCCGACCACAAGAATCTGACCTTCGCGGAGCTTTGCTTTTTCACATAATTCGGCGGTAACATCAGCCGCCTGTTTCTTGATTTCTTCGTACAAACGGATCACTCTTTTCCTTTACAAATGATTGAATCAAGAATACAATTGAATTGGTAATACTGAAATAACCAGAAAAGGAGTATCTGATAAGACCAGATGAACTATTCCATTACAAAGGACAGTGGAGTGCCTGCCTATATTCAATTATATAACTATCTGGTACAGGACATTGTAGCAGGGATTTATCCGTTGGATTCCCGGCTCCCATCCAAACGGATCATTGCGGAGGAAACCGGGGTGAGCCTCATTACGGTAGAACACACCATGAATCTGCTAAGTGACGAAGGATATATTGAAACGAGACAGCGGAGCGGTTATTTTGTGATTTACCGGGAAGCAGATTTTCAGGTGATTCCGGAGATCCGTCATGAGGAGCTGCCGGTGACGCACCCGCAGGCACATCAGACAGGAGAATTTCCGTTCAGTGTGCTTGCCCGGACGATGAGGAAAGTACTGCTTGATTACGAGGAGCAGATTCTGGTGAAGTCGCCCAATCATGGCTGCGAAGAACTGCGTGCCGAGATTTGTTCCTATCTTGGAAGAAGCAGAGGAATCCAGATTCATCCACGGCAGGTCATCATCGGTTCCGGTGCAGAATATCTGTATGGACTGGTGGCACAGTTTTTCGGCGCAGGGTGCATCTTTGGCATTGAGAATCCTTCTTATGAAAAAATCCGCAAGGTTTATGAATCCATGGGGATTGTGTGCGATCCGCTGACGCTTTCCGCAGAAGGAATTCTGTCTTCCGAGCTTACAAGGACGAAAGCATCCGTACTGCATGTAACGCCATTCAACAGTTATCCGAGCGGGATTACCATTGGAATTTCGCAGAAGCGGGAGTATCTTTACTGGGCGAAACAGCGTAATGCCGTGATCGTGGAAGATAACTATGATTCGGAGCTGACGGTTTCGAGTAAGCCGGAGAGTCCCTTGTTTTCAATTGCGGACGGCGTTAATGTGATTTATATGAACACATTTTCCAAGACCATTGCGCCCTCGGTGCGTATCGGATATATGATTCTGCCGGAAACACTGGTGGATGCATTTGAGCATAAGCTGGGCTTTTATTCCTGCCCGGTGCCGCTGTTTGAGCAGTATGTGCTGTCCGAGCTTTTGCGGAGCGGAGACTATGAACGCCATATTAACCGCGTCCGCCGCAAGCGCAGGCGGGAGCTGGGTAATTTGTGAGACTTTACATCAATGTAGATAAAAATATATTTTAAATTTGCTACTTGACTTTTATGCATTGCGTATCTATACTATAAATAAATTACGCAATGCGTACATTTAGGGGAAGAATATGAATCAGGAAGAAAAAGAAGAACCACATTGTGAGTTAGAGAATGATTTCTTAAATGATGACCTTTCACTTATTATTGAGTGTAATACATTTGATCCGGCTAAACAGATGCAGCGTATACGAAAATATGCAGGGATGAACCGTAAAGAGTTTTCGGAATGGCTTAATATACCTTATCGGACAATGACCGACTGGGAACTTGGTAATCGCACAATGCCTGTATATTTGTTAGAATTGATTGCTTACAAAGTGAATCATGAAATAGCAAATGCAAAGGAAAAACAAGATGCATCTGGTAGGAAGAATAAACAGGAACATCTATGAGTGTGTAACACGAAATATCAGAACAGATGAAGTGATTATTACAGAGGAAAGGATAGAACACATTAAAGAAAGACATCCGACTGATTTTGAAAGATATAATAAGTATTTAGAAGAGATTATCGGAAATCCAGATTATATTATAGACGCAAACAAATCCAATACGGCTATTTTATTAAAAGAAATTATAGACGGTGACAGCAACAGGTTTAAACTGGTACTTAGAATTGCAGTGAAAGATGATCCTGTGGAATACAGGAATTCTGTCATTTCTTTTTGGCATATTGGAGAGACTACCTGGAATAAAATGCTGAAAAATAAAAAAATTCTTTACTCTAAAGAATAAATTAACTATAATTAATTTAGAATAGAAAGAGAATCTTTGAGGTGAAAAATGCGTCGTCATGCGCCACATGCAAATTGCAATGGGCAAAAGAGATGTTGGGAGTGACGCTCCAACCAAAGATTCTCTTATCTACTATATAGGGAATGCAGGGACAAGTGATATTGTCCTTTTTTGTAACTATTCAGAGCCATGCAAAATTGCTTTCTGTGAATGCTTGCATTCAAACAGAAAAGCAATTTTATATGGCGAAGTAACTACATGAGGTAAACTACGCTGTGAAACAGCGGTTTTACGAATGTGGTTCTGAATAGTTACCCTTTTTTTATAGAGAACTTAATGAAGATAACAGTGGATACAGACAGGAGAGCAGATCGTGAGCAAACCAGTTACGACATTATGTTACATCGAGCAGGATGGGAAGTATCTCATGCTGCATCGTACGAAGAAAAAGCAGGATATCAACGGCGGAAAATGGATCGGAGTCGGTGGACATTTAGAAGAAGGAGAATCACCGGAGGACTGTCTGGTGCGGGAAGTTCGGGAAGAAACGGGGCTTACACTCACGTCCTATACGTTCCGGGGACTTATTACGTTCATAAGTGACCGACAGGAAACGGAATTGATGTGTCTGTTTACCGCAGACGGTTTTGAAGGGAAACCGGGAGCCTGTAACGAAGGAGAGCTTGCGTGGATTCCGAAGACAGAGGTTCCAGCTCTTCCGACATGGGAAGGAGATGCCGTTTTTCTTGAAATACTGCTTCGTGATGATCCACGCTTTTTCACGTTGCGGCTTGCCTATGAAGGTGATAAGCTGATAGATAAGAAGCTGCAGTTTTATACGGCATGCACGGGTACGGAGGAAACAGTGTGAGCATCATAGAAATTACGGATCTGGAGATTCCGGAACTGGAAGTCTATATCGATAAGAAGGAAGTACAGCTCTTGCATTACTATGAGCCGGAGCCCGGTATTTTTATTGCAGAAAGCCCGAATGTGATTCTGCGGGCATTGGAAGCCGGATACGAGCCGCTTTCCCTTCTTATGGAAAAGAAGCCGCTTGATGAAAAGGAGAGAGCGATTCTGGACCGGTGTGGAGAAATTCCGGTTTACACGGCTTCTTTGGAGGTCCTTACGAGAATCACGGGGTATCAGCTTGCACGGGGAATGCTGTGTGCGATGCGGCGCAAAGCCCTTCCTTCTTTAAAAGAAATCTGTGAGGGAAAGCGCCGGATTGCAATTCTGGAAAATGTGGTGAATCCCACGAATGTAGGAGCCATTTTCCGGTCGGCAGCGGCACTTTCCATGGATGCGGTGCTTTTGACGAAGGGCAGCAGTGATCCATTATACCGGAGGGCAGTACGCGTCAGCATGGGATGCGTTTTTCAGATTCCATGGACGATCATGGATGCCGGGGACTGGCCGGAACGGATCATGCAGGAGCTGCGGAGCATGGGATACCGCACAGCGGCGATGGCGCTTAAGGAGGACAGTGTGTCTCTACGGGATGAACGGCTTAAGAAGGAAGAGAAGCTTGCGATTGTTCTTGGAACCGAGGGCGATGGTCTTGCAGGAAGAACGATTGCAGATTGCGATTATACGGTCATGATTCCGATGACGCACGGAGTGGATTCCTTGAATGTAGCGGCAGCGAGCGCCGTGGCATTCTGGGAGCTGGATCCGCTTTTTTAGGAGTAATCGTAGCTGTGAGGGTACGGGACAGTTACAGGTAATGAAATGATACAGAGGGAGAGATACAATGGTAGTCTATGAAGGGTTCGAAAATCTGATGCAGCACATTGTAGAGGTTGCAATTTTGTTCTTTGAATTTGTCGGAGTGATTGTCATTATCATTTCGGGCTTAAAGGGATTTTATTATTATATCCGCCGTAGGCCCGATATGAAGCTGACACTTGCACAGGGACTTGCTGTAGGACTGGAATTCAAGCTTTGCAGCGAGATCCTGAAAACCGTTATCGTAAGAGATTTCAAGGAAATTGCAACAGTTGCCGGAATTATTGCACTCCGTGCGGCTTTGACCTTCCTGATTCACTGGGAAATCAAGCAGGAGAATCACAGCCATAGCTAGTATGGCGAAGTAACCACATGAGTAAAACTCAAGTTGCGTTAGCAACGGTTTTACGAATGGGGTTCTGAATAGTTATTTTTTGAAAAAAGCAGCAGCAATCACGCCGGGACCGGTATGGGTGCCGATGACACTGCCAACCGTGGTGTAGTTCAGGGTATCCGTACCGTTTTCCCACAGATCGCTGCTGTCTTTGATGTATTTTTTCAGAAGAACATCGGTTAATCCGGTATAGCCTAAGAGAATTGGCATGGTGAAGTCAATACCGCCGACCTTCTGGATTTCCTGAATCAGCAGATTGTTGCCCTGTTTGGAGCCTCTGGCTTTCCCTAAAATATGAATTTCCCCATCCTCAATATTCACCACAGGCTTGATATTTAAGAGTCCGCCGGCAAAAGCAACGGTTGAGGAGAGTCTACCGCCTTTTTTCAGATACTCTAAGGTATCGAGCATGGCAATGAGACACACGTCTTTCTTTTTTTCTTCCAGGATTGATGCGATTTCTGCAGCAGATTTTCCCATATCCACCAGACGAAGAGCATATTCGGCAAGAATTCCGCTTCCGATTGCGGCAGAGCTTCCGTCAACGACATGGACATTCGGATACTCAGCGGCAGCAATCAGCGCGCTCTGGCAGGTTCCGGATAATTTGGAGGAGATCGTGAGAACGACCGCACTGTCATCCGGACCTAGAACCTCATCAAACACCTTCATAAATGCAGATGGAGAAGCCTGGCTTGTGGTTGGAAGAATGTCACTTTCCACCAGCTTTTCATAAAACTGGTGATGGGTAATGGTTACGCCATCCACATATTCTTCCTCTCCGAAGCAGATGGTTAAGGGGACAATGGCAACCTGATCCTTTATGGCTTCATTCAGGTCTGCTGTTGAATCGACAATAATTTTAACACTCATATCAGTATTCCTTTCGTTAATGATCATTGATGTTATTTGTAACAGTTCAGCCATGCAGAAATGATTGTGCAAGATGACCGTGGGAGCTTGCTCACTAAGGGCAGCTTATACAATCATTTCTATAGGGCGGACGCCCGACATGAAATAAGTTGCCGGAAAGCACGTATATTTGTTAGCCAATCTGTACAATCCGGCAGCTTATGAATGGCCATGGCTGAACTGTTACTGTTATTTTAAGAAGAAATGCAGCATTTTTTCATACAGGTGACTGGTATAGGGCTGATATCGCATCGGCAGATCCAGCCAGGTTTTCTTATCGACAATACTCTTATGGTGGGAAAAGGCGTCAAAGCCGGTCTTCCCATGATAGCTTCCCATGCCGCTTTCGCCGACGCCGCCAAACCCCATTTCTGTTGTGGCAAGATGAATAACAGTGTCATTCATGCAGCCGCCTCCATAGGATAACTCCTCGTTGATCCGCTTCCGGTGTGCATTATCGTTACTGAACAGGTAAAGGGCAAGCGGTTTGGGACGGTTCTTTAAGGTCAAAACCAGTTCATCGAAATCATCAAAGATAAGGACAGGAAGGATTGGACCGAAGATTTCCTCCTGCATGACCGGATCCTCAAAGGTGACATTGTTCAGGATGGTCGGGGCAATCTGCAGGGTTTCCTCATTGGTTTCACCGCCTGCAACGACCTTGGCAGGATCAATGAGACCGAAGATCCGTTTAAAATGCTTTTCGTTGATGATCTTACCATAATTCTTATTTTCAAGCGGAACGGTTCCGAACTGTGTGGTAATCTGTGCTTTGAGTTCTGCAATCAGCTCATCCCTGATGCTGCGTTCACAGAGCAGAAAATCAGGAGCCACGCAGGTCTGCCCGCAGTTCAGATATTTTCCGAAAACAATCCGGCGTGCAGCCAGCTTTAAGTTTGCGGTGCGATCGACGATACAGGGGCTTTTGCCGCCAAGCTCCAGGACGACCGGAGTCAGATAATCCGCAGCGTGACGCAGTACCTCCTTCCCCACCGACTGGGAGCCGGTAAAAAAGATAAAGTCGAATTTCCTCGTCAGCAGATCCGCATTTTCCTTACGTCCTCCTTCAATAACCGCAACATATTCCTGAGGGAAGCATTCCGTAAGTATGGCTTTCAGGATGCCGGAGGTTGCCGGAGAATAGGCGCTTGGCTTTAAAATGACCGTGTTCCCGGCTGCAATCGCATCTGTCAGCGGATCAATGGAGAGCAGGAACGGATAATTCCAGGGGCTCATAATGAGAGTGTTTCCGTGAGGTACCGGCTGGATATAGCTGTGGGAGGCAAACTGTGCCAACGGAGTGGCAACCGTCCTTTTTCTGGAAAACTGCCTGGTATGGCGGATCATATAGCTGATCTCGGACTGCGCAAGCCCGACCTCACACATGAAGCTCTCAAAGCCGCTTTTACCAAGATCTGTGAAAAGCGCCTTCTGAATATCATTTTCATATTTTTTAACGGCAGCATAGAGCTTTTTTAACTGTTGGATCCGGAAATCAACCGGAATCGTTGCACCGCTCTGGTAAAACCTGCGCTGTTTTTCCAAGAGCTCATCAATTTGTTTGCTTTCCATGGTTTTGCTCCTTTCAGAACCCAAATCATGTCATAGATCCTTACGAATGTAAGCATTCGCGGTACATATTTCCATGATTTGCATGGCTTTGAATAGTCAAAAATCAACAATTAAGCCTGCGCACGCTCGCGGGTAAGCATGAGACGGTAAAAGGCTTCCAGTTCCCTGCGTGTCATCAGCTTAGGCACAGGGTAAAGTGGATTTGCTTCTTTGGCTGCATGGACGGACATGGTTTCAATATCACGTTCCTGAATGCCGGAAAGAAAATCCGGAATGCCCATATTTTTATTTAAGGTACGGATGGACGCAATAAATTTTCCGGCACCGGCTTTAATGGAATCCTGTTCGGTGCAGACACCGGCAGCACATCCGAGCATATGGAGCTTTTTGTGAATGCAGGAGCCATAGCTTTCCAGAACCTCCGGAAGAAGAACCGCATTGGCAAGTCCGTGAGGAATGTTGTATTGTCCGCCCAGGGAATGGGCAACTGCGTGCACATAGCCGACATACGATCTGGAAAAGGCAAATCCGGCGAGGTAGGCAGCGTTCAGCATCTGCTCGCGGGCTGCATGGTTATGACCATCGTGATAGGCTGTTTCAATATTCTGATAGATTGTTTTTACTGCTAAAAGAGCCTTTTCACGGGTTTCTTTCGTTGTAGATCTTCCAATGTATGCCTCGACGGCGTGCGTCAGTGCATCCATGCCGGTTGTGGCAGTTAAGTGTGGAGGCAGGGAATATGTTAATTCCGCATCCAGAATGGCGTAGCGTGGAATCAGTACAAAGTCATTGAGGACATATTTATGTTTCTTTTCAGAATCCGTAATGACCGCAGCCAGTGTGTTTTCACTTCCGGTTCCGGCAGTTGTCGGAACGGCAATGAGAAGCGGAATCCGGTGCAGGACATGAAGTGTTCCTTTTAACTGTCCGAGCGTTTTCTTCGGGCAGGCAATTCTTGCGCCCAGTGCCTTGGCACAGTCCATGGCAGAACCGCCGCCGATGGCAAGGAGAGCCTGACAGTGTTCCTTCTGATATAAGGCGAGCGCTTCTTCGACATTCCTGACCGTAGGATTTGCGGACGTCTGATCGTAAACAGAATAGGAAATCTTCTCTTTGGCAAGAACGGAGGTTATCTTGGTTATGAGACCGCAGGCAACAATTCCGGGATCTGTAACGATCAGTGTTTTTTTAATTTTATGCTGCTTCAGGGTATCCGGCAGTCCTTCACAACGGTGCAGAATCTCCGGTTCCCGGTAGGGGAGAAAGGGAAGGGCGGCACGAAAGACCCCCTGGTATGCCCGACAGCAGATATGCTGTATTAAGTTCATGTATTTATCCTTCTTCTTATTCTTACTATTTCGAAACTGTTCCGTATTTTCACACTTACGATGTAAAACAGCTGTTTCCCGTTTGGATGATGTGTCTATGAGGTTATCAGGATAAGCCGTCCCGTGCAATTCTTTGTAGATTCGCAGTGATCGTGTCGAGTGCTTCATAAAAGACAGCCCTTTTTTCATCTGTCAGTCCCTCACTTGCCTGCTTCACGGCCAGTTCAGCCCGTTTGGTAATCTGGGCAGCAAGGAGCGTTCCCTGCTCCGTGAGCTTTAATGTGCCGCGATACAGCTTGGCATGGCTTCCTTCTTTAATAATCAGCCCCTTTGATTCCATAATGGACATCATCCGGGAAACATCTGCCTTGTCCTTGCCACAGCATTCTGCAAGCCGGGGGGCAGTGATACCGTCCGGATAGCGGTACATGGTCGTAAGGTAGATGGCATGAGTACTTTTTAATTCATAGGGCTTCAGCTCTTCGGCTGCAATCTTGTGCCAGTATCGTGAGATCTCCGAGATTGCCAGCGAAAACTTTTCAAAACGGTCAACCATAAAATGCTCCTGCTTTCCGTTGTTAATGAGTGAAAGGTGAACAGTTACAGGATTTGTAACGGATTTTGTGTTATTCGTTATAAATCATATCCAGGAAGTTGAATGATCAACATCTCTTGGCTTGTTATATCATACAGGATAGATGTTGAACTGTCAACATCTATTTACAGATCGTAGTAACATCCTGTACCATAACCGGGTTACGGTTTACACAGCAGTCTATGAGTCTTACCTGACCTTGACATGAATCCGAAATCGGATTATAATAAATGCATGAATCCGAAATCGGATTATTGAAATGGAAGCATAGAAAGAGGGTTTTACATGATTGCATTAAGAAAAGAAATGAAGGAGTTAAACAAGCAGTACCGGGAAACGGACCGGATCTACCATGAAATCAGTATGCAATCCGGATTGTCGGATAGTGCCTTCATGATTTTATATGCCATTGTGGAATTGGGAGACGGATGTCAGCAGAAGGATATTGCAGATCTGTATTGCTACAGCCGTCAGACGATTAATTCTTCTATTTCAGGTCTGCAGCGAAATGGAATTTTGCAGCTGTATAAGGGAAGCAGAAGAGATCTGCATATTTCCCTGACAACTGAGGGGAAGAGGTTTGTTGAGGAAAAGATCTATCCGGTTATGGAGATGGAAAACAGTATCTTTGATGAATTAACGGAGCAGGAGAGTGAAGAATATCTGCGCCTGGCAAAGAAGATCACATGCCTGCTCCGTGAAAAGATGAATCACAGATAAGAGAAGCAAAGGGTAAGAATAAGGAAAATAATTATGAATATACAATTATCAGATCATTTCACCTATAAACGATTGCTGCGGTTTGTGCTGCCTTCTATTTTAATGATTATGTGCACATCCGTTTACAGCATTGTTGATGGATTTTTTGTTTCAAATTTTGTGGGGACTACCCCCTTTGCCGCCATCAACCTGACCTTTCCGGTCCTGATGGCAGTAGCGTCAATCGGTTTTATGGCAGGAACCGGAGGCAGTGCTGTGGTATCAAAGACCATGGGAGAAGGTGACAGGGAGCGTGCCAATGAGTACTTTACCATGATTATAGCGGCACTTTTTGGAGGTGCGGTGGTGCTTTCCGTGATCGGATTTATCATGGCAAGACCGATCACTATGGCACTGGGAGCCACGCAGGAGGAGCTGATCCGGGATTGCGTGCTCTATATCCGCATCGGATTTTTATCCATGCCGGCATTTATTCTGCAGTTCGCATTCCAGAGCTTTTTTGTGGCAGCGCAGAAGCCGGGCTTAAGTCTTAAGGCAAATGTGGCAGCCGGAATTGTTAACGGTATTCTGGACTATGTGCTGATCGTGATTTTTCACTGGGGACTGGCCGGTGCTGCCATTGCAACCTCTGCAGGACAGATTGTCGGAGGACTGATCCCTGTTATTTATTTCATGAGAAAGAACGACAGTCTGCTGCAGTTTAAAAAATTTCATATGCATATGGATGTGATCGGGAAGGTCTGCATTAATGGTTCCTCGGAGATGGTAACCAATCTTTCGTCCTCCATTGTGAATATTCTGTATAATTTCCAGCTGATGAAGCTGGCGGGTGAAGACGGAATAGCAGCCTATGGCGTGATTTTATATATCAATATCATATTTATGGCCATTTTCATGGGCTATTCCATCGGAAGTGCACCGATTGTCAGTTATCATTACGGGGCGGGGAATCATACGGAGCTGAAAAACCTCTTCCGGAAGAGCCTGACCTTTCTGATGATTTCCGGTGTGGTGCTTCTGGCAGCATCCGAGGTACTGGCAAGGCCGCTGTCGGCAATTTTCGTCAATTATGATGCCGGGCTGCTGGAGCTGACGGTTCATGGTTTCCGGATTTACAGTCTGGCATTCCTGATTATGGGAATCAATGTCTGGGGTTCATCTTTTTTTACGGCATTGAACAATGGACTGGTATCGGCGGTCATTTCATTCCTTAGAACGCTGGTATTCCAGATAGTCGTGATTTCGGTTCTTCCACTTTTGTTTGGAGTGGACGGCATCTGGTTTTCGGTTGTGGCAGCAGAGGGGATGGCATTGTTTGTGACTCTGGGATTCCTTTTCACGAATCGCAGGAGGTATCATTATTAAGAATTGCGGGTGCCGTTTATGTCACTTTACACAACACTTACGATATTTTAAAAGAAACCGATATGGGCATGGAGGATCGGATTACGGTGGTTTCGGCGATCGGACATCACGATGAATCGACCGGTGGGGCGACCGATTCGGTTTCGGAAGCACTGATTATCGCGGATAAGACGGATGTGCGTCGCAGCAGAGTCCGCGAGAATAATGAAGCGACCTTTGACAAGCATGACCGGGTGAACTATGCCGTTATCGATGCCAGGCTGAAGGTGGATACCGAGAAGCATGTAATTGCCCTGAATCTGCAGATTGACACCAAAATCTGTACCATGTATGAATATTTTGAAATCTTTTTGGGACGAATGATGATGTGCCGTGGGGCAGCGGATGTCCTTGGAATGACCTTTAAACTGACTGCGAACGGTTCCAAGGTGTTGTATTTAAGCGTTAACCATGTAGTATCGACATTATACTACATGGTTTTTTATTGTGAGATATGTTGGGTATGTAATTGTGAAAACGTAAAGTTACATAAAACAAAATGCATAAAATGTAAAATAAAAATTCAAAAATACACAAAACTAAAATGATAAAAAGTGCATAATTTACAAAAATAATAAAAATAGAAAAACAATGTTTACATTATGCTCAAAAGAACATATAATAAACTCATAAAAGATAACAAATGCATAAAATGCACAATATGCACAGAACAAAGGAGGAAATGAAATGGTTAATAAGAAATTAAAAAAATGTGCTTCGTTATTTTTAGTAATGTCTATGGCAGTATCTATACTTGCCGGATGCGGAAGTAAAAACGAAACAGAGAAAGCACAGACTACAACAGAGAACACTGGAGAAACAACAGAAGCGTCTGCGACAGATAATACTGCAGAATCAGCATCGGATGAGTCTGGCGAGGTAAAAAAGATTACATATTTTACCCCCAAGGTTCCATCAGATGATGTACTTGCAATATTCCAGGAACTGGCAGAGGAATATAAGGCAGAAGGGCATAACATTGAATTTGTCCTTGAAACAGCGGACACAGATGGTTATGATCAGAAATTACGTGCTATGGCAACAGCTAATGAACTTCCGGAACTGTTTGACGTAGATGGGGATTCGTTCTGTCAGGAACTTGCAGATGCCGGCATGGTTGTTGATATGCAGGCATTTTTGGAAGAGATCGGAGTGATCGATAATTTTATTGGAGCGTCTCTTGATTATATCCGGTTAGATGACGGATCTTTATATGGCATACCCTGGGAATTCACCACAGATATGTTCTGGTATGACAAAGATGTATATGAAAAATATAATTTAGAGGTTCCAAAAACGTTTGATGATCTGCTGGAAAATTGCAGAATTCTTAAAGAAAACGGTGAGACTCCGATTATTGTAGACGGTGCAGACGGATGGTTCTATCTTAGATATCTTGCTATGATTCCGTTTCGTGAAACAGGTAACGATTATGTTTATGCACTGAAATCCGGTGATGCCAAGATGAGTGATCCGACAGGAATGGAAACCTTACAGTTTTTACAGGATATTGGACAGTATTTCCAGCCCGGTTGTACATCTACGGATTATTCTACATCTCTGGAGCTGTTTCTGGATGGACAGGGAGTAATGTATACAGCCGGAACCGGACTTTTAGACTCTTTTATTAAAGCCAACGAAGAAGGAAAGAACTTTGATTATTTCTATATGCCGCTTACAGACAATGCGGTAACATCTGCAAATGAATATTGGGTATTTGGCGGACTTGGAATGGCTGCTAATTCAGCCACATGGGACGATGATGTTAAGGGATTTGTTGAATATCTTGTGAAAAATTTCAGCGAAAAATATGCACAAAGAGGGCATTTCCCGGCACAGAATGTTGAAGTTGATCTTGACAACATGGATGATCTTTATGTGAGAATTGCCAATGATAATGAGAACATTGGTGATGTGTACACAAGGCCATGGGATGTTGTCCTTCCGGATAATGTTACAACAGTATTCAATGATAATATTGCCAGTGTGGCTTTAGGTCAGATGAAGCCTGAAGAGATGGCAGCGCTGGTGGACGAAGAACTGGAAAAGCAATAAGTTAAAATTCCTGCTGGACGGTTCAAAGCCGTCCAGCAGTCTGAGAAGTAAAGGAAAGAAGATATGAATACTTTAAATAAAAAAAGTGCGGCATTCATCTTCATGGCTCCGGCAGTCCTGATTTATACGGTAATTGTTATCCTTCCTATTTTGATTTCTGCAGGTTTTAGTCTGACTGACTGGAATGGACTGGGTAAAATGGAATTTATAGGATTGAAAAATTTTCAGGATCTATTTCATGACCGTATTTTGATTATGGCATTAAAAAACAACCTGATCTATATTCTGATTGTTGTTGGTATGCAGATAATACTTGGATTTGTTACTGCGGTTCTTCTCAGTTATGTGAAAAAGTTTCGTGGTTTCATCCAGACTGTATACTTTATTCCTTCAACGATGAGTGTAATTGCGGTTGCTCAATTGTTTAATTGCTTTTATTCTGTTACTCCACTTGGGCTTTTTAATAAGCTGCTTGGCATGTTGGACATGGAACCGGTCACATTTCTGAGCGATTTTGATAAGGTTCTTCCGGCGGTATCTGTTGTGGAAGGGTGGCAGTATGTTGGGATTTATATGATTATCTTTTACTCTGCGCTGATTTCGATATCACCTGAGGTGATTGAGGCATCGAATATTGATGGAGCAAATAAGCTACAGCAGCTGTTTATGATTAAGATTCCAATGATCAAAAATGTGATTGCCATGAATTTTATTCTTAGTGGTGTGGGAGCTTTAAAAGGATTTGCAGTTTCGTATAATCTGACAAGTGGCGGACCGAGCCATAAATCGGAACTTTTATCTACCTATATGTATAAAATTGCATTTACAAATCGTAATCTGGGCTATGGTAGTGCCATTGCGATTCTGATTATGCTGTTGAGCCTGGTATTTATTATTTCTATTAATAAAACCGTGCGGATTGACGGAACAGAAGATTCGTAATTGTTCTGCCTTGAATAACAAGGGATATAGATGAAGAAAAGAGGACGAAAAGTGAGCAGAGGAATAAAAAAAATTTGTTTCTGGGTAGTGGTTGCTTTGATTTTTGCCATACAAATTTATCCGATTGTATGGCTGATTATTGCTAGCTTTCGGACAAATTCAGAATTGGCTACAAATCCGTTTGGTTCATTAGAGCATTTGACAATAGAAAATTATGTAGATGTTATTCAAAACAGTAATGTCTTTATCTATCTGAAAAACAGTGCATTTGTTACATGTGTGGCTCTGGTTTTTGTTGTAATGTTCAGTTCCATGGCAGCTTTTGCGATCAGTAGAATCCGGTTTAAAACAAAGAACCTGCTATTTGCATATTTTATTATGGGACTTACTATTCCCCCGTTTGTTACTCTGATCCCCTTATATGTTATGTTTTCTAAAATGGGATTGCTGGACACGCATATGGCTTTAATTCTTGTATATATTGCGTTTAATCTATCTATAAGTATCCTGCTGTTTGTTAATTTTTATAAATACATACCGGAAGAATTATCAGAAGCAGCTATACTGGATGGATGCAGTGTCTATGGTATATACTTCAGAATTTTTGTGCCATTGTCTAAGAATACCATTTTGACTGTACTTTCTATGAGCTTTATCGGAGTGTGGAATGATTATCTGTTCAGCCTGCTGTTTATCAACAGTACTTCCCTAAAGACAGTTTCTCTTGGCATGCAGGATTTTATCAGTGAAACAGGCTACAGAGTATGGGGATCTACTTTTGCAACAATCTGCATTACTACAGTTCCTACTTTAATCATATACTTTGCGCTTAATAAGAAGGTATCTAGTGGCATGACACTCGGAGCAACGAAGGGATAGCGAAAAGGATATATAACATTGCAATTAAAACCTTACAATTAAGAGTAAATATGATACAATAAACTGGAATATGCGTAGTGAATCATCGGAATCGATTTGTGTTACCATTTCATAATTTTGTAGAAAAGGGCAATGTATATGGCGAAAATAACAATCAACCAAATTGCGGAAGAATTAAATCTTTCCAGAAATACAATCTCCAAGGTATTAAATCAGAAGGGCGGGGTTTCGGAAAAGACGGAACAGCTTGTACTGAATTATGCAAAACAAATGGGATATAGGCAATTAGATCAAATGAATCAGGAAGAGAAACAGGAAACAGTGATGAATGGGAAAAGTCTCCTGCTTGTTACCTCACATATTCCCATGAACCAGCATTTTGGTGTACGGGCGCTTGATGCCTTCCAAAAAAAAATTTCCAGTGAAGGATACCGTGTTGAAATTTCTGTTGTGACCGAAGAAGAAATGAGAATGAATCAGACACCCCGTGGGATGGAAGATGACAGAATTGATGGAATAGTGTGCATTGAAATGTTTGATAAGGAGTATAGCACATTTTTGTGTGAAACCCAAAAACCGATTTTGTTTATTGACTCTGCAGTTGGAATTGATGAACGTTTTACCAATTTGGATCTGATATTAATGGAAAATCAAAATAGTATCAGTATATTAGTTCACAAAATGATTGATGCCGGATACCGGAGGTTTGGATTTGTTGGAGATAAAGATCACTGCCGAAGTTTCCATGAGAGGTGGGAAGCTTGTGACAGGGTACTGATGAAAGCGGGAATCAGTGATTTCGAAAAAGGCTCTGTATGTGCACTGGATCAAGAAAAATACAGCGATTATCGTTGGATGTGTGAAAGAATTAAAGAGCTTGAGATGTTGCCGGATGTTTTCTTTTGTGCAAATGACGAGATTGCCGTCACGCTGATACGAGCATTGCGTGAAATGGGATTGATGGTTCCGGAAGATATTAAGGTTGTCGGATTTGATGATATGCCAGTGGCAGCATTAAGCAATCCGACGTTGACAACTGTGCGGATTAATAGTGATGCGATTGGAATGATTGCAGCAGATCTGCTTCTGTCACGTATTCAGAATCAGAAGCTGCCATCACGATATACTTATGTCCAGACAACCCCGGTATTCCGGGAATCAACCGGTATTTTACATGAATAAGGAGAAATGAATGAAGCACGATATATTTTATACACCGCAGGAACAATATGTGGGAATGCCACATGCTACCATGTGCGGAGATTTTATGCCCTATTACTGGCAGAGAGAATTTTATCTGTTTTTTTTAAAAGATGAATGTGTTTATCTGACAAGGACAAAAGATTTCGTCAGTTTTTCGGAGGCCAGGATGGTCATTGAAAGAGGAGGCGACGAAGATCAGGAGTGGCATGTCGGAACTGGAAGTGTTTGCCGGATGGGTGAAAAATTTTATTTTTATTATACGGGATTCCGTAATCCAAACACCATCTCTTCGGAGAGGCATGAGCAGGTGATTATGAGAGCCATCAGCGAAGACCTTCTGAATTGGGAAAAGGACAGTTCATTCTTTATGGTGCCTGATCAGGAACATTGTGCGGATGGTCATTGGAGAGATCCGGACGTGTCCTGGAATGAAGAGATGGGCAAATACGTTATGCTGGTTACGGCCACAGAAAAAGAAGGCGCGGATTATAGAAGAGGCTGCACGGTAATATATGTTTCGGATGACTGTGACCATTGGAAATTTTATAAAATCACATATGCTCCTCGTATCTTTATTACGCATGAATGTAACAATGCATTCAAAATGGGAGATAAATGGTATTTAATATTTTCCTGTTTTAATAACTGGTGGGAAACCAGATATCGGTACGCGGACAGTCTGGAAGGACCATGGACAGAGCCGGCAAATGATGATATGTTTGATGGCCGTCAGTTTTATGCAGCCAAAACGGTATCGGATGGTATACATAGATATCTGGTTGGTTGGCAGTCCGTGAAGAGAGACTGCGATGATGCAGCAAAATGTATATGGGGAGGAACTCTTCTTGCCCATGAACTTGTACAGAAAGAAAATGGAGAACTTGAAGTAAAACCACTTGAAACGGTAGTAAATGCATATCGTGAAAAAGTAGAACTGATACCGCAGAAGGTGCAGGGAGACTGGAGAATAGAGAATGCAATTATCGGTGAGGAACAGCAGGGATTTGGATGGTGCGAGCTCGGAGGATTAAAGCCGGAATGCATGTTTGAAACAGATGTTATTTGGGAAGAGGGAACCAGGTATGTTGGAATTATGCTTCATACCGAAGACCGGAAGCTCTCAAAATGGTGCCAGCTCCGGCTGGAATGCTGCCGTAATCGGATCGTGCTGGATCGCTTTAATCGACGCGATGGAGATCAGTCTTATATTGAGGAGCGTCCGGTTGATTTTAAAGATCACAAAGCACACATTCAGGTTTTTATGAGTGGTAATATCATAGTCAGCTATGTGAATGGGACTGCGCTTGCAAGCAGATGTTATAGTACCGGAATTGGCGGTATAGGCGTATTTGTGGAAAATGGAAAATGTCAATACGAGAATTACCGCCTGGTTGAAAAAAGCAATTAGGAGAAAGTAACAGATGGAACCATTATCGATTAGACGAGGAAAAAGCAGAGCGATAAATGCGGAAAATCCTACGGGAGAAAAGGGAAGGGGAGGTATGGCTTCCAGTAATCTTGGAAAATCCAGGAAAGGAAGTCCGTGCCTTACGAATATATCTCCGGGGGATGAGGTTATCTTGGCGGACATTCAGGGAGCTGGAGTTATTTCACATATATGGATTACAGTGGATGATAAAACCAGTGAAGCAGATTGCTTTGTTATGCGTGATCTGATTCTCAGAATGTATTGGGACGGAGAGGAGACACCATCGGTTGATGTTCCACTGGGGGACTTTTTCTGTTGCGGATTTTCTACAGAGTGTTATATTGACTCGGCATTTATTGCGGTTGCCCCTTTACGCGGATTAAATAGTTACTTTGAAATGCCGTTTAAAAAATCAGCAAGAATTATGCTGATTAATGAACATGCCAATACGATTCCGGCATTCTTTTATCAGATTGATTATACATTGTACGAAGATATGTCGGATGATACAGAGCTGTTTCATGCACAATGGAGAAGAGAAGCAATTACCCAATTGGGAAAAGACTATACCATTGTGGATGGTATTCGGGGTATAGGCAGATATGTGGGAACTTACATAGGCTTATCCACACTCCAGAGATACTGGTGGGGAGAGGGGGAAATCAAGTTTTATATTGATGGAGACAGGGAATTCCCCACTATTTGTGGAACTGGCATGGAAGATTATTTTGGAGGATCATGGAGCTTTTCACAGAAAGGCGATCTAGAAATGAAGGAACACTGTTATTCCATGCATTATCTGGGATATCCGTTTTATTCCAGGCATGATACATTGGTTACCAACCCGTATCATAATGATGATTGTCCGCCGATGCGTGGATTTTACCGGTGGCACGCAAAGGATCCCATCTTTTTTGATGAAAATCTGAAGGTGACGATACAGCAGATTGGTGTATGCAGCGCAGGCCTGTTTGAACGCCAGGATGACCTGTCGAGTGTTGCATTCTGGTATCAGAGAGAACCGCATAATGTATTCCCTGAATTGCCGGATAAAAGAAAAAGATGGCCAAGATAGGAATAGGATTTGTATGGAAGGGATGATTGTGTTATGCACATTGTCCCTTTTTGTTTGCAAAAAATTGATTGAGGTGATGAGAATGAGTAAGATGTTAGATCAAGCCAGAAAATATGAAAAAGAAGAAGAGAAGAAAATAAAAAAGGAAAACAGACCCGAATATCATTTTTCCAATCCTGTGGGGTGGATGAATGATCCAAATGGATTTTCGGATTATAAAGGAGAGCATCATTTGTTTTTTCAATATTATCCATATGCGACAAACTGGGAATTGATGTATTGGGGGCATGCCAAAAGTAATGATTTTATTAATTGGGAGTACCTTCCAGCGGCTCTTGCACCGGATTGTACTTATGATCATGCCGGAGTATTTTCTGGAAGTGCCATGCAGGATGGACAGAAGCAAGTGTTGGTTTATACCGGTGTGGATTGTCAGAAGTTGGAAAATGGAGAGACAAAAATATTACAGACACAGTGTATTGCAATAGGAGACGGAACAGATTATACAAAATATTCCAAAAATCCGGTTGTAACCGCATCTATGCTTCCGGAGGGCTGCAGTTTGGAAGATTTCCGGGATCCTAAAATATGGAAGGAAAATGACAGGTATTATATGGTTGCAGGGAGCCGTAACCGTGAGGGTGTAGGACAGGCTGTTTTGTTTTTGGCGGATAAACTGGAAGAATGGAAATTTGCAGGTGTTCTGGATCATAGTGGGAAGGGATGCAGTAAGATGTGGGAATGCCCGGACTTTTTTTCTTTGTCTGAAAGGCAGGTACTGTTGATCTCACCGCAGGAGATGGAAGCTGAGGGGTTGGAATTTCATAATGGAAGTAATACGGTATTTCTGATAGGAACCTATGATAAGGAAACAATGCAGTTTACAAGAGAATGTGCTCAGTGTGTGGATTATGGTCTTGATTTTTATGCTCCTCAGACAATGCAGACAGAGGATCACAGGAGAATTCTGATAGCATGGATGCAGTCTTGGGAGAATCCGGTTTATCCAGATACACAGCGATGGTCAGGGATGATGACGGTTCCGAGGGAACTGTTTATGCATGATGGTAGAATCTGCCAGCTACCGGTACGTGAATTGGATCGTTATCATATGAATGAAGTGGCATATAAGGATATCTGTATTGAAAAAAGCGTACAGTTGGATGGTATAAGTGGAAGAACGGTTGATCTGAAGCTTGATCTAAAGGGTAATCAGTATACAAAGTTCCAGATAAAACTGGCATCCGATGGACGAAGATATTCGGAAATTGTTTATGACAGAGATAAAGACACGATTACCTTTGATCGGACTTACTCGGGGTTGAGAAAGGATACCCTGTGTACGCGCAGGATGAAAGTAAGTAACCGGGATGGAGAGGTTAAACTTCGAATTTTAATTGATAGATATTCGGTGGAAATTTTTGTGAATGATGGAGAACAGGTGATGACTGCATTGATATACACACCTTTGAACGCTTCAGAAATTCATTTTGAAAGCGACGGGAAAACAGTTGTAGACATACAAAAATATGATATTGAGGTGCTATGATGAAACAATATGATGTGGCAGCAATGGGAGAATTACTGATTGATCTTACACAAAACGGATACAGTGATCAGGGAAACCCGATTTTTGAAGCAAATCCGGGTGGAGCTCCGTGCAATGTTCTTGCCATGCTGCATAAACTTGGAAGAAACACGGTATTTCTTGGGAAAGTAGGACGTGATGGTTTTGGCTGTCAGCTTGAAGAGGCGCTTAAGGAAAACGGAATTGCAACAGAGGGAATGTATTTTGATTCTGCAGTACACACAACCCTGGCGATTGTACAGAAAACGAATGCGGGTGACAGGGATTTCTGGTTTTACAGAAAACCAGGAGCTGATATCATGCTTTGTCAAGAGGAGATCAGGGAAGAATTGATTTCAGACGCAAAAATTTTTCATTATGGATCATTGTCACTTACTGATGAACCGGTCAGAAGTGCCACAAAAAAGGCAGTTGCAGTAGCTGAAAAAGCAGGAATCTGGATTTCATTTGACCCTAATTTGAGAAAACCTTTATGGAAAAGCGAAGCCCTAGCCAGAGAACAGATCTGTTATGGCTTTAGTCATTGCCAGATTTTAAAAATCTCAGATGATGAGCTATTATGGTTTACTGGAGAAACCGATTTTGATATAGCAGTGAAACGACTTCAACAAGAGTACGGCATAGCACTGATTTTATTATCTATGGGTAAAAATGGAAGTGCCGCATATTGTGGGGTGCAGAAGGCTGTAGTTCCTGCTTTTATAAATGAAAACACAATTGAAACAACAGGAGCAGGAGATACATTTATGGGATGCATGTTAGACAGGATCCTTGAAAAAGGATATCAGAATCTGCAAAAATGTGATCTGGAAGCAATGCTTCAGTTCGCCAATGCAGCAGCCTCTATTATTACTACGAGGAGAGGGGCACTTCGGGTAATGCCAGAAAGGGAGGAGATCGTAAGGCTTATTTCATATATCAACTAAACTAAATGAAGCATTGCTTATCGGCAATGTATACGAATCTCATAAAATGTGGTATACTCCCCTTAGTGCAGCAAGGAACAGAAGCTGTACATCAATGTAAGAATAAGGAGAGAGTAACATGCCCTGTACAACTATTTTAGTAGGAAAACATGCATCCTTTGATGGCTCGACCATGATCGCCAGAAATGACGATTCCGGTTCGGGCCATTTTATGCCTAAGAAATTTGTTGTGATCCATCCGGAGGAACAGAAGAGAACGTATCAGTCCGTGATTTCGCACGTGACCGTGGAGCTGCCGGAGAATCCTATGCGTTATACCGCAATGCCCAATGCGATTGAAGGAAAAGGTATCTGGGCAGCCTGTGGCGTGAATGAGGTAAATGTTGCCATGACAGCAACCGAAACCATTGCCAATAATCCCAGAGTCCTGGGAGCTGACCCGCTGGTAGAATATCTCCCGGCTGAGGATGGAAGGGAAGAACAGGCAGGAGGAATCGGGGAAGAGGATATTGTCTGTCTGGTGCTTCCCTATATTCACAGTGCGCGCGAGGGCGTGGAGCGTCTTGGAAGCCTTCTCGAAAAATACGGAACCTATGAGATGAATGGAATCGCATTCCAGGATGTGGATGAGATCTGGTGGCTGGAAACAATCGGCGGGCATCACTGGATGGCAAGAAGAGTGCCCGATGATTCCTATGTTGTCATGCCGAACCAGCTGGGCATTGATTTCTTTGACCTTGACGATGCTTATACAGAGAAAAAGAACTTCATGTGTTCCGCAGACCTGCGTGAATTTATGGAGCAGTATCACTTGAATGTGTCACTGGATGATAGGTGGAATCCCAGAGATGCGTTTGGAACACACGATGATTCCGATCATGTGTATAATACGCCGCGGGCCTGGTTTATGGAGCGGTACTTAAATCCGCATACGAAGGTGTGGGATGGAGAACATGCCGATTACACGCCGTTTTCCGATGATATTCCGTGGTGCATGGTGCCGGAAAGAAAGATTACAGTTGAGGATGTAAAGTATGTACTTTCCTCGCACTTTCAGGGTACACCGTATGATCCGTATGCTGCTTATGGAGATAAATCCATGAAGGGAGCCTTCCGCTCTATCGGAATCAACCGGAATGACTTTGTAGCTGTCCTGCAGCTGCGTCCCGGTGTGGAGAAGGACAGCAGTGCGGTAGAATGGATTGCGTATGCTTCCAATGCCTTTAATACACTGGCACCGTTTTATCCGATGGTGGATGAGACTCCGGAGTATTTAAGCAATACTACAGGAGATGCTTCAACAGAGAACTTCTACTGGGCAAGCCGAATGATTGCAGCCATGACCGATGCTTCTTATGGCAGGTCGGTTTTCCATGCAGAGCGTTATCAGGAGAGCGTGATGGCGAAGAGCCACCAGATTCTGAACCGGTACGATGCGCTTTTGAATAAAGAAACCGATCCTGCGAAACGTCAGGAAATCCGTCAGAGGGCGAATGAGGAAGTGGCGTCTATGCTGAAAAAGGAAGCAACGGATACCTTAAATAAAGTATTATATGAGCTCAGTAACCAGATGAAAAATGCTTATTCCCGTTCAGATGCATGATTGCAGCTGCGCAGATGCAGCTGTGTGCATGGAGCTGTCAATGTGAAGGAACAAGTATGGAAGCATAAATGCGGATTGTGATGTTGATTACTGTGAAATATGCAGAAATGAGGAGAAGACAGATGAAAATTACAGATACCATAAAGTATGTGGGTGTAAATGATGAAACGATTGACCTGTTTGAAGGACAGTACCGGATGCTGCATGGCGTTTCTTATAATTCCTATGTGATTCTGGATGAAAAGATTGCCATTATGGATACCGTTGACCGGCGGGCAACTGAGGAGTGGCTGTCCAATCTGGAAAGGGTTCTGGAGGGAAGAACACCGGATTATCTGATTGTGTCCCATATGGAACCGGATCATGCAGCCAATATCCAGAGGGTGGCAGAGAAGTACCCCGAAATGAAGCTTGTCGGAAACGCCAAGACCTTCCCGATGATTGCACAGTTTTTTGACCTGAATATAGAGGGACGTGAAGTGATCGTGAAGGAGGGCGATACCTTAAGCCTTGGAAGACATACCTTACAGTTTTTCATGGCACCGATGGTACACTGGCCGGAGGTGATGGTGACCTATGAGCAGTCAGAAAAGGTGCTTTTCTCCGCAGATGGCTTCGGTAAATTTGGAAGTCTGTCGGCTGAGGAGCCGTGGGAGGATGAGGCAAGAAGATATTTTATCAATATTGTCGGTAAATATGGTGCTCCTGTACAGGCGTTACTGAAAAAGGCGGCAGCACTTGATGTTGCCATGATCTGTCCGCTTCATGGGCCGGTTCTTACCGAAAATCTGGGACATTATATTGGTCTGTATGATACCTGGAGCAGCTATCGTCCGGAGGAAAAGGGAGTTCTGATTGCCTATGCTTCGATCTATGGAAATACCCGTAAGGCAGCAGAAACGCTGGCAGATGAGCTTACCCGTGCAGGGCAGCAGGTGTGCGTGATGGACCTGTGCCGCTGTGACCTGGCGCAGGCCGTGTCCGATGCATTCCGTTACGACCGTCTTGTACTGGCCTGTGCAACCTATGACGGTGGCATGTATCTGCCGATGGAGGACTATCTCAATCATCTGAAAGCAAAGAATTTCCAGAAGCGTAAAATAGGGCTCATGGAAAACGGAAGCTGGGCACCGATGGCAGCCAAAAAGATGAAGGAAGCACTGGAAGGCATGAAGGAGATGACCTTCTGCGATACCGTGGTAACTATCCGTTCTGCCATGAAGGAGAACGATCTGCCACAGATTCAGAAGCTGGCAGAAGAGCTTTGTGCAGGGTAAACAGGATGATACCGGCCAAAGTGCAGAGAAAAGGAAAAAATTCAGGAAAGATACCGGTGACATTCCGGGGAAATAAGGAATGAGGAAGGAGCCTGGAAAAGCGATGGAAACATTTTATTATGAAGTGGTAAGTATTGATGGTGATTACGCCAACCTGAAGCGTACCGATATCGAATCAGAGGATTTAAAACTCGTGGCACGTGCGCTGCTTCCTGCAGAGATCTGTGAAGGAAGCAGGCTCAAATATGAGTGGATGCAATATGAAATGATCTGATACATTGATTTGGGAAAATGCTTTATTTTGATATACCATGGGAGGAAGGAATGATGAAGAGTAATTTAATTGCGGATACCACGAAGCAGGAACGGATTGCCTTAATTAAACAGTGGCTTCCGGATGATGATGGACTGAATGACTGCGATATGGATCTTTGGGATATTTATGCGGATTATATTAATGGAATCCGTGAAATTTCAGAGATTAATGCGGCCATGACAGGAACTTTTTACACAGAAGATGATTTGTAGATGGGACATCTGCAGATAAGATTTGAGATGCTGTGTGGAAGCAGACGGTTGATACAGATATTTATAGAACATTATTTCACATGGCATGAAGCAGTTATAGATACTAGTATAACAGTTTTAAATTAACTACCCCATATCACTTGCCTATTTTCCCGATAGCACAGGATAAAAATCCTCAGCGTAGCCCGCTACGCCTACGTTTTTTATCCTGCACTCTCAGAAAAATATTCTACGTGAATGGTATAGTTATTTAGAAACCGTTATACTGGATAGTTAGTGATAAGAAATGTGGTAATATAGGAGGAATTTATGATGGGGACAAATGACACAGGTTACATTAACAAGGTGGCCATTGGAGGGCACATTGCACTGGATACGGTGTTACTTATTTCGTATGTGGTGGAACTTTTAAAGGGATCCAGAACGCTTTCTTATTTTCTTGTAGTGGCAGCATTCATGATTATTCCGATTGCAGTGGAACTGGCAATTTATTCTAAGAAGAAGGATGCGGCCAGTATCCGGCATATTCTGGCAATAACATATGGGGTGTTTTATCTGTTTGCTATTTTCACAACGAATTCCATCAGTACATTTGTGTATATCCTGCCGTTTTTTATTTTACTGACGGTATATTCAGATATCCGGTATGTATCTACGATTGCTTTCTGCGGTATTACATCCAATATTGCCTGGGTGATCTGGAAGGCACTGACAACAGGAATTCCTTCCGAACAGATGCCGGATGTGGAGATCCGGCTGGCCTGTATGATTATCTGTAGTATTTTCATACAGATCAGTACAAGGGTGGTTAAGAAGATCAATGATAACAAGCTTCATCTGGTAGAGGTACAGCAGGAAAAGAACCAGACTCTGATGGATCACATTATAGCAACGTCTGAAGGCATGGTGGATCAGATTGAAGAGGCATCCGGCAAAATGGTGACTCTATCAGATTCCATGACGAAGATCCACGATTCCATGGAAGAGGTTTCCAAAGGGAGCAATGAAACGGCACAGGCTGTCCAGACGCAGCTTCAGCGTACCGAACAGATTCAGGAACATATTGCGCGTGTGAAGGATGCCACGGCCGGAATTGATCAGAATGTCAAAAATACGACTCAAAGGGTGGAAGAAGGACAGTTACATATGCAGACCCTGTCTGAACAGGTGGTTCAGTCGATTGATGCAAACCGTGAAATGGTATCCAGAATGGATACATTAAATGAATATGCTGATCAGATGAATACCATCATTGAAACGATTACCAGTATCGCAAACAGTACCGGAATGTTAGCCCTGAATGCAAGTATTGAAGCTGCACGTGCCGGGGAAGCAGGCAGGGGCTTTGCAGTTGTGGCACAGCAGATTTCCGGACTGGCCAGCCAGACAAAGGATGCAACAGTGAATATCACCGAACTGATCGGACATATTCATCAGGAATTAGCTTCGGTAGCGGAAGCAGCACAGGTGGTAACCGACAGTAACCAGTCCAATGCAGTGAATGCACAGGAGGTTGAGAACAACTTTACCGGCATTTCCGAAGGTACAGAGAAGATCAGCAGTGTGACCGGTGAACTTATGGAAATTGTTAAGGAATTAGAAACAGCCAACTCCGATATTGTAGAAAATATCCAGACCATTTCTGCCGTAACCGAAGAGGTATCGGCACATGCCAACGAAACCTTCGAGGCATGTGAAGTCAACAGCGAGCTGGTAGATTCCGTAAGCGGCATTGTTTCGGATATTTCGGATAAAGCAACGGGACTTCACGCTGCAGAGTAAGCAGCTTTCAAGTCGTGGAGCAGTGCTTAATCAATCAACACATGAATAGAAAGGTAGTTTGGCATTTTGTAACAGAACAGATGCACGGACAGAGAAAGAGGAATACCTTGAACAGATTATTCAAACGACTTAAAATACAGAGAATCAATGACCATGTCCGGCTGTTAAACGATCACGATGACGGTACCGGCTATCTGGTTACAGGAACCGATAAGGCTCTTGTGATTGATACCATGTATGGACAGGAGGATTTAAAGGAAGCAGTAAAGACCCTTACAGATCTTCCGCTCATGCTGGTAAATACCCATGGACATTTCGATCATACTTACGGAAATCTATACTTCGACAAGGCTTATATTCATCCTGCGGATATCGGAATTGCCGAAGCATATTTTAAGGCGGACGGATTTGTACAGATGATGAAGGAAACCGGACGGAGGCCTGCTGAATTTGAACCGATTTTGGAAGGCACAGTGATTGATCTTGGAGGAATTGAACTGGAGATATATGAAACCCCGGGACATACGCCGGGAAGTATCGTATTACTTGACCGGAAGGACAGGATTCTCTTTAGCGGAGATACAGTGATTGAGCAGACCTGGATGCAGCTTCCGGAATGCTGCGAAATGAATGTGATGCTGCAGTCCTTAGACAAGCTTCAGAAACTCCGTCCTTATTTTGACTATATTCTGTGCGGACACAGCCATGGATTGGAGGATGCCTCTCTTTGTGAAGCCCAGCGCCAGGCGGTATGGGAGATCTGCAACGGACAGGTGCAGAACGATGACCCCTATGTTTATTATGGAGGAACATGCAAGGCGCACCCCTATGGAAGGGATCCGCGAAGAATTGTTTATGATCCGGATAAAAAGGGTATGGATACGGAACATCTGATTATGCCGGATGAGCTGCTTAAGGTTATCCGCAGTTCCGTGGAGTAAAAAGTAAGCGGTCAGTAAATAAAGTAAGAACAGAGATGGAACAGCCCGGTAAGCAATTTACATTTACTTACCGGGCTGATTATCTGATTTTATATCTTATTCTTAAGGTATTCCTATTTTATTCCGTTGCTTACTTCGTTCCGAAGATACGGTCGCCGGCATCACCGAGACCGGGACAGATGTAAGCGTGGTCATTGAGACAACGGTCAAGGTGTCCGACATAAATCTGGATATCCGGATGATCCTCGCGAAGTCTCTTAAGGCCTTCCGGAGCAGCAATGATACACATGAACTTAATGTTCTTACCGCCATGCTGCTTGATGAAATCAACTGCTTCAGAGCCGGAACCGCCGGTTGCAAGCATCGGATCCAGGACAACGATGGTTCTCTGGTCAATGGGTTCAGGGAGCTTGCAGTAATATTCGTGGGGCTCGTGAGTTTCGGGATCACGGTATAAGCCGATGTGTCCAACCTTGGCAGAGGGAACTAAGGCAAGAATACCGCCTACCATACCAAGTCCTGCACGGAGAATCGGAACGATCGCCATTTTCTTGCCGGCAATCATCGGAGTCTTACAGGTTTCAATCGGAGTCTTGATCTCAACATCCTCCATCGGAAGATCACGGAGTGCTTCATAGCCCATAAGCATAGCAATTTCTTCGATTAATTTACGGAACTCATTGGTTCCGGTGTTCTCGTCACGCAGACGGGAAATTTTATGCTGAATTAACGGGTGATCCAGTATAAATACGTTTGACATATCTGACATTTCAAATCCCTCTCTTTTCCTAGAATATTTAGAAACATTTCCTTTTTGATAATGAAAATGCCTCTTCATCGTTTGCTGAGATAATTATACCATAGGAAGTTCTGTTTTTGTATCTATTTTTGAATTATGGAACGTTTTTGAAAAATACTTTACTTTTTAAAGGTATGATGCCATAATGCTATAGGAAAAATATAAATATACAAATGCGCACCGTGCGTGCGAGATGGAGGAAAACTATGAAAATGATCTACAACGTAGAAGACAGACCGCCGTTTGGCAAAACACTGATTTTTGCCCTGCAGCAGGTACTGGCAATTCTTGCAGCAACCATCGCTGTTCCTGCAATTATCGGAAACGATATGTCCGCTTCCGCAGCATTGTTCGGTGCCGGTGTCGGAACCATTATTTATCTGTTGTTTACCAGGTTTAAGAGCCCTGTATTCCTTGGATCTTCCTTTGCTTTCATCGGATCCATGTTCTCTGCTTTTGCAGGTGGTGTATCCATGTCCTTAGGATACTTCGGATTGATTATCGGTGCAGCTTTTGCAGGCCTTGTTTATGTTGTACTTGCTATTGTGGTTAAGGCTGTCGGCGTTAAGTGGATCAACAAGCTGATGCCTGCCGTTGTAATCGGACCTACCGTTGCCATCATCGGACTTTCCCTTGCAGGAAATGCAGTTGGTGACCTGACAACCGGCAAGGTATTTACTGCAGATGGTGCACAGGCTGCTTCTCCTTACCTTTGTCTGCTTTGCGGACTGGTAACCTTATTCGTTACCATGATCTGTTCTGTATATGGTAAGAAAATGCTTAAGATGATCCCGTTCATTATCGGTATTGTATCCGGCTATGCACTTGCAGCAATCCTTACCGCGATCGGTAACGTGGCAGGTATGGACGCATTAAAGATCATTGATTTCTCCGCATTCGCAAATATGCAGTGGTATCCGAACTTCACTTTCGTAACCGCATTCGGATCTCCGTTTGGTTACGGAGAGGTCGGATCCATGGGTGCTTATTTAGGAACCATTGCAGTTGCTTATGTTCCGGTTGCCTTCGTTGTATTCGCAGAACATATTGCTGACCATAAGAATCTTTCTTCCATTATTGAAAGAGATCTGTTAGAGGATCCCGGTCTTCACAGAACCCTGCTTGGTGATGGCGTCGGCTCCATGGCGGGTGCATTCTTTGGCGGATGCCCGAATACCACATACGGTGAGTCTGTGGGATGTGTTGCCATTTCCGGAAACGCTTCCGTGGCTACCATTTTTGTAACTGCTTTAATGTGTATTGCGGCTTCCTTCGTAGCTCCGTTCGTTACCTTCCTTGCAACCATTCCGAACTGTGTCATGGGTGGTGTCTGCGTAGCTCTTTATGGCTTTATCGCAGTATCCGGTCTTAAGATGATCCAGGATGTGGACTTAAACGACAACACGAACCTCTTTACCGTATCCGTAATTCTGATCTGCGGTATTGGTGGTCTTGCCGTAAGCTTTGGTTCCGTTACCATTACCGAGGTTGCGTGTGCCCTGATTCTTGGTATCATTACCAATAAGGTACTTTCCATTAGAAAGAAAAAGTAAAACAGACAGGGAACGGATTGTCTGACAGATAAGAAGAATGAAGGTGTCATCCATGGAAGGCTGCAGAGCCGGTGGATGACACTTTTTTCATTTTTCTCTAAAGTTCTTTTGAAATCAACCGATATTTATATCAAAGAAAACTGTAACTATTCAGAGTTACTATTTCAGATAAGCAGTTACTACGTGAATAGAACCCGGAATGGAATCCATGGAAGGAGGTATCCATATGCGTATTGAAGCATATACCCAGGTACAGCAGCTTTATAACACGAAGAAGGCTTCGAAAACGCAGGCAGCAGCAAAGAGAGGACTTTCCGATCAGCTTCAGATCTCCAGCATCGGTAAAGATATTCAGACAGCCAAAGCTGCAGTTGCAGGAAGCAGTGACATCAGGGAGGATGTAATTGCTCCGATTAAGGCGAAGCTCCAGAACGGAACGTATGAAGTAAGCAATGAAAGCTTTGCGGATAAATTATTTGCAAAATATGAAGAAATGAGGTAATTCAAGTGGCCAGTTTAATGGAGAACCTGATTGAAGTATTGAATAACGAGAGTCAGGAATATGACCAGCTGCTTGAATTATCTACAAAGAAAACACCGGTTTTAGTTGCCGGAAACTTAGAGGAATTAGCCCGCATCACGGATGAAGAACAACTCGTTGTCAGCAGGATCACCCATCTGGAACGTAAAAGACAGGAGGTATTTGCCGACATCGCCAATGTAATTAACAGGGACGTTAAAACACTGCTGCTTCCGGATCTTATCGAGATTTTGGCACAAAGACCTGAGGAACAGCAGAAGCTGGCTAAAGTGCATGATCGTCTGCGCACCGTCGTCTATGAGGTAAAACGGGTGAATGATCAGAACCGTATTCTGATTCAGAACTCCCTTGAGATGATTGATTATGATCTCAATATGCTTCAATCGATGAAATCTGCTCCGGAAACCGCGAATTATAACCGGGGAGCATACAATACGGGAGCACAGATGGGCGTAGAAACAAGCGCTTTTGATGCAAAACAATAAACTTGTTATGAAGTGGGTGATGATATGTCTTTGATGGGAAGCTTATATGTCGGACAGAGTGGTCTTCAGACCGGTCAGAATGCATTAAATACAACTGCACATAATATGTCTAACGTGGATACGGTCGGTTATACCCGTCAGCAGGTACAGCAGACCGCCCGTACGTATAGAACTCTTTCTAAAACCAATTCTGCCAATGCGTATCAGCAGGCAGGTCTGGGCGTTCAGTATGCCCGGGTAAAGCAGGTCAGAGATTATTTCCTTGATAAAACTTACCGCCGTGAATCCGGTCGCAGTGCATTTTATGATACGACTTATGATGCTGTCGGCGAAATTGAGAACCTCTTTCAGGAGCTGGAAGGGGAAGCTTTTGCGGACGCAATTAAGAATCTTTGGGAATCCGTGCAGGAAATCGCGAAGGATCCTTCCAATACGGTAAATCAGGGTGTGTTCATTCAGCGATGCAACGAGTTCACCACCAGAGCTGCCGCTGTGTATGACGGACTTTGTGAATATCAGGACAATATGAATTATACGGTTCAGCAGAAGGTTAACCAGATGAATAAGTATGGCGCCAGAATTGCAGAGCTGAACCAGCAGATTCTCAGAATAGAGGCAGCACAGGTAGAAAAGGCCAATGACCTGAGAGATGAACGGAACCAGCTGACCGATGAACTCTCCAAGCTTGCGCATATTAATTTAAAAGAAGATATTGATGGTAACTTTATTATTTCCGTGGAAGGAACTGAATTTGTCAAGGAAGACGGAATTAATGAGATTGCTCTTTTACAGGATGAAAATACAGGATTCTATACCCCGTACTGGAAGCATTTTGCAAAGACGGATGCTGCCGGGAATCTGGATATTTCCCGTGCGAAGGTGTTTAATCTGGATATGGAGATATCCACAGATATGAATACCGACATCGGCGGATTGAAGGCAACACTGATCGCCAGAGGGGATCACCGTGCAACCTACAAGGATCTTGAAAATAAAGATGTGTATGATAAAAGTATTGCTCCGTCTGTTGTGATGAATATTCAGGCAGAATTTGACCAGTTAATTAACAAGGTGTCAACCAGGATTAATGAGGTGATTAAGAAAGCAGCAGATGATGCACAGAACAAGGTTCCCGGTACACAATATCTGCGGGATCCGAATTCCAATCCTCCGTACAGCGAGGTGCTGAAGATTTTCGTTACGAAATCAGGCAATGAAATGACAGTATCCAATCTCATGGTAGGAGATACGATTAAACAGTCTCCGTCCCTGCTTGGATTTATTAAGGATGACAAAAAGGTCGATCAGGAGACAGCGGATGAGTTAAAGAATATTTTTACACAGGCGGATTACACACTGAATCCAAATGTAAAGACGAAAACAACCTTTCGGGATTACTACAACAACCTGATTTCCCAGGTATCCAATACCGGTAATGTCTTAAAGGGAATCAGTGAGAACCAGCAGCAGACCGTGGACAGTACACTGGCGGCCAGAGAACAGATTGTAGGTGTTTCGGCCGACGAAGAAATGAGCAATATGATCATGTTCCAGAATGCATTCAACGCATCCAGCCGTTACATCAATGTGGTAAGTGAGATGCTGGAGCATATTTTAACAACGCTTGGAAGATAAGGAAAGGAAGTGACATCCTATGCCGTCACAATTTTTTGGACTGAATATTGCAGGATCGGGCCTGCGGGCATCGAACGCTGCATTAAATACTACAGCAAATAATATTTCCAATGAACAGACCAAGGGCTACAGCCGTCAGGAGGTTACCCAGCAGGCAAGTGATGCATTACGTACCTTTACGACCTACGGATGTGCCGGTGCCGGTGTGGATACTATCGCCATTGAGCGTGTAAGAGATAGCTTCTATGATGTGAAATACTGGAATAACAACTGCAAATATGGTAATTATTCCGTGAAGCAGTACTACATGAAGACCATCGAGGATTATTTCAAGGACGATGGATCCGTAGGAACGAGCGGTTTCAAAACCATCTTTGATAATATGAGTGCTGCACTGCAGTCGGTTACAACGAATTCCAGTTCCACAACCAGTAAGGCGCAGTTCATTTCCGCAGCGAAGACCTTAACGGATTACTTCAATAATATGTATGGCAATCTGCAGGAGCTGCAGAAGGATATTAACCTCGAAATCAAGCAGAATGTGGATCAGATCAATTCCATTGCAGAAAAGATCTCAACCTTAAATAAACAGATCAACGTGATTGAAATGTCCGGTTCGAAGGCCAACGAGCTGCGTGACCGGAGAGAAGTGCTGATCGATGAGCTTTCGGAAATTGTGGATGTGGATATTACGGAGCATGATATTCTGGATTCCAGCGGTGGAAAGACCGGAGGAACCAGATATATTGTGAAGATTGCCGGAGGTCAGACGCTTGTTGATGCGAATGATTACAACAATCTGACTTATGTGGCAAGAGCATCGGATGAAAAGCTTAATATGACCGATGCTGACGGCTTATATAACATTAAATGGGAAAATGGCAATGACTTTTCCCTTGCCAATGCTTCCCTGAACGGTAAGCTCAAGGGGCTTTATGAGCTTTGTTACGGTAATGATAAGGCGAACTTTTCAGGAACCGTGAAATCTGTGGATGAAGCCAATAATAAGGTAACGGTTTCCATTACAGATGATAAATTAAAGAACCTGCAGGAAAGCATGCTTTGTCAGGCGGGCGGCGAGATCACGATCGGTAATGTGAAGTATCTTTATACCGACTGGAGCTTTGATGAAGCTGCCGGTACTTATACCTTCCAGCTGAGTAATGATACAGCACGTTCTCCCAGGATTACCACAGGAATGACCGGAAAGAGCGTCCGTACCTCCGAAAAGGTTGCTTATCAGGGAATTCCCTATTATATGCAGCAGATGAATACCTGGATCCGAGGATTCGCAGACAAGGTCAATGAAATTTTTAACGCAGGAACCAATGCTTACGGAAACAGTGGAGCAGCCAATCAGGGAAATATCCTTTTTACGGCAGATATGGTGAACGGAAAGCAGTATTCACTGGATGATCTTAAGGGGGCAACCGCAAACAACACCTATGGCAGGTACTACGTGATGACGGCCGGCAACTTCAGCATTAATCATGCACTCCTTAGCGAATACGGCGGCGATGCAGATCTCCTTGGAACCAGAAGCAGTGACAAGGTTGGTGTGGAGGAATGCGGGCAGGTGAAGGAAGTAATCACCCTTCTTACCAGTAAAGAGAAGTTCAGCTTCCGGAATGCTTCTGCCAACCAGATGCTGGAGCTGCTTTTATCCGATATTGCATTAAATGCGAGCAATGCCAATACCTTTCAGAAAACCTACGAAGGTCTGAAAACTTCGATTGACAACCAGAGATCTTCGGTATCCGGTGTCGATAAGGATGAGGAAGCAGTCAGCCTTGTGAAGTATCAGAATTCCTATACTCTGGCATCCAAGATGATCCAGACACTTACGGAAATTTATGATCAGCTGATTCTGAATACCGGTGTATGATGATTCGGATGCCTGTATTTAAAGAGAGCAGGTAACTATTCAGTACAGGTCGAAGCATTTACTGCTGAGACCGTAAGAAAATGATTCAGTAATGCAAAATCCCATCGGCGAAGCCGAATTGGAATGGATTTTGCATCGTAACTGTGAAGGCACTGAACAGTTACGAGAGCAGTTCAATATAGCTTCAGATATAACAGTCGGATTTTTACGGATATACGGAGTGATATCTTAATTATGGCGGAACGGATTCCCCGAAAGGAGAAAGGTTTACTATGAGAATTACGAATAAAATTATGCAGAACAATTCCTTATATAATATCAATAACAACAAGATTCTGCAGGATAAATTAAGCACACAGATGTCTACCCAGAAGGCGATTACAAGACCTTCGGATGATCCGGTTGTGGCGATCCGTGCACTCCGCCTCCGGAGCAGTGTTTCCGAACTGACCCAGTATTATAAGAAAAATGCACCGGATGCCCAGAGCTGGATTGAGGTAACCGGCAAGGGGCTGTCCACAGTAACCGATATCCTTACTGATATGAATAGGCAGGCGAATAAAGGCGCTAACAAGGATTATACCTCCAGCGAGCTTTCCATTATTGTCAAGCAGCTACAGTCTCTGAGAGACGAGTTTTATGCAACCGGAAATCTGGATTATGCCGGAAGATATGTATTCACCGGTTACCGGACCGATACCACCATGACCTTCACCAAGGGAGAAGTGGAAGAGACCAAGCCGGACTATGTGATCCATGAGCAGGGAACTATGGCAGATTTTGACAGTATTAATTACACCTATACTGCAAATCTGGATGGGATGAATGCCAGCAATTATGATCAGAAGGATGTCATTGAACAGGACGTTGTGAATGGGGATATCCACAGAATCCGACTGGCGTATAATCAGGTAGAGCGCTTTGACGGCATTCAATTAGTGGATAAGGATGGCAAAAAGCAAACCTATACAGCCGATACGGTTTCCACCACGGCAGATCCGGATCCGTACAAGACCATTCAGGATGCTAATAAAGCCGGAACAAGCAAGATTGTATTTGTGCCGGAAACCGGAGAGGTTCTTTTCTCGGATAAAGCCTATGAGACAATGAATACCGCAGCCGGTGCGATTTCAGGCTCTGAAACCGAAATCCGCATGAATTACAAAAAGAGCAAATGGGAGGTTGGTGATCTTCGGCCGGAGCATTACTTTGCCTGTGAAGGAACGACAACTAAAAATGGTGTAACCAAGACGGTTTCCTATAATGAGGAGTATCTGGAAGGGAAGAAGGAAAAGCAGAGCATCGAATACGATGTCGGGTATAATCAGAAGATTGAAGTAAATACCACCGCAGATGAGGTGTTTAACCATAATCTGGATCGTGATGTGGATGATCTGGTTACTGCCCTTGCATCCTTGGAAAAAATTGAGAGTACCTGGACAGATCTTAAGAAAGTATTATCCGGACTGGATGAAGGAACAGCGGATTACAAGGAGGTTCAGACGAAGCTGGAGGCAGCCGACAAGGCGTTCAGCTACATCCGCGAGAATATCCATGATCTCATGCAGCACACCATTACTTCCACACAGCAGTATCTGGATGATACGAATGTCGCAATTACCGATAATGGAACGAGAGAGTCCCGCCTTGACCTTATCAGCAACCGCCTGATGGATCAGCAGACCACTTTTAAGACACTGCAGTCCGAGAATGAAGACGTGGATATTGCAGACGTGACCATCCAGCTTACCAGTACGAAGCTGACATACGATGCGGCACTTATGGCAACCGGCAAGATTATGCAGACATCGCTCATGAACTATATCTAATCATAAGTACTGAGAATCCGTACTTATGATTAGATGAGCTATAGATCGCACGGATTTGCAGAGGCAGATACCGCTTTGCGGTGCAAATCCGGATCGGAAAATGCATCATCGCATTTTCCGATTAGTCATACACATTATGAAACCGCGCGGAGCGCAGATGGGAGAAGTTATGAATATTAAGACGAAAAATTTCGGAGAAATTACAATCGCAGATGAAAAGATCATTGAATTTCCGTCCGGAATCATTGGATTTCCGGAGCTTACCCGGTTTGCCCTGATTCATGACGAGGATAAGGGCGTAGGCGGTATCCACTGGCTGCAGTCCGTACAGGAACCAAATTTTGCAATGCCGGTTATGGATCCCCTTCTTGTGAAGGAAGACTATAATCCAACCGTAGAGGACGAGCTTTTAGCTCCGGTTGGCGATATTGTTCCGGAGGAGCTTCTGGTACTGGTTACGGTAACGGTTCCAAGCGACTTAACCAGGATGAGTGTGAATCTTTGCGGACCCATTGTAATTAATTCGCTGACCCACAAGGCTGTCCAGATCATCGTAGAAGGGGAAGATTATCAGGTGAAATTCCCGATTTATGACATTCTTAAGAATAAGAAGAAAGCAGGTGAATAGATGTTAGCTTTATCCAGAAAGAAGGGCGAATCCCTCGTACTTAGCAACAACATTGAAGTAACCGTTCTTGAAATCAAGGGCGAACAGGTAAAGTTGGGCATCACTGCACCGAAGGACGTTCCGATTTACCGTAAAGAGGTTTACACCCAGATCCAGGCAGCCAATGAAGCCGCGGTCGATACCGGCGGCATGGCAGCGTTGAAGGATCTGTTGGGATAAAACCGAAAACAGAAATAAGAATCATACCTGCAGATTTAAAACTTCTATGCTCGAAGTACAGTAAAGCATAGAAGTTTTTATTTTGCAGCGTAACCATGAGGGGATTGGACGACTATGTTATTTTCGGGATCTTACATCAAAAATCTGTCCACGATATTTCTGCAGAACGGTACGCAGCAGCATACCTAAGACACCGCAGGAAATAATCTCTCCGATACCGACAGTGAGCATGAAGTAATAGATAGCACCTTCCGCATGATAAACATAGGCCAGTACGAAGGGGACGATGATGGTGTTCGCAATAATGGGAGGGAGTGGAGCCAGCCATTTTGTTTTATTACGCAGAAGCCAGGTGCCGGCTGCACCGATCAGCGTGGCGATACTTCCGAAGATAATGTCTAACAGCATGCATCCGGTCAGGGTATTACTGATAATGCAGCCTAAGAATAATCCGGGTATGGCGCCAGGAGTGAATACGGGAAGAATGGTCAGAGCTTCTGAGAAGCGGACCTGAATGGCATAGTTTGCCAGTCCCAGAGCGTTGGCTAACAGGGTCAGCACAACATAGAGAGCAGCGATCACTGCTCCGTGTACGAGGTACAATACTTTTTTGTTCATTTGTTTTCTCCTTTAGTTTTGTTTTACGAGTGGAAGGTCTCGAACACTCAATATGAATTGCGTGAATAACATATCACATTGCTGCCCGGATTGCAAGAATCTATAATGAATAAATGTTTCATGGTAATCTTTTGAGACTACAAATATCATAAATTAAAGAACAGTTATAATTTGTGAACCGTTAAAAATACATTCAGTGGTTCGAAATTCAATAGACATTATTTTCGTTATATGATATACTAGCCGTGCGAAATGCATAAGATTTGATCAGATGCATTTGAGTCTGCATGTGGTTTGCAGAACACCTATCTATTATTTTACATTTAATGGAGGCTATGAAATGACGAAAGCAGAGATTTTAAAGGCAGAGATTTTAAAGCAGTATAAGAGCGTGAGACAGTTCGCAATTGATATGGAGATTCCTTACAGTACACTGGTAACTGCACTGGACAGAGGAATTGAAGGAATGGCATACGGTACAGTGATCCGTATCTGTGATAAATTAAGTCTGAATCCGGTAGACTTTTCTTCTTTGGAGAAGGGAGAGGTTCTTGGTGAGAAGCTGCTTGAGAACAGAGTAATGCAGTATTACATCCAGTTAAATAAGAGAGGACGCAAGAAGATCCTTGAAATGATGGAGGATTATGTCCAGCTTGACAAGTACAAGGAGGCTTAATGAATAAGCATTACGATTATCTGATCGTAGGGGCCGGGCTGTTTGGCTCGGTCTTTTCTTACGAGATGAGACAAAAGGGGAAAACGTGCCTTGTGATTGACAAGAGGGATCATCTGGCAGGTAATATTTATACACGCGAAGTGCGTGGAATTCAGGTGCATGAATATGGGGCACATATTTTCCATACATCGAATCGAAAGGTCTGGAATTATGTGCAGCAGTTTGCGGAGTTTAATCATTTTGTAAATTCGCCGATGGCAATTTATAAGAATGAGATCTATAATCTTCCATTTAATATGAATACGTTCAGTAAGCTCTGGGGGATTAAGACACCTGCTGAAGCAAAGGCGAAAATCGAAGAACAGATCGCAGAGCTGGCTGTTGATGAACCGCAGAATCTGGAAGAGCAGGCATTGAAGCTTGCCGGCCGGGATGTCTATGAGAAGCTGGTGAAGGGTTATACCGAGAAGCAGTGGGGAAGAGAGTGCCGTGAGCTTCCTGCCTTTATTATTAAACGTCTTCCGCTGCGCTTTACTTATGATAATAATTACTTTACCGACCGCTATCAGGGAATTCCGATGGGCGGTTATACCGCTATGATTGAGAAGATGCTGGACGGAACCGAGGTTCGCCTCAATACCGGATATCGTTCCTTTGTGAAGGAACAGGAGACAGCCCTTGCAAACGGAGCAGATGCCATCACCTATGATAAAGTGCTTTATACCGGAATGATTGATGAGTATTTCGACTATTCCCTTGGCAATCTGGAATATCGTTCCCTGTATTTTGAGCAGGAGGACATGCCGGAATGTGACAACTATCAGGGCAATGCTGTGATCAATTACACCGAGCGTGAAGTTCCTTACACCCGGATCATAGAGCATAAGCATTTTGAGTTCGGGAAGGGAGCGGGAACATTCATTACCCGTGAGTATCCGGCTGACTGGCATCCAGGCGATGAACCGTACTATCCCGTGAACAATGAACGGAACAATGCTTTATATGAGAAATATAAGGAGCTTGCTTTGAAAGAGAAGAATGTTTTGTTTGGCGGCCGCCTAGGCCAGTATAAGTATTATGACATGGATAAAGTCATTGAAGCTGCATGGGAAATGTGTGAAGCACAGAATTGATTTGATGGAACTGACTTAATTATCAAAACAGCTCAGAAGACAAAATATGACAAGCAGACCTTTGGCGAGGCTGCCTGTCATTTTTTCTTCTGAGCGTCCGTCTGATTCTACCTATACTTAAGTCAATTCTAACAATAACTATTAAACAACATCCCACTATAATTACTGGTTACATACGGCGACGAGAAATTATGTCCGGGATTCTTATAAGCCACAATAGTCTTATCAATATACTCCATTGGATTCAGCGAAATCTGATTCGTCTTCCGCAATACGGCATTCGTAAAGTCCTTCATATTCGAAAGAGAAGAAAAATCCTCGTCTGAAAGAATTCCCTGATGAAATGCGTTTTCGTCCATGGATAACTGTCCGTCTTCTTCGAAGGACAACCCAAGCTTTGCAAGTCCCGGAAGATAATGGGCAGACATTCGTTTCATTTCGCCGATCAGCTGGCTGCTCTTCGGATGAAGCTCCTGATATTGTGCGGCAGAACGGATGAAGGAATTGTAGCCGCCAATCAGATTACCGACATTCTCGGTTAAGGACTCAAGGTCGGTCTTCAATCCAATGGTAGAAGCATCCCCGTCTGCTGTGTGAACACCCTTCAGGGTCAGTTCATAAATATTATCAATCGTAAAGTGGTTCGTGGATGCAGTTCGCGGTTCTCCGTTTAACAGGAATTCTGCATTGGAGGGCTTGCGGGAAACAAAGTCAAGACCAAGGTAATCCACGGTTCCTGCAATCTTACTGGTATGATTGTCGGATACATGAAAAATGGTATCACGTCCGGCCTTTACACCATCGGAAGAAGAGGTCAGGCGCAGTGCACTGTTGCCCTTGCCATCTTCCAGAATATCGGCATTAACACCGATATCTGCTTTATTAATCAGCCGGGAAAGACGTTCCTGGACATCCCGGTTCGTCTCACCTTCGTGAATATTATACTGAAACTCATAGCTGAGATCATTAATCGTAATGTCAAAAGAGTAGGTGTCCGGAGAAAGGCTGATTTTGTTGTCGGAAGGAAGAATGGTTCCGAGATTCTCCTGACTGGTTGCAAGTCCGGTTACTTCGATTGTAAAGGAAGGAACTTCGGTATTTCCGTCCGGCTCACCGATATAGGAAGCATCGACCATATCCGGATTGCTGGAATAAGCCGTTTTCTTCTGGAACATTTCGTCATCTCCGACACCACCCAAGGAAACAATGGTGTTACGCAGGAGACGGGCATTTTCTTTTAAGCCCACTGCAAATTCACGGGATTCTTTACTTGTATCAAAAAGATACAGGGGAGCGTCTTTGTTTAATTTGACCATGGAGTTATAGATACTGCGAAGCTCACTCTTCTTATGCGTGTCGTACTGTGAAGAAGTCTTCTTTGGCGCATAAGTTGTCAGATAATGGTTATAGACGGTATTCATGATCGAATTGTATGCCATAACTGCCCCCTCCTTTCATCCGTGAATATGATGCACCGGTTCGGCCGTGCAGAAATAATTGTGTCATTTGACTGATTATTTCCATGGTCTGTAAGATACTTGCAAATAGGAACCATCCGTGTTATATTTACAAAGTCAATAATATGCATCAGGGCATTAAACCTACTTTTATAAATAAAGTGTAGCACGGTAAAGCGTAGATTTCAAGTAGTGCATTGGAACTATCAGTTCCTAATTGTAACAGTTCAGCCCTGCCCATTCATAAGCTGCCGGATTGTACAAATTGGCTAACCAATATACGTGTTTTCTGGCAGCTTATTTCATGTCGGGCGTCCGCCCTATGGAAATGATTGAACTGTTACCATTTTATTTGTAACAGTTCAGCCCTGCCCATTCATAAGCTGCCGGATTGTACAGATTGGCTAACCAATATACGTGTTTTCCGGCAGCTTATTTCATGTCGGGCGTCCGCCCTATAGAAATGATTGTATAAGCTGCCCTTAGTGAGCAAGCTCCCACGGTCATCTTGCACAATCATTTCTGCACGGCTGAACTGTTACATTTTATTTGGAAATATCAGCTTTTGTATTGACGAAAGGACTTGACTGTGTTATAGTTATCAAACGAGATGCAATTTAGGTCTTTTTTTTGTGCTTAAAATTCGGATATTAGATTGGAGGAATAGAGAATGCGTACGAAGATCACATTGGCTTGTACAGAGTGTAAGCAGCGTAACTACAACACTACGAAGGATAAGAAGAATCATCCGGACAGAATGGAAACCAAGAAATATTGTAGATTCTGCAAAACTCATACTTTACACAAGGAAACCAAATAATTACGCTGTTGTTTGAAAGGAGTTATCATGGCAGAATCCGCAAAGAATGAAAAGACAAAGAAACCCGGTTTTTTCAAAGGCGTTAAGGCTGAGTATAAGAAGATCTCATGGCCTGATAAAGACTCACTCGTTAAGCAGTCTGTTGCAGTTGTGTGCATTTCCGTGGTAGTAGCAGCTATTATTGCGGTGCTTGACGTTGCAATGCAGTACGGCGTTAATTTCCTGACAAGTCTGTAGAATGAGGTGAATGTATGGCAGAAGCAAACTGGTATGTAGTACACACCTATTCAGGATATGAGAATAAGGTTAAGGCTAATATTGAAAAGACCATTGAGAACAGACATTTAGAGGAAGAGATTCTGGAAGTCCGTGTTCCGATGCAGGACGTTGTTGAAATGAAGAACGGCGCACGCAAGACGGTTCAGAAGAAGATGTTCCCGGGATATGTTCTGATCAACATGGTAATGAATGACGATACCTGGTATGTTGTCCGCAATACCAGAGGCGTAACCGGATTTGTGGGACCCGGAAGCAAGCCGGTTCCGTTATCCGAGGCAGAAATGAAGCCGCTTGGAATCAAGGTTGAGAACATCTCTGTAGATTTCAAAGAGGGCGATACCATTGCGGTTGTTGCGGGTGTCTGGAAGGATACCGTTGGTGTGGTTCAGAGAATGGATTACGGCAAGCAGACAGCAACCATCAATGTAGAACTGTTCGGCAGGGAAACACCTGTCGAGATCAGCTTCGCAGAAGTAAGACTTATGTCTTAGAAGAACCTGTATATGCAGGTCTTCATGAAACATTTTTTATAGGCTCACGTCTGTGAGCCGTGGAAGCAGGGAAACCTGCGCCATACCACAATGCAAGGTGCTCTTTTTCCTGGAACACTCTTGTAAATATAGGAGGTGCCAAAATGGCAAAGAAAGTAGAAGGATACATCAAGTTACAGATCCCTGCTGGTAAAGCTACACCAGCTCCCCCGGTTGGTCCTGCACTTGGACAGCATGGGGTTAACATCGTTGAATTTACAAAGCAGTTCAACGCAAGAACAGCAGATAAGGGTGATGTGATCATCCCTGTTGTAATTACCGTTTATGCAGACAGAAGCTTTAGTTTCATTACAAAGACTCCCCCTGCAGCAGTACTTCTTAAGAAAGCATGCAACATTAAGTCCGGTTCCGCTACACCTAACAAGACAAAGGTTGCTACAATTTCCAAAGCTAAGCTTCAGGAAATTGCTGAATTAAAGATGCCTGACCTTAACGCTGCAAGCCTTGAGACTGCTATGAGCATGATCGCCGGAACAGCAAGAAGTATGGGCATTACTGTAGAAGACTAGTGCTATAGGAGGATAACGAAATGAAACATGGAAAGAAATATGTAGAAGCTGCAAAGCTTGTTGACCGTGCAGTTGCATATGAGCCTGCTGAGGCAGTTGCTCTTGTTAAGAAGACCGCGGTTGCTAAATTTGATGAAACAATTGAAGTCCATATCCGTACAGGATGTGATGGACGTCATGCTGAACAGCAGGTTCGTGGAGCAGTTGTACTGCCGAACGGAACCGGTAAGACAGTTAAGGTTTTAGTATTTGCCAAGGGTGACAAGGTTGCTGAGGCAGAAGCTGCCGGAGCAGACTATGTTGGCGGCGAAGAGCTGATTCCGAGAATCCAGAACGATGGATGGTTTGATTTCGACGTTGTTGTAGCAACTCCTGATATGATGGGTGTTGTTGGTCGTCTTGGTAAGGTTTTGGGACCTAAGGGCTTAATGCCGAACCCGAAGGCCGGCACCGTAACAATGGATGTAACCAAGGCTATCGCTGATATCAAAGCCGGTAAGATTGAGTACAGATTGGATAAGTCCAACATCATTCATGTACCGGTTGGTAAGGCTTCCTTCGACGAAGAAAAGCTTGCTGAGAACTTCAATGCTCTTATGGAAGCAATCGTTAAAGCAAAACCTTCAGCTTTAAAGGGTCAGTATTTAAGAAGCATCACGCTTACCTCTACTATGGGACCTGGTGTAAAAGTAAGTGTTGCTAAGTACTAATTACTGAATTTAACACAGAAATGAGACTATGGAGCGTACTTCCCGGTACGCTCCATATTTTTATTTTAAAAAATTTTGCCGGAATTCCTATAAAGCAAAAAGCTCCGCAGGGATGCGAATAAAAATTTGTCGAATCCTACTGCCTTGCATCGGGCAGGCAAAGTATGCTATCCTTATCCTTATGAATACAACAATGAAAAGAAAAAAGAGATCATCACATAAAGGCACTCTGAAACCGGTAATGGTATTTCTGCTTACGCTTGGGGGAATCACGCTGGCAGGGCTTTGCGTTCTTCTGGTAGTGTCTGGCTTTCAGAAGGCTGATGCTGATGTGAGAAATAAATATGAATCTGTTCAGAGCAGTATTTTTCAGGAACGAATTCCGGTCGGCCAGACAGACTCTTCCAATGGAGGGGAAGCAGAGGTGACCTCGGAGCTCCTTGAGGAGAATCCGCGCTATGGAAAGATTCTTGCAGATGAAGAGTATATGGCACAGAACCGGATTTATCCGTGGGAGGCTTCTTCGACAGATGAAGTGACCCTGTGCTTTACCGGAGATATCCTTATGGACGATGAGTATGCCATTATGTCCAGACTGAAAAGTCGAGGCGGAAGTCTGGACGAAGGAATATCAGAAGATCTCATCCGTGTTCTGCGGCAATCGGATATTACTGTGGTAAACAATGAATTTCCATATACAAACCGGGGAACACCGACAGAGGGAAAGACCTTTACCTTCCGGGCAGATACGGATGCAGTATCGTATCTGGGGGACATGGGAGCGGATGTGGCAATTGTTGCGAACAATCATACGTATGATTTTGGCGAACAGGGGCTGCTGGATACGTTGGATACCCTGGAGCAGGCATCCATTCATGCACTGGGAGCCGGGAGAAATATTAAGGAGGCCTCAGCACCGGTTTACTTCATTGTAAATGATATGAAAATTGCGCTGATTGCAGCAACACAGATTGAACGTCTGGACAATCCGGACACGAAGGAGGCGACCGAAACCTCACCTGGAGTTTTTCGGTGCTGGAATCCGGAGAAGCTGTGTGAGGTAATCACACAGGCTAAGGCAGAGAGTGATTTCGTGATTGTATGCGTTCACTGGGGAACTGAGAATGAAAGTAATCCGGACTGGGCACAGACAGATCAGGCGCCATTGTATGCACAGGCGGGAGCAGACCTGATTGTGGGTGATCATCCGCACTGCCTGCAGGGAGTTACCTATTGCGGAAACACACCGGTGCTATACAGCCTTGGTAATTTCTGGTTCAATTCCAAAACCCTTGATACCGGACTTCTCAAGGTCAGTATCGGGCAGGACGGGATGAAATCCCTGCAGTTTATACCGGCAATTCAGTCGGATTGCCGCGTGAAGATGGTTTATGACAGCGAAAAGGAACGGATTCTGTCTTATTTAAGAAGTCTTTCTCCGGGAGTACAGATTGATTCGGACGGATATATTTCGCAAAATGGTTCATAGGACAGATATATCTCGCAAAATAGGGATTGACAAAAGAATTCTATCTGTGCTATTCTATCTAAGGTCGTTTTGACCATGCCGAAGACAGCAGGCGCCGTGAGGCGTAAGAGCGTAAGCCACCTGCCGAGGAAAGAGTTTACATGAGAGATGTATTTTCTGCCCTTTCGTTTTCGGAAGGGCTTTTATAATACCGCCTGTAAGCAGGCAGATGTTCACTAAGCTCATTTCGGCACCAAAATCTAATAGGAGGTAAGAAAAGTGGCAAAAGTTGAACTGAAAACACCGGTTGTAGACGAGATTTCCGCTAACATCAAAGATGCGCAGTCTGTAGTATTGGTTGACTATCGTGGACTTACTGTAGAACAGGACACTGCTCTTCGTAAGCAGCTTCGTGAGGCAGGAATTACTTACAAGGTTTACAAGAACACAATGATGAACTTTGCGTTCAAGGGAACCGATTTCGAAAGCCTTGCTCCTTATCTTGAAGGACCGAGCGCAATCGCAGTTTCCACTACAGATGCAACAGCTCCTGCCAGAGTAATCAGCAATTTCGCTAAGACTGCTCCTGCTCTTGAGATCAAGGCTGGTGTGGTAGAAGGTATTGCATACGATGCAAAGGGAATGGAATCCATCGCAAAGATCCCTTCCAGAGAAGAATTACTGTCCAAGTTACTTGGAAGCATTCAGTCTCCGATTACAAACTTTGCTCGTGTTATGAACCAGCTTGCTGAAAAAGGTGGCGCATCTGCATGCGAAGCACCTGCGGCTGAGGAAGCTCCTGCACAGGAAGCTCCTGCTGAAGCACCTGCAGCAGAATAATCTGATCTGCACGTGATGTAACTAATTATTGAATAAAACTATTTAAATGGAGGAAAAGAAAATGGCAAAATTATCCACTCAGGAATTAATCGACGCTATCAAAGAGTTAACTGTATTAGAATTAAATGATCTTGTAAAAGCTTGTGAAGAAGAATTCGGCGTATCTGCAGCAGCAGGCGTTGTAGTTGCAGCAGCAGCAGATGCTGGCGCAGCAGCAGAAGAGAAGGATTCCTTCGACGTAGAACTTACAGAAGTAGGTGCTGAAAAGGTTAAGGTTATCAAGGTTGTTCGTGAAGCTACCGGTCTTGGACTGAAGGAAGCTAAGGACGTAGTTGATTCCGCACCGAAGATGGTTAAGGAAGGCGCTACTAAGGAAGAAGCTGAAGAACTTAAGAAGAAGTTAGAAGAAGTTGGAGCAAAGGTTACATTAAAGTAATTGTTACTGCGAATTCTGATCAGAAGGATTTCCGGACAGATGGTCCGGAAATCTTTTTTTTGATGTTTTTTCACTTTTTTCTTGACGATCAAATTCTCTTGTGGTAGTATGGATGGTGCACTATTGTGGTGTGGTAGGCTTTTTTACGACACTAAATCATGAAGAACGGGGTGAATAGTCAATGGAAAAGAACAGAATACGTCCCATTGCCGCAGGTAAGAATATTCGTATGAGTTATTCACGACAGAAAGAGGTTCTGGAAATGCCCAACCTCATTGAAGTCCAGAAGGATTCTTACAAGTGGTTCCTGGAAGAAGGCTTGAAGGAGGTATTTGATGATATCTCTCCAATCGCTGATTACAGCGGTTCCTTAAGTCTGGAATTCGTAGATTTCGAACTTTGCGAAGACGATGTGAAATATTCTATTGAAAAGTGCAGGGAAAGAGACGCAACATATGCAGCTCCCCTGAAGGTTAAGGTACGTCTTTATAATAAAGAGAAGGAAGAAATCAGTGAACATGAAATCTTTATGGGCGACCTTCCGATCATGACAGAGACCGGTACATTCGTAATTAACGGTGCAGAACGTGTTATCGTCAGCCAGTTAGTTCGTTCTCCCGGTATCTATTACGCAATTGATCATGATAAAATCGGTAAGAGACTGTTTTCTTCTACCGTAATTCCTAACCGTGGTGCATGGTTAGAGTATGAAACAGACTCAAACGATATTTTCTATGTTCGTGTTGACAGAACCAGAAAGGTTCCCATTACAGTTCTGATCCGTGCTCTTGGTATTGGTACTAACGAAGAGATCCGGGAGCTGTTTGGCGATGAACCCAAAATTGAAGCAAGCTTTGGCAAGGACGTTGCAACCAATTATCAGGACGGCCTTTTAGAGCTGTACAAGAAAATCCGTCCCGGTGAACCTTTAAGCGTTGAAAGTGCAGAAAGTCTGATCAACGCGATGTTCTTTGACCCCAGAAGATATGATTTAGCGAAAGTCGGTAGATATAAATTCAATAAGAAGCTGGCATTACGCAACAGAATCCGGAATCACATTCTGGCAGAAGATGTTGTGGATGTACAGACAGGTGAAGTTCTTGCAGAAGCCGGAACGAAGGTGACTGCTGAACTTGCAGATCAGATTCAGAATGCTGCAATTCCTTATGTCTATATCCAGACTGAGGAACGTAATGTGAAGGTGCTTTCCAGTATGATGGTAGACCTTACTGCTTACGTAGATTGCAATCCGAAGGATTTTGGCATTACAGAGCTTGTATATTATCCGGTATTAAAGCAGATTATCGAAGAATACGGTGATGATGCAGAAGCCCTTGGCGAAGCTCTTAAGAAGAATGTACATGAGCTTGTTCCGAAGCATATTACGAAGGATGATATTTTAGCATCCATTAACTATAACATTCATCTGGAATACGGTATTGGTAATGATGATGATATCGACCACCTGGGAAACAGACGTATCCGTGCGGTTGGTGAACTGTTACAGAACCAGTACAGAATCGGTCTTTCCAGACTGGAAAGAGTTGTCCGTGAAAGAATGACAACCCATGATGCAGAGGAAATTTCTCCTCAGGCACTCATCAACATCAAACCGGTACAGGCTGCCGTGAAGGAATTCTTCGGATCCTCCCAGCTGTCCCAGTTTATGGATCAGAATAACCCGTTGGGCGAGCTGACACATAAGAGACGTCTTTCTGCGTTAGGTCCCGGTGGTCTTTCCAGAGATCGTGCCGGATTCGAGGTCCGGGATGTCCATTACTCCCATTACGGAAGAATGTGTCCGATTGAGACCCCTGAAGGCCCGAACATTGGTCTGATTAACTCTCTTGCATCCTATGCAAGAATTAATGAATATGGTTTCGTTGAGGCTCCTTATCGTAAGATTGATAAGTCCGATCCGGCCAACCCGCGTGTAACCGACGAGGTCGTTTACATGACCGCAGATGAAGAAGATAACTACCATGTAGCACAGGCGAACGAGGCTTTGGACGCAGAGGGACATTTTGTACGTAACTCCGTATCCGGACGTTATAAGGATGAGACATCCGAATATCCGAAGGCAATGTTCGATTACATGGACGTTTCCCCGAAGATGGTGTTCTCTGTTGCAACAGCGCTGATCCCATTCCTTGAAAACGACGATGCAAACCGTGCGCTGATGGGATCCAACATGCAGCGTCAGGCGGTGCCGCTTTTAACAACCGAAGCGCCTGTTGTAGGTACCGGTATGGAACCGAAGGCAGCGGTTGACTCAGGTGTCTGTGTAGTAGCGAAGAAGTCCGGTGAGATTACGCATGTGGCTTCCAACTTAATCAAGATGACCTGCGACGATGGGGAGAAGGTTGAATTCCACCTGACCAAGTTTGCCCGAAGCAACCAGAGTAACTGTTATAACCAGAGACCGATTGTGGTAAAGGGCGAGCATGTAGAAGCCGGTCAGGTAATTGCAGATGGTCCTTCTACTTCCGAAGGTGAGCTTGCACTCGGCAAGAATCCTCTGATCGGATTCATGACCTGGGAAGGCTATAACTACGAGGATGCAGTATTATTAAGTGAACGACTGGTACAGGATGATGTTTATACATCTGTACACATTGAAGAATATGAAGCAGAAGCACGTGATACCAAGTTGGGACCCGAAGAGATTACAAGAGATGTTCCGGGTGTCGGTGATGATGCATTAAAGGATCTGGATGATCGCGGTATTATCCGTATCGGTGCAGAGGTTCGCGCTGGTGATATCCTTGTTGGTAAGGTAACTCCCAAGGGAGAAACAGAGCTTACCGCAGAAGAAAGATTACTCCGTGCCATCTTCGGTGAGAAGGCAAGAGAAGTACGTGATACTTCCTTAAAGGTTCCTCACGGAGAGTATGGTATTGTTGTAGATGCCAAGGTATTTACCAGAGAGAACGGCGATGAGCTGTCCCCCGGTGTAAATCAGGCAGTACGTATTTACATTGCACAGAAGAGAAAGATTTCCGTCGGTGATAAGATGGCAGGTCGTCACGGTAACAAGGGTGTTGTTTCCCGTGTGCTTCCGGTAGAAGATATGCCATATCTGCCGAACGGACGTCCGTTGGATATCGTATTGAATCCTCTGGGTGTGCCTTCCCGTATGAATATCGGACAGGTGCTTGAAATTCATCTTTCCCTTGCAGCCAAGGCGCTTGGCTTTAACGTTGCCACACCGGTATTTGACGGTGCAAACGAGGTAGACATTATGGATACCCTCGATCTGGCAAATGACTATGTGAATTTAAGCTGGGAAGAATTTGAGAAGAAACACAAAGAAGAACTTCTTCCGGAGGTTATGGAATACTTATCAGAGAACCGGGATCACAGAGAGCTGTGGAAGGGCGTTCCGATTTCCAGAGATGGTAAGGTAAGACTTCGTGACGGACGTACCGGTGAGTATTTTGACAGCCCGGTTACCATCGGCCACATGCATTACTTAAAGCTCCATCATCTGGTAGACGATAAGATCCATGCACGTTCAACCGGCCCTTACTCCTTAGTAACACAGCAGCCGCTCGGTGGTAAGGCACAGTTCGGTGGACAGCGTTTCGGAGAAATGGAAGTATGGGCGCTGGAAGCATATGGTGCATCCTATACACTGCAGGAAATCCTGACTGTGAAGTCCGATGATGTCATTGGTCGTGTGAAGACCTATGAAGCCATTATCAAGGGCGACAATATCCCGGAACCCGGTATTCCGGAATCCTTTAAGGTATTACTTAAGGAATTACAGTCTCTTGGTCTTGATGTTAAGGTTCTGCGTGAGGACAATACCGAGGTTGAGATTACAGAGACTATTGATTACGGTGACACCGATTACCGTGCAGAGATGGAAGGCGAGAACAGAGGTTATGATTATGATCAGAGTTCTCTTTCCGACATGGGTTATCAGAAACAGGAATTTGATGCAGACAGCGGTGAGCTTGTAAGTGCAGATGAGGATGACGATGCAGATGGAGATCTTGATGACGATTTCACATTGGACATTGATTCAGACTCATATGATGAATAAAACCGGAAGGAGTACCCAAAATGTCAGAAACAAAGCAAGAAGTGTATCAGCCGATGACATTTGATGCCATCAGAATTGGTTTAGCATCTCCTGATAAGATCAGGGAATGGTCCAGAGGCGAGGTGACAAAGCCTGAGACAATCAATTACAGAACCTTGAAGCCTGAAAAAGATGGTCTGTTCTGTGAAAGAATCTTTGGACCGAGCAAGGACTGGGAATGTCATTGTGGTAAATATAAGAAGATCAGATATAAGGGTGTTGTCTGCGACCGATGCGGTGTTGAGGTGACCAAATCAAGCGTTCGTAGAGAGCGTATGGGACACATCGAGCTGGCAGCTCCGGTATCCCACATCTGGTATTTTAAGGGAATCCCGAGCCGTATGGGACTGATTCTGGATTTATCCCCCAGAGTACTGGAAAAGGTATTATATTTTGCTTCCTATATTGTACTGGACGCAGGTGAAACCGATCTGGAATACAAGCAGGTTCTGTCTGAGAAGGAATATCAGGATGCAAGAGATACATGGGGCAACAGGTTCCGTGTTGGTATGGGTGCAGAAGCAATCAAAGAGCTTCTCGAGGCCATTGATCTTGAGAAGGACGCAGAAGAATTGAAGGCAGGATTAAAGGATTCTACCGGTCAGAAGCGTGCCAGAATTATTAAGCGTTTAGAGGTCGTTGAAGCATTCCGTGAATCCGGAAATGAACCTTCCTGGATGATCATGGATGCGATTCCGGTAATTCCTCCGGATCTTCGTCCTATGGTTCAGTTGGACGGTGGACGTTTTGCCACCTCCGATCTGAACGATTTATATCGTAGAATTATCAACCGTAACAACCGTCTGAAGAGACTTCTTGAACTCGGTGCACCGGACATCATTGTCCGCAACGAGAAGAGAATGCTTCAGGAGGCAGTCGATGCCCTGATTGATAACGGTAGAAGAGGAAGACCGGTAACCGGACCCGGTAACCGTGCATTAAAGTCTCTTTCCGATATGCTAAAGGGTAAATCCGGACGTTTCCGTCAGAACCTGTTAGGTAAGCGTGTTGACTATTCCGGACGTTCCGTTATCGTCGTTGGACCGGAGCTGAAGATTTATCAGTGTGGTCTTCCGAAGGAGATGGCAATTGAATTATTCAAGCCTTTTGTTATGAAAGAGCTCGTATCAAGAGGCACTTCACAGAATATTAAGGCAGCAAAGAAGCTGGTAGAAAGACTCGACACCCAGGTATGGGATGTGCTCGAGGATGTCATTAAAGAGCATCCGGTTATGTTAAACCGTGCCCCTACACTTCACAGACTTGGTATTCAGGCGTTCGAACCGATCCTTGTAGAGGGTAAGGCAATCAAGCTTCATCCGCTTGTTTGTACCGCGTTCAACGCTGACTTCGATGGAGACCAGATGGCAGTGCATCTTCCGTTAAGCGTAGAAGCACAGGCAGAGTGCCGTTTCCTTCTGCTCTCTCCGAACAACCTGTTAAAGCCCTCCGATGGTGGTCCGGTTGCCGTTCCTTCCCAGGATATGGTACTTGGTATTTACTATCTGACCCAGGAGCGTCCCGGTGCAGTGGGTGAAGGCAAGTTCTTCAAGAACGTAAACGAGGCAATTCTTGCTTATGAAAATGGTGCCTGCACCTTACATTCCAGAATCAGGGTTCGTATCACCAAGAAGAATGCAGAGGGTGAAGACGTTACAGGAATCGTAGAATCCACTCTGGGAAGATTCCTCTTTAATGAAATTCTTCCTCAGGATCTTGGTTATGTAGACCGTACGAAGCCGGAGAACTTCCTGCTTCCTGAAGTCGATTTCCACGTAGGAAAGAAGCAGTTAAAGCAGATCCTTGAAAAAGTAATTAATACACATGGAGCATCCGTTACTGCAGAAGTACTTGACCTCATTAAGTCTACCGGTTACAAGTATTCTACCAGAGCAGCAATGACCGTATCCATTTCCGATATGACCGTGCCTGAACAGAAACAGGAAATGCTGGATGCCGCACAGGCAACCGTTGATAAGATTGCACAGAACTTCCGGCGTGGTCTGATCACCGAAGAAGAGCGTTATCGTGCTGTTGTAGAGACCTGGAACGAAACCGATAAGGAATTGACCGAGGTACTGTTAAAGGGACTTGATAAGTACAACAACATCTTCATGATGGCTGACTCCGGAGCCCGTGGTTCCAATCAGCAGATCAAGCAGTTGGCAGGTATGCGTGGATTGATGGCCGATACAACAGGTAGAACCATCGAACTTCCGATCAAGTCAAACTTCCGTGAAGGTCTGGACGTACTGGAATACTTCATGTCCGCGCATGGTGCACGTAAGGGATTGTCCGATACCGCACTCCGTACCGCAGACTCCGGTTACCTGACAAGACGTATGGTTGACGTATCACAGGAATTAATTATCCGTGAGATGGACTGTATGGAAGGCTCTGATAAGATTCCGGGAATGGAAGTAAAGGCTTTCATGGACGGTAAGGAAACCATCGAAGGATTAAAGGACAGAATTACAGGAAGATTTACCTGTGAAGATATTAAAGATAAGGACGGAAACATCATTGTAAAGCGTAATCATATGATTACACCGAGCCGTGCTTCCAGGATCTTATCTGTAGGTGTGGATGAATTGGGTGATCCGATTGAGAAGGTGAAGATCCGTACGATTCTTACCTGTCGTTCCCACAATGGTATCTGTGCAAAATGCTACGGTGCCAATATGGCAACCGGTGAACCGGTTCAGGTTGGTGAAGCAGTTGGTATTATTGCAGCACAGTCCATCGGTGAACCCGGTACACAGCTGACCATGCGTACCTTCCATACCGGTGGTGTTGCCGGTGATGATATCACACAGGGTCTTCCCCGTGTCGAGGAGCTTTTTGAGGCACGTAAGCCGAAGGGACTTGCAATTATTGCTGAATTTGGCGGCGTAGCTTCCATTAAAGATACCAAGAAGAAGCGTGAAATCATCATTACCGATCCGGAAAACGGTGAGTCCAAGACTTACCTGATCCCTTACGGATCCCGTATCAAGATCACAGACGGAGCAGTTCTTGAGGCCGGTGATGAACTTACCGAAGGTAGTGTAAATCCTCATGACCTTCTGAAGATCAAGGGAATCCGTGCCGTACAGGATTACATGATCCGTGAAGTACAGAGAGTTTACCGTCTGCAGGGTGTTGATATTTCCGATAAGCATATCGAAGTCATCGTCCGTCAGATGTTAAAGAAGGTTCGTATCGAGAATAACGGCGATACCGAATTCCTTCCGGGAACACTTGTTGATGTGCTTGATTATGAAGATATGAATGAGAAGCTGATTGCTGAAGGCAGAGAACCCGCTGAAGGCAAGCAGGTAATGCTTGGTATTACCAAGGCGGCACTTGCAACAAACTCCTTCCTGTCTGCCGCATCCTTCCAGGAAACAACGAAGGTTCTGACAGAAGCAGCAATCAAGGGTAAGGTCGATCCTCTGATCGGTCTGAAAGAAAATGTTATCATTGGTAAGCTGATTCCGGCAGGTACCGGTATGAAGCGTTACCGCAACACCTATCTCAACACGGACTTTGAAAAGGACGAAGCTCCTGCAGAAGATCCCGAAGAGATTCAGGTAGATGAAACAGATGAAATCATTGATGATATTGATGAAACTGCAGAAGATATGGATGCAGAGGATGCTGAGGATACCGTATCTGTAGAAGAATAATTAGTAACTGATCAGTATAGGTTGAAGCATTTACCGCCAAGACCTGAGGATATGATTCAATAACTATATGAAAGCCGGTCTTTCATGAAATACAGGGAGTCATTGCCTTAAGCTTCTGGAAACAGGAGAGGGGGATGGCTCCCTTTTTGTTGGAAAACTGAATAATGTTCAAAAATCCATGGGATCTTCCGAATTTTTTGTCAATCTTTTTAGGAGTAAGATATTGACAAGGGAAATTCCATTGTTTATACTAATTTAGTGTGCATTTCCAGGCAAAGTATGCGTGTTGTATAGGCTGCCAGGATTTGCCATATAATATAACATATTTCATATACAGGAGGTGAAACAGAATGCCAACATTTAACCAGTTAGTCAGAAAAGGTCGTCAGACATCCGTAAAGAAGTCAACTGCACCTGCATTGCAGAAGGGATGGAACTCTCTTCACAAGAAGGCTACAGATACTTCCGCTCCTCAGAAGAGAGGTGTTTGTACAGCTGTTAAGACAGCAACCCCTAAGAAGCCTAACTCAGCTCTGCGTAAGATCGCCAGAGTTCGTCTTTCCAACGGAATCGAAGTAACAAGCTACATCCCCGGTGAAGGACATAACCTTCAGGAACACAGCGTTGTTCTGATCAGAGGTGGTAGAGTAAAGGACTTACCTGGTACAAGATACCATATTATTCGTGGTACACTTGATACTGCGGGAGTTGCCAACAGAAAGCAGGCCCGTTCCAAATATGGTGCTAAGAGACCGAAAGCAGGCAAGTAATTTGGAACATATTGGACCCACAAACAGAACTAATTTAGTGTTGGAATTCTGTTACAATATAGAATTGCCTGGCAGTTCATTGTAATGAGGACTACCCGCACGTACACAATTGTGAAATTAGAACGACACACTGTGAGTACCGATGATTTATTATTTCATTTTAATAAGGAGGGAAGAACCGTGCCACGTAAAGGACATATTCAGAAAAGAGACGTATTAGCAGATCCTTTATACAATAACAAAGTGGTTACCAAGCTTATCAATAACATTATGTTAGATGGTAAGAAGGGTGTAGCACAGAAGATTGTATATGGTGCTTTTGAAACCGTTGAAGAGAAATCCGGCAAGCCGGCTCTTGAAGTATTCGAAGAGGCTATGAATAACATCATGCCTGTTCTCGAAGTTAAGGCAAGACGTATCGGTGGTGCTACCTATCAGGTACCGATCGAGGTAAGACCGGAAAGACGTCAGGCATTAGGACTTCGTTGGTTAACCATGTTTTCTCGTAAGAGAGGCGAAAAGACCATGAAGGACAGACTGGCTAACGAAATTCTGGATGCTGCAAACAATACCGGAGCAGCAGTAAAGAGAAAAGAAGATATGCACAAAATGGCAGAAGCAAACAAGGCATTTTCTCACTACAGATTCTAATCGGATCTGTGGAGAGGGTCTTGCTTGTGCCTAGACTAATATAAGGAGGAAAAACCTTTGGCTGGAAGAGAATATCCGTTAGAGAGAACCAGAAATATTGGTATTATGGCTCATATCGATGCTGGTAAGACCACATTGACAGAGCGTATTCTTTATTATACCGGTGTTAACTACAAGATTGGTGATACTCACGAAGGTACTGCTACCATGGACTGGATGGAACAGGAGCAGGAAAGAGGTATCACAATTACATCTGCAGCTACCACATGTCACTGGACTCTCGAAAAAGAAACCAAGCCCATGCCCGGTGCATTAGAGCATCGTATCAACATCATTGATACTCCGGGACACGTTGACTTCACCGTAGAAGTTGAGCGTTCCTTACGTGTACTTGATGGTGCAGTCGGTGTGTTCTGTGCAAAGGGGGGTGTTGAGCCTCAGTCAGAAAACGTATGGCGTCAGGCTGACACCTACAATGTACCTCGTATGGCTTTCATCAACAAGATGGACATCCTTGGTGCAAACTTCTATGGTGCAGTAGACCAGATCAGAACCCGTTTGGGTAAGAATGCCATCGTTCTTCAGTTACCGATTGGTAAGGAAGACGAATTTAAGGGAATCATTGATCTGTTTGAAATGAAGGCTTACATCTATAATGATGATAAGGGTGATAACATCACTGTTACAGATGATCTCGGAGATATGAAGGATGATGCGGAAACGTATCGTGCTGAACTGATCGAGAAGATCTGTGAATTAGATGATGATTTAATGATGATGTATCTGGAAGGTGAAGAACCTTCTGTAGAAGAAATGAAGAAAGTTTTAAGAAAGGCAACCTGCGAATGTACCGCTGTTCCGGTATGCTGTGGTTCTGCATATCGTAACAAGGGTGTTCAGAAGCTTCTGGATGCTGTTGTTGAGTACATGCCGGCTCCTACCGATATCCCTCCGATTAAGGGTACCGACCTGGAAGGCAATGAGGTTGTAAGACATTCTTCTGATGACGAGCCGTTTGCAGCTCTTGCATTCAAGATCATGGCAGACCCGTTCGTAGGAAAGCTTGCATTCTTCCGTGTATATTCCGGTACCATGAACTCCGGTTCCTATGTACTGAATGCTACTAAGGATAAGAAGGAACGTGTTGGACGTATCCTGCAGATGCATGCAAACAAGAGAGCAGAGCTTGAAAAAGTTTACTCCGGTGATATCGCAGCAGCAGTTGGATTCAAGTTTACTGGTACCGGTGATACCATTTGTGATGAACAGCATCCGGTAATTCTGGAGTCCATGGAATTCCCTGAACCGGTTATCGAGCTTGCAATCGAGCCTAAGACAAAGGCAGGCCAGGGTAAGATGGGTGAAGCTTTAGCAAAGCTTGCTGAAGAAGATCCTACTTTCCGTGCTCATACAAATCAGGAAACCGGTCAGACCATTATCGCTGGTATGGGCGAGCTTCATTTGGAAATTATCGTAGACAGACTTCTTCGTGAATTCAAGGTAGAAGCTAACGTTGGTGCGCCTCAGGTTGCTTACAAGGAAGCATTTACCAAGGCTGTTGAAGTAGATTCCAAATACGCTAAGCAGTCCGGTGGTCGTGGACAGTATGGTCACTGTAAAGTTAAGTTCGAGCCTATGGAAGCAAACTGTGAGAAGTTTGAATTTGATCCTAAGGCTAACATCCTGATCAATGATCCGCCTACACTGTTATTTGAATCTACCGTAGTTGGTGGTGCAATTCCGAAGGAATACATTCCTGCAGTCGGTGAAGGTATCCAGGAAGCAGCTCAGGCCGGTATTCTTGGAGGATTCCCGGTACTTGGTGTTCATGCTACTGTATATGATGGATCCTATCATGAAGTCGACTCTTCTGAAATGGCATTCCACATTGCCGGATCCATGGCATTCAAGGATGCTATGGCTAAGGCATCACCGGTACTTCTTGAGCCGATCATGAAGGTAGAGGTTACCATGCCGGAAGAATACATGGGTGATGTAATCGGATCCCTGAATTCCAAGCGTGGTCAGATCCAGTCTATGGATGATATTGGCGGTGGTAAGATCGTCAGAGCACTTGTTCCGCTTGCTGAAATGTTCGGTTACTCTACAGAACTTCGTTCTTCCACACAGGGACGTGGTAACTACTCCATGTTCTTCGAAAAGTACGAGCCGGTTCCGAAGAGTGTTCAGGAAAAGGTACTTGCTACAAAGGCAAAATAATTTAACGTGCTTTTGAATCTTCCGAGTACGAAAAAGTGCTTGAAATATATACAGCTATTTTATATAATTAAAGTTAGCTGATTAAATGAAAACTAATTGTTCAATTATTTAAAGGAGGACTTGAAAAATGGCTAAAGCGCATTTCGACAGAACCAAAACACATTGTAATATTGGTACCATCGGTCATGTTGACCATGGTAAAACAACCTTAACTGCAGCAATCACAAAGGTACTTGCTGCAAGAGTTCCTGGTAACGAAGCAACAGATTTCGAAAACATCGATAAGGCTCCCGAAGAAAGAGAAAGAGGTATTACTATTTCTACCGCTCACGTTGAGTATACAACTGCTAAGAGACATTATGCTCACGTTGACTGCCCGGGACATGCTGACTACGTTAAGAACATGATCACTGGTGCTGCACAGATGGATGGTGCTATCCTTGTTGTAGCTGCTACTGATGGTGTTATGGCTCAGACCAAGGAGCACATCCTTCTTTCCCGTCAGGTAGGTGTACCTTACATCGTAGTATTCCTTAACAAGTGCGATATGGTAGATGATCCTGAGCTTATCGAGTTAGTAGAGATGGAAGTTACCGAACAGCTTGAAGAGTATGGATTCGAAGGATGCCCGATCATTAAGGGTTCCGCTCTTAAGGCTCTTGAAGATCCCATGGGTGAGTGGGGCGACAAGATCATGGAACTTATGGATACTGTTGATTCCTATATTCCGGATCCTGAAAGAGCAACAGATAAGCCTTTCCTTATGCCTGTAGAAGACGTATTTACCATTACCGGACGTGGTACTGTTGCAACTGGTAGAGTAGAGCGTGGTGTTCTTCATCTTAATGAGGAAGTTGAAATCGTTGGTATTAAGGAAGAAACAAAGAAGACTGTTGTTACCGGTATCGAAATGTTCCGTAAGCTTCTTGATGAGGCTCAGGCTGGTGATAACATCGGTGCTCTTCTTCGTGGTATCCAGAGAACTGAAATCGAAAGAGGACAGGTTCTTGCTAAGCCCGGTACTGTAACCTGCCATAGAAAGTTTACAGCTCAGGTTTACGTTTTAACAAAGGATGAAGGTGGACGTCATACTCCTTTCTTCAACAACTATCGTCCTCAGTTCTACTTCAGAACAACTGACGTAACAGGTGTCTGCAACCTTCCTGCAGGTACAGAAATGTGCATGCCTGGTGATAACGTAGAAATGACTATCGAACTGATCCATCCGATCGCTATGGAGCAGGGTCTTACATTCGCTATTCGTGAGGGTGGACGTACTGTTGGTTCAGGCCGTGTTGCTACAATTATCGAGTAATTGTTAATTACTGATATATAGCTTTTATTCTGGGGAAGTACTTGTACTTCCCCAGTTTTTTCAATAAGTGTTAAGTAGTTTCAGAGCGTTTCAGAGTTTTTCAATGATTTTAATTTGATTCAATGGATTTCAGTAATTTCAATTAGTTTCAATTATTTCTTTTAGGGTATTTAAAGATCCCTTATGGCACATGTCTGTGCTACATTTTCAAATTTTAGTGACAATGACGGTAGTATATTAGTGACAGGAATTAAGTTATAAAAGTACCGCCTAGAGTAAGCGAACGAGGAACAAAGCGGTAAAAAGTAGGTGAAATATAGAAAGTAAGCAAGATAGGCACCGCCTAGAATAAGCAAATGGGGAACAAAGCGGTAAAAAGTAGGTGAAATATAGAAAGTAAGCAAGATAGGCACCG